>Ga0210394_10008767_pt1 | contig 10324 bp, 9 predicted proteins | sample IncBWC12MmetaG_FD_160121 | JGI IMG/M metagenome (GOLD analysis project Ga0210394, IMG submission 160121) | Forest soil microbial communities from Barre Woods Harvard Forest LTER site, Petersham, Massachusetts, United States - Inc-BW-C-12-M | ecosystem: Environmental > Terrestrial > Soil >...
CGACGGGCCGCCCCGCAAAGGCATGCGGGTCGAGGTGCTGACCTCGGCGGGCGTGGAAATCACTGCGCCGCTGCCTGGCGCGGGCCAGGACAATCCGCTGTGCGCTTCCGAGCCTACCGTCGGTCCGGATCCCAGCGAGAATTCGCGGTCGGTCGGCGTGCTGATCACCTTCGGCAAATTCCGGTTCATCGACCTGGGCGATCTGACCAACCGCAAGGAGCTCGGGCTGGCGTGCCCGAAAAACCTGATCGGGACCGTGGACCTCTACCTGACGACGCATCATGGAACGGCGCATCCGGGATCGGGCGACGGTTCGGGCGCACGCGCCATCGTGCACATGCTGCGTCCGCGCGTAGCGGTGATGAACAACGCCGCACTGAAAGGCGGGCATCCGGCTGCCTGGCAGATCGTGCACGATTCGCCGGGGCTCGAGGATTTGTGGCAGCTGCACTTTTCGATCCAGGGCGACAAGGACCATAACGTGGACGAGAAGTTCATCGCCAATGTCGGCCCAGACGATCAGGGCAACTGCATCAAAGTGACGGCGGAACCCGACGCCACGTTCACGGTGACGAATTTGAGAAATAACCTCTCCAAGACCTACGCGAAATAGCGCCGGCATTCCCTAGCCCATGGTTCTCAATGTGGCGAGCATCTCACTGAATTCCGCGTGCAGGCCACTGGGAAGCACTTCGCGACTGACAATACGCTGCACCAGCTCGAGATTTTCCTGCGGATCCGTATAGGCGCGGTTGACATCCGCGACGCTGACGCATCGGGTGTCTTCGTAGATGCGCGTAAACGTGTCGCCGACGTTGACCATGCCCTCTTCGACCACAGAAAAATAGACTCCTGAGCGACGGCTAACCAGGAATCGCTTGACCATGTCAGCCCGCGCGAAGCGAATGCCAAGCTTGAAACAGGGCAAGCGCGGCTGCGTGACTTTGACGGTTGCTTCGCCGATGCGATACTGATCGCCGATGAACGCGTTTTCTTCCAAGAGTCCCTGCGTGGTGAAATTCTCGCCGAAATTGCCCCAGGTGAAATCAACGTCCGGAAGCTGCTCGCGCCAGTAGTCGTAGTGTTCCGAAGGATAGGCGTAGACCGCTTTGTTTTTACCGCCGTGGACGGTGAGATCCGATTGAAGGTCGCCATCAAGATTCATCCGGCGGAGAAGAAGCGGGCCGGGGGCGGGCGACTTGAAAATGCTGGTGAGCACGTCGTGGCCATAGCCGTCGCTCACGGTGCGCGGCAGGCCCACGTTGAGCGAGATGATTTTCATCGGGTGCAATCCAGGACGGCGGCGCCGTTGACGCGGTCGCTCTTGAGATCGTTCAGCGCGCGATTGGCTTCGCGCAGCGGATAGAGCGTGGTCTGCGAGTGAATCGGAATTTCAGCGGCAACGCGCAGGAAATCCTCGCCGTCAATTCGCGTGTTGTTGGCCACGCTGCGAATCACGCGCTCCTGGTAAAGGAGATGGTAATCGAAAGACGGTATCGGGCTCATGTGAATGCCGCCCAGAACGAGCACTCCCCCTTTTTTCAGCGCGCCGAGCGCTTGGGGAACCAGTTCGCCTGCGGGCGCGAAAATAATCGCAGCGTCGAGTTTATCAGGCGGCGCTTCGGTGGCTTCTCCGGCCCATACAGCGCCCAGCTGCAAGGCGAGCTGCTGGTGCTTCGCGCCGCGCGTTGCAGCGTACACTTCGGCGCCCCAATGCCGCGCGACCTGAACCGCGATGTGCGCCGCGGCGCCGAAACCGTAAAACGCGAGCCGCCCGCCGCGCTTGATTCCCGAAAGGCGCAGGCAGCGAAATCCGATGATCCCGGCACAGAGCAGCGGAGCAGCGTGCTGGTCGGCGAAGGAGTTGGGAATCGCGTAAACGAAGTCCTCGGGCGCGACGGCCAGCTCCGCATAACCGCCATCGACCGTCCAGCCGGTGAACGTCGGGTGGTCGCAGAGATTCTCGGCGCCCGACCGGCAGAATTCGCAGGTCTGGTCCGTGCTGTGCAACCAGGGAATTCCGACGCGGTCGCCGATTTTGAAGCGGTGCGCGCCTTCGCGAAGTTTCTCGACAACACCGACGATTTGATGCCCGGGAATCACAGGGGATTTTTTCGGCGGCAATTCGCCTTCGACCACGTGCAAATCCGTGCGGCAAATTCCGCACATTTTGACCCGTACGAGAACTTCGCCAGGCGCGGGTTGGGGGTCGGGCGCGTCGCCGAATTCGAGCGGATTGCGCTCAACCGGCGCGGGAGAATGGAGCAAACAGGCCTTCACAGGCCCTCCGGATTTATTGCCGGGTAGACTGTGCGCCGATCGTTTGTTTTCGCTATCGCGTAGAAATGGGCAGGTTCTAAGGGTGCCGCCGCACCGTGGCAGACGCAATGCGAGTGCCGTCCCCGGAGCCGCCGGAGACGCTGACCCGCTACGGACGGGTGCTCGCAGCCCACGCGACCATATTAGTACCTAGACGGGAGCGCGCAACAAAGAACGCCTGTGGACTTCTGTGCGCCTCAGTCTCGTGCCCCTGTCGTCGGCTCTTTCAGAAGCAGCGCTCCTAAGCGCACCGACAGGATGTCTGTGTCACTACGTCGCCCTAAAGAGCCAGCGGAAAAGGTACGTGGCGGCGAGGGCGCCGGCGATTTGGGCCAGGAGGAAATAGGGAACGTCGACGGGACGAATGCCGGCAAACGTGTCGCTGATGGAGCGGGCAATGGTAACGGCGGGATTGGCGAACGAGGTCGAGGCGGTGAACCAATAGGCGGCGGTGATCCAGGCGCCCACGGCCAAGGCAACGACTTTCAGACCGAGCTGCGCGCCGCCGCGAATCACGGCGAGCAGGCCGAACGTGGCAACAAATTCGCTGAAGATGATGGCCGGACCGCTGCGCGCGCGCTGCGAGAGCGAAATATACGGCAGCTGAAACATGAAGTGCGCGGCGATGGCGCCGCAGAGGCCGCCGAGTATTTGCACCAGCATGTAGGGCGGCGCTTCACTCCAGGGCAGTTTTCGGTCGAGCGCTTCGGCGAGAGAGACCGCAGGGTTCAGGTGGGCGCCGGAGATGGGTCCGAACACCAGGATCAGGGCGACCAGAGCGGCGCCGGTGGCGATGGTGTTGGCGAGAAGCACGAGGGCCAGGTTGCCGCCGGCAAGGCGTTCGCCCATGATTCCTGAGCCGATTACGGCGGCGACCAGGAAAGCGGTGCCCAGAAATTCGGCTACCAGACGCCGCGAGAGAGAAACTTTCATTGCCGGCCGATGCGGTCGATTTCTTTCCGAAGGGCAAGTCTGTCGAGGCTCGCTACCGGCAAGCAGAGGAAAAGACTGATGCGGCGATCGAGAATCATGAAGGCCTCGCGAAATGCTTTCTCGATCTGTTCGGGCGTGCCCGCAACGGCCGCCGGATCGGGCACGCCCCAGTGCGCGGTCAGCGGCTGGCCCGGCCAGAGGGGGCAGATTCCCTTCGCGGTGTTGTCACACACGGTGAATACGAAATCGAGGTGCGGACCGCCCTGTTGCGCAAACTCGCTCCAGTCCTTGCTGCGAAGCCCGTCCGTTGAAAGATGCGCGGCCTCAATCTGTTTCAGGGCTTCGGGGCGAACTTTCCCGGACGGATGACTGCCCGCGCTATAGGCCTTGAACAGGGGCCGGCCTTTCCGGTTCAGGATGGCCTCTGCCATGATGGATCGCGCGGAATTTCCGGTGCAAAGAAAAAGAACGTTGTAGCAGTCCTCCACGGGGCTATTCCTGTGCAGTTTCCGGGGAGGCGCAGCAACCCGGCTCGCAGCACGATTGATCGATGGCGCATTGGGCCGCACCGGATTTGCGCGCGCGGATGAAGGCGCTGGCGAATTTTCCTTCGATCTGAGGAGCGAGGGCGTCCACGGTGAGGTCTTGGGCGGTGAGGAACTGCCGCAGGTCTTCGATGTGGTAGACGCGCGTGGGCTCGATTTCGATCTCGGAGAACCCCGCGTCGACCAGCTTGGCGCGGTAGTCGGATTCATCGAGCGCGCCCGCCACGCAGCCAACCCAGAGTTCGACGCCGCGGCGGATATCGGCCGGGACGGAGCCGCGCACGATGACGTCGGAAACGGCGAAACGGCCGCCGGGCTTCAGCACGCGAAAAGCTTCCTGCAAGACGCGGTCTTTATTCGCGGAGAGGTTGATGACGCAATTCGAGATGACCACGTCGACGGTATTCTGCGGCAGAGGAATATTTTCGATTTCGCCTTTCAGGAATTCGACGTTGGTGAGGCCAGCTTTCTGCTGATTTTCACGGGCCAGGGCGAGCATGTCATCGGTCATGTCGAGGCCGTAGGCTTTGCCGTTCGGCGCGACGCGGCGGGCGGACAGAAGCACGTCGATGCCGCCACCGGAACCGAGGTCGAGGACGATTTCGCCGGGCTGGAGCTTCGCGAGCGCCGTTGGATTGCCGCAGCCGAGCGATGCCGCAACCGCTTCGTCCGGCAGAGCGGCGATTTGCGCGCCGTCATAGAGATTCGTGGTGATCGGATCGCAGGTACTGAGTTCGGCGGCGCCGCCGCAGCAGGCTTTGCCGCCGAGAGCCACCTGGCGTGCAGCTTCACTGTACTTGGTTTTGATGGCGTCCTTGATCTCGCTTCCGGCCATGCCCGCCTCCAGACGTCATATCCGCATATGCGAATATGACGAAGCTACCATTCCAGGTCATATATGTCAACGCGAATATGATATATACTCGACGCATGGCCCAGCCACTGGGTGGATTTTCACTCGACGTTTTGTTTCGCGCGCTGGCCGATACCACGCGGCTGCGCCTGCTGAATCTGATCGCCGACCGGGAGATCTGCGTCTGCTACTTCGTTGAGATTTTGAAAATGAGCCAGCCGAAGATTTCGCGGCATCTGGCGTATCTGCGGAAAGCGGGGATCGTAGCGGCGCGGCGGGAGGGGAAGTGGATGCACTATCGGCTGACGATTCCGAACGATGAAGTGGCCGCGCGGATTCTGCGCGAGGCGCTGCGGCATTTGCGCGAGCGGCCGGAGATGAAGCTAGATGTGGCGCGACTGAGTACGGCGTGCTGCGCGCCTCAGAAATTCGTGCTTCTGGACGGAGCGCCGGCGCCCACCATGTTGCGCGCGGCACGGGGCAGGCGTTGAGGAAAAACGGCGCCGAGAGAATCGGCGCCGCGGGTGTGCGGAGATGGGTGAACTGAAACCTATGCCCAGCTGTAACCCAGATTTGCCAGCGGCAGCGAGCGGAGGCGCTTGCCGGTAACCGCGAAGACGGCGTTGGCGACGGCCGGCGGCATCGGCGGAAGAGCGGGCTCGCCCAAGCCCGTCGGTGGATTGTCCGACTTCAGGAAATGCACGTCGATTTCACGCGGCGCCTGGGTGAGGCGCAGAGGCGGATACTGGTGGAAATTGCTCTGCGTGGCGCGGCCCTTGTCGATGGTGATTTCGTAGCCCATTACGTGGCTCATGCCTTCGATCACCGCGCCCTGCGAAATATTCTCGGCGGCGGTCGGATTGATGGCTCCCACACTGCCGATATCGCCGACGACCCAGACCTTGTGAACCTTGAGCTTGGTTTGCTCGATGACCTGCACCTGGGCGACCTCGGCGAAATATCCGCGGTGGCTGAAGTGGAAGGCCACGCCCATGGCGGTGTCTTTGGGCAGCTTGGTCTTGCCCCAGCCGGAGCGCTCGGCGACCGATTGCAGCACGGCGGTCATGCGAGCGGCGTCGAAGGCCACCGGTGCGAACGCCACCGGAGTCCCCGCGGGCGGCGGTGCGGACGGCAGAGGCGTCGCGGCCAGCATGTCGAGCCGGAACTGCAGCGGATCTTTTCCAGCCGCGTGCGCCAGCTCGTCGATGAACGACTGCATGACGAACGCGATGGCATTGCTGCCGGGTGCGCGCATGGCGCCCATCGGCACGCCGCTGGGCATCATCGAGCTGAGCTGCGCGAAATTCGGAACGAAGCGTGATGGAAATTCCTCGCCCGAAAGGCCGGCGCTCTGCGCGAAGCGGCCGTTCTCACCGAAGGTGACGAAATGGTTGCGCCAGGCAACTAGCTTGCCGCTCGAATCGACGGCGCCCTTCAAATAATGGTACCCGGCGGGGCGGTAGAAGTCGTGTGCCATGTCCTGCTCCCGCGTCCAGAGCAGCTTCACCGGCACGCCAACCTGCTTGGCGATGTAGGCAACCTCGACCATGTAGTCGTTGGTGAGGCGCCGGCCGAATCCGCCGCCCACCCGCGTGAGATGGAGCGTGATGTCCTTCTGGTCGATGCCGCAGGCTTTTGCGGTTTGCGCGACGCCGCTCGCGGGCGTCTGACTGGGCGCCCACAGCTCGAGCTTGCCGTCCTTGAAAGAAGCGGAACAGTTTTGCGGCTCGAGCGGCACGTGCGAAAGGAACGGATAGGAGTACGCAGCTTCAACCACTTTCGCTCCAGGCGCCGAGAAAGCGGCCTCCACGTCGCCGTCCTTCCGCAGCACCTGGCCGGGATCTTTCTTCGAAAGGTCCTCGGCGCTGGCGTTGTAGGTGTCGGTGCCTTGACGGGCGGTCGGGCCTTCGTCCCAGACGACCTTTAGAACGTTGTCGCGCGCGTGGCGAGCCTGATACCAACTGTCGGCCACAATTGCGACACCACCGGCCAGCGCGCTCGGATCAGGGCCCGGCTCGACGATAAAGGCATGGCGAATGCCGGGTTGCGCCTTCACCTCATCGAGATTCGCGCTGATCGCTTTGCCGCCGAACACCGGGCACTTTTCGTAATTGGCGTAGAGCATGTCCGGCGTGGTGAAGTCGATGCCGAAGACCGGCTTGCCGGTGATGATTTTCTTGATGTCGGGATTCGCGGTGTTCTTCCCGATGATCCGGTAGTCCTTCGAATCCTTCAGCTTCAGGGTTTTCACGTCGGGCGGAGTGAGGGTAGCGGCCTTGGAAGCCAGCTCACCATAGCTGGCGGTGCGCTTGCTGGAAAGGTGATGAACCTGGCCGGGAGTCGTGGTGCATTCCGATTCGGGCACGACCCAGGTTTGCGCCGCGGCGCTGATCAGCATCGCCCGGCCACCGGCCCCGACCTGGCGCAGCGGATCCCAGTTCAGTGGAGTGGCTGTGCTGCCGCCGGCGATTTGCAGGCCGTATTTTGCAGCGTTCAGGTCGCCCTGCTCGATCTTGACGTTCTTCCAGTCGACATCGAGTTCTTCGGCAATCATCATCGGCAACATCGCCTTCACGCCCTGCCCGATTTCGGGATTCTTGGCAATTAGCGTGACCATGCCGTCCGGCGCGATGGTGATGAACGAAGACGGCAGCAGCGTCACGTTCGGCCCGAACTGCGGCGCGGCGAGCGCCTTCTCCAGCGGCTCGACGTAATAGGCCAGCAGCATGCCGCCACCGGCGATCGCGGAAGCACGTAGAAATGACCGGCGGCTTATGAGTGTCGTTTGCATGGAACCTCCTGCTTACAATCGTTCGGCTCGCGCGGGCGCGTCAGGAATGCGCAGCGGCCGCGGCGGGCTGTTTCCCTGGTTGCTTGGCAGCGATTTCGGCTGCGCGTTTAATGGCTTTGCGAATGCGGAGATACGTGCCGCAGCGGCAGATATTGCCGTCCATGGCCGCGTCGATGTCCGCGTCGGTGGGATGCGGATTCTTGGCGAGCAGAGCCGAGGCGGACATGATCTGCCCGGCCTGGCAGTAGCCGCACTGGGGGACGTCGATTTCCTCCCAGGCGATTTGCACCGGATGGGTGCCTTCCGCGGAAAGACCTTCGAGCGTGGTGACGTGCTTCCCGGCAGCATTCTGGATGGCCGTGGTGCAGGAGCGCACGGCCTCGCCATTCAGATGCACGGTGCAGCAGCCGCACAGGGCCATGCCGCAGCCGTACTTCGTGCCGTGAAGGCCGATCACGTCGCGAATCACCCACAGAAGCGGCGTGCCTTCGGGCACCTCGACGGTGTGCGGCTGCCCATTTACGGTGAGTTTGTAAGACATGGAGTCACCTCCGAAAACCTGAGGGCTAAAACCCAAGCCAACGGAAAGCAAGGTAGCACCGGGGCAGGAAGGTGTCAATTCGCGCCGCTGCAAATCATTGTAAACAAGGGATATACGAATTGATATGAATTGAATCGCATAACTCAACGGGCCAGGATGGGGGTGCGAGATTATGGTATATAGGGCCGGGAAATCAGCGAGGTGGGACCCATGGATTCAGCAGCCACGGCGCATTCGTTGGGCCGCACTGCGCAGGAACTGGATTTTGCCTCGGCGCTCGAGGCGGCCGAGGCGATTCGCGCCAAGCGAATTTCTTCGTTGGAACTCACCCGGCATGTGTTTGAGCGCATCGACCGCCATAATCCAGCGCTGAATGCATTCGTGTACCAACTTCGTGCCGAAGCGCTGGCGCAAGCAAAGAAAGCTGACGAGTCACTGGCCAAGGGCGAAGCGACCGGCGCGTTTCACGGCGTGCCGGTGAGCGTGAAGGAAAGCTTCGCGGTGGCGGGCCGGCCTGCCACGTTCGGAATTCCCGCGCTCAAGGACGTGAAGGCTTCGCGAAACTCGGCGGCCGTCGATCGGCTGCTGGGCGCGGGCGCGGTGCTGATCGGCGCCACGAATGTCCCGCTGAATCTGCATGACTGGCAAAGCTACAACCCGATCTACGGAACCACGAACAATCCCTGGAACCTTCAGCGGACACCGGGCGGGAGTTCGGGAGGTTCGGCGGCGGCACTGGCGGCGGGGCTGGGGTTCTTGAGCGTGGGAAGCGACATCGGCGGATCGATTCGCGTGCCGTCGAATTTCTGCGGCATCTACGGGCACAAACCGACGCTGGACCTGGTCAGCCAGCGAGGGCACCAGGCAGGCGACGGATTGTGGGCACCGGGATTTACGACGCTGCTCGCCGTGGCGGGACCGATGGCGCGAAGCGCGAGCGACCTGCTGGCGGCGCTGAAAGTACTGGGAGGTCCGGAAGGCTGGGACGCAAAAGCATGGAAATGGGAGCTTCCGCCAGCGCGCCATCAAAGCCTCAGGGATTTTCGGGTGGGCTATGTGATCGACGATCCGATCGCCGCGCCGGCGCCGGAAGTGGCGGCCGTGCTGCAGGATACAATCGTTGCGCTCGGCCGCGCGGGTGCGAAACTGAAGCCAGGTTGGCCGGCGGGATTGCAACCGAAGTCCCTGCTGAACACATACGTCTACATGCTGATGGCATTCATCGCAAGCATGGCGCCTGTTTCCGAGCAACCGGCACAGCGGGAAAAACCCGTCGATCCCAGCGATCCGTTTCAGGCGGGACCTGTCGCGACCTACTCGGAGTGGCAGAGGGCCAATCTGCGCCGCCTGGCCTATCGGGCCCAGTGGCAAGCGTATTTCAACGAGTTTGACGTATTCCTTTCACCGGCGACGTTCAGCACGGCGGTGCCGCACGATCACAGCGAACCGCAAACCCAACGGACCGTGGCGACCTCCGCCGGACCGCGAAGATATATGGATATGTTCAACTGGGTCGGGACCGCAACGCTGACAGGCTGTCCGGCGACCGTCGCGCCTGCGGGGCTCACGCCGGACGGGTTGCCGGTGGGAATTCAGATCATGGGACCTTATGGGGAGGACGCGACGCCGATCACCTTCGCCGAATTGCTGGCCCGCGAAATCGGCGGATTCACGTCGCCCCCGGGATACGCGAGCTGAAGGAACTATACCGCGCCTTTTTGCATCTGGTCGGCGATGTATTCTGACTGCCGCAGCGCCAGCGCGACGATCGTCAGTGTGGGATTTTCCGCGCCGCTCGAGACGAACTGGCTGCCGTCTGACACGAAAAGATTCTTCACGTCGTGTGACTGGCCATGGGAATTCACTACGCCATCCCGTGGATTTTCCGACATGCGGTTGGTGCCCATGTTGTGCGTGGACGGGAACGGCAGGCGGTGCAAGGTCCGCTTCGCGCCGATGGATTTGTAAAGCGCGTCGCACTGCCGGAATCCGTGGGCCTGCATGGCCAGGTCGTTCGGGTGATCGTCGACGTGGACGTTGGGGATCGGCAGGCCGTACTTGTCCTTGCGGTCGGGATGCAGCGTCACCCGATTCGTTTCGCGCGCCATATCTTCGCCGATGATCCACACTCCCGCCAGATTCGCGTAGTTGTCGACCCAAGAAGCGCGCTCGCGCCCCCATTCGCCCGGCATGAGGTTCGTGGCGAAGCTCGGCAATCCCTGTGGCAGCGTCTCCAGATTGTAGCCGCCGGCGAATCCGCGCTTCGTGTCGAGCCCCGCCTCATCCATCACGATCCCGCCATTCGACGTACCGCGATACATGTGCACGGGCTTGTCGAAAGC
>Ga0210394_10008771_pt1 | contig 10323 bp, 8 predicted proteins | sample IncBWC12MmetaG_FD_160121 | JGI IMG/M metagenome (GOLD analysis project Ga0210394, IMG submission 160121) | Forest soil microbial communities from Barre Woods Harvard Forest LTER site, Petersham, Massachusetts, United States - Inc-BW-C-12-M | ecosystem: Environmental > Terrestrial > Soil >...
TAGGACCGCCGACGGTAAAGTCGATAATCTGGGGCCGATTCCGCTTTATTTGACGTTCACGCAGTCGTGGTGGTTCTGGGTCTTCGGCGATCGACCCGCGAGCGAAGCCTATAGCAACGCCACCGGTCTGATGTGGTCGCTGTCCACGGAGGCTTTCTTCTACGCAGCCTATCCGTTGTTGGCGCCGATGCTGCGCCGACTCGTTGGGGCGCGCCTGGTCGTCATCGGCTGTATCGTTGCCGTGATCGGCGCGGGCCTCGCCTACGAGCTCACGGAATATCGCGGCTATTTGAACAATTGGGCGGCGGTCTATACCGGCAATCCAACAGCCGCCCATGATTTCTCCCATTGGCTCATCTACAATTCGCCGTGGATCCGCATTTTTGAGTTTCTGATCGGCGCCGTCACCGCGCAATTCGTCATGACCACAAGGGTAGAGCCGGCGCGCGCCCTGGTCGCGGGCGGCGCGGCACTGGCCGTTATCGTAGTCGCCTATGTCTACTGCAATGTCCGCTTGCTGCCGCTGAGCGGCACCATCACCACATGCGTGGCCGGCGCCTTCGGCGTCCTGATGGGCGCGTCGGCCGTCAAGGGACAGCTGTTTTCACGCGCCCTGTCCAATCGATGGATGGTCTTTGGCGGCGAGGCGAGCTACTCGCTTTATCTGCTGCACTATTGGGTCATGCACAATCTCGGCCATCGGCTTGCCGACAACCAGCCGCTCGTCATCCGGTTCGTGCTGTTCGTGGTCCTGATGGTCGTTGCCGTCGCCGTCGCCCGGATCTCGTATCTGGTCTACGAGCGTCCCTTGATCCGCGTCGTGCGCCGCTTTTTCTCGATCCGCCCTCGCGCCGAACGCCACGACGAAAGCATCGGCGAAGGCATTGTTGTCGAGGCTCCGCCGGTGAGCGTGTCGCTCAATAGCGGATCGTAAAACTGTGCCAGGCGCACCGACCTTAAGAAATCTCCTGAGCAACAAACGCGGTCGCAAGACCGTCTGTGTGCAGGGTCTCGGCTTTGTCGGTGCCGCCAACGCCATCGCGATCGCCTCGGCGCGCGATGCCGCAGGCGACCCGCTGTACACCGTCATCGGTGTCGATCTTCCGACCGAGAGCGGTCGTGAGCGCGCGACGGCTCTCAATCAAGGCGCGTTTCCCTTCGCAACGACCGATGCTGCGCTTGTCGATGCCGCCAAGTCGGCGCGGGTTGCGGGCAACCTCGTGGCCGTCACCGACGCAGAAGTTTTCGGCGAGGCCGATATCGTCGTCGTCGAAATCGGTCTCGATATCGAAGATAAAGCCGTCACTCCCAAGGTCGATCTGCCGCCGTTTCGCGCCGCCATCGGCACGGTCGGCGATCACATGAAGCCCGATGCGCTGATCCTTTTGGAAAGCACCGTGCCGCCCGGAACCACGGAGCGCATCGTGGCTCCACTGCTGCGCGAGCGGTTGGCCGGGCGTTCGCTGCCGATGCACGCTCTGAAGCTAGCTTATTGCTATGAACGCGTGATGCCGGGTGACAGTTACCTCGCATCGATCGTCGAGATGTGGCGAGTCTATGCCGGCATGACGGTCGAAGCGGCTGACGCGGCGGAAGCCTTCCTGTCGAGCTTCATCGACACCAGAAAGCGGCCGCTGACGCGGCTTGATAGCATCCGTGCCGTAGAAACGGCCAAAGTCCTGGAAAACACCTTTCGGGCCGTGAACATTGCGCTGATCGACGAGTGGGAAAAATTCGCGCGGCGTATCGACGTCGATTTGTTCGAGGTGCTCAAGGCGATCAGGGTTCGGCCGACGCATCAGAACATCCGCTATCCAGGCCTGGGCGTCGGCGGCAATTGCCTCAGCAAGGACCCGATGTTCGGCTCGACATCGGCACAGGACATATACGGTTTCGCGGACTTCGACTTTCCGCTGTCGACGGCCGCCGTGACGATCAACAGCAGCATGCCCGCCGTGACCGTCGCTCTGCTCGAGGAGATGTTTCCTGACGGTCTTGCCGACAAGCGCGTTCTGATCCTTGGCGCAAGCTATCGCGAAGACGTCGGCGATACCCGTCATTCGCCGTCGATCGCGTTGGCGGGGATGCTCGCCGAAAAGCGGGCGGCGGTCGAATTCGCCGATCCTCTCGTCGATGCGGAGATCGGTATGCCGTTACATCGCAATCTGCCCGCTGCGCATGGCGTCGACGCGGTGATCCTCGCCGTCGGGCACAAGCAGTATCGCGCCATCGATCTTGCGGCATGGAGCGGCGCCGAGCGGCCGGTCGTGCTTGATGCCAACGGGGTGCTGAGCCGGCAGCAACTGGAAGCCTTGCGGGAAGCGGGCTTCAAAGTTGCGGCGATCGGCAGAGGACTCTTGCGGTGATGAAACCGTATTGATCAATGGCAGCGCGGGACCTCATCGGCGCCGCGCGATGACATACATGATATCGAACATATTGACGTTGATGGGTAGATCGAACACGCGCCAACGGCTCAGTGCATTGTAAAGCTGGGTCTTTCGCGTTCGCCACACCAGAACGTAATAGAGAATCGAACGAAGTTTTCGCGAGATTCCAGGATGGCTGAGATGAACGACGTCGAAACCGTGCCGGTCGAGCAACGATCTCATAGTGTCGGCGGAAAAATAATGCAGATGGGTCGGCGGATGTATCATGCGCCACTTGTGTCCGCGTAACCGGGCATTCACGCTGCCTATGTCGCCGGTGGTCAGCGCAAGGACGCCCCCCGGTTGCAGGTCATCTTTGGCTTTCTCGACGAAAAGATCCGGTCGCTGGAGATGCTCCACGGTGTCCCACATGGCGATAACGCCGTATTTTCTGCCCAGCTGGCGGTTGAGATAATCGCCCTGCTGAATATCCAATCCAAATCTGCTGCGGCCGTCGGCCACCGCGTCCTGCGAAATATCGATTCCCGCGACCGATTTCGCAAAATGCCGGGCTTCGTCGAGAAAAAAGCCGTAAGCGCAGCCAATCTCGAAAATGTCGCGCTCGCGAAGATCTGGAACGACCTGTTGCAAGGTGCGCAGCCGGCCGTTGAAATTCAGCCTCAGACTCTCTTCTTCGGCGACATAGTCCAAATACTCATCGCCATGAAAATAGCCCCGATCATAAAGCTCAGCCACTTCCGCATCCGTTAGAGTCAAATTGGCGGAAACGAAACCGCAAGCGTCGCACTTGACCAAACCTTGCAGGCTGCTCGGCTGCATGCGGCCGCCACAGACGAGACAACTCGCGATGGCGATAGCCGGAGTTGCGGCGGCCGATATCGGCGCGGAGCGGGTGCCGTCCTTTGTCACAATCGCTGATCCAGATTTCGATCCGACTGCGAATGATGAAAATTCGGCAAGGCGTCGGCGATCGCGCTGACAAACTTGCTCTTGGCGACAGCAAGGTCGGGCTCATCCACCCAGCGTGCGATCTGATCGAATAAGTTTTGCTCGGCAGTCACGCAAGGAATGTGACGCAGTGCCGATACATTGAACAGGCCGCAGTCGGTTGCGGTCTCGCCGGTTCCGACAAATTCCTCGAAAGGCTTCTCGCCGCCGGTATCCAAGGGCGTGAGCAGCAACGGCCAGCGGCCTTCGCGAGCCAGCCGTTCGACGTCGTTGCGCGCCCGCGCTTCATCGAAGTAGCTTTCCGCGCGCAAGCCCCAATAGTCGAGACACGCACAGGCGATATCTTCCAGCAATTGCAGTTGCAATGTGGTGTCGACGCGCGGCACCGCGATGTGACCGTCCGGGATCCGGCACGTTGCCAGCAGGCAAAGCTCGCCTGCCTCCTGATGGGAAATGAAATAGCGCCGCGTGTCGCGTGGCACCGCGAGCGGCTGCCGTTTGGCCAGCCGGTAGCCAAAGCCTTGCAGCAGGCTACCGTTGGAGAAAGCAACATTGGCAAAGCGCGCCGAGGTCGTCGTTTGATAACTTTCGGCGGCGACGTCGAAGATCAGGTCCTCCATCAAGCGCTTGCTCGCTCCCATCAAGCTCACCGGGTTGGCGGCCTTATCGGTCGATACCACGAAGTAGGTCGAGCCATGCCGATGATCGGCAAGCCAGCGTTTGAAGCGCATATGCCTGACGAGATTTGTGTCGAACATTTGCAGGACAGAGTAGATGTCCTTTTCCGAGCGGACGTGTTTGAGCGCCGCAAAATTCAATACGAGGTCGTATGGCGTCGAATCCGCCAAAAAACGTTCCATGACGGGACCGCCGTAATCGAGCGGCAGGGCACGAAAATCGATGTCGGGAATGCCAGTCGGCCGACCGCGCAACTCGCGGACAAGCTCGGCAAGATAATTCTCGTTGTGGTCGACAACGTGCAGGGCGGACGGATGATAATCGAGGATTATTCGAATCGTGGCCGCGCCGATGGAACCGCCGCCGCCAATGACCAAAATCCGGCGATCCCGCACTTTGGCAAAGACGTGCTCGCTGCTGGCCGCCAGGTCGCTTGCAAAAAGGGAACCGGTTCGGCCCGTGACAATCGAGGTCAGCTCCGCAGTTTCCGTTCCGGCAATGAACGGGCGCGCCTGGTTCGCGCGGTCTGCCCTGTTCATAACGGTTCTGCTCTTTCGTTTGCAACGGTGCCGCTCGGTGCGCTATGCGCGGCCGACGTTCGCTCGGCGCCCTCACATCGCGCCAGCCTGCCGTTCAGGTATCGGCGGTCCGCGATATATCTGGGGCGGCCTTTTACTTCATCAAAAATGAGCCCGATATATTCGCCGATGACGCCGAGAAAGAACAGCTGCACGCCGCTGAGGAAACACACGGCGGCAATCAACGAGGACCAGCCCGGCACCTCGATCGCTCCCAGCATGTAGAAGATGATCTCGAGGAAGCCGGCCAGAAAGCTTAAAAAGGCGATGGCCATGCCCAATCCGACGCAGAACCGCAGCGGCAGCTTGGAAAAAGAGCAGATGCCGTTCAAGGCAAAATTGATCAGGGTCGACGAGCGATAGTGGGAACGCCCGCCCTGGCGCGGACTTGGCTTGAACGGCACGTGGACGATGTTGAATCCGACCCAGGATACCAGGCCGCGCAAGAATGGATTCCTTTCGGTGATCTGCGAGCGCACGACCGCGGCGACGCGTTGCGACAGCAACCGGTAGTCGGACGCGCCCGCGGGCAGATCCACTGCGCCCACTTTCTGCAGCAAATGGTAGAACCAGCGCGACGTCAGGCGCTTGACCAGCCGCGTCTCGGATCCGTCCTGCCGGACCATCTGCACGACGTCGGCGCCGTGTTCCCATTGATCCACCAGTTGCGGAATGAGCTCCGGCGGATGCTGCATATCGCTGTCGAGCATCACGACAGCGTCGCCGCGACTGCAATCGATGCCCGCGATCAGAGCCGCCTGATGGCCGAATCGCCGCGACATGACCAGCACTTCGACGCGAGGATCGGCCGCACTGATCGAACAGAGCAGCGCTTCCGTCTGGTCGGGTGAAGGATCCAGAACGTAGATGATCCGAATCCGATATCGCTGATCGAGCGGTTCAAGCGCGGCCGAGAGCTGACGATGGAAGAGCGCGATCATCTCTTCCTCGCGAAAGACCGGACATACGATGTCGAGGCTTCGCATCACAGTCATCCCTTGAGCTTTGTACGCAGAATCGGCCAATCCTCAAGGGCCTTCTGATAGTCGTCCGGGCGCCCGATATCCAGCCAATATCCGTCGTGCACCACGATACGGACGCGCTGGCGATCGGCGATCATTTTCAACATCAATTGGTCGAAACCGAATGACTCGTCTTCCGGAATCAAATCGAGAACTTTTTTGTTGACGCAATACACGCCCATGCTCACGCAATAAGGAATCTTCGGCTTCTCCTCGAAGCCGGCGAGATAGCCGTCCTTACCTATTTGCAGCACGCCATAGTCTATTGTCTGTTCGCGCGCCGCGGCGGATATCGTAAAAAGCTGCTTGCCGCGGCTGTGCTCGTCGAGGAAACGATCGAAGGCCAGATCGGTCAGGACGTCGCCGTTCATGACCAGGAAATCCTCGGGCAAATCCGGGATCAAGCGCAACGGCGCCATGGTACTGAGCGGTTTTTTCTCCACCGAATAGTCGATTTTGATATTCCACCGGCCGCCGTCGCCGAAATAGGCGCGAATGATTTCGGCTTGGTGATTGACGGCGAGCGTGACGTGCGAAAAGCCGCAGGCAATCAGCTGCCGGATGACGATTTCTAGGATGGGCTGATCGCCGATCGGCACGAGCGGCTTCGGCAGCGCGATGGTGAACGGATGCAGGCGGGTTCCCCTTCCGCCGGCGAGGATGACAGCGCGGTTCATTAGCTATGGCTCATGGGACGTAGTTCATGGGTCGCACCTCTTGGATATCAGATGCATGGTCTCGTACCAATCGTCCTTTGCCGGCCTGCGGTTTGCGTGGCTCTTGCGTCGCGATCGCAAAAAGATCAAGTGTCTGTGCTCCGCTATCTTCAACATCCCGGGAATCCGTGACCTCCCAACCGGCACCGAGCGAAGGATCTGCAGCAGTATCCGGCCGCGACAGCAAGGGTTGGATATCGTCCTGCTCTGCCTTTGCCGTCGTACTTTTGCTGCTCGGGGCGATGCTTTGGACCTTATTTGAAAAGAACCTCGTCAATACCTTGACGCAGCAGGGATGGACCCGTGAACTATATGCCATAAGCGCAGCCATCACGAAAATGCGGTTTGGAATCGGGGGCTCTGCCGTCGACAAGCGAATCTTTACCAGCCTCGTGGTGGCGGGTATTGCGCAGCATCCGGCCGCCGAGTTGAACGTGCAGTTTCCCGACAATCTTCGCGATGCGAAGTTGCTGCAGTCGGCGCTGCGGCGAGCGCAGACCATCGATTTGCCGCCGCCGGCGCCTGCCGATGCCAACGGCGCATACAGCGACCTCATGGGCTTTTCTGGAGAGGACACCGGGCTCGGCACCTATACTTACCTGGCGTTCCGGCTTTTTGGGGTGAATATCCCGGCGCTGACGTACCTTTACTTCGTCATCGTGACGATATCGCTGGTGCTTTACGGCATTGGTCATTGGCGGAGCGTCGGCGCGATGGCCGCCGTCGTCGCGGTGACGCTGGCGCTTTATGTGGTCGTCTGCGCCGATATCGTGAATTTCCTCGGTTCCAGCAAGCTTTTCAGCAATGCTCCCGGCATTGATCTGAAGGACCCGCGATTCCTCGGCACCATCGCTGCCATTCCGCTGCTGCACGTGATCGTCATGTGGACGCGGCCGAGTTATCGGCTCGGTCGGCTCGATTATGTTGTCGTCGTCCTGCAGGCGGCGATTTTCGCTTTTGCCCTGCAGATCCGATCCCCGGTCGTTTGGGCCGTATTGGCGTTGTCGGCGTTTTGGTTGGCGATCGGAGTTCTGGGCTTGCGCCGCGGCCGCACGCCGCGGTCACTCTTTGATTGGCGGCAATCGCGCTCGGCGCCGATGCCGATCATCGTTCTCGCCGTTCTCTTCTCGGCGCAGTTATTGGCTGCTGTAACTCTGCATCCGCTCTATCGCGCGCAGGGCGATGTGCCGCGGCATACGTTCTGGCAGGGCATGCTGACTTCTCTGCAGCTCAATCCCGAATGGGGTGTCAAATATCTTCCTTCGGTAGATAATTACACGGGCGACATGATGCCCGAGGAAGTGGCCCGCGTCGCGATCATGAAATTGCCGCCCGAGGAGCGACAGCAATATCTGCGCGGCGATGGTTGGCCCAGGCGGACCGCGCTCGAGAAATTTACCCGGCTCGCGTTCTTCGGTTTTCTGCGGAGCGATCCAAAATTTGTGGCGCATACCTTTTTCATCGACAAGCCGGAGTGGACTTGGCAGGCGGAACAGCAATTCTTTGGCGGGCTTTTTACCAGCTTGCCGGTCTGGAATGCGCTTATACCGGCCGCAGCGGTTCTATTCCTGGTAGTCTCGGCGGCGTGCAATGCGGATGCGCCAAGGACGCTGCTGCCGACGGTTGGCGTGATTCTTCTATTTACCGTCGTCTCATTGCTGCCGAATTGGTTGGTATTGCCGACCGCGTTGGTCATGATCGACAATTTCGTCTGGATCGTCGTTCTTTTGGTGTTGTTGCTCGTGATTGTGGCAGCCGCCGCTGTACGATTCGCGGGTGGCCCGAAGCGGCGGTCGGCGATGGCGGTCTCCCACGGCTGAGCGCGGTTGCACGATGTAGCGTGTCTGGGTCTTAAGCTCTTGGGTCTTAAGCTCTTGGGTCTTAAGCTCTTGGGTCTTAAGCTCTTGGGTCTTAAGCTCTTGGGTCTTAAGCTCTTGGGCCTCGGGCGCATGGTCTCGCACCGCGGTCGTACGGCTCTTGCGTCGCGATTGCAAAAAGATCAAGTGTCTGGGCCACCGCGATTTTCAACATTCCGGAAACCCGTGATCTCCCCACCGGCAATCAGCGAAGATTCTGCTACGGCGTCCAGCCGCGGCAGCAAGGCTTGGCTCGCGTCCTGTTGCGCATTCGCCGTCGCGCTGCTGTTGCTCGGGGCGATGCTTTGGACCTTGTTTGAAAAGAACCTCGTCAGCACCATGACGGAGCAGGGGTGGAGCCGCCAGCTTTACGGCATCAGCGCCGCGCTGACAAAACTGCGGTTTGGCATCGGCGGCGCTGCGGTCGACCAGCGGCTCCTCGCTACGCTGATGAGGAGCGGCCTCACGGACGAGCCGGATCCGGCGTCAGGCGTGCGGTATCCCGACAATCTTCGCGATGCGAAGTTGCTGCAGTCCGCATTGGTACATGCGCAAACAATCGATTTGCCGCCGCCGCGGTCTGCCAATGCCCAGGGCCAATACGTCGACCTCATCGGCTTTTCCGGAGAAGACACCGGGCTCGGCACCTATGATTACCTGGCGTTCAGGGCCTTCGGGGTGAATGTCCCGGCGCTGACCTACATATACTTTGTAATTGTGGCGGCATCGCTGGTGCTTTACGGTATTGGTCACTGGCGCAGCATCGGCGCCATGGCCGCCGTTGTCGCAATGACGCTTGCGCTTTACGCGGTCGTCTGTGCCGACTTCGTGAATTTCCTCGGTTCCAGCGCCTTTTACAGCGGCGCCGGCATTGATTTGAAGGACCCGCGGTTTCTCGGCACCCTCGCTGCCATCCCGTTGCTGCACGTGATTGTCATCTGGACGCGGCCGAATTACCGGCTCGGTCCGCTCGATTATATTGTCGCCGCCATGCAGGCGGCGATTTTCGCTTTTGCCCTGCAAATCCGCTCACCGGTCATTTGGGCCGTGCTGGCGCTGTCGGCCTTCTGGTTGTCAGCCGCAGCGCTGGAATTGCGGCGCGGTCGTATGCTGCGGTCGCTCTGGGATTGGCGGCAATCGCGCTCGGCGCTCATCCCGATCGCAGTTCTCGCCGTTTTGTTATCGGCGCAGCTATTGGCCGCTGTGACTCTGCATCCGGTCTATCGCGTGCAGGGTGACGTGCCGCGGCATATGTTCTGGCAGGGCCTGCTGTCTTCTCTGCAGCTCGAGCCCGAATGGGATAAGAAATACGGCGCGTCCGTGAATGGCGCCACCGACGATGCGATGCCCGCGCAGGTGGCCCGCATCGCCATCATGAAGCTGCCGCCGGAGGAGCGACAGCAATATCTCAACCACGACGGCGCGACCAAGCGAACCGCGCTCGAGAAATTCAGCCGGCTCGCGTTCTTCGACATTCTGCGCAACGATCCCAAATTTGTGGCGCACGCGTTTTTCATCGACAAGCCGGAACGAGCTTGGCATTCGGAGCGGCAGTTCTTCGGCGGGATTTTCAGCGGCTTGCCGATCTGGAACGCGCTCATACCGCCCGCGGCGGTCCTTATTCTGGTGGTCTTGGTGGCCTGGAACGCGGACGCGCTGGCGACGCTGCTGCCGACGGCCACCGTAATTCCGCTTTTTATCATCGTCTCATGGCTGCCGAATTGGCTGGTGATCCTCAACCCGATGGTCATGATCGACAATTTCGTCTGGATTGTCGTTTTTTTGGTGCTGTCGCTCGTGATTGCGGCAGCTGCCGCTGTCCAATTCGCGGGTGGCGCCAAACGGCGGTCGGCAATGGCTGCTTTCCGGGGCTGAGTACGGTTGCAGGATGTGAGGCGCCTAACTATAACGGCTCGCATCGAGGCCCATTTCCGGCACGGCAACAGCAGCGCCATGCACCAGAGCATTCAGGCGTTTTACGATCGGAAATACACGCAAGGGTCGGAAATCCCGCGGACCAGCAAGATCTATACGATCGACTGCGTCCCCGACGAGGTGCCGCTCGATATTCTCGACGTCGGCTGCGGTTCCGGCAGCAACTCGCTGGCGCTCGTCGCTAAGGGCCACAAGGTCCG
>Ga0210394_10008772_pt1 | contig 10322 bp, 9 predicted proteins | sample IncBWC12MmetaG_FD_160121 | JGI IMG/M metagenome (GOLD analysis project Ga0210394, IMG submission 160121) | Forest soil microbial communities from Barre Woods Harvard Forest LTER site, Petersham, Massachusetts, United States - Inc-BW-C-12-M | ecosystem: Environmental > Terrestrial > Soil >...
TCGAGCAGCTCATCGAGAGGCTTCGATTGGCCGCCAAAGCCGGGTCGCGCTGCGTCGATGTGCTCTATCTGAATCCCGTTTTTGGCTACCTGCTCACGCGCTCGCGCCTGTTCCGCGAACTCTGGACCGAACGCATCAACATGAGTCAGGAGGACCAGAACGCCGATCCCTATGCGACCAGCACCGATCTGGTTTCCGCTTATCGCTTCTCCCCGCCATCGTGACAATTGGATTGGGCTGTCATCCCGAGCGAACATCGTGACCGAACGCTCTCTCAGGACCTTTCGTCACAGAGCACGTTGTAGCTCAGGTCGTCCCGCCGGCTTGCCCTGAGCGGGGTTTGCGAAGGGTGGTTCCTCGGCGGGAGACCTGAGGCTTTGCAGGTCGGCCATAATTCGCGTTCTCCGCGCATCTGGGATCCGGCTTCAGGCTCGCTCGGATAAGCGAAGGATCTCTCCGCAGCTTTCGGCAGCTTTTGTAGCCCAGGGCACCCGCCGTCTTTGCGGGCCCTGGGGATTTCTCTTTTGCGGGTGCCCCACCCCTCGTCAATAGGAGTGGGCGCGGAGCCATAAGCATTCCGGCTAGTGCCGAATTATTTGCGCTAATTTCGTTTAGCTTCCAGCAGTAAACTCGTTTGCCCAAGGAGCTTCAATGCCCGACGACACTCAATACCAGCGCGGTCGCGCCAGGCTGAAACAAATGCTTGGCGATCTCGGCGACCAAGCCGTTGAAAATATCGCCCGCATCTCGCCGGATATGGCGAACTATGTTGTGGAATTCATCTTTGGAGACATTCAGTCGCGGCCCGGCCTCGACCTGAAAACGCGAGAACTCGTCGCCGTGATCGCCATCGCCACGCGCGGCGGCGCCGAACCGCAGCTCCGTGCGCACCTTCATGGCGCGCTGAACGTCGGCTGGTCCCAGCAGGAAATTATCGAGTTGATGATCGAGCTAGCGGTCTACGCGGGCTTTCCCGCCGCGCTCAATGGCCTGTACGCCGCCCGCGACGTCTTCGCCGAACACGCCGCCAAAGCGTCAGGCTAAGCCCCGAATCGAAGCCCCATGACGTGAGAAGTTGTCGAGCACCGAAAGCGTGCCATCCACGTGGATGCCGCATCTGTTGTCATCCCGAGGAAGTTCGTCCGCATGTCTTCATGCGGGCGAACGACGAGCCGGGGCCCCCAGCGGGCGCTGCTTTTGCCCCCGTTGGGGTGGGGCGAGGGATCTGCTTTTGCTTTTTCGGTGTCCTACGAGCATCCGAAGAATCTGCTCTTACTATCTATGCCTCACCCGAAGGATACCCAACCAAATACGTGATCGGCAGGCGCAAGAAGCTGCGCTTCACGCACCCAATCTCCCAACGATAGCCGCATTCCGCGATTCCGCCCGTGAGTTCGCGCAATTCGCGCGGCGAATACGCTCGCAGGCAGGAAACGACTCCATCAAAAAACAAGACGAGAGGCACAATCGGTACGAGCCATCTCCACACGAGCCGCGCGAGCGGTCGCGGCTGCAGAAAGGGCACGACGACGATGTCCGCGATCAGAACGAGCGGCAGCAGCAACAACGTCAACGGCCGCCGTCCCGGAATCTCAAATACTCCGATGCCCCGCCGATTCCTCACCGCGTCGCTGAGAATTTCGCGTGCCTGCGCCGGCGGAAAATGGTGGAATGACGTGAAAAGCGTCCGAAAGCCCGGCAGCCCTGGCGGCACGCGCTTCGCGTCCACAGACTCCTCACGATAGTGAAGCTTCGTCGAATTGCCCTGTAACCGCGCTCGCGCTTCAGCATTCGGATATTTGTCACTAAGCTCCACCCGAATGCGCATCCCCTCGAGCCATTCGAGCGCCTGAGCCAGCCAGGGCCACGGCCCTCCCGCCCCCGAACACAAATCGAGCACTTGATCCTCGCCCGAGCCCTCGATGCCTTTGCGTAATTGCGCCAGGATGTCCCCGTAAGGTTTGCCGATATTCAGGAGAACCTGCAGATCATCGGTCACCTGATCGCGCAGAAAAGAAGGAAACCAAGTCTGATCGTGTATCTCGATGAGCTGCACTCTGCGCATGACTGAGGTCTAATTTCGTGCGCAGTGTAGCGCAGAAGCGCCGCCCCAGCGAAAACGAAGTCCGGCCGAGAGTCTGTTTTTGTAGCGCCGGGCTTCAGCCCGGCATCCGTGGCCGGCCCACGTTCGCGATTCGTGTGGCTTGCTTTGTAGTCAGTTTCCCGCCGCAGTCGGCGGGGCCCCTGGGGCATTTCTCTGGGTTATCGTTTGTGTTTACGAAGCCGCAAAATACGGCAGGCGCTGAGGCGCGGCCCAGCGCGCGTGCACCGGGCTTGCCAGCAAATTCGTCAGATCGCGCCGCTGGAATCTGCTGTTCAGGAATTTACGCATCGTGCGCCGCAGCCAGGGGCCGCTATAACACAATTCGAAGCCTTCCTTCAGCAGCGCCTCCAGGCTCCCCGGAGGACAATGCGGATGCCTCCAGACCAGGTGCTTGGTATCGAACTTGGACCAATCCTGCTCAAAAATTCCGTATTGCGTCTCGAGTTCATTCCACAATTGCGTCAGGGGATGCGGCGTGACGATGGTGATCTGCGTGACGTCCAGCTCCAGCGAAGCCAGCGTCCGCAAATCTTCTCGAATCGATTCCGGCGTCTCACTCGGGAATCCGATGATGTAATAGCCATGCGCGTAGCGCCGTGCCCGGTTCAACCGGCGCGCCAACTCCATCACCGACTCCACCTTTTCGCCTTTGTGAATCTGCTTGAGCACGTTCTGGTGAAAGCTCTCGATGCCAAAAAGCGCGCCTTCCATGCCCTTGGCCAGCCATTCGTCGAAATGCCGCAAAAACAAATCCACTCGCGATTGCACCATCCACCGAATACCGTATCGCGCCAGCAGTTCGATCACGGCCTCGGCGTGGGACGGAATATTGCCGAAATTTTCGTCCAGGATCAGCGCGTAACGAATGCCGCGGGCCACGTAAAACTGCACCGCCCGCTCGATCGCTTCGAGCGGAATGGCCTTCGGCTTTGGCGCAAACGCCGTCGTCTGGCAAAACGTGCACGTAAAGCTGCAGCCGCGCGTCGTGAAGATCACGCCGATGGGCATCGGCCATCCTCCGGGCAGCTTGAATTCGGACACCAGCGGCGGATGTTGTACCGCATCAACGGTCACGCCCAGTGCCCGCGCCACTTCGTCTTCGCTGTATCCGCTGAAAACTTCGTCGAAACTGCTGCGCAGCGCCGGCGTGAGCGCGCCGTAGTTCCCCGCCCAAACCTTTGCCGCCCCAGCTGCGCGTGCTTCCTCTGCCATGTGCAGAATCTCGTTGCTCTCCTCAAGATAAAACGAAAATCCCACCACGTCCCAGCCCTTCTTGAGCGCCTGCCGATATTCTGCGTGCGTGGGATATTCGAGGATCTCAATGCCGGGCACATTCTGTCGCAGAAAGCGCAACCCAAAAGAAATTCGGCGCGGCATGCCAAAGCGCCATCTGAATCCTTCGGGCGCGTTCTCCCGGAAGTAGTCGTAGAGCCCGAAATCGCGGTGAACTGTAGTAAGCAGGACTCGCATCATCTGTCGCGCCTCGCAAGAATTAGCGATCTCGGTCGCCGAATCGATCAAGGACGCTCGATGGTATACCAACTTTGTCAAGTTGCTTAAGAGATTCGCGACATGAAGTTCGCCTGCGTGTCTCCATGCGGGCGAACGACGAGCCGGGGTCCCCAACGGGCGCCTTTAGAGCGCGGGCAGCGCTCGCGCATTGCGAGAAAGTCGCGCCCGTCGGGGTGGGGCGACGGATCTGCCTTCGCTTTTTCGGGTGCCCCATCCTTCGCGTTTTGTGCGAAGGGTGGGTCGGGTCCTTGTAGCCTTATTCGGTGCTGGCCGCGGCACCTGACCTAAAGTACAGGTTCCCGCACCGCAACTCTCTACAAATTTCGCATCGCCAGCACCGTGTCTCGCGCCTAGAGTGAACCTACATTGCCTCTGGACGCGAACGCCCGCCCGATCGCTCCCGGAGAATCGATTTCAAGGAGGAATTTCGCATGTGGACGAAGCAACAGACGCCAACCCAGCCCCAGACCCAAGGTCAGCCTCAGTCCCAGCCGACACCGCTCCCGACGCAATCATCTCAACGTAGCTCCGAACCCGCATCCGATCCGAACGCCTTTTCCCGGCCGGGAACCCCTGGAGCGCGCAGTCTCGCCTGCATTGGCGCGAGCCTCGAGATCAAAGGCCGCATCACCGCCGACGAGGATTTGCAAATCGATGGCAAAGTCGAAGGGCCGGTTTCAGTTCGTGGTCATCGCCTTACAATAGGACGCAGTGGCCAACTGAATTCGGAAATTGCCTCGCGCGAACTGGTTGTCTTCGGCAAAATCACCGGCAACGTCAACGCCACCGATCGCGTGGAAATCAAAAAGGACGGCGCGGTTATCGGCGATATTCAGACGACGCGCATCAGTATCGAAGACGGCGCCATCTTCAAGGGCCGCATCGAGATCGATCGCCCAGGCTCGAAGCCCGCTTCTGTTCCGGCACTGAGGCCTGAACCGGCTGGCGCTCTGGTCGGCGCCGACTAAGCGTAATAGTAAGAACTGTCATTCCGAGGAGTCCGCGCATTCTGCGCAAACCCACTCCTGTGGGTTTGCGCGCCAAGACGCGCGGATGACGAGCGGGGTCCCCAACAGCCGCCTCACGAGCGCGAGCAGCGCTCGCGCGCTTCAAGGAAGTCGCGGGTGTTGGGGTGCTGACGAGGAGTCTGCCTTCAAAGTGCCCGCGCCTGCGCCTGTTTCGCAGGCGCGTTTTGCGCGCTGGCTTTGGGCTTGGGCGCCGCCGTTTGCTTTGCGATCACCAGCCCCGCGATCTTGTTATAGGCCGCTTGCGGAATGATATTCTTGCGCACCAGGTCGGTCTTCACACGGTATGGGCGGCCTTCCACGATCTTCTGCGCGAGGCCGTCGTTAACTCCGGGCAGCGTCTTCAATTGCTCCACAGTGGCGGAATTAATATCGATCAGCTTTGATGCCGGTGCTTTCGTCGCCGATTTTCCCGATTGAGCCGGCGTTGGAGATGTCTTCGCGCTCGAACTCGTTTGTTGCGCCTTCGTGTTCGCAGCCTTCGTGCTAACTGGTTGATATGTGGTTTGCGCGAATGATGCCCCCATAAACACACCGCCAATTAACGCCACGGCGATGGCTGCGAGCACGCAGACCTGTAACCTGGACAAAATCGTTTTCATCGCAGATCCCCTCCGCAAATTGACTACCTTATGTGCGATTATATCCCCATCGCGCGCAGCTTGACGGCGCGCCAGGAATCGATGTAAGCATGGGGCCGCTCAACGAGGAGGTACGCTATGCGTTTGATTCGTCCCGTAGTGATTTTATTGATTTGCGCCGCCCTCGTTTTTGGTGGAGGCGTGCTCACTGGAAGGCTTCGCGCTCAGCAATCGGCATCAAGTCCAACGCCCTACTATGTGATCACCTTCGTCGACCTGATTCCGCCCAGTAAGGATCAGGGCGTCGCGCTCCTGAAGCAATACGTCGATACGACCCGAAAAGAGCCGGGTAACCAGACCGCACTTGTGCTTACGCAGATTAGCCGTCCCAATCATTTGTTTCTATATGAGGTCTGGCAAAACGAAGACGCCTTCACCAAACACGAAGGCGTTGCGGCCACCCGCGACTTTCGCACCAAGATCCAGCCCATGTTGGGCGCGCCATTCGACCAGCGCGTGCACTCCAAGCTCGAATAGCGCACACAGTCCCTCCGTGGGTGCGACATCCCGAGCACGGGAGCTCAGCCCATCCCGCACGTAGCCTTTACGTGTGGGGTGAGACTTAAGCCGCTCTAGATTTATACGTAGCGCCGCGGCCTTCAGCGCGGCATCCTATAGGCCCCGTTTGCATTTCGGCGGATGCCCGGCTCGAGCAGCGTCGGTTTTCAGGGATGGGATCACTCTTTTCCACTATCCGCCCGTTCCCGCCGCCTGCCGCGCGGCCACCATAAGCACGATCTTCCCTTGTGTCTGGCGGCTCTCGATCAACCGATGTGCTTGCTGCGCCTGTTCCAGCGGCAGCACAGTGATGTGAAGTTTCAGCCAGCCCTGCCGTATACCTTCGATTACATCGTTGGCCCGCCGCAGCAACTCCTCCCGCGTGCGGATGAAATTCTGCAAGCTTCCTCCGGAAAGCGAAAAGGCCCGTCCCATCAGCATGTTCGGCGAAATCGGATCCGCCGGCCCGCTGGAAGCGCCAAACACCACGATGTGCCCGCGGATCGCAACCGCATCGAGATCGCCTTTAAAGGTGCTCTTGCCCACGCTGTCAAAAATCAGGTCGGCGCCATGTCCGTTCGTAATGCGCTTGGTTTCCGCGACGAAATCCTCCTCGGTGTAGACGATCACGTGCTCCGCGCCGTCCTCACGCGCGGTGCGTGCCTTTTCCTCGGTCGAAGTCGTCCCGATCACCGTCGCGCCCAGATGTCGTGCCCATTGCACCAGCAACCCGCCCACTCCGCCTGCCGCGGCATGCACGAGCACGAAGTCGCCTGCCTTCGGCTTCCGAAATTCGTGTATTAGGTAGTGGGCCGTCATGCCCTGTAACGGAAAAGCAGCGCCTTGCTCGAAAGTAAAGTCGTCTGGAAGCGGAATCAGCCGGCCCGCGTCGGCAATAACAGCCTCCGCGTACGCCCCCGGGATCCCCGTGAACGCCACCCGATCGCCCGGCTTCACCTCGGTGACGCCTTCACCGACGGACTCCACCATGCCAGCTCCTTCGGCTCCTGGCGTGAAGGGCACCTGCCGCGGATAACTTCCCCGCCGCTGCCCGATGTCCATGAAATTGACGCCCGCCGCCACCACCCGCACCACCGCTTGGCCCGGACCAGGCTCTTCGATCGCTGCTATATCTTCTAGTTGCAAGACTTCGGGCCCGCCAGTTCGCTCTACTTGAATCGCCTTCATGTTCGTTCCTTTCCGCTTCGACGCGTCTCGACGCGCCCTCAACCTTGGCCGCCCAACCACGCTCCTGCGCCTATACTATGCTCCTTGTGTGCATCGACGGAAGGCACAGCTTTTTCAGATAGCCCGCTTCAGATAGTCCGCGCCTGTTGTCATCTCCGTGTTCCCAGAGGACCCAGGTCGCGGCCCCATCTTCCTCGCTTCCAGCGAATCCGCGGCCGCCGCTTGATCTTCCGCCCTCTCAGCCCCTCTGTGTATCCGGTCTCTCTCCTACGCGCGAGTTGATTAGAGATTGCCACCGCACCTTTCCCTTGTAGCCCAGGGCGCGGCGCCGTTTGCCGGCCCTGGGGCTTTTATGGTCGTTCGTATTTGCTGTCATTTCGAGGAGTCGCCCCAACCGGACGACGAGAAATCTGCTTTTGCATTTTGATTGAAGTAGGGGGTCGGACCTTCAGGTTCGACTTGGCGCCTACGGCGCCAGCAGGGCGGCAAGATCCGCGTCAAATCGGGTGAACTCTTGCAGGAGCTCAGGCGTTGCTTCGATAGCTTTATCCTTCCACACAAACACTTGGCGACCCTCGCGCCGTGTGCGCACAGCAAGGTTCGGACCAACGACGTAGCACGGCTCGCCCATTATTTTCATCGCCGCGTCCCCCGCCGGGATGAGCAGCGCCGCAAACGAACCCCGCTGCACGCCGATGGCGCTCGCATAAAGCGGGAACGCCACCGGCACGAATCCCTGCGCCACAAGTCGTTCGAGGATTGCGATATGAGCAGGCGTTAGCTCCGACACGGAACGCTGCCCGCTGACGGCACTCTTACTTGATGGCTGGTGGAAGGCCATACCCTGCAAGCGGCAGGTTGGATATAAACCAGATCACAATGTCCGGTTTGAGATCTGGCTGCTTGGCAAAGATCGACGCGCCGTGCCCGGCATTGGTGAACATTTCGAGATGACTGTCACTGTTGCTCGACAATGCTACTAACTTCTTCGTCGCCGCCGCTTCTCTATCTTCCTCGCTCGCCACCGGAAAACCAAGACTGACGAGAGTCTCCTCATGTGCGGTCAGAAAAGATCGCCCGTCAAGTCCTGCTCGCTCCCCTTCCGGTCCGTGACAAAGCCCATGTTTGGAGTACCCATTTCCTCCCAACTCTGCCCCCCGTAATACACCCACTTGTTCGAGTCCGGGTTGTATTTATTGTTCGCGGAGTTGTCGTACGTAAACTGCACATGCATACGCGAACCTTTCGGTATTTTCATTGAGGTTCGGTACGTCAACTGCCAATTGAAATCGTAGTGAGGGACGTCGAGGAGAATTTCTTCCCGGCCATCGGGATAAATCAGAGTATATCGGACACTCTTTGCCCGCACGTGTGCGTGCGGTCGGAGCCATACGATTTCGATGTCCCTCTTGAACGTAATGTCCGCCGGAGGACCTGCATAATTGCCATCGTTGGGCGGAATGGCCAGTTTGTCGTTGGCCTGTTGCCGGCTCAAAATCGAATTATTCAGGGCCGAGTCAGTATTTACCGCAGCGTCGCCCTCACCGCCACCTTGGGAGACGAACATCTTCGGTGGAGGCGCCTTCGCCACCGTGAAACCGATCCTGCTGCGATCCATGACGGCGGCGCCGTTCGTCGTGTAATGGACACTCACAACAATGTCCGATCCCGCAGGCACAAATATGCCTGCGTTGAGCGGACGGTAGTCTTCAAACGGCAACCCCGGCAGGTAGCAAAATTGATTGCCACCGCGGACGTCTGGCCGGCCCTCGCGGCGCGTCTCCACGGTGCTGCCTACTGGCCGCGAGACCACGATACCTTCTTTCGGCGGCGTGCTTCCAACGTGAGTTTTGGCAACTCCGTCGTCATCTCTGGGAACTTCGACCCACTCATACACGTTGTATGGCGTCGTCGGTTTGTGCTTCGCGAAATCGAAGCACAAGTGATGTACCACCCCCGTCGCGCCCGGACGAATCTCTACAGATGTGACCCAGGTATCCTCTTTGAAGGGAGACGCAATTGCCAGTTGCTCCCATTCTTTAATCCCGGTGGCGGGCACCGGATACGGCGGGAGATCAACCGTCACATCCGGCTGGATATTCCAACCGCCTTCGGGCCATTGAACCGGTGGAGGCGCATTCGTCGGGTCGCCCGCTGGCGCGCCGTTATTGACCCAAGCGACAAGCGTGTCAATCTCCGCCTGCTTCAAAGAGCGGTCATTGTCAAAATGCCCGTATTCTGGATTGGCGAACCAGGGAGGCATTTTTCTTGTGGCGACTGCGCTCTTGATGGCTTTGGCCCAGGGACGAGCGTTCTCATAATCTAGCAGGGAAAACGGCCCAATTTGCCCCGGCCTGTGGCAATTCTGGCAATGCTCCTGAACGATGGGTAGTACGTTCTTGTAGAACGTCGGAGTCGTCTCGCCGGTAGCTTTTTCGTCGAGCTTTCCACTGCGAGGAGGTTTTGCCGCCCAAACAAAAGCCCCTAACCCCAGCCCGACGGCCGTCAAGCCAATAACGATGCGCTTCGTCGCCATCTGCCACCTCCAATGACGATGTCCGATCGACTAGATAAACCGTTAAACGAGTATTCCCGGGGTACCTTCGCGACCTCGATAAGCACACTTATACACCCGACCCCTGCGAGCGAACAGTACCAAAGCGCACCGCTGTCATCCTGAGGAAGTTCTCCCGCATGTCTTCATGCGGGAGAACAACGAGGGATCTGCTTTTCGGGATTCCTTAGAGTGAACCGCTGTCATCCTGAGCGAGCCTGCGATCGAAGGATCTCTCTGTCTACGTGACTTAGGCAACCGCCGGATCGCTCGCCGCGTTCGGCGCCTCTTGTTCGAGCGATTCCAGAATCGCCCGCAACGTGTAGATCAACTCTTGGCGCGAAACGTTGCTCTTGCGGAATTGAATGCGCAGGCGGAAGGCTTCATTGTCAGGCTGAAAATTGAAAATAAACGGCTGGGGGCGAGGTCCCACGCTTTTTTCGTCGCGGCGTTCGCGGCGAGCTTCGTCCCGCGTCAGCCCGCCTTGAATGATGCGCACCAGCGCCTCAGCCATTTTCTTTTCGTTGGGCTGGCGCGCGATTTGCAGCAGCAAAGACTTCGAAACGATACCGTGCTCGACGCACTGGCGCCGGATGGCTTCGGGAATAAGCCGCAGCGAAAGCGTCTCCGTAACCGACGACCGCGCCTTGGCAATCTTCCGCGCGATATCGTCATGCGTGTAGGCGAATTGCTCGGCCAGCCGATGCAAGCCGTCGGCTTCTTCAAACGCCGTCAGGTCTTTGCGCTGCAAATTCTCGATCAGTGCAAGCTCCAGGGTTTCGGCGTCGTCGGCAATTTTT
>Ga0210394_10008773_pt1 | contig 10322 bp, 8 predicted proteins | sample IncBWC12MmetaG_FD_160121 | JGI IMG/M metagenome (GOLD analysis project Ga0210394, IMG submission 160121) | Forest soil microbial communities from Barre Woods Harvard Forest LTER site, Petersham, Massachusetts, United States - Inc-BW-C-12-M | ecosystem: Environmental > Terrestrial > Soil >...
CCGTGCGCAGGTGGGACCGATCATATCTGACAGCTCGTCGGGCTCTCTCGTCACGACCGATCACTCGGGCAACCCCAAAACGACCACTGTGCCTGCGCAGACCCAGGTCGAGGTCGGCTACTTCGTAGGCGGCGGCTACCATGACCGCAGGCTGACCGTCACCGCCTCTGCGGCGCAACAACCCGGATTCGGTGCCGGATTTGGCTTCGCGACCAACGCACAGACCTATGGCGTGCTGGTCAATTACAAGCTCAGCCGGCGGGCGACGGTCTTTGTCAATGGCGGCTACTATACGCAAAGTCAGGCCGGCGCGACCGAACAAGCTCTCACTTATACAGGCGGCATAAATTACCGGCTTAACAAGTATTTTACCCTTAGCGCGAACTATGTGGGCTACCAGACCAAGGCGAGCGGCTCGGCCGTGGCGGGGACTATCGTCGCCGTGCCGGGAACGCGAACTACCGTCAACTTATTTCAGGTAGGTGTCACGTTTGCTCCTCCGCCGCTCAAGTGGGGCTACCAATGAACGACGCGAAACCGATAAGTGTCGCACCTTATCTCGATATAGTTTACCGCCATCGGCTCATAGCCGCCTGTGTCTTCGCGTTGGGAATCGGTACCACGCTTTGTCTTTTGCTGATCCTGCCCAACGAGTACAAATCGACCGCTGTGATGGTTATCGAGGCGCCGCAGGTATCGCCGGACTACGTTGATATGGACAATCCTCCGGTACGCGGGCAAAACGTCAACGTCGCGGATCAACTCGAGGCACTAGCGCACCAGGCCTTTAGCCAGTCGCGGCTGGAAGAACTGATTCGAAAATTCGGACTCTACAAGGTTCGACCTGACCAGTCGCTCGACACTACGGTCCGCTATATGTGGCGCCACATAGATCTGGTCGTTCCGCAGGACTCAATACTGTACGAGAGCTCACGCTCACAGCAGGGAGCGCCAAGCGTACTCAAGATATCGTTTGAGTATTCGAATCGAAAGATTGCGCAGCAGGTGACCCAGCAACTCGCCGATAACTATATTGGCGAGGGCTACCGGGAGCGGATCCAGCGTGCCGATGACGCCACGCGTTTTCTCACCGCTCAGGTCGCCCGCGCCAACGCCGACCTGGAGGCCAAGGGCAACGAGGTTCGAGAGCTCGAACGCCGCTACGAAGGGAGCCTGCCTGAGGAACTCGAGCCGAACATGGCGGAAATGGGACGCCTACAGAACCAGCTTAGTATGACCAACCAACAGCTTACGACTCAGCGGCTTATGCCGATGGCCGGTGGACGGGCGGTTGCGCTGACGCCCGAGCAGGAACTCCCGGCGCTGGAGGTTAGGCTGGCAGCGCTTCGTGCCGAATACAGCGACGAGTATCCTGACGTGATCCAGCTCAAGGAGCAAATAGCCGACCTTAAGCAGCAGATTCATCAAAATCATGGAGCGGGCGCGGAGGTGCCCTCCTCACTCCCGAGCGCCGGACGCGGCAACTATGCGCAAACGCCTGAAGAGAGCTTGCAGCGGCAAGCCGCGCTGCTCTCCGCGCAGATCGGATCTCTGAACGCCCGGATCGCAGCTACCCCGGTGCATGGCCAGGAACTCGAGGTGCTCAAGCGAGACTATGATGCGTTAGATACCGCGTACCACAGCCTTCTGAAGAAACAACTCGCGGCTCAGCTTCGCGAGACCCTGGAGAAACGGCATCAAGATGAGCGTCTGCGGCTGCTTGAAGGTGCAGACCTACCCAAGGAGCCGATCCGGCCCCAGCGAATAGCGATCGGGATTCTGGGGGCTATCTTCAGTCTGGTTGCGGCACTCGGCCTGCCATTTGCGCTCTTCTTCACCGACTCGTCCTTTAAGGAACCGGCAGAGCTTCAGAGCGAATACGGAATCCCGGTGGTCGCGACGATCCCGGTGATTGAGGAGCCGGCCGAGCGCCGTGCCGCGGCATTCCGAGCGGTTGCCGTATCGTCGGCCGGGATGCTGGCGATTGCAGCCGCGATTTGGACATACGCAAACATGGTATTTTGAGGCGATGGCTCTTTACGAAGCATATTATCACTGCCGGCGGGAGCCCTTCAGCCTTAGCCCCGATCCGAGTTTTCTTTACGCGGCGGAGTCTCATCGCGAGGCACTCGCTCAGCTTCGTTACCTGGTACAGGAGCGCAAAGGATTTGCTGTAGTGACGGGCGAGGTCGGAACCGGCAAGACGATGCTGCTCCGGAGTCTCATAGAATCCGTCGGGTCCAATGTCCAGACCTGTTATGTCTTCAATCCGCCGCGCACCATTGGCGCGCTCTATGATTCGATCGGTTACGAACTTGGGATCACATTGAATGGCGTCGCCAATCCAGCGGCCGTACTCAACCGCCATCTTCTGTCTGCTTATGAAGCCGGCGGGACAGTGGTGATGATTTTCGACGAGGCCCAATCGCTATCGATTGAACTGCTCGAAGAGATTCGTCTGCTTACTAATATTGAAACCTCCAGCACCAAACTCGCTCAGGTAGTTCTGGCCGGGCAACCTGAACTCGATGCTATGATCGACTCGACAGAGCTGCGCGCATTGCGCCAGCGGCTGGTCTTTCGCTACTCGCTGAAAGCACTTAGCCCCTCGGAAGTCACGCACTACATCGGCGTCCGGCTCGCGGCCGCAGGCGCCCAGCGCTCGCCATTCACGCTCAAGGCTGCTGTCGCTGTGCATCGCTACTCCGGCGGGGTTCCCCGTCTGGTCAATGTTATCTGTGACAATGCGATGCTAGCCGGTTACGCGACCGACAGCTTGACGATCGACGAGGAACAGATCGCTGCCGCGGCGGCCGATCTAAGGCTCGTCAGCGCACCGCGCCGGGCATTCCAGCCGGATCGGGACCCGAATCGCCCGAGCGTCACTCAAACGATTGGTCCACAGTCGACACACCGTCGGCTGATCTACGCATTCGTCCTCAGCTGCGTAACCCTGGCGCTGTCCGTAGCCGCGATTATCATCATACACTAACAAAATGGCTAAAGTTCCACTTAGCTAACCAATATGCAGGATATGTTACAGAAAACTCTCCGCTGGTTAGGCGAAAGTGCCAATAGCACAATTTAGCTCGACAGTTATCCGATCATCTCCAAGGCAATAGAAGGTATAGATCGAGAGTGCCATGAGCCGAGTCTACGAGGCATTGAAAAAGGCCGAAAGCCAGCGGGCGGGTGCGGAGCTCCGTATCGCGGAGCAGGCTTCGAGCGCCGAAGCGTCCGCATCGCCCCCTACTAACGTATCTAACAAAGCGCTGTTGCGCGCCGATACGCCGAGAGTTGATTACGTGCACCCCGCCAGCGAGCGGGGGTTTGCGCTCCCGGAGCCTGCTGCCGCGCCGCCGATGGGCCGCGGTCCCCTGCTGATTGTCGGCCAGCGCCAATACGCTGCGGTTGCCGAACATTTCCATGTGTTTGGCCGCAGACTGCAAGACTGGGCGAACACCCAGGACAAACGCATCTTCACAATCACAAGCGCGCTGACCGGCGAAGGCAAGAGCTTCGTTTCGCTCAACCTGGCCGCAAGTCTCGCTAGACTCGGCAACCGCGTAATACTAGTGGACGCTGATCTTCGCGCTTCTTCGCTCCACTACTCCTTCAATCTCGTCGCTATGAAGAGTCTGGTCGACTATCTTAACGGCACCGCCGACCTGGCTAGCTGCCTGCATGCGACCCCGATTCCGCGACTGTGGCTGGTTCCAGCCGGCGGCGGGATCAGGTCGCCAGCCGAGGCGTTGGGAGGGCAGCGCATGCGCGACTTCGTCGGCGAAGCGCGCGCGATGGCGCCCGCCCCCTTTGTGATTATCGACACGCCCGCGGCTTCCGCGGTACCGGAACCCGAGATACTGGCAAGGCTGTCCGATGCCTTGGTGATCGTGGTTGCCGCAAACCGGACGCCGCGCGAGCTCGTTAAGCAGACCGTCGAAAACGCCGCCGGCGCTACCATCTTTGGTATCGCGCTCAACCGCTTCGAGGCTCCACTTTCGACAGTGGTTCACTATCCGGACAAATATATGACGCAGCCGGAATAGCAACGATAGGTCCCTAAGAGCGTCCAATCCTGTTCCTTCCACTTTTGACTCCGCCGCGAGCAATTCCACCGCTGCGTGACACGCGCAATCGGGTCGAATGAGTCTCTACTACATATTACTACTATTCACGCGGTTTCATTCGGACCCGCGCGTCGGCATGCCGCTATTTCATGCTGCGTTTGTGATCGTAACGCCCGTCAAGGTTGTTGGGTTATTCACGATTTTAGCCGCATTGGTGGCTCAACGACCAACCGACGCGTCACCTCGCTTGAGGAATTCGCTGGGAGTGGTCTTCTTCGCATTTGCCGCACTGCAAGTTCTCGAAGTGCTGGCCTTCAGTCTCCCTACACCCTCAGCTTCAATCTCCTCGCTCGTGTCTATCGGTCTGCTGTTGCTGGCAACCCGCGCTCTTATAAGCACCGAAGAACGGATGCGCAAAGCTGTGCGAGTGATGATCATGACTTCGGCGTTCGCGAGTTTGTGGATATATAGACAGCATTTCCTTGAATACGTTGGTCCTGCAAATGGCATCGAGCAGGATACGAACTACGAATCTCTTACATTGGTCATGGGTATTCCCCTGGCCATCTGGATGGTGCGGTACGAAACGGGGCCTTGGTGGAAGCGGATGGGGGCTGTTTGCGCTGGACTCATGGCCGGCGGTGTTCTGCTCACTGAATCACGCGCGGGTGTGATCGCAGCCGTAGTGATGGGTCTCGTAGCTGTGATTGTCTCAAGGCGAAAGATGCTCAGTCTGGGACTGATCGCGATCGCGGTAGCAGCCGGAGTCGTACTGGCTCCCGCCGGGCTTAGCACACGATTCCGTAGCATCAAGCTCGAAGGCACGGCGAACAATGGCGACGAAGTTTCGACCCGTACTCACTTCGAACTGCTAAAGGCAGGCGTTGCGATGATAAAGTCCTATCCTTTGACAGGTGTGGGACTCGAGCGATTCAAGGATACTGCGCCTGCCTATAATCGCGAATTGCTCCAGGTCGCTGGGCACCGGTTCATCGCTCATGACACCTACATTCAGATGGCGGCCGAATCCGGCCTACCGGTGCTCTTCCTGTTCCTGGCTCTTATGACGACGGCCTTTATGAATTGCCAAGCGGTGCGGCGCAGCGCGAATGTGCCACTGGCCCAGATGGCTACAGCGATGCAACTGGGGCTGATAGGGTTCGGTATCGCAGCGGTGTCCGTTACGGCGGAGTATGTAACGACCTTCTGGATCCTGGTTTTCCTCTCGCAGAATCTTCGCGAGTTGGCCGCGTTCGCGGCCGCCCGCGTTCAGTCTCAAGCGCGCCGCGCTAATCATGCGACTACGCTAGTACGCGCTCTTCCGCGCCGGGCCAAGCTCGCGAGGACCACTGCCTCGATTGGCCAAGGCCGCTAGCAATCCTTGGAACCATCTCGACGCATCTGGTCCTTTCCGCGGACCAACGCTTGATGAATGAAATATTTCTCATTGCCATCGGTTGGCTGGTCTATGTCTACGCCGGTTACCTGGTAGTTCTAGCGCTCATCTCACTTCGGTTGCGGGTGCGCCCTATCGTCTCCGAAAAATGCGAGCCGTCGGTTTCCGTGCTGATTGCTGCTCGCAACGAGGAGAGAGACATTGGCTGGAAAATAGCCGAAACTCTTGCGTGGGAGTATCCGCCCCAGAAACTGGACATCCTTGTGGCGTCGGACGCATCTGACGATTCGACCGACGAAATCGTCAACTCCATGTGCGGTCCGCGTGTAACTCTTGTCCGTATGCAAGAGCGCGGCGGCAAGGTCCGCGCGCTAAACCGGCTGGCCGAGCTGGCACACGGCGAGATTCTTTTCTTCACCGATGCCAACGCGCACGTCGGCGCACAAGCGCTGCGCCTGATGGTCCGTCATTTTGCCGATCAACGGGTTGGATGCGTGACGGGCGACTCGCGCCCGATCACGGAAAGAGACAATCCTGCGGTATCAGGCGGCGCCAGTGTCTATTGGGATTATGAGAGTGCCGTTAAGGGGCTGGAAAACCGAATCGGTTCAGTACTGGTCTGTGACGGCGCAATCTTCTGTATACGCGCGTCGCTCTTCCATCGTTTGGATCCCAATCTGGCCAATGATCTCGAAACGCCGATGCGCATTGGCCGCCGGGGATGCTGGATCATTCACGAACCAGCTGCGCTGGTGTTCGAGCGAGATACCACTTCTCCGTTTGAGGAGTTCAGGCGCCGCCGGCGAATGTGCGCACAAGGGATGCTCGCGATGTTGACAATGCCAGGCGCGCTTCGCGGTCTGCGCGGGTGGCAATTCCTTTCGCACAAGTTTCTGCGCTGGACGTCGTTGATTCCGATGCTGGCGGTGCTTGTTTCCTCAGGGATATCGTCTCGGCACTCGCTTTTCTTCGCGTCACTGCTCGCCTTGCAAGCGATTTTCTACGGATTGGCCGCGTTTGGCCTGGCGAGGGCGATAGCGGATCGTCCGGTAGCTCGTCTGATTGCCATTCCGTTCTACGTGGTACTCGGAGTCATCGGAGCGCTCGCGGGCGTTGTCGACTCCTTGCGGGGAAAGCGCTTCGACATTTGGGAAATCCCCAGTTTGTCCCGTGGTCCCGTCGGAGCGCCTTCTCCGGCCGGTCAAACTGGTGATTGATTCGCCTCCTCGCTGGAGACGGAGTTATTACTTTTCGTTGATTGCCCTCGGCTGCGCGAGTTTGTGCGCCCGCATCAATTGGCCCGCGCATCCTTGAGTTTCGTTCTTCCAAGATAAGTCAGGCTGCAGATTTTACAAGCATGGTAAGCCGTATCCGGCAGACGGTTCGATGTCTGGGATATCTCGAGGTCACCGCGGCCCGCCCCGGAGATCTCATTTACCGCGCGGGAGGTTCAGTAACATGAACGCCTCAACTGACCGTTGTGTTATGTCGATCGACGTAGAGGATTGGTTTCACATCCTCGACCTGCCGTCCACACCTAGACTGGTTGACTGGGACCGGCTCCCATCTCGTGTCGAGCGCAACTTTCTACGCTTGCTCGATTTGGCGGCTGAGCACCGCGTTCGCTGCACCTGCTTTTTCCTCGGCTGGATCGCCGATCATCATCCAAATCTGGTGACCGCAGCGCTCCGTCGCGGCCACGAAATCGCCTCGCACGGATGGGCGCATCGCCTGGCGTATCAGTTCACGCCAGAAGAGTTTTACGAAGACGCTGCGAAAGCTAAGGATGTCCTCGAGCAAATCTCGGGATGCAGTGTGCTCGGATACCGGTCAGCGGGATTCTCGCTCTCCGACAGTAACGCCTGGGTGTTCGATGAACTGCTGCACGCCGGGTACGTGTATGACGCGTCAGTATTTCCCGCCAGTCGTGCTCATGGTGGATGGCGCAACGGCGAATACGCTCCACATTTGGTGAAGCGGCCCGCGGGGGACCTGATCGAGTTTCCGATGACGGTCGAGGAGGTGCTCGGGTACCCGTACTGTTTCTTTGGTGGCGGCTACCTTCGCTTGTTCCCGCTCGCCGTCATCCGAAGAATGACTGCAAGCGTGCTGCGGCAGGCCAGGCCCGCAATATTTTATGTTCATCCGAGGGAGATCGATCCCGACCACCCTAGGCTCGCCATGAACGCGTGGCGGCAGTTCAAGACTTACGTAAACCTGTCCACCACCGAAACCAAGCTCCAGGCGCTGTTGACCGAGTTTGAGTTCGTCACGCTCGAAGAGCTGGCGGAAGAGATCTTTCCGTCGTTTTTCCGGCCACCGATGGTCAGCGAATCCCTCCGGATCGGATATGAATTGTGAGTATTGAGTTAGCAAGACACCGCGAACCTTGGGACGCATACGTAGATTCCGCGGCACCAGAAAGCCTTTATCATAAGTGGGTCTGGCGCGAAGTGATTGAGGAAGCCTTTGGGCATCAACCGTACTATCTCACTGCCGTGGAAGACGGTGCTATCCGCGGAATCTTACCGCTCGTGTCGATTCGCAGCCGGCTGTTTGGGAATTCGCTGATATCAATTCCATTCTTCAGCCACGGTGGCGTGGTGGCCGACACTGAGCAGGCACGCGACAGTTTACTCGCGGGCGCGGCTGCTTTGGGGCGCGAACTGGGAGTGCGCCATATCGAGCTCCGGCAGGGCGATCAGAGTTCCATATCGTGGAAGCATTCCTCGACGAAGGTCACGATGGAGATCCAACTCCCGCCCACGGCGGATGAATACTGGAAGCGCCTCAGTTCCGGCATGCGTAACAAGATTCGGCAGGGTCAAAAGCACAACCTCCGTGCTCACTGGGGAGGTCTCGACGCGGTTCCGATCTTTTATCAGATCTTTGCGGCGAACATGCGTAATCTCGGCACGCCGGTCTATTCGCGGCATTTTTTTGAGACACAGATGCGCCACCTTCCTGATCGGATCCGCATCCTGAGTTTGTGGGATGGCGAAGCGCCGGTCGCGGCCTCGTTCCTCACCGCGCACAACCGGACGCTCGAACTCCCGTGGTCGGCTTCTTTACCCGACTCCCGCAAGAAGTATTCGCAGGTCCTCATGTACTGGGAGTTCATTCAGAAGGCGATTAAGGAGAAGTTCCAAAAGATAGACCTCGGTCGTTGTACGCGCGGGGGCGGCACATTCGACTTTAAGCGACACTGGAATCCGGTCGAGCGCCCGCTGCATTGGTATTACTGGCTGGGGGGCGGCGCTTCGTTACCCCAACTTCGGCCTGATAGCCCTAAATTCAGGTTCGCCACCAAGGTCTGGAAACGCCTGCCGCTGGTCGTAGCTAACGGCCTGGGCCCGCGCCTGGTGCGCTCGATCCCATAAGAGGACGAAAAATGAACACTGCCTTTCGTCAAGACGACCATCCCTCAGCGGGCCGGCCAACAAGCCGTGTCAATGTTTTCGTGCTTATCGATGCGCTTGGCTGGGAGATAATCAAGGACCGCCCGTTCCTGACCGCTGAGCTGCCCTTTCGACAGCCGCTCCAGACGGTGTTGGGCTACAGCTGCGGTGTCATTCCCACGATTTTGACCGGCCGAAGGCCGGCCCAGACTGGTCGCTGGAACCTGTTTTACTATGATCCTAAGGGATCGCCATTTCGCTGGCTGCGCTGGTTTTCGTTCTTGCCTGACCTGTTGCTGGACAACCGTTACTCTCGGAAAGTCATCAAAGAACTAGGCCGCCGTGTTCTGGGCATGGGGCCGCTTTTCGAGTGCGGGGTGAGTCCCCGTCTGCTGCCGCAGTTCAACTATGTCGAGAAGAAAAACATCTACGCCGCGGGAGGCATCCCCGGCTCAGACTCGATCTTTGATCTGCTTAGCAATCGAAACGTACCGCATCGTGTTTACTCATATCACCATCTTTCCGACGCGCAGATCCTAGATCGCGCGCGCGTCGACATCGAATCGAGTGACGCCAGGTTCTTTTTCGTTTACCTGAGCGAGGTGGACCACTTTCTGCACAAACGACGTAATGATGAAGACGCGGTGACTCGAAAGCTCGCTTGGTATGACCATCAGCTTCGCGAACTATTTGCCGTCACCGTTGAACGAGATCCCGAGGCGACATTTACAATTATTTCCGATCACGGCATGACACCAGTAAGTTCACACTACGACCTGGTCGGCAGAATTGATGCGCTCGGATTCAAGATGCCGAAGCACTATATGGCTGTTTATGATTCCACCATGGCGCGCTATTGGTTTCGCGACAAAGACGCGCGCCAGGCGATCCTGTCCGAGCTTGCACGGATCTCATTTGGTAGAATTCTCGATGACGAAGAACTGGATCGCCTCGGTATCCTGTTCTCGGATCGACGCTACGGTGAGGCAATATTTCTTCTCGATCCGGGATGGTTGATCGCCGAGAGCAATTTCAACGGGAACGGTTGGAATCCGGTCGGTATGCACGGTTATGATCCGTCGGATCAGCACTCCCACGCGATTTACTTGACCAATCGGCAGCCTGAAACCCGGATGAGCAGTGTAGTCGACATTTTTCCGCGGATGGCGGCTGCGTCAGCAGAATTGTGAATTCTGTGGCAGAGCCACTGGTCAGCGTTATCATCGTCAACTACAAGCGCCGCGACGCGTTTTTGCGAAGTCTCGAGTCGGTGCGCGTTCAGTCGTATTCCAACCTTGAGATCATCGTAGTCGATAACAACTCCCAGGACGGCACAGGCGAATATCTGGCAGCACATGCGCCCGAGGTGCGAGTGGTCGAACTCACTGAGAACCGTGGCGCGTGCGGAGGGCGGAACGCCGGGATTCGAGCGGCACGGGGCGACATCGTTATCACGCT
>Ga0210394_10008774_pt1 | contig 10322 bp, 6 predicted proteins | sample IncBWC12MmetaG_FD_160121 | JGI IMG/M metagenome (GOLD analysis project Ga0210394, IMG submission 160121) | Forest soil microbial communities from Barre Woods Harvard Forest LTER site, Petersham, Massachusetts, United States - Inc-BW-C-12-M | ecosystem: Environmental > Terrestrial > Soil >...
GCGTTTCGATCGTGGACAGCGAGAAGGGCACGCTGGAATCCGCGGTGGCCGAATATCCATTGCATCGCAAACGCGAGGACCCGGACTTTGCGACGCAATCGCACGAAGATCACATGCGCGCGCTGGTTTCCGCCACGCGTGAGGCTCTGAAAAAAGCCGGCGTGCGCGGCGAGGACGTGGAAGCGATCGCGCTGGACACGACCGGGTCGTCAGTGGTGCCGGTGGATGCCAAGATGGTCCCGCTCGATGATTATTATTTATGGTGCGACCATCGCGCCAAGGCCGAAGCCGCGGAGATCACGGAACTGGCGAACCGCGAGGGGTTGGAAGCGATTCGCTGGTGCGGCGGCGTGTATTCTTCGGAGTGGGGATTCGCGAAGCTGCTGCATTGGCTCCGTCACAATCCCGAGAAGCGCGCGAAATTCGCCAGCGCGTTCGAGCATTGCGACATGGTCGCGGCCACGCTGTGCGGCGTGAGCGATCCGCGCCAGGCGAAACGCAGTATTTGCGCGATGGGACACAAATGGCTGTGGCATGCGGACCTGGGCGGGCTGCCCGCGGAGGAATTTCTCACCAAGCTGGATCCACTACTGGCTGGAGTACGCGCGAAACTTTCAGGCCAGTACGAAACTTCCGACACGATTGCGGGGACATTGTCTGCGCATTGGGCCGAGAAGCTGGGATTGCGCGCGGGAATTCCGATTCCGGTGGGTGCGTTCGACGCGCATTGGGACGCGATCGGCGCGGGCACGCAGGAAAAAGATGTGGCGAACGTAGTCGGGACTTCCACCTGCATTATCGGAATATCGAGCCAAACGCAGCTGGTGCCGGGAGTTTGCGGCGTGGTGAAGGGCAGTGTGCACCCCGGTTATACGGGGATCGAGGCTGGCCTTTCCGCCACCGGAGATATCTTCGATGCGATCGCGCGACGGGCGAACACTACGATTTCGCAATTGAGCGCGGGGCTGGAAAAATACCACGCGGGGCAGACCGGATTGCTGCGCATGACTTGGGATAATGGCGACCGCACGGTGCTGGTGAACCCGAATTTGCGCGGAATTACCTTGGGCTGGAACCTGCAGCACACGGCGCAGGATGAATTGTTTGCGGCGATTGAAGGAACGGCTTTCCATACGCGGGTAATCCTGGATCGCATGGCGGAATATGGCACGCGCATCGAGCGCGTGATCAATGCGGGAGGGATTCCGCAGAGCAATCCGGTTTTGAATCAGGTGTATGCGAACGTGCTGGGGCGGCCGGTGCTGGTGCCGAGCAAGAAAGTGACGAGCCTGGGGTCGGCGATTTTCGCATTTCTGGCGGCGGGGACATTTAGGACGATCGAGGAGGCGCAGAAGCAGATTTGTCCTGCGCACATCGTTTTCCATCCGCAGAAGGAAGCGCAGGGCGTTTACGACGAGTTGTACGCGCTGTACCGGAGATTGTATTTTGAGTTTGGCGGAGCGGCAGGGGGCGGGAGTTTTGGCGACGTGTTGCCCGCGCTGATCCGGATATCCGCGACGCAGGTCGCGCGCACGCAGATGGCGGAAAAAGTGCATTAGATCGGGTTGCGCGGCTTCCTGCCACTTGTTTTTTCTTCTGGGGGGCCTTCTCGCACAACGACTCAGCGGTACACGCCATCAGTGATTGCCGCGGCAGGGATGGCGCACCAAGGTGCACCGCTTCTAGGTCAAAATCTTTGCGGAAAAGCTTTTGCATCCGTATGCTTGTTTGATCCTGTGCTCGCGAAAATAAGTGAGTGATGCGTTGCGCGCAGGCGGAGCCGCGGATGACACGGATTTCTTGTGCTGCGCTGCTGTTCGATATGGACGGAGTGCTGGTGGATTCGACGCCGGCGGTGGCGCGCGTGTGGACACGTTGGGCGCTGCGTCACGGATTCGATCCCGCGGAAGTGGTGCACCGGGCGCACGGGCGGCCGAGCATCACTACGATACGCGAGTACCTGCCGAATGCCGATCCTCTGGCCGAGAATAAAGAAATCGAACGCGGCGAGATCACGGACCTGGACGGAATCGTGCCATTGCCGGGAGCGTTGGAATTATTGAGCGCGCTGCCGCGCGGGCGATGGACGATCGTAACTTCGTGCACGAGGCGGCTGGCGGAAGTGCGCTTGCAAACCAGTGGCTTGCCACTGCCGGAAGTTTTCGTGACGTCCAGCGACATCCCGAACGGCAAACCGGCGCCGGATCCCTATCTGAAGGGCGCCGAGGTGCTAGGTTTTGCAGCGCGGGATTGCGTGGTGGTGGAAGATGCGCCGGCGGGCGTGCGTTCCGGCAAGGCTGCAGGCGCGCGAGTGATTGGGTTGTGCACGACGATGCCGTCGCGCGAGATACGGGATGCGGGTGCGGATTGGGTGCTGCGGGATTGCGCGGCGATATCGCTGGATCGTCCTGCGATGCAGGACAGGAAGCTTTCGCTTGCGATTCGGGAGGACGGCGCGGCCGAGGCTTAGCGTTTGGCGTCAGCTCTGGTGGCGCCGACGGCCTTCGGCCATACGAACGGCAAAGCAAACCAAATTCACGGCTGCCCAGTCCCGCTTTGCGGGACCGGCCGCTACAGATTCGACGGCCACGGCAACGGAGCCGAGCTGACGCTGGCCGCTAGAAAGTCAACAGCTGCGGCTCGCAGCGATCTTCGTCAAGTTGTTGAGCCACGAACTAGGAAGATTCTGGAACTTCGCTGTGAAATCGAAAGGGCCGGCGAGACGCCTGCCTACCGGCAGGCACGTCGGCGCTATGATTCGCACACTTTGCCGAGGCGTTGGCGAGCGCTGGCTAAGAGTGAAGAGTGAGCACGGTTAGCGAGTGGGCTGGGAACGTCTGACGGAACGCTGGGCCGGCGCCGGAAAATTGACCGCGTTTGATGCCTACGGTTTTCGGTTCGGCGAAGGTGTTTGCCGAATCGAGGCTCGGGCCGTTTACTTCATAGAGATCGCCCGCGGGCTGCAATTTGAATCCTGCGATGGCAATGCCCGCGGTGATATCCGATGTGGGATGACGATTGACGACGGATAGAGTGAGCATTTGGCCGTGGTCGTCCGTGGTAGCCGAGACGTCGAGGTACGGGGTGTCCGGCATATCCGGGAAGGTGTCGGAGCGCACGAAAGTATCCAGAGCAACATTGCCTGAATGTTGGGCGTAGAGTTGCAGCGGAAAGTAAATCGTCTGCAAGACGATTCCCGTGGGATTGGCCAGGATCGGAGCAATGACGTTTACCAGTTGAGCGAGATCCGCCATCTGGACCGAACGGCAATTGCGATGAAAGATGTTGAGCGCCGAGGCCGCCCACAGTGCGTCGCGGAGATTGTAAATTTCTTCCAGCTTGTGATCCTCACCGCGCTTGAACCAGGAGCGGAACCAGATATTCCACTCGTCGGCCGCGATTTTTACGCGTTCTTTCTTTTCGTTTTTGCCGGCGACGGAAGTAATCACGGCGTCGAGCACCTGGATTTCATGTTCGAGCTTGCTGGCATCGTGAATTTCCTTGGGCGTGTCCATGCTGCCGCCGTAGTGATGTAGAGAAATGTAATCCACCACGTCCACGAGGCGCTCCAGAACCTCGCGGTCCCAGTCGGCATTATTTCCGCCGCAGGCAACGAGTTTGATCGTCGGATCGACCCACTGCATCATCTTGGCGAATTCCAGCGCGAGATCGGCATAGGCAGTGGCGGTCTTGTGACCGGCTTGCCAGGAGCCATAAATTTCATTTCCTAGCCCCCAATACTTGACGTTGTAGGGCTCGGGATGGCCATTTTTCCTGCGCAGGTTGGCCCAGGCGGTGTTCATGGTGCCGTTGCAATATTCCACCCAGTCGGCGGCGTCCTGCATCGTGCCGGTGCCCATATTCACGGTGATGTAGGGCTCGGAGCCGAGCTGGCGGCAGTATTGAATAAATTCATCGGTGCCGAAGCGATTGGATTCTTCGGCCTGCCAGGCAGTGTCCCAGCGGCGGGGGCGAGAATCTTTTGGTCCCACGCCGTCTCGCCAATTGTAGCCGGAAGAAAAATTTCCGCCAGGCCAACGCAGCAGAGGGATGTGCAAGCCGCGCGCGGCTTCGAGGACGTCCTTGCGAAAGCCGTCGCTATCGGAGAGAGGCGAGCCTTCTTCGTAAATTCCGCCGTAGATGCAGCGGCCGAGGTGTTCGATGAAGTTGCCGTAGATGTTGCGGTCAATTTTGCCGATCTGGCGATCGAAGTCAATTTTGATGAGCGCGGCGGCTGGGGGCGCGGGAGTTTGCTGCGGCGTGGCCGTCGGCGTAGCGGATTTGCTCCAGAGGAGAGAGGAGGATGCCAGCGGGAACGCCGCAGCGCCGAGCGCCGCAGCCATGCCATCCTTCAGGAAATTGCGCCGTGCCGGAAGCTTGCTGGTCATCGAGGTGTCTCCGTTTTCGCCGCGCGCCGTTTTCGGGTATTCCGAAGATGGACAACGTCCATGGCCGAATCGCCGGGCGCGTGGGCGGCACGAGTATCCCTGAGAAAACGTTTACTCGTCAATAGGGGATTGTCGTTTTGCTGCGTTCGGGTGAGGGATGAGTCGCTTGAGGGTCTGCGTGGGAACTCACCGTGCATTCGCGCAGCGGCTAAAGCCGCTCTGATCTTGCGGCGGCTACAGCACGGCTGAAGCCGTGCCCTGACGAACATCAGTAGCCCACACAAACTCTTGAGCCCGTTCGCGGTAATTGAACGCGGATGAATGGTTGACCGGTTTCGTTTAGGGATGGGTTGGGTGGGATAAAGATTGCGCTGGAAGATCGCGCAGGTCGAATCTGCGGCGGAGTGAGGTTACTGGGTGGCGTTTTTGATAGCGAAGGCGGAATCAAGACGCCTGCCCCGAAGTCAAAGTCAACTCCGCCCGCCTAAAAGGTAGCTGGCCGCTACAACGGCGAAGGCCACAGCAACGGAGCGGGTGGAATGCCGAGGTTCCCAGCGTCAAGGTCAAAGGCGCCCAGCTAAAGCTGGCCGCTATGACGGCAACGTCAAATTCAAAACCGCTGCCGGCGGCGTGGTCCCATACAAATCAGAGATGCTGCTCGCGGTGGCGCTGGATGAATTCTTTTAGATATTCACCGGCGGTAGTGATGTGTTTCCAGAGAGCATCGGAGGCGATGTCCGGATTTTTGCTGCGGCAGGCGTCGAGAAGTTCGTGGTGGGCTTTGCCGGCCATGTGCAAATCGCGGGTGAAGACCAGATGGAGGCGCGTGTAGCGGTCGCAATTGTTGTTCAGGGTTTTTAGGAACGAGAGCATCACGGGGCGATTCGCGGGGGCGTATAACGCGGAGTGAAAAGCCCAGTTCCACTGACCCCAGGATTTTACGTCGGCGTCATCTTCGAGCGATTCCTCAAAATGCTGGAGAATTTCTTCGGCGGCCTGAAAATCCTTTTCGGTGAAATTAGCGATCGCCTGGCGAAGCATGTAGCATTCCAGCACGGCGCGCGTTTCGAACAGCTGCATGATTTCGTCGGGGGAAAGCGCGGAGACGACGGCGCCACGATTGGCGACGATGGTGATCAGCCCCTCGGCAGCCAAGTGGCTCAGGGCTTCGCGGACGGGGATGCGGCTGATCTGAAATTCGGCGGCGATGGCGTCCTGGCGGAGCTGCTCGCCTTCGCGGAGCTCGCCGTGGAGGATTTTGTCACGCAGGCGCTCAACGACGGCAGCGGCCAAGGATTGACGTGGGATGGCATCCGATTTTCGGGGCGCGGCGTGATCTTGCGTCGGCACCGCGCTGAATTTAGATTGAGGCTTTGCCATATTTAGTCACGTAACCTTGTGGAACTAGATCTGTCGGGTGTGCAGTCTGACTCCGAGCTTTCGGATTTAGGTAGCCCGCTCTTGTCCCGCTGCTCCAGACCACGATTTTCTCTTGTTGCCCGCCGACAGTTGGGACATCACCCCGACCGTGATCATCTATCATGACGACTAGCGTGTCAATTCTCCGTCCACCATGCGCCAGATGCCAAGAGAATTCTCGTTTTTCAATTCATCCGGAAGCGCGACGTCTGGAAAATCCTGATAGCACACGGGCCGGGCAAAGCGAAAAATCGCCAGGGTACCGACGGAAGTGGTGCGCGAATCGGTGCTGGCAGGGTAGGGGCCGCCATGAACGATGGCATCGCAGAGTTCCAATCCGGTGGGGTAGCCGTTGTAAATAATTCGCCCGACTTTATTTTCCAGGATGGCGATGAGTTCAGAGAATTCCACAATGTCCTGCTCGGTGCCGTGCACGGTGGCGGTGAGATGGCCGTGCAGACCGCGAGCGGCTTCGAGGATTTGTTCTTTCTTGGAGTAGCTGATCAGCAGGGTTTCGGGTCCGAAAACTTCAGTCGACAGATCCGGGCTGGCGAGGAACGAAGTAATGTCGGTCTGGAATAAGGTGGCGCCTGCTTGAAAGGAAGAAGTCGCATCCGGGGATTTTTCCTCGGCGACCAGGCTGACGTCCTGCCGGTTTTTGCGATTGCGAATTTCCCGGCCGTACGAGGCGCTGATGCCGGAGGTCAGGAGAGTGAACTTCGCGGATTCTGCTACTTTGCCCGCGAGCACGTTTACCAGCGCTTCCGCGGGCTTTCCTTCTGATAGAAATATGAGCCCGGGCTTGGTGCAGAATTGTCCGGCACCCAGAGTGAAAGAGCCGTAAAGTTCCGCCGCGATTTTTTCACCACGAGCGGCGAGCGCGCCCGGAAGCAAGAAGGTGGGATTCGTGCTGCCCATCTCACCGTAGAACGGAATGGGAAAGGGGCGCTTCGCGGCCAGGTCAAAGAGCGCGCGGCCGGCGGGAATGGAACCGGTGAAGCCCACGCCTTTCACAAGCGGATGTTGCACCAGGGCGGCGCCCACGGAAGTGCCGGAATCGAAGAGCAAAGAGAAAACGCCCTCGGGCAAATCGCAGGCCCGTACGCTATCGCGGATGATGCGGCCGACCAGTTCGCTGGTGCCGGGATGCGCGGGATGGGCTTTGACGATGACCGGATTTCCGGCAGCGAAGGCGGAGGCGGTGTCACCGCCGGCCACCGAAAACGCGAGCGGAAAATTACTCGCGCCGAAGACCACGACCGGGCCGAGAGCGCGCAGCATCGAGCGGACATCTGGCTTCGGAACAGGCTTGCGCTGGGGATCGGAGTGGTCGATGCGCGCCGTGACCCACGATCCTTCACGAACGACTCTTGCGAACATGCGGAGTTGAGCGCAGGTGCGGGCGGTTTCCGATTGCAGACGAGCTGGCGGCAGCGCAGATTCCTGATGGGCGCGCGCGACGAGCGATTCTGTCTGCGCTTCGATGCGGGAGGCGATCGTTTCCAGGAACTCCGCTTTTTTTGCGCCGGACAATCGGCTGAAGAACGCGCTGGCTTCAGCGGCGAGCCGGACGGCGAGATCAACTTCTTCGTTCGTTGCGGAGTGAAAGGACGGCTCGATTTTCTGGCCGGTGGCCGGCGCGAACGCTTGAAACGTACCGTTCCCGGCGTTGCCCGGATGGCCGTCGCGAAATCCGATTATAGAAGTTCCCAAGAATTCCATTTTTGCATGTCCTTTATCTTGCGGCGTGCGCGAGAGCCGAGCTTGCATGCTTTGGCCGATTTTGAATCGCGTGGCGAATCAGTTTTCTGGTTGATTCCAATTCTTCGCCGACAAGCTCCAGTTTTGGTGCTCGAACGCGCGCGTTGCCGATTCCCAGCTCCTGCTGAACTAATTTTATCAGCTGGATGAATTTGGGAACCGTGTCCAGGCGCAGCAACGGCAAGAACCAGCGATACAGTTCGAACGCTTGCGCGGATTTTCCTTCCATAGCGTAATTGAACAGGTCCACGGATTCGCGTGGCAGAGCGTTGGCGAGGCCGGCAATCCATCCGCTGGCGCCGACGCCGATGCCTTCGAGGATGGCGTCGTCCACGCCGATAAATAAGATCAGGCGATCGCCGAGGAGAGCGCGAATCGCGCTGATCCTACGCACGTCGGTGCTCGATTCCTTCACCGAATGCAGATTCTGGTGCTCGTTCGCGAGCTCCTGAATCTGCTCCGGAAGAAAATCGGTTCCGTAAGAGACAGGATTATTGTACAGCATGCTGGAAAGAGGCGTGGCTTTCAGAACGGCGGCGACGTGGGCTCTCATTTCGCGCCAGTCACCTTTGTAAACATACGGCGGAAGAACCATGAGGCCTTCGCATCCCGCGGATTCCGCGGCTTTGGCTTGCGCGACGGCATCGGCGGTGGAGAGCGCGGAGATCGCGGCGACTACCGGTGCGCGTCCTTGCAAGGCGCTGACGCAATTGCGCAGAATCGCGATTTTTTCATCGAACGAGAGCGTGGCTCCTTCTCCGAGCGAGCCGAGCGCGACGACGCCGGTGCAGCCATTTTCCATCAGCCAGCGGCAGTGATTGGCCATAAATGCCTGGTCAACTTTTTCGTTTTGATCGAAACAAGTTGTGATTGCGGGCATTACACCTTTCCACTTCATCAGCATCCTCCGTTTAATTTCGTGGCGCGGAATGCGACGGTATTGCCGCCAGGCTCGCACAGCGCACCGGAAACAGCGGCGGGCGGACGGAATCCATCTGCCAACCGAAAAGAAATTCAGCAGCGGGCGCGCAAACGCGTCCCTGGCACGGGCCCATGCCGCAGCGCGCGTGCAGCTTGGCGGCGCGCCAGGAGCCGTGTTCGCGCAAGCGCTCATGCGGGACATCTTCACAGCGGCAGACCAGCGTGTCTGGCCGCGCGAGATTTTTCAGCTCGGGACGCAGGGGGAAAGCGTCTTGCAGAATGCGCACAACTTTTTGGTAGCGTGCGCGCTTCGCGAATAAATACTTGGCGCGGTCTTCCCAATTCGTCGCGGCGTAGCCCGCAATTTCGCCCTCGACCAGCGCGAGCTCGAGACCACCAATTCCTGTGGGCTCGCCGGCGCAGTATGTTCCGCGCAGGGACGTTTGCTGATACTCATCCACATCAACAAAGTTCTCGCGGAGCCGGCAGCCGCACAGGCGCGGCAGCTCGATGTTCGGTATGAGATGAAAACCGCACGCGAGATAGTGGCATTCGATTTCGCTGGTTTGTCCTTGGCGCGAAATCCGGACGCTTGCGAGGCGCCGATTTCCGAAAGCGGCGACGGGCCAACAATCGGTCCAGTGCGGGATGCCGCGAAGATCGTAGGCGAGGCGCAGGGCTTCGGCGGCTTTGCCGGGGACCAGGAGCATCTTCCTGCCGAAGCGCGCCATCCGCGGCCGAGTGGTCTGCTCGCAAATTCCAACTACTTTCGCGCCGGATTTACGCGCGTACGCGGCAACCGCCAGCAGCAATGGACCGGTTCCGGCGATCACGATGCGCTTTCCAGCGATTTCGAGGCCGGATTTCACCAGCGCCTGGAGACCGCCGGCGCCCATGACGTTTGGCAAAGTCCAGCCGGGGAAAGGCAGAAATAGTTCGCGCGCGCCCGTGGCCAGAATCAGTTTTCCGTACGTGATCTGAATGGCGGAATCATCGGATTCCGCAGCGAGCTCGCCTTGCGCAGCGTGAAACACTCGCGCACCGCGCACGATTTGCACCGCGGACTCATTCAGGCGCTCGAACCACACGGACGATGCCGAACGCCGCGGAGCGTTTTGTGCGCCGCGCCAAATCTGTCCGCCCACGGCGGGATTGTCGTCAATCAAGCCGACCGACTTTCCGGAATCAGACGCCGCAAGCGCCGCGGCAATCCCGGCGGGACCCGCGCCGACAACGGCCACATCGAATCTTAGCTGTTGCACGCTATCCATTGGCTTCTATTTCCATGTTCGCTGCGCAAAGCACCTGACAACTGCGGCGTTGCGGTTCTCCGTTGATTGAAACGCGGCATTCGAAGCACGTGCCCATGCCGCAGAGCGGCGAACGCGGTTGGCCGGAGACAGAAGCGCGGCAGGTTGCGCCGGAGGCGAGAACTGCGGCAGCGACGGTGGCTCCCGCGCGAACCGTCACCGGTTTTCCATTTACGCGAACCGAAACGGATTCAGACATATGCCTCCGCGGTCATTTGTCGAGAGGGCAGATACGGCTGGATCGGAATGGCCGGGCGCTGGCCGAGAATTTGCGCGCAGATCAGCTTGGCCGTCGCAAGCGAAGTGGTGATGCCCAGACCTTCGTGGCCGGCCGCGACTAAAACGGACGGATCTTCCGGCGACGGGCCGATCAAGGGAAGTTTGTCGGGAGTAGCGGGGCGGAAACCGGTCCACACGCGAATCGCGGAAAGCCGGCTGAGGTCCGGCATGTACTCGGAGGCGCGTCGCAACATGCGCACGAGGATTGGTTCGTCGACCGCCGAACTTTGCGCGCCGTATTGGC
>Ga0210394_10008775_pt1 | contig 10322 bp, 9 predicted proteins | sample IncBWC12MmetaG_FD_160121 | JGI IMG/M metagenome (GOLD analysis project Ga0210394, IMG submission 160121) | Forest soil microbial communities from Barre Woods Harvard Forest LTER site, Petersham, Massachusetts, United States - Inc-BW-C-12-M | ecosystem: Environmental > Terrestrial > Soil >...
ATGCGGGCGCCGGGCCAGCGGACGCGCAATCAGCTCGCCTTGATTGTACCGACGCTCGCGCTGGCGGTCAGGGTGTAACGGAACGGGCACAACCACCTCCGCCCGGAACGCCTCAGGCTCGCGCGCAACCAGCTCAGCCAGCCGTGCGGCAAACCAAGCCCCCAAGCGAGTGACTCCCTCGTATTTCAGCAAGAGGATGGCGTGATGCAGCGCGTCCTTGTAAACGCCGTAGCTGCGGGCGAAGTCGAAGGTGTCGTAGTTGTCTCGACAGAGGCGGCAAATCGGCTGAACGGATTCGGCGGCTGGTAGGATGGGGAACGGCCTGCCACAGCGCGCACATGGGCTGCCGAATCGGCTCGAACCAAGCGAAGCATGCAGCGCCGATCGGAACACGGCTCGCCATGAGGAGTGTGGCGTCACAGATTCTGCAGGGCGCAGGGAAGAGAACTGCGGCGAGCGAATCAATCGCGGTGCGCAGGACCATAAAAGATCACGAAGTCGTTGTTAACCGGAAGGGAACTGCGGACGCTACTCCGGACCGAGAGGCAAAGTAACTTTACGTGCCCGAGCGAGCCGTAGGGACACACTCGTACCGAATAGCGCGACCGCAGAGATGCGAAGAGGGGCTACGGACTGCTTAGAGAAGCCCCTGCTCCGTCTTTTCCTGGCAGGTGATACAATAACGCGTCCACGGCACGGCTTCGAGCCGCTTCTGTTGGAGCTCTTGGTGGCAAGAACTGCATTCACCAAACGAGCTGTCCTTGATGCGCGCGAGCGCGTCGTCTACCAGTTGCAGCAGCGAGCGGTCGTTGTGCGTTTGCCCGAACAGGAATTCCTTGGTGTAGGAATTCGCTGCCTTGTCGGCTAGATCAACAGTCGGATCTTCGTCCGCCTCGCGGCCTTCCTGCTCGGTGCGAGCGATTCCTCGCACGAGCTCTTCGCGCCGTGTGATCAGCTTTTTCTTGTAGTAGTCCAATCGTTTCTTGTCCATCGTCAGGTCCCTAGGCGAGGTTAGAAACCTCACTCAAATCCAGCGAGTTTACCGATACAAATTCCCGTTGTCAATGCGCCGCCCGCGGAACGGAGACAAACAAAGCAATGATTGTCTCCGGAAGCGGCGCCGCGGCGGGAATAAGCTTCTTACAGAGAAGGAATAGATGCAGGGTGTCCCGAAAAGGATTCCAATAGAGAGGTCTCGGATATTTTTCTGGCGCAACTAAGTGGTAAGCACTGGCCGCTCTAGGTGCATCGCTGCAGCCGTTACATCCGTATATTTCAGGCCGGAGCCGGTGTTGAAGAGCACCACACGATCGGACGTTTGGAGCGAACCTGTTGCGAGCAGATGATCGTAAGCCGCAGTGGCAGCGGCGCCTTCGGGCGAAAGAAAGATGCCCTCGTTCTTGGCCCAGTCTCTCAACGAAGCAAGAATTTGATCGTCAGGCAATGCGAGCGCCAGGCCGCCGGATTCACGCAAGATCTCGAGCATTATGGCATCGCCGTAGGGCTTCGGAACGCGCAATCCTGAGGCGAAAGTTGAAGCGTTCTCCCATATCTCGCTTACCTCAGCACCTCGATCGAATGCCCGTGCCACTGGTGCGCAACCGGCGGACTGCACTGCAATCATGCGCGGCCGCTTGCCGGGGCGTACCCAGCCGAGCTCTTCCAATTCACCGAAGGCCTTCCACATTCCGATGAGGCCTACTCCTCCGCCCGTTGGATAAAAAACGGCGTCGGGGTATTCCCAGCCGAGTTGTTCGACAAGCTCATAGCCCATGGTCTTCTTGCCTTCGACGCGAAATGGTTCCTTCAATGTCGAGACGTCGAACCACCCTTCGCTCTGTTTGCGTTCCGCGACCATGCGGCCGCAATCGGAAATAAGACCGTTGACCAACGTCACGTGCGCGCCGTAGGCTACCGCCTCGACGTAATTGGCAAAGGGCACATCACGCGGCATGAAAATATGCGCTTCGATGCCCGCTGCTGCGGCGTAAGCAGCGAGTGCGCCGGCGGCATTGCCAGCCGATGGCACGGCGAGCTTGCGCAAACCGTAATGGTGCGCCATGGTCACGGCCAAGGCGAGACCGCGCGCTTTGAAGGAGCCGGTGGGATTAGCACCTTCCTCTTTCAGGAACACGCTGCGATAGCGGCGGCTGCGCAACATCGGCGTCCAGCCTTCGCCGAGCGTGACTGGTTCGACCGTCGGAAGCACCGAGCGATACCGCCACATACCCGACCAGGGCGGATTGGCGGCGCCCTGGACGATGGCGTGCCGGGCACCGATACCGTGCAGCGAGTTTAAGTCATACCGCACGTAAAGCGCGCCCTTGCACTCGGGACACAAAGTCTGCGGGGTTTCCGCCGACACCATTGCATTACAGCGCGAACATTCCAAATGTTTGATCGCTGGCATAGTTGGCACCATAGCAGATGGATCGATTGCTGAACAATATCGGGGGCGCCGGAATACCATGAAGAACGCACGATCATGACCAACGCCAATCCCGACGCTTCTCACTCTGCTCAACAGCCGCGCGTCTTGCGCATACTCACGGTCGTCGGCGTTCCACTTTTTCTCGCGGGCTCCGTGCTGGCAATTTTCCTCGCGCCGCATGTCTGGTTGGCGGCACTCCGCTGGACGGGTCTTGTCTTAATCGCAGCGGCGGGATGGCGCAGGTCTTCACTGACCTATTGGATTTTCTTCGCGATGTTGCTCGGCGGAGAAATCGGTCTGGACCGGCCGCACTTTGCCGAACACTTGCGCGTCTTCAGCGACATTTTCCTGCGTTTGGTCAAAGTGATCGTCGCGCCGTTGATTTTTGGCACACTCGTAACCGGCATCGCGGGCCACGGCAATCTGCGCGGCGTTGGCCGGATCGGAATCAAAAGCCTCGTTTATTTTGAGGTGGTAACGACGCTAGCCCTTTTCATCGGCCTCTCCGCAATCAACATCAGCCGCGCCGGCGAAGGCCTCGCGATCCCCGCCGCACCCGAAGTCGTCAGCGCACAGAATGCAGCGCCAATGCACTGGGACGATTTCCTTCTGCACGTGTTTCCCGAAAATCTTGCGAAGTCGGTAGCCGAAAATCAAATCCTGCAAGTCGCGGTGTTCGCCGTCATTTTCGGGATTGCGCTCGCGCGCATCTCCGAGGCGAAACGGGCCCCGATGTTGAAATTCTGCGAATCGCTGACCGAAACGATGTTTTCGTTCACGAATATCGTGATGTATTACGCGCCGGTCGGCGTCGGCGCCGCTATGGCGTACACCGTCGCGCACCTGGGAATCGGCGTGCTTCTGCCGCTGGGGAAGCTCTTGCTTACAGGCTATGCTGCGCTGGCCGCTTTTTTGCTGTTCGTACTGTTACCCATCGCTTGGTCGGCCAAGCTTCCGCTCGGCCGCTTCGTGCAAGCCGTAGCCGAACCCGCCACCATTGCCTTCGCCACCAGCACGTCCGAAGCAGCCCTGCCGCGCGCGATGGAATCCATGGAAGCGTTTGGAGTGCCGCGGCGAATCGTCGCCTTCGTGATTCCCGCTGGCTACAGTTTTAATCTGGACGGATCGTCTCTGTATCTCGCGCTCGCATCCGTTTTCGTCGCGCAGGCGGCGGGCATCCACATGCCCTTCGGCGAGCAGCTCTTCATGGTGTTTACGCTGATGCTCACCAGCAAGGGCGTCGCCGGCGTACCGCGCGCCGTGCTGGTAGTGTTACTCGCTACGGTAGGGATGTTTCATCTTCCAACCGAGCCGATTTTCATAATCCTGGGAATTGATGCGCTGATGGATATGGCGCGCACAGCAGTCAACGTAATCGGAAATTGCCTCGCGTCTGCCGTGATCGCGCGCTGGGAAGGAGAACTGGGCGCCGCGGAACCAACGCAGATTTCGAACTGAGGAGATTGTAAGGGCGCTACTTGCTGCGCCCCAGGGTCCGCTAGAGATCGATCGAAACAGCTCAGTTCGTCGGCTGTTTCGCGGGAAACAAGAAATGTATCCCCACGCCCCCAATCACCAGCACCGCAAACGCAAAAACGCTGCCTTCCGGTCCGACCGTTCCACCGGTTAGCCACGTCGGTCCGTGAAAGCTGGAATTCAACAAATGTCCTTTCGCGAGGAAGCCGCTATCCGGTACGGAATAAAAATACGTCTCGCCCCAATCCCACGCCGCATGCATCCCGATCGGAAACCAGATATTCCCGGTGCGCTGCAGACTGAACGCTGCGAGTATGCCAAACGAACCGGCCATCGCCGCGCCTATCCACGCTTCACCGCGGTTTTGCAGATGGATCGACCCAAATAGAATCGAAAGAACGATCGCGGCTGGCCAGAAGCCGATCCCGGAAGTCAGAGTTGACTGCATGTAGCCGCGAAACGAAAATTCCTCGAAGAGCCCTACCATAATGAAGACCACGCCGTACGCCGCGCCGAATTTCAAGGCGTCCGCGCCGGAAAGCGCCATGTTGCCTAAAGAAAATCCGCGAAACGCAGCGATCAGCACCATCAGGAGCGAAAGCATCGCGAACCCGTACGGAATGCCTTGCCAGAAACGCTTACCGAAAGCCTGGTTCAGTGGAAAATGGTAGTCCGCGTACGTCCGCTTTTCGATGAGCGTCATCAGCAGAGTCGCCACAACGAGAGCGATTAGCATCAGTGCCTCGCCTGCGATCGCAGCCGGTGGGGTCATCACGTGAGGGTCCTGCGCCTTCAGCCAGGCGGCAGCGCTAGGGATATGGAGGAGCACAAACTGCATGGCAAGCATAGTGGCGAGCCAAAAGACGACGAACAAAAGCAGCCGCCAACCGGCACGAATTCCGTTTGGTCCCTTGAAAATATTGGCAATGGGAGAGGGAGAAGACTCAGCCGGAGCGATATCTCCTGCGCGCGCGGCCAGGTTCGCGGTCTCGTAGTCCGGTGTCATGTGGGCTCTCCTTGGTTTCCAAAACATTATACGGAGACGAGGACGATTTAGTTTCATAGCGCCGCCACCCCGCGCAGATAGCGTCTCCCGAATGGACGAGCCTTTACGAAGGGATGGGACAACGTCACCGGCTGGGGTGTTCCAAACGGAGCGAAGTTCATAGACGACGCGGCGGCCGCGAAGTAACAATCACACGCAGCAAGACCGCTATCCAAAGCTTCCTTCTGCCGAACTTCCGAAACTGCTGTCGCCCCGCAGCCAGGGTTGCGGCAAGCCACCACCGCTGCTAAAATCTCTTATTTGCGAGCCGGGAAGAGCCGCAATCCTGTATCCACAATCCTGGACACCCTTCCATGAATCGAATCTTTTGACACTGAAGAAGTCGTAGGGGAGGACTGGTTTGGCTAAATATGATGTGGTGGTTATCGGCAGCGGACCGGGCGGCTATGTGGCCGCGATTCGCGCCGCGCAGTGGGGATTGAAGACCGCCGTGGTGGAAAAGGATCCATTTCTCGGCGGCACTTGCCTGCATGTGGGCTGCATCCCAACCAAAGTGTTTCTGCACCACGCCGACATTTACGATCATTTCAAGCGCGCAGAAGAATTCGGATTTGAAGTCAAGGATGTGAAGATAAATTGGCCGGCGATCCTTGCGCGCAAAGACAAAATCGTCAAGAAACATGCGGGCGGAATCGGATTGTTGTTCAAGAAAAATAAGGTGGAATCCATCACCGGCTGGGGCAAAATTGCCGGGCCGGGCCGCGTGAGCGTCGAAAAAGACGGCAAGACCACAGAGCTTGAAACCGCGAATGTTCTGCTGGCAACTGGCTCGGAAGCGCGTTCCTTGCCGGGAGTCGAAATTGACGGCAAAACAGTGCTCACCAATCGCGAGATTTTGCTGCTGAGCGAAATACCGAAGTCGATGATCGTGGTTGGCGCCGGCGCCGTCGGTGTTGAATTTGCTTCGATCTTCCGCACATTTGGAACCGAGGTGACGATTCTGGAAGCCTTGCCGCGCGTAGTTCCTCTCGAAGATGAGGAAATTTCGCCGGAGCTGGAGAAGGCCTTCAAAAAGAAGGGCATTCGCATCGAGACAGAATCGAAAGTCGAGGCGGTGAAGAAAGACGCCAATGGCGCGACCGTCACGTTCAAGGACAAAACGGGCAAATCACAAACCATTAGCGCGGAAAAAGTTCTGATTGCCGTCGGGCGCCGCCCGCTCACGGAGAATATCGGCCTCGAAAAAACCAAGGCAAAAGTCGAGCGTGGCTACATCCACACCAACGCGTATATGGAAACCGATGAACCCCACCTATATGCGATTGGCGATATCGTTGCCGGCCAGCCGCAGCTCGCTCATGCCGCCTCGATGGAGGGCATCATCGCCGTCGGCCGCATGGCCGGCAAGGAAATGCAGCCGTTCGATCGCAAGCGCTGCCCCAACGCCACTTATTGCGAACCGCAGATCGGGTCAATCGGCCTCACCGAGAAACAGGCGCGCGATGCCGGTTTCAGCGTGAAGACCGGGAAATTCCCGTTCCTCGGCAATAGCAAGGCAACAATTCTCGGCCAGCATGAGGGCTTCATCAAAGTGGTCGCCGAGGAAAAATATGGCGAAATTCTCGGCGTGCATGCTATTGGCCCGCTGGCCACCGAGATCATCGCCGAGCCGGTGGCAGCGCTGGGCCTCGAAGCCACCCTCGACGATATGGCCGCAACGATCCACGCTCATCCCACAGTGTGGGAAGCGATGGGCGATGCGTTTAATTCCGTACGGGGCTTGAGCATCAACTACTAATTTTGCAGAATACGCGTTCCTGGCGCGAGAAGCACTTGAGCCACAAAAACCCAACTTGCTGGGTCGTGAATCTGGGGCTGCTGCCTTATGGCCCGGCGTGTGCCTTGCAGGCACGTCTGGTGGAAGCGCGCAAAGCAGGCGCTATTCCCGATGTGCTATTGCTTTCAGAACATCCGCACGCGATCACTTTGGGCCGCAACGGAAGGCGTGAGCATCTGCGCGCCAGCGAACGATTGCTTTCGCAAATGAACGTCACGTTTCACGAGACGAACCGCGGCGGTGACATCACCTACCACGGCCCCGGCCAAATTGTCGGCTATCCGATTCTCGATCTCGCTCAACATCGCCGCGATGTGCGCTGGTACGTCAGCCACCTCGAAGAAGTGATGATTCGCGCATCAGCCGATTTCGGCGTGTCCGCCCGCCGTGTTGCAGATCGCCACGGAATTTGGGTGGACGCGCCCGGGGGCGAAGAAAAACTCGCCGCGCTCGGTGTCCACTTGAGCCGCTGGGTTACTTCTCACGGCTTTGCGTACAATGTGGCCACCGATCTGCGATACTTTGATTTGATCGTCCCGTGCGGGATCGCCGGGAAGCGCGCCACGTCACTCGAGCGCGTGCTGGACCGCGCTGTGAGCTGCGGAGAAGTCACGCCGAAACTGGTCTGGCATTTCGGGGATGTTTTCGGCTGCGAGATGGTCGTGGTGCCGCGCGTGACACTCGAACAGAAACTGGCAGACCACGCCGCAGCGGCCTACCGACTGCATCAGAATGGTGCCGAGCGCACGGCCGCAGCCGTGGATTTGCAAGGGAGCAGGGCATGAGCCAACCGCTGAGGCGGGAACAGCACCTGGACCTCTACTATTTCATGCAGCTCAATCGCCAGCTCGAAGAGCGCATGGTCCGGCTCTTCCGCCAAAATAAAATTGTCGGCGGCTTGTATTCCAGCCTCGGCCAGGAAGCTGTTTCGGTGGGCACCTGTTACGCGCTCGAAAAGCGCGACTGGATCGCCCCCATGATCCGTAATATCGGCGCGCTGCTCGTCAAGGGCGTACCGCCTCGCGATATTTTCACCCAGCACATGGCCAAGTACACTTCGCCGACCAAGGGCAAGGATGGCACCAGCCACTTCGGCGACCTCAAAGTCCGCCACATTGTTTCGCCGATTTCCATGCTCGGCGACCTGATTCCGGTGATGACGGGCGTGGCCATGGCGGGACGTTATCTCGGGCAGAATATCGTGACGCTTACGTGGATCGGCGACGGCGGCAGCTCCACCGGTGCATTTCACGAAGGCCTTGGCCTGGCGGCCGCGCAACGCGCGCCGTTCGTTTTGATCGTCGAAAATAATCAGTGGGCATATTCCACGCCCGTTTCGCGCCAGGTGCCGATCAAAAATCTTGCCGACCGTGCGGTCGCCTACGGAATTAGCAGCGCGATCGTGAATGGCAACGACGTGGTTGCGGTGTATGGCGCGGCGAAAGAAGCCGTGGACGAATGTCGCGCCGGGCGCGGTCCCCGCCTGATCGAAGTAAAAACCATGCGCATGCGCGGCCACGCGCAGCACGACCCGGCAGAATACGTTCCCAAGCAGATGTTCGACTACTGGAAGGCGCGCGATCCCATCGCGCTCTACGAAAAATATCTCACCGAAAATAAAATCTGGGAGGCGCAGACGAAATCGGAAATTGACGCGCGCATCGAGCACGAACTCGACGTCGAACAGAAATTCGCCGAAGACTCACCACTTCCGCCAGCCGCGCTCGCCGAAGAGGGTGTGTACTGCGATGGCTGTCACAAGATCGAGGCGGATTGGAAGCGCTCCAAGGCTGAAGTGATCCCCCCCCAATCGAGCATCGATACAACGTGGCGCATGGAAGATTTGGGAGCGTTAGGCGAGATTCCCACTGCGCGAGACGTCGCACCGGCTGGCAATGGCTCGAAAACGCCAACGCCTGTCATCGCGAAGACACCCGCTGCGAGTGCCGCGGCAGCCGACGTCCCTGCGCGCACCTCGCCCGCAACAACCAGCGAGCCCGCCGAGGGACCCGCTGCACCACGCGTCCCGTTTGGCCGCGGTCCGAAAGATAAAGCGTTCCTGCAAAGTCCCGAGAACCCGCAGAACAAATCCTATCGCCGCGGTGCCCCGGACAAATCCTTCCATAAAGGTGGCCACGACAAATCGTTTGGAAAGAATCCCGCCGGCAAATCCTTCGGCAAAAATCCCAACGGAAAGCCGTTCGGCAAGAATCAGCAAGGCAAATCGTTTGCGAAGAACGCTCCGGATAAGCAGGGGAGGCGCTGAACATGGCAACGCAAGCGGCCTCGGCCACTGCTCCAATCACTATGGTGGAAGCCATCCGCCAAGCCATGTTCGAAGAGATGGAACGCGACGCGGCCGTCGTCGCCATCGGCGAAGATATCGGCGTTTACGGCGGCGCATTCAAAGTTACCGAGGGCCTCCTCGCTAAATTTGGCCGCGAACGCGTGATTGAAACTCCCATCAGCGAAACGGCCATCATCGGCGCGGCCTGTGGAATGAGTTTTCTAGGCTTGCGGCCCGTCGCGGAAATGCAGTTCATCGACTTCATTGCCTGCTGCTTCAATCAGGTAACGAACTTCGTCGCCAAATCGCACTACCTGTGGGACGCTCCTGTTCCCATGGTCATCCGCGGACCTTCGGGCGGCGGCGTGCATGGCGGGCCGTTTCATTCGGCCAATCCGGAAATGTATTTCGTGCATACTCCTGGCCTGAAAGTGATTTATCCTTCCACTCCGTCGGATGCCAAGGGCCTTTTGAAATCGGCCATTCGCGACAATAATCCCGTGCTCTTTTTCGAACACAAATTCCTGTACCGCCGGCTAAAGGAAGAAATGCCTACCGGCGATTACACCGTGCCTATCGGGAAAGCGGCAGTACGTCGCGCGGGCCGAGACTTGACGATCATCAGCTACGCCGCGATGGCGCACACCGCGATGGAAGCTGCCGAACAGCTCGCGAAGGAAGGCATCGAGGCGGAAGTAATCGACCTGCGCACCCTGCTGCCCCTGGACGAGGAAACGATTCTCGCTTCGGTTAAAAAGACCAATAAGTTATTGATTGTGCATGAAGATACTCGCACGGGCGGCATTGCCGGCGAAATTGCCGCCATTGTTTGCGAAGGCGCTTTCGAGGATCTCGACGGGCCGATCGAGCGCGTCACCGCGCTGGACACGCCCGTGCCTTACTCGCCCCCGCTTGAAGAACATTTTTTACCGAACACCGAAAAAGTGATTGCGGCCGCGCGCAAGCTTGCAAAATACTGACGCGGACGAAGGCAGGATGGACGATGGGAAAGACCAAAGGCGTGAACCAGGCGGAGTTCGAAGTCGGCAGCGAAGTGCGCATCGCGGACCGCGCGTTCCTCGAGGAATTCCTCGAGGCCGGGCAATATCACAATGAACTCGAGCCCGAGCAGCTCGAATTTGCCGGGCGCACCGCGAAGGTGAAGGCCGTCGAATTTTTTCACGGCGGCGACGAGATTTACACCCTGGAAGGCATCCCGGGTGTGTGGCACGAGGAATGTCTGGCTGCCGCCTGAAGGCCGCGCCAGCGATTTCACAGGAGAAGA
>Ga0210394_10008777_pt1 | contig 10321 bp, 11 predicted proteins | sample IncBWC12MmetaG_FD_160121 | JGI IMG/M metagenome (GOLD analysis project Ga0210394, IMG submission 160121) | Forest soil microbial communities from Barre Woods Harvard Forest LTER site, Petersham, Massachusetts, United States - Inc-BW-C-12-M | ecosystem: Environmental > Terrestrial > Soil >...
CGAAGCCGGCGGCAGGCGACCGGCCATCCCGATGGCGGACGTGCTCAAGCGCCTCGGCGCCAAGGGAGCGGTGTCCATGGTCGGCTATGTATTCGACGGCACCTGGGCGGAACGCAACCGGGCGATGCTCGGTCGTTTTTTCGCTGCCACACGCGAGGCGGCGGACGTGCTCGCGGACACGCCGGCGGAATGGCAGCGGCTCGCGCCACGCATCGGTGTGAGCGATGCCGCCGCGCTCGACCTCTATCGCCAGCGCTATCGCGAAGGCATTCCGCGCCGGCCGCTCGCCGAGGAGGTGACGGACGCGCAAGCGCTCTACCGCGTTCTGGCCGAGATCGGCGGCGCCGATCTCGTCGGCCCGGCGCGCGAGCTTGATCCCGGCGTGTTCTACCGCACGGAACCGGGCGAATGAACGTCGCGCTGCGGCTCGCCTCGATCGCATTGCTGCTGGCGGCGTGGCTTGCCGGTTCGCACGTCATGGGCGCGCGCCTGTTGCCGCCGCCGCAAGCCGTAGGGCTTGCCATCGGCCGGGAGGCGCTCTCCGGCGCGCTCGCCTTCAATCTGGGCGTCACGCTCGCGCGCGTCGCCGTGTCGTTCACCATCGCGATGGCGCTTGGCACCGTGATCGGGCTGACAATGGGTCGCTTTGCGTTCGCCGACCGGCTTGGCGATCCATGGCTGGTGACGTTGCTCAACCTGCCGGCGCTGGTGATCATCGTGCTCGCCTATGTCTGGGGCGGGCTGACGGAGACCGCGGCGATCACCGCCGTCGTGCTCAACAAATTGCCGATCGCGGCGGTCACGGTGCGCGAGGGGGCGCGCGCGCTCGACCGAACGCTGGACGAAATGGCGGCGGTATTCCGCATGGGGCGTTGGGTGCGATTGCGTGATGTTGTCCTGCCGCAGCTCGCGCCGTATCTTGCCGCCGCCGCACGCTCCGGTCTCTCTCTGGTCTGGAAGATCGTGCTGGTCGTCGAATTGCTCGGCCGGCCGAATGGGGTGGGTTTCGAGATCGGGGTCGCCTTCCAATTGTTCGACGTCACGCGCATTCTGGCCTACGCTCTGGCGTTCGTCGCCGTCATGCTGGCCATCGAAACGCTTCTGGTGCAGCCGTTTGAACGACATGCTTCTCGCTGGCGTCCCCGGACGGCTTGACGTCCACATCGAGCACAAGTCGTACCGCGCCGCTTCCGGCGAGCGGTTGCACGTCCTCGACAGACTTTCGATCACGCTGACCAATGGCGAAGTCGTGGCGCTGGTCGGTCCGTCGGGATGCGGTAAGACGACGCTGCTGCGCATCATCGTCGGCCTCGATCGCGATTTCGCCGGCAGTGTGCAGTTGCCCCCGCACGGCCGGTTGGGCGTTGTTTTCCAAGAACCGCGGTTGCTGCCGTGGCGCACCGTCGAAGCCAATGTCCGGCTCGCCGCGCCGCAGGCGAGCGAAGAGACGCTCGGCGCGCTCTTTGCCACACTCGGGCTCACCGAACACCGCCGTCACTATCCGGGCGAGCTATCGGTCGGGCTCGCCCGCCGTGTCGCGTTGGCGCGCGCGTTCGCCGTCCAGCCCGAACTCCTAGTGCTCGACGAACCCTTCGTCTCTCTCGACTCCGCGCTGGCGGTGAGACTGCGCGCGGAGCTGGTCGAGCTGGTCTCGCGCCGGCCGGTAACGACTCTCCTAGTCACCCACGACGTTGACGAGGCGGCCGCGCTCGCCGACCGCCTTATTCTGCTCTCGCCGTCGCCGGCACGGGTGCTTGCCGCGTTGCCGATCGAAAGCCCGCGCCGCGCTCGCACGGCGGACGAACTCGCTCTCCTTCGCAACGAGATCGCGCGCAGGATAGCCGGGTCCAGTTAGTCGAAGAGATATTGGGCCGCAGACTTGCCGCTGCTCTCGCCGCGTAAATTCGCTCCACCGTTAAAGTTAACACTGGCTTTGAAATTACTCATTGCATCCGAGATGATATTCACGCGGCCGTGGCGGCATTTTTTCCGCGCCCAGCCTTCTTCACGCCGAGAGGAAAAATTCAATGTCGCTTCGTCAACAAGCCAAGCGGACGGGGCGGGTCGTGACCAACGCGGTGATCGTCAATTACGGGCGATACATGCCGTATGTCAGGATCATCGACAAATTGAATCGGCGGCCGCTGTTTCATCGGTTCAGGCAGGGAAATTCCAAGGTTCCGTCGTTTCCGACGCGCGAGGCGATGTGGAGCTTCGTCAACAACCGAGCCGCAGGGGCGATCGATTATTTGGAGTTCGGCGTTCACGAGGGCCACAGCATTTTGCATTTTGCCGAACAAAACAAATCGGCCGACAGCAGATTTTTCGGCTTTGACTGTTTTACCGGCTTACCGGAAGATTGGAGCGCCGATTTCAAGCATAAGTGCTTCGATACCGGCGGCCGGCCGCCGAATACGGCCGATCCCCGCGTCGATTTCGTCGTCGGCATGTTTCAAGACACGCTCCCCGACTTCCTGGCCGCTTTCAAGACCGACAAGCAAATCGTCGTGCACATCGACTGCGATCTCTATTCGTCGGCGCTCTATTGCTTGACCAAGCTGGACGCGATCCTGCCCAGCGGTTCGATATTGATATTCGACGAATTTGGCGACGTGCTGCACGAATTCCGGGCGGCGCAGGACTACATGGCGAGCTATCGCCGCGAATTCAGGGTGATTTGCTCGCACGACGATTTTTTCACCGTCGCCGTCGAGCTGCTCTGACGCGAACTCGGCGCGACGCGCCAGCCGTCACGCCATCAATAGTAAAATCACGAAGATAGCGCAGCGAGCGCGACTGCCGGCGCGCAATGACACGCTGCGGCGCGCATCTCCGGTGCGATGTCGAGCAACGTGTCGAAGGTGGCATGAGCGCGGCCCAATCGCCGGGCAATCTCCGCCACGACCCTATGCCCGATGCCGGCCGCGATGATCGGGGCGCCCGAGCCGAGGGCGCCGCGCGACATCACCAGTGCCGCGGCGTCGGCGATCGCGCGCAGCTGGGCTTCGGCAAACCAGCGGGCGAGCGAAGTCCAGGTCGCTGCGTCCGCTTCGTCCGCATCGCTTGCCACCATGCGGGCGAGGCGTACGCGCGAGGCTTCGACCGTCTTTTCGCGCCCGTCGACCGTGGCCATATGATCGACGCCCTCAGGCAAGGTCCCGAGGATGCGGTGAACGTCGGCCATCGTAGCGAAATTCTCGTTGATCAATGGCGTCCACACGCCATCGAGCGGCGCGCGATCGGCGATCGCCATGACGAAGCCGCGCACCAGGCCGGTATAGATCAACTCGCCGGCGGCGAGCCGTTGCGCGTCGGTATAGCCCCGCGCCGCCACCTTGCCGTCGACGATCGGAACAATGTCGGTCGTCGTCGAGCCGAGGTCGACGAACAGCGCGCTGGTGTGTTTGCTCGCGATCAGCGCCGCGCAGGCGTGCCAGTTGGCTGACGCGATATCGACGCTATGGCGGCCGGCGTCCTCCGGGCGGACGTAACCCGCCCGGCCGGCGTAGACCGAAATGGCGCCGAGCTCGCGCGCGGCAAGCTCGACCAAACAGGCGACGCCTTCCTTGCGTGAGGCGAAGGTGTCGGCCAATTCCCCGGTCATGGTGACGACGTTGCGATCGGCGCGGCCCATCTCCTTCCGCGCTTCGGCAAACGCCTGAAGCAGACGTCCCGTGCCGTCGCGAAGCGGCGAGGCGTATTGCACGGCTTTGGTGATGCGGCCGTCCTCGGCGCGTGCCGCCTTGAGATGGACGCCGCCGATGTCCCAGCCGATGACAATGGCCATGTTGCCTCGTGCGCGATTTTACCGCGATATACGATGACTCGATCGCTTCGCGCGGCGCAAGGTCCGGCCATGGAGGTCATACCGGTTCTCGATCTCAAAGAGGGCGTGGTGGTCCACGCCCGTATGGGGCGCCGCGACCAGTACCGGCCGATCGAAACGCCGCTCGCCTCGACCAGCAATCCAGTCGATGTGGCCGGCGGTTTGCTGACCGTCCATCCGTTCGCAACGTTCTACATCGCCGACCTTGATGCGATCGAAAACGCCGGCAACAACGACGTCGCCCTCACTCGCTTGAAGACCGAGCTTCCTAATCTCGTCTTCTGGGTCGACAACGGCGTGGCCGATCTTGCCCGGGCAAATTCCTGGCTCGACGCCGGCCTCGGAAACTTGGTGCTGGGCAGCGAGAGCCAACGCGACGGCGCGCTGGTCCGGCGCTTGTCCCAAGACGACCGGGTCATTCTGTCGCTCGATTACCGTGGCGACGAATTCCTCGGGCCTGCGGCGCTGCTCAGCGATGCGGCTCACTGGCCGCGCAAGATCATTGCCATGACGCTTGCCCGGGTCGGGAGCGCGAACGGTCCCGACCTGAACCGGCTTGCAGCGATCAAGGCCGCGGCTCCCGACAAGCTCATCTACGCCGCGGGCGGCGTGCGCGATCATGCCGATCTTGCCGCCCTTCAGCGTGCCGGAATAGAAGGCGCCCTCGTCGCCTCCAGCTTGCACAACGGCAAGCTCACAGGCGCGCAGCTCGCACGCCTATGAGCTCCGGCAATCCGACAAGCGCCGCGGCTGACGCGAATAAATCGCGCTATGCCGCTGCGAACGGGTGCTTGACCTGGTTGCGCTTGGCGACCACCTCGGCGGCCTTCGGCTCGCCATTGACCGCCCGCGCAATCGATTCTTTCACGGCGCGATAGTTGAATTCCTGGATCTTCTTGTCGTCGGCCGCTTCCCAGTGAATGAAGACGCCGACGCAGACGAACAAATTGTCGGCCTCGTCCAGCGGAATTACGCCCTCCGCGACGCTGTCGGCGACCGCCTTGGCGACGGCGTGCTGGGCGGGACCGAACATCTGTACGGCCTGCTTGGCGCCCTTGATCGTCACTTTGTTGAACATGACCGTCGCCGGCTTGCACAGCAAATTCGGCCCGATCACGGCGAGCAGCGACGTAAACCCGTCCTTGTTGTTCGTCAGGCAGTTCGCGAATGCCGTCTCGGCCGCGCTGCCGCGCGGACCCATGATGAGATCGATATGGGCGACTTCGTTGCCCTCACCGACGAGCGATTCACCGACGCAGAGTCCGTTAATCTTTGCCATCGCCATCTCCTCCCAAGGAAAACACAACGCTCGCAGGTCTGTGGCCTGCGTCGTCCGGTATCATCTATCCTTGTTGTCAGCGCCCGGCGTGGTAGGCCGGACCGGTTAGCCAGATAGCGGCGGAACGAAAGTCCCGCATACCAAAGTCAACCACTGTTACGCGCCGACGGCAAGATGCTCCGCAGCCGATGCGCGAAAAGAGTCGCTACTGTTAGATCGGCACTGGTCCCTGGATTGATGCCGTCGGTTTTGAGTGCAGCATCCCAAGCCAAAAGCTCGGGGAGAAGTTGGGCCAAAGGCCGCGCCGCCTGCAGTGATGTCCGAAATTTTGCCGCGGTTTGCCGAACCTCATCGGCGGTTCGTGCGTCGAACTTGCGCAAAATGTGGCTGTCGGGAAATTCCGCGAGGAAGCCCAGATAGGTCATGAGGGTCGCCCATTTTGCATCGGCATGTTGCCGGCTGGCGGCTTCGAGCCCCGGCAAGCCGAGATCGAATATGTCGGCAAAATTCGTGGCGTATTGCCGCGCAACGCGGTCGCGCTCTGCCGCTTCGGTCATCGCCTGCAGAAGCGTGACCGTGGCCGGCGCGAACACGTCGTGGCGGGCGCTGTGTCCGAGTCCGGCGGGCGCCGCCTGGACGATGGCGCGAAATGCGAGGTTGGCGTCCTCGATGTCGAGGGCGTGCACGATTTCAGCGAGCGAACTGCGCAGGTCCGCCGCATCCGCCTCGGCTGCAGCAGCAAGCGGTGCGCAAAGCAAGACGATGCCGAGATTGGTATTGGCGCCGACGGCGGCGAAGGTTTCCTCGACGGCCCGCAAGATCCGCGCCCCGACGCTCGCGCCCTGAAGGGTCAGCGGGCCGGCGGCCGCCTCGGCGCTGCGGACGAATTCATCGGCGGTCATGCGATGCCCGGCCGCGAAAACATGGACGTTGCCGGGTTTCGGGGCTTCGAGTTCGGCAAGGCAGGCCCACTTGAACGCCGCGGCGATCCGCTCGGCGCGCGTGGTCACGCCATGGCTCCTCGGGTAGCGCGCGCCGCGAGAGCGGCCGCAAGGGCTTCGGCGAAAATGGACGCAATGTTGACCGACGTTACCTTCTGCAGCCCCGACCAGGCCGGCATGCTGTTGACCTCGAGCACGGTCGGCCGTTCATCGGCTCCATAAAGAATATCAACGCCGGCAAAGTCGGCCCCAACCGCCGCAGCGGCGTTGACCGCAAGCGCGTTCATTTCGTCGGGCACGACCGCCGCGACCGGGCGGCCGCCGCGCTTGACGTTGGTAATCCATTGGCTCGAATGCCGTTGCATTGCCGCGATCACGCGGCCGCGCAAGACGAGCAGGCGAAAATCGTGGAAACCGTCGCGTTCCACGCCGACAAAACGTTGGAGATAATAGACGCCGGACGTCGTTCCGGGTTGCGGCAGGTCCTCGGCGCGGCTGATCAGCTTCAAGCCGCGTCCCTGCGATCCAAACAGCGGCTTGAGGACCAGTGCGCCACGGGCGGTCTCGCGTTGGGCGATAGCGCACGCGTCCTCGTAGGATTCCGTCACCCATGTGGCCGGCGTCGCGATGCCCGCGCGCGACAGCAGAAAGCTCGTCATCGATTTATCGACGCAGCGCTCGATGGTGCGGGCGTCATTCCACACCATGACCCCGAGCTCGCGCAACGCGTGAAGAATCCCGAGCCGCAGCGTGACCATTTCGAAGCTTCCGCCGGACATGGTGCGAACGACGACGGCATCCGGAAGGGCGTCCCGGTATCCGTCGAGATGCAGTCCCGTAGGGCTTTGCGTCGCAAATCCACATGACGGCAAGCGCACCGGCACGACGCCGGCACCGCGCTGAGCAAGCGCTGCGGTCAGTTCACGGGCGTGCCAGTCGATACGATCGACCACCAGACCGACGCTCGGCCGGGGCCGTGGATGTTCGACCGCGAAGCGCTCAGCCGAAGGACGCATCGAGCAAGCTCAGATCGATCTCGCCGGCGTGAAAGCTCTCGCCGGTTTCCAGCGCCGTCACGGTAATCTTTGCCGGACTGAACAGCATCGGATCGATGGCGTAGAAGTCGCCCTTGACCCGCTTGAAGATTTCCGCGAACGGCCGGCCGTAGTCGGGCGAGGCCTTGCTGGGAAGCTTTTCGGCCAGTGCGCGCGCCTGGCTCGCGGCTCCGGTCACGAAGAGCTGGACCTGCCCGCCGAAGATGATGGCGTCGTTGGTCCGGCCCATCGCAGTGACAAAATCCGGATGCGGCGGACAAAGCGGAGCCGCGCCGATGCCTTCGACGATACGCTCCAGCGGAAACCCCAACTCGTGGGTCTTGTGCAGCGCGACCTCAAGCGCGCGCGCAACGATCTGCGTGCTGCCGGCCAGACTTTGCGTCGGCGCGAAGATGATCGTCAGGTCGTTCGGCTTGACCCGGCAATCCTGGGCAATCTTGGTGACGATCTGTGCGGGCGGCGGCCGATCGCTTTCGATCACCAGAGTGGCGTTATCCGCGCAGTCGGCATAGGGCAAAATCTCGAACAAGGGTTCGCGCCGCGCCAGCGCGCGGGCCGGCCCCGAGCCGAGCGCGAAAAAGGAACTGTCATTCTCATGCGAAAGGCGCCAGCCGGCATATTGACTCGCGAGACAGGCAATCACCGGATTGGAGGATTGGGTAACGACGGTCCAAGGCCATCGCGGCGTTGCCGATGACGGCACCAGACGGACGGTGCCCAGCCCGCCCATGCAAATTTCGGCGACGCGAAGGCCGGCGGCAATACTGCCGAGGCATTTGCTGCCGGCATCGATGAGCGTTTCGCCGCGCTGACCGCGGGTGATTTCAATCTTAAGCTCCGCCGCATCAGCCACGAGCCGCGCAACGAGCCCCGCGGCGCGCTCGTTCACGCTGATCGACGGCGCTGTGTTCATATCTTCCTCGCGCGCGTCCAGGCGAGAACCAATTCGCGCCGTTCGTCTGCGAGTGTTCTTGCTCCGGCCGCGGTCGAACTGCAAGCATAGACCGTACACACCGGCTCGCCAGAGTTAATCGCGCTCCCCGCGATCGGCCGGTCGGCGGTCCAGTCCGGCCAGTCTCGCGCGGGGACCGAGCGGATATCGTCTTCAGCATAAACTATCGCGGCCGCCTTTGCGCCGTCGGGATAGAGCGGCGCTTTCCCCAACTGGCCGGTACAGGCGGCCATGTGCAGCGCAAAGAGCGAGCCCTGCGGCGGTTCGAAGACGTCGAACGTCGCGCCGGGCCGCGGATTGACTTCCAAGAGCCAAAAGCGCTCGCCATCAACGAGAAAGTCGGCGCTGTTCAAGCCTACAAGCGACATCGCCTTGGCAAGCCGATGCACGACGGCGGCCAGCGCGTTCGCGGTCGGCGGCACGAACTCGGCCGGTCGTACCGCGCCGCCGTAACGATAGGGGTGGCGCCGCGTCGGCAAAGACCATTGCGTGCTAAATCCGATCAAGACCGCGTTCTTGCCGTCAGCGAGGAACAACGCGGACATCGGCGCCCCAGGCAATTTTTGCTGATAGTAGGTATCGCCTGGTCGGGAAGCCGCACGCGCCGCGGGTTTGATGTGCGTGCCGCCGGCGCCGCCTTTGCGCTTTGCCAGCCAATCGCTTGGATTTTCGGGTTTCGAAAAAGAGACCTTAGGGAACGGAATACGGAGATCGGCGCACAATGCCGAAAGGAACTCGGGATCTTTGATCTTGGCGACGGTTTCGGCGCTGTTGCCGAAGAGACGCCATCGTTCGCCGAGCCGCTGCAACACTTGCGTCCGATCCTCGAATCCAGTGCCGCAGACGATGCCGATGGGCTCGCGCCCAGCACTGAGCGTCGCCAGCGCGTGGACAACGGCGTTCCCATCAATTCCACGCGTCAGGCTGCCGGCGAGGCGGGCGTGCGCATGCGCAACGTCCAAGGTGTCCTGATCGCCGAAGAAATCAGCCACCAGCGGCAGATAGCCGCCGCGCCGCGCCGAGGCCGCAAGCGCTCGTCCGGAAATGGCGGCGATGAGGACCGCCGGCGCGTCAGCCATTGAGCTCGCGCGCGAGGGAAAACGCGTCGCGAAAATCGAACTGCACCGGCTTGGCGGCGGCAATCATTTTTTGGAACAGGCCGGATTCGGTCTTGTACTTGATGTTGCCGATGGTCAACGGACCCAATCTCAACGTGCCATGCGGCGTAAGCTCCTGGCCGTTCGCCTGCATGTCCAGGCCCTCGACCCCACTCGGCGGCACCGCATTAACGTCGGCGGCGATCAGCAAATGCTTGGCGGCGGTAAGCTGCGCCTTTGACAGAATCGAAACGCCGGCGCGGCCGGCGCACAGCGCCGCTTCGGCCTCCGCCAGGATGGCCGACTTGTGATTGTCGTCGCTGCCGTCTGCCGCGCGCACCTCGACATTGAACCGGCTCTTGATCTCCTTGGCGCTGTCGCTGACACGCTTGATCCCGTCATAGCCGACCAGCGTGACGTCGCTGCCCTCGAGCGCGGCGATGACGCCTGCGGCATAACCGACAACCCCGGTGGCACCGAACACCGCGACCTTCAAGCCTTTGAGAGCGCGCTTTCTCTGGTCCTTCAGGAGCTTTTCGGCGCATGCCACCATCGCCGCAGCGGTGGTGAACGCCCCGGCCGGATCGGCAAAAAACGAAATGCCGAATGGCGGCACCAGCGCCTGCTTGGCTTTTGCCAGCATGTCGAGGGCAACGCTCGCGTTCTTGCCGCCGAAGAACATTCCGGTGCGGGCGCCGGCCTTGGGCGGTCGCGAGAATATCGCGTCCTGAACGAGGCCCGTCACTTCCTCGATCGTCACACTGGAGTAGGTCAGCACCGCATCGTAACCGGCATCGAGCGCCATGTTCACGTCGAACGGGCTCAGATGTTTGGTCGGCGTGACCATGTGAAGGATGTTCTTTTCCGCCATGGCCGCCTCCTGCGCTTTGATTGCTATTAGCCGGACTCAGCGCGGATGCGCGTGCGCGACGATCTCCGCGCCGCAATTGAGCCCGGTGCAAACCCGGATGTCCAGGCCCCGGCCGCTTGGATGTTGCCGCGCGATCCCCGCCAAGCGGTCGGCTTCTTCGGGCGACGGTGCAAAGGCAAAACCGGTGGGCCCCCAAGAGCTTTGGCCGATGCCGAACGCGCCGGCGCCGTCGAGGGCGTCGAGAACGGCAGCGACCTCGCGACTGGTGAAGCGCGAGCCGCCCTGAGCCGGGGCAAAGTA
>Ga0210394_10008778_pt1 | contig 10319 bp, 9 predicted proteins | sample IncBWC12MmetaG_FD_160121 | JGI IMG/M metagenome (GOLD analysis project Ga0210394, IMG submission 160121) | Forest soil microbial communities from Barre Woods Harvard Forest LTER site, Petersham, Massachusetts, United States - Inc-BW-C-12-M | ecosystem: Environmental > Terrestrial > Soil >...
ACCCGCGGTTCCGACGGGTCAATTTCCTTGGCGACGGCAATCTTCATGGGGCCTCCGGCGGGGCGGGAAATTCACACGCGTATTCGATATCCAGTACCGGCCTTGCAACCGATACCCAGTGTCTTATTCGAATCGCGACGCCGGACGGCACCGCGAGCGTCGATGCATCAAGTGAGGAAAATGGCCATCATGGCAACAATGAAGATGACGGCGGCGGTGCCGTACTTCACCAGCTTGATGAAGCCCTCATAGGTCTGTTCGTGGGCTACGTAATCGTTGCCGTCAGCGGTTGTGTAGGCCACTTCGTTATGTTCTGCCATCGGTCTCCCCGGTGAATCTTGGCGCCAGTGCGGTGGATTTCGAATTACCGCAAACCGACAGGCAGAGCAACGCCGCGCGGACGGCTTTGCCGCGCTTATCGGGTCATTCGGAAGGCCAATTATCCCTGATCCAACGGGCGAGACTTTCCTCGCTGACCTCGCCAGCGGCAAGGGCCAGCATGATGGCCGTCGCTTGTGCCGGATCCGGCATGAAAGCCACGCCGTTTTTTTGCAGAAACGTCATCATCGCCATAAAGGCGATACGTTTGTTTCCGTCGACAAAGGCGTGGTTCTTGGCGAGCCCAAAGGCATAGGCCGCGGCGAGTTCGGCTAGCGGCAATTGCTCATAGGTCCACTTGTTGATCGGCCGTTCGAGGGCCGACCGCAGCAACCCTTCGTCGCGCAAACCCGGCGCCCCACCGAAGCGACGAAGTTGCCGACTATGGATCGCGATTGTTTGCTCGTAAGTAATCCAAACGGGCTCCGGCGCCTCGCTCATTTAGCCAATGCTGCAAGGGTGTCGCGGTATTTGTCCATGACCTCGTCAGCGATCTCCATGGTCCGCTCGAAATCCGGATCATGCGGGGTCAGGACGAAGCCGCCGCCGGGCTGCTCGACCACAAACAGCCGATCGCCCTCCTTCAGGTCGAGCCGAGCGGCGGTGTCCTTCGGCAGGATCAAGCCGATGGAATTACCGATCTTCCGGACCTGGAGGGTGCCTGCTCCGGATTGAAATTCCTTCTGATTCTCGCTCTGATTGTCGCTCATGGGCCTACTCCGTTATACAAATGTATAACACAGTGGGGAAACACGTTCAACAAATGTTTTACGCCCCTACCCCATTGCCTCAAGCTCGTCGATCATGCCCGATATGACCGATAGCCCGCCGTCCCAGAATTGGGGGTCTTTCGCGTCAAGCCCGAAGGGCTTGAGCAACTCGGAATAATGCTTGGTGCCGCCGGCCGAAAGCATCGCCAGATAGCGCTCCGCAAAGCCGCTTTGCGCATTTTCGTAGGCGCCATAGAGCGAATTCACCAGACAGTCACCGAAGGCATAGGCGTAGACGTAGAACGGCGAATGGATGAAGTGCGGAATATACATCCAGAAATTCTCATAACCGGGGCGGATATCGATCGCAGGCCCGAGGCTCTCGCTTTGAACGCTGAGCCAGATTTCACCGATGCGCTCGGCGGTCAACTCGCCGTTCTTCCGTTCGGTGTGGAGCGCGCGCTCGAACGTATAGAACGCGATCTGGCGCACCACGGTGTTGATCATATCCTCGACCTTGCCGGCGAGCAGCGCCTGGCGCTGCTTGGCGCTTCTCGTCTCGGCGAGGAGCCGGCGGAAGGTCAGCATTTCGCCGAACACGCTTGCCGTCTCGGCCAGCGTCAGCGGCGTCGGCGCCATCAGCGCGCCATTCTTCGCCGCCAGCACCTGATGCACGCCGTGGCCAAGTTCATGGGCGAGCGTCATCACGTCGCGCGGCTTGCCCTGATAATTCATCAGCACATAAGGATGCGCCGACGGCGTCGTCGGATGCGAGAAGGCGCCCGGCGCCTTGCCCGGCCTTACCGGCGCATCGATCCAGCGATCGGTGAAAAAGCGTTCGGCAATCCCGGCCATTTCCGGCGAGAAGCCGCGATAGGCGGACAGCACCATGTTCTTGGCATCGAGCCAGGCAACCACACCCGTTGCTGCAAAGGGCAGCGGCGCATTACGGTCCCAATGCGGAAGCTTTTTCTTTTTGAACCAGGCGGCCTTGAGCCGGTAGTAACGGTGCGAGAGTTTCGGATAGGCCGCGCGCACCGCGCCCACCAGCGCATCGACCACCTCGCGCTCGACGCGGTTGTTGAGATGGCGCGAATCCGCAACATCCTTGAAGCCGCGCCAGCGGTCGGAAATCTCCTTGTCCTTGGCAAGCGTATTGGTGATCAGCGCAAACGTCCGCTCATTGGCCTTGAAGGTTTTGGCCAGCGCTTCGGCTGCCGCCTTGCGCTTTTTGCCGTCGCGATCCTGCAACAGGTTGAGCGTCGGTTCGATGGCGAGGTCCTTAGCCGAAACCTTGAAGCGAAGTGCGGAGATGGTCTGGTCGAACAGCCTGTTCCAGGCGGCATAGCCGCTCTGGGATTTCTCGTGGAACAGCTGCTCGACGCGATCCTCGAGCTGATACGGCTTGTCCTTGCGCAGATCCTCGACCCATGGCCGGTAGTGCGCCAACTTCGCCGTCTGCATCGCGCTTTCGATCAGCTCGTCGTCGACGCGGTTGAGCTCGAGCGCAAAGAACAACAAATGCACCGACGCGTTGGTCAGCCGCTCGGAAACATCGCCGTAAAATTTCGAGATCACGGGATCGACGCTGTCGCCGGCATGCACCAGACCCGCATATGAAGCGAGGCGGCCGGCGAGATCGTCGATCGCCTCATAGCGCCGGACCGCCCCGGCGAGCCAGGCGCCACCGCCCTCCCCGGCCGTCCGCTCGGCGAGCTTGCCTTTGTAGTCGCCCTCAAACGCGACACATTCGTCATCCAGTTTTTCGAGATCCCGGGTGACTTCCGCCGCATCGATCCCGGAATAGAGGTCGGAGAGATTCCATTCCGGTAGTTTCTCCGCCCTGGACCTTGCAGGCCTGGTTGCCGCGGCGACGGCCTTTTTGGAACTCGATTGACGTTGGGCGATCGATCGGCGGAGGGCGGAGGTGGAGCGCGAGGTCATCTTGTTCGAAACCTGTCTTCAGTCAAATGGCGGGTAGAGTTTAAGTGGTCGTTAATCGGCATCGGCCAGAGTGCCCCGATTCGAGACAGATAGTTGTTGCGTGCGAGGAACACCATGGCTGCCACCATTTTGATCGCCGACGACGATGCCGTGCAACGCCGCCTAGTTGAAAATATGGTGCAAAAATGCGGCTATGAGACGGTCGTGGTCGATTCCGGCGATGCGGCCATCGCGCTGTTGACCGCCCCCGACGCTCCCGTGATCGATGCCCTTTTGCTCGATCTCGTGATGCCAGGCCTCGATGGCATGGGGGTGCTGGCGAAAATCCGCGAAGCCGGCCTTTCCATTCCCGTGGTGGTGCAGACCGCCCATGGCGGCATCGACAACGTCGTATCGGCGATGCGCGCCGGCGCGCAGGACTTTGTCGTCAAGCCGGTCGGCATGGAGCGGCTACAGGTAAGCCTGCACAATGCCCTCACCGCAAGCGCGCTGAAGGGCGAGTTGCAACGCATCAGGCATAGCCGCGAAGGCCGATTGACCTTTGCCGATATCGTCACCCGCAGCGAGGCCATGGCGGGGGTGATGCGCACGGCGCGCAAAGCTGCGGCTTCAACCATCCCCGTGCTGATCGAAGGCGAATCCGGCGTCGGCAAGGAGTTGTTCGCACGCGCCATTCACGGCAGCGGCGAACGCAAATCGAAGCCGTTCGTGGCCGTCAATTGCGGCGCGATCCCCGACAATCTCGTCGAGTCGATCCTGTTCGGGCACGAGAAGGGGGCGTTCACCGGGGCTACCGAGCGTCATGCCGGCAAATTCGTCGAGGCCTCCGGCGGCACACTGTTTCTGGACGAAGTCTCCGAACTGCCGCTTTCCGCCCAGGTGAAACTGCTTCGCGCGCTTCAGGAAGGCACGATCGAGGCGGTCGGCGCACGCAAGCCGGTGAAGGTCGATGTGCGGATCGTCTCCGCAACCAACCGCAAATTGCTCGACCGGGTCAAAAGCGGGCATTTCCGCGAAGACCTGTTCTACCGCCTTCATGTCTTGCCGGTCACCGTCCCTCCGTTGCGGATGCGCCGCGAAGACATCCCACACCTGGTGCGGCATTTTCTCGCGCGGTTTTGCGCCGAAGAAAGCCGCCACATCACCGGCGTCAGCGGCGAGGCGATGGCGCATCTTTCGCAACTCGACTGGCCGGGCAATATCCGGCAGCTGGAGAACGCCGTCTACCGGGCGGTTGTGATGAGCGAGGGCGAACAGCTCGTCGCCTCCGACTTCCCGCAAGCCACCGGCGTGCAGTCGCCGCCGATCGCAGCAACCCAGCACGAACCCCTGATTGTCGAGCCGGCACTGCACCCGGCCGCGGCAGGTTACGGTAACGAAATACCTATAGCGCCTCTTCCCGCTTCGGGCACCCTCTCGATGCTGACCAATGGCGGCGAAGTCCGCCCTCTGGAAGAATTGGAGAGCGAGATCATTCGCTTCGCCATCTCGCACTATCGTGGCCAGATGTCAGAGGTCGCGCGCCGCCTCAAAATCGGCCGCTCGACGCTTTACCGCAAGCTTGACGAGACCGCTTCCGATACGTCGGACAGCTGACCGGAGCCAAGCCAGCTTGAGAGTCGGCCAGAACATTTGAACCGTTGCCCGCAGGTGACAGACAAAAGGCGACCCGCGTGGCAAGAACACCGCCAATGCAAGGCAAAAGGATCGTTGAAGTCAGTTTGTCGTGAGATGCCTCTCCTGCTGCTGGCTGCTTAAGGGGCGCCCGTGTATCGTCTGCACATGAATCGTTTCGGCAGCCGTGCCAACTTGGAGCTCTGGAGCATAATTTCATCAAAAATGCGCTTCAGAACCGATCAAGCCGGCGCTTTCGCGAAAGCTCTGACGGACAAACCAAAGCTGCTCCCTAAAGCAGGGCAGTTCACCCAAGGGGTGTGAGAATGCGTGACTGTTCGAAGAACCGTAGAGGATATGACCGCGTCTTGATGACGGTCGCGGCAACCTTCCTTGCGGTGTCGGCGACCTCGGCATTGGCGCAGGGCGACAATGCCCCGCGCAACACGGCCGCCGAGCTTGCGATCGATGCGGCGGTCCCTCGCCCCGAACCTGCCAACGTCCCGCCGCCGGGCCCCGGTGATTTCAAACTCGATACATCGTCCGTACCCGATGCCGCGAAGGTGACCGAAAAGGCACCGCCGGAGACAAAGACCGCCAAACCTGCCGACGTCGTCACGGTTCCGATTTCCGAACCCACCAAGATCGAGACCGGCAACGCCGATACGCCGAAGGCGGATACCGCCAAGCCAGATACGGCCAAGTCAGATACCGCCAAGTCCGATACGGCCAAGTCCGAGACCACAAAAGTCGAGACGCCGAAGAACGAGACGACGAGCGTCGCGCCGGCGGAAGAAGCTCCGGCCGCGGCTTCAACGCCCGAGCCGGTCAAGGCGGCAAGCAATGTTGCGCCAGTTGATCAACCGGTAGCAGACAGATTGCGCGACATGCTCGGCGCCAAATCGGCGCGCTATTTCGACCGCAAGGCTGAACGCGCCGCGGTCGAGAAATTCTACACCGCGCGCGAGTTCGCTCCGATCTGGACACAGGCCGGCAAGCTGACCGACGGCGGCAAGGGCGTCGCGGCACGGCTGAAGGATGCGGCCTCCGACGGATTGAACCCGTCCGATTATCCGGTACCGGATTTCGCGCTCGCGGCGACGCCCGATGCGCTTGCCGAAGCGGATCTGAAGCTCACCGCGAGCATGCTCGACTATGCGCGCCATGCCCAGAGCGGCCGGATGCACTGGTCGCAGGTCTCCGGCGACATTCAATACCCGGAACACCCGACGGATCCGGCGGAAGTGCTGACCAACGTCACGACGGCCAACGATGCGTCCGCAGCGCTCGACGGCTACAACCCGCCGCACAAGCTTTATCGCGCATTGAAGAAGAAGCTTGCCGAATTGCGCGGCCAGGGCGAAGGCCCGATCGTCCAGATCGCCGACGGCCCTGCTCTCAAGTTCACACCGGCGCGGGCCAAGAACCAGGGCGCGATCGAAGTGGAAGACGAGCGCGTGCCGCAGTTGCGCGCCAAGCTCGGCATTACCGAAAATCGCGACGACCTCCATTACGATGCGAAAGTCGCCGAGGCCGTCCGCAAGTTCCAGGCCACCGCCGAGTTGAAGCCGACCGGCGTGCTGGATGACAAGACGATCAAGGCGATCAACAGCCCGAAGCGCGACCGCCAGATCGATTTGGTGATCGTGAACATGGAGCGCTGGCGCTGGCTGCCGCGCGACCTGGGCGCGCCTGCGATCGGCAACGCCTATGTCATTCTCAACATCCCCGACTATACGCTCAAGGTGATGCAGAACGGCGCGCAGGTCTGGAAGACGCGGGTGGTGACCGGCCAGCCCGGCGTTCACGCCACGCCGCTTTTGACGGAGACGATGAAGTTCATCACCGTCAACCCGACATGGAATGTCCCACCCTCGATTATCTATAACGAATACCTGCCGGCGCTTCAGCAGGACCCCTCGGTGCTGGAGCGCATGGGGCTGAAGCTTGAGCACGCCCGCGACGGCAGCATCCATATTTCGCAGCCGCCGGGCGAGCGAAATGCGCTCGGCCGTATCCGCTTCAATTTCCCGAACAAATTCCTGGTGTATCAGCACGACACGCCGGACAAGAATTTGTTCGCAAGGGAAGACCGTGCGTTCAGCCATGGCTGCATGCGGGTGCAGAATCCGGACCAATACGCCTCGGTGCTGCTCAACATCACCGAGCCGAACGCGCACTACACGCCGGAAAAAATCCGCAGCATGTACGGGCAAAGCGAGATCGACCTGAAATTCCCGACGCCCATTCCGGTCAATATCACCTACCAGACGGCGTTCGTGGATGACGAAGGCAACCTCCAGCTCCGCAAGGACGTGTACGGCCGCGATGCGACGATGCTGTCTCTGCTCCGCGGCGGCAGGAACAAGGACCTGGAGAACGTGATCGCCCATTCCCAGCCGAACTACGTGCGGCCCGATGTGCACATCGCCAGCGATAACTCGTGGTCGTCGGGGCCCTCGTTCTTCGAGCGGCTGTTCGGCGGCCCGACGCCGCCGCCCGGGCCTGCTGGCCGGAGGCCACAACAACGCCGGCTTTACGAGCGCTGACGCCCCGAGCCTGACGCGTCAAAATCCCAAGCCTAATCAAAGGCCTCGCCCTCGGGGCGGGGTCTTTTAACGTTAACCATTATCCATCCAGGTTTAACCAGCGGGCTCTTTTTCGCCACACTCGGCGGGTTAGCTTGCCCAGAATTTGGGGGGATGGGTTAAATCTCGCTTAACCATCCCGCGTTAAGAGTGCGTTTACCATCTTTCGCCACACGGGGTCGCGAAAGAAATCCAACGCTCGGTCATCTTTGGGGTGGGTTCATTACGTGCTGACCGGTTTCGCACGCCAATTCAAATTGTTGTCTCTGCCGAAGGCCGGATATCAGCTCGGGCTGACGTCCGTGCTGTTGATTGCAGGAATTGGCTCCGTCCACGACGCGAGCGCCTTGAACGAAACCCGCACACTGTCGTTCCACCATACCCATTCGGGTGAAGACCTCACCGTCACCTTCAAGCGCGACGGCCGCTACGATGAAGAGGCGCTGAGGCAGCTCAACCATTTCCTGCGCGACTGGCGCTCGCAGGACCAGACCACGATGGATCGCCACCTGTTCGACATCCTCTGGGAAGCCTACCGCGACGTCGACGGCAAGAAGCCGATCCAGATCATCTCCGCCTACCGCTCCCCGGCCACCAACGCCATGCTTCGCCGCCGCTCCTCCGGGGTGGCCCGCTTCAGCCAGCATATGCTCGGCCACGCGATGGACTTCTTTATTCCGGATGTGCCGCTCGAGCAGATCCGTTACGCCGGCCTGCGGCTTCAGCGCGGCGGAGTCGGCTTCTACCCGACCTCGGGCTCGCCATTCGTACATCTCGATACCGGCAGCATCCGCCACTGGCCGCGCATGACCCACGACCAACTCGCGCGCGTCTTCCCCGATGGACGCACGGTGCATGTGCCTTCCGATGGAACGCCGCTGAAGGGATATGAACTTGCCCGCGCGGATATCGAAAAGCGCGGCGATGGCGATGACGCCGCAACCGTGAGCAAGCCCGGTCTATTTGCCCGTCTGTTCGGCCGCAAATCGAACGACGAGGAGGACGAGGGTTCCGCGCCGATCGTTCAAGACAGGGCGGTCCCGGCCACTCAGCTCGCCGCTGCCAGACCTTCCGAACAGATCCCGGCGCCGCGCGCCAAACCGTCGGCCGCGACCTTCCAATTGGCCTCGGCCGATGCGCAGCAGGTGCAGCCCGCCAAGCCGAAGCAACCGACAGCATCCGATAAGACCGAAGCCAAGGCGCAGACCCCGGCGGATGTCATCAACGCACGCGGGTTCTGGGGCGATATGCCGGCCACGCCGAAACAGGCGACGCCTGCGCAGGTCGCAGCCCTCAACGCCCGGCAGTCGGCCGCCTCGACCGACCCGCAATCGACTGCCAGCGTTCCCGCCGCCTACCAGGCGATGGCTTACGCGCCGGATGCGTCCTCGCCGGTCGACCGCGCCAATATCGTGGCCGCCGGCGCGCCCGTGCCCCGCAGCGGTCGAACCGCACCGGTCAACCGCAACTCGCTGGCCGTGAACAACCTCACCACCGTCGTCGCCAAGGGCAACCAGGGTCAGGGCGAAATGGTCGCGACCTCGACGCGGATCACAGCCTCCAACGTCAACGATACGTGGATGCGCATCCTGATGCTGGCGCCGAGCGCGACCACGTCGATGTCCGTCACCATGCTCGGCGACGCAGATCTGACCATGATGAGCGCGCATTTCATCAAGCCGCAAGGCGTGATCACGATGGGCTTCTCGGATGATCCGTTAGCCGGCCTGAGCTGCGATCATTTCAGCGGAGCTGCGATCACAAGCCTGTCGACGCAGTCCTTTGTGCTGCGAACCGCCGCGCTGCGCTGACGGTCGTTGCCGGGCTTGACCCGGCAATCCATCTCAAGGCTATCCATCTCGAAATGAACTTTCCGAAGATTGATGGATACGCGGGTCGAGCCCGCGTATGACGCCGCTAGAGCATCCCGAGCGCCTGCATATAGGTCTCTAAAATCGTCTCCTCCTCGGCGCGCTCATTGGCGTCCTGCTTGCGAAGACGCACGATGGTGCGCAGCGCCTTGACGTCGAAGCCGTTGCCTTTGGCTTCCGCATAGACGTCGCGGATGTCGTCGGAGATGGTCTTCTTTTCTTCTTCCAGCCGCTCGATGCGCTCGATGATGGCCTTGAGCTGGTCCTTGGCGAATTTCGTCGCGGGGGCTTCCGTGACAGCGGCGGCAGAGGTGGCCATCGGGGTACTCCTGAATGAACTTAAGGGGGTTTGAGGTGAAGGGAAGCGCCGCAGGCTTCACGCACCGCATCCGTGAGAAAGACCCTCAGGACTGCAGCGCCTCGCGTCAAGGCGGCACCGTCCGTCATCCACAGCGCGCCCACAGGAGAAAGCGGCGCGAGCCAATTAATGCCAGCCGATCAATGTCCGGAATGGGCTTTCTTCATCGCCGCGAGTTGCTCAGGACTCGCTGTTCCCTGAAAGGTCGCCTTCCAGGTTTCATAGGGCATGCCGTAGACGGCCTCGCGGCTCTCGTCCTTGCTCATGGCCGCACCCTTGGCGTCGGCTTCTTCCTTGAGCCAGTTGGACAGGCAATTGCGGCAGAAGCCCGCAAGATCCATCAGATCGATATTCTGAACGTCGGTGCGGGCGCGCAGGTGCTGGATCAGCCGCCGGAACACCGCGGCTTCAAGTTCCGTTCTGGTTTTGTCGTCGATCGCCATGGCCCGGTCCCGCCCATTTACGGCATGATCGGAAACGATCACGCCCAGCCTATCAGGTAAGAAACTGTCACATATTTTTCCATATCGCGACGCAAACATTCACCGGGATTGCCCGGTTCGATGACCCGCCAAAGTCGCGAAATACCCCTTGACCGCCGACAGGCACTCACGCGAAACCATCCATAAATTGATATAGCTTCGCCTAGATGATCCGAAAAGATTCGCAAGCCCTGACCCGTACAGTAAAGCACGTCACCGCCGCCCTGGCGCCAGCTCTGGTGCTCGCCTTGACCTGCCTGTGGAACGATCCGGCGATGGCGGACTTTCGTCTCTGCAACAACACCTCGAGCCGGGTCGGCATCGCGCTCGGCTACAAGGACGCCGAGGGCTGGACCACCGAAGGCTGGTGGAAT
>Ga0210394_10008779_pt1 | contig 10319 bp, 16 predicted proteins | sample IncBWC12MmetaG_FD_160121 | JGI IMG/M metagenome (GOLD analysis project Ga0210394, IMG submission 160121) | Forest soil microbial communities from Barre Woods Harvard Forest LTER site, Petersham, Massachusetts, United States - Inc-BW-C-12-M | ecosystem: Environmental > Terrestrial > Soil >...
TGATCACCCAGAATCACACGCAGATTCTCGGCGCCACCAAACACCGCGTGCTGCCGACGCTGATCGTGCACGGCCCCAAAGGTCCCATCAAGCTCCAGGATCACGGCAATCCGGTGCGCTTTCGCAACATCTGGATTCGCCCGCTGGGGTTCGCCGACAATCCTTCATAGCAGATTGTATTTAGGGTCAAAGCCTGACGAAATACGGAATCGCGATGAGCGCAATTCCTATTGTGATGAGTAGAACGGTGTTGGACACGAAATAAGGAAAGATGATCAATGCCAAGCCGGCGAGTAATGGTATGACCGCCCGCTGTTTTCGGCCGTAGACGAGAAAGCCAAGGCCGATTGAGCCGAAAAGCAAACCCCAAAGCAGCGACGAGGTATCCAATGGACGCGCTGGCTAGTTCGCTTGTTTCGAATACGGCGCCCCCGGTAGATATTTGCCCCCGACCTGACATATCGATTCGCGCGCAGCCGGCACAAATCGCTGCGTCGCGTATTTACTGGTGATCACCAACGCGCCGCCATTCAACCGCAGCGACATTTGGCCGGTTCCCAGGGAACTCACGGGCACATTCAGCCGATCCTTCGCCAGGATCTCGATGTCAGTCGCGACACAGCGTCCATTCGACTGAAACAATCCAAAACTGATCACGTGATGCGGCTCGATCTGCAGCCAACTGTGCATACCAGCGTCCGCATTCACCCACGCGCCATTGAAGCGCGGCGCAACAGCTACGGGCGTTCCTGCGCAGCCGGCAAGTGCCAGAGCGACAGCGGCCGCCACCCAGCCTGATTGACCCTGAAAACCTGCTGATTTACGCATCGCTCTACCCTTGGTCTTGAATCGCGAGAATCGCGATCCTCGCCGCAAGCCTACCGCAACACGGTGCGTTGTTGCGTGACGAGAGGCTCGATCCGGCTGTACCGCCGTCCCCTATACTAGGGTCTTAACTCGTGCGATCCGAAGGAACTCCATGTCGACAGCTGCCATCCCCTCCAATAAGCCCCTGGCGGGCCTCGGGCCCCCGCCTCTGAAACCCGCCTCGTTTCTGGCCAATCTGCGCTCCGCCAGAGGTAATCCATTTGAAATCATTCCGCTGCAAGCCTTCGAACAGCCATTTTATGTGTTCAAGTCGATCATGGGTCGCGTGCTCATGGTCAACGAACCGGAAGGCGTGCGTCGGGTGCTTCTGGATAATGTGGCCAACTATCCAAAAGAGAAATTGGGGGATGAGTTCTTTACGGCGATGTTCGGCGAAGGCCTGCTGAGTGCGCCGCCGGCCAAATGGCGCATCCATCGCAAGGTGATGGCGCCGTCATTCGGTACGCGTTGGGTGGACTCTTACGCGCCGGCCATGGTCGAGAGCACTCTCGCCTTTGCGCAGCACTGGGATGCGCTGGCCGAAGCGGCGGAAATTGACATCGCCGCGGAGATGAATGCGCTGACGCTGAAGATCATTTGCCGGACCATGTTTTCCTCCGACGCCGAGGAACTGGCGGCGCACGCCAGCGACGCGCTGGAGTTCGCGCAGAAGTCGATGGAATTCGGTCTGCTCGACATCCTGCCGCTGATAGGACCCCCGCGCATCAAGCACGCGCAAGATGCCATCCGCGCTCGCTTCAAGAGCATGGATGCAGCCATCTATCGCCTGATAGGCGAGCGCGAACAGATTCGCAACGAAGCACCCAAGGATTTCTTGACCCGCCTGGTCGCCGCGAAGGATCCGGACGATGGCGTGGGCTTGAGCGCCGCTGAAGTGCGCGACGAGGTGATCACGATTTTCATGGCCGGCCATGAGACCACCGCCGTGACCATGACCTGGGTGTGGTACCTGTTGTCGCAGCATCCCGCCGAGGAAGCCGAGTTGCACAAGGAACTGGATACGGTGCTCGGCGGCAGAACTCCGACGGTGGAAGATCTGCCCAATCTTCCCTATACACGCATGGTTATCGAGGAAGCGATGCGCGTCTACCCGCCGGCGCCCGGGCTGTCCATGCGGGTGGCCAAGGAGGCCGACGAGCTGTGCGGATTCAAGGTGACGCCGGGACTGCAGATTATTGTGTCGCCGTGGATATTGCATCGCCACCGCCGCCTCTGGGATGACCCAGAGCGCTTTGACCCGACCCGATTTTCGAAGGAGCTAAGCGACAAGCGTCCGCGCTTCGCCTACCTGCCCTTCGGCGGCGGCCCACGTATTTGCATCGGCGCGACCCTTGCCATGACCGAAGCGATCCTGATCCTCGCCGTACTCGCGCAGCGATTTCGAGTGCGACTCAAGGAACCTCAAGACATCAAGCTGCAGGCGCGCATCACCCTGCGCCCCAAAAACGGATTGAAGACTATCTTGGAGCATCGCCGGCCCGCGCGGCAGGCTGAGCAGGGACCGCGTGCGCCGGCGCTGCAGGCAACGGCTCGCTAGCGCTGCCCGGGATTTGCGCTGGCTGCTAGGGGTCATGCTCGAACTCCGCCGGCACCTGAACCCATGAATGTTTCCTGCGCTCGTAGACCGAAACGGTGGGCGATCGAAACTCGGGATCCGCGAAGGCGCCGACCGGTACCGCAATCAAACTCTCCGCTCGTTCCAGGGTGTAGTAGACCGTGGCACCACAGCCGGGGCAGAAGCGAAACGTGATCTTCGTTCCTTCATCTCCGACTCGAACGTATTCAACACATCGGCCGCTGACTTTGAATCCAGAGCTGGAAAAACGAGCCTGCTCGCCGAACACGCTGCCCGTTCGCCTCTGACAGGCCAGGCAGTGGCATATGGATACGCGAAGAGGTTCCCCCTGCACTTCAACCTGAAGCTGACCGCAGCTGCACTGCGCAGTGCGCCTAGTCATCCCGGTGGTCACGGCCGCTTGCGCAGAAATAGATGTGTTGCGCGCTCGCCGGCAATGGTGTTCGCGCATTCATAGCCCAGGGCGTGCATATCGATGCCATCCCAGAGCTTCTCGCCCGATCCCATCAGGACCGGTCGCAAGGGCAAATGTAGATCGTCGATGAGTCGAGCGCGCAAAAATTGACGCACCGTGGCCGCGCCGCCGCCGAGGCGAACATCGCGGCCATTGGCTGCGGCGGTGGCGCGTTCCAGAGCGGCGTGAATTCCATCGGTGACAAAATGAAAATCCGTGCCGCCGCGCATTTTCAGCGTCGGCCGCGGGTGATGAGTCAACACAAAGACAGGGGTGTGATACGGGGGCTCCTCGCCCCACCAGCCTTTCCAGGCCTCGTCCGGCCAGGCGCCTCGAACCGGACCGAACATGTTGCGCCCGATGATCCAGGCGCCAATCCCGGCGAAGCCCTGTGCGGCGATTCCATCATCGATTCCAGTCTCCCCATCCACTTCGCCATGCATCTTGCGCCACGAGCGCGTATGAAAAAACCAATCCATCAACTCCGGACCCCGTACGCCGAGCGGATTCTGCAGGTCCTGGTTCGGGCCGGCGCTGTAACCATCGATTGAAACCGCAAAGCTTAAGACTCGGAGTTTGGACATTGCGTGCCTCGCAAAATCATTGGGCCGGGCGACCTGCGCCGGATAAGCAATTATGCGTCACCGCGCCCGCTCCGGCGGACCCCCGCGCTTGTTCATGTGGGATCCTTGGCGAAGGTCCGCGTGCCCGGCGGCAACTGCACCCACGGGTGTCTACGGCTGTCGTAGACGGAAACCCGGGGTGCGGGGAAGGCAGGATCCGCAAAAGCGCCCACGGCCACGCTTACGGATTCATCGTCGCCGTCTTCGGTGCGAAAGACGTTCGTGCCGCATACTGGGCAGAACCTGAATATGAACCTCGCCCCTTGATCGCCGACACGAACGTATTCGGTCGCGGTTCCGAAGACTTTGAATGGAACCGAGAAGCTAGCCAGTGCCGCGAACACGCTGCCGGTCCGTCGCTGGCAGGCGAGACAGTTGCAAATTCCAACGCCCCTGGGGTCGCCTTCGACTTCAATGCGCAGTTGCCCGCAGGAGCAAGCGGCTGTTCTGGAAGACATAGGGCACCTCGATTGTTACGCCGTGAAACTTCGCGCGATCAGCGCCCACATGAACGCCAGGAGCACGCCGACAAGCAAGAATTGAACGACCACGGAAGTCCAAAACGATGCTGGGTTCTGAGTGCGCGTAATGAGCGAGCCGCCCCGAGCATGAATTCGGCCCATGCGAAGCGTTCGAATTGCGGACCAGGCAAACACAGCTGCCAGAGTGCCAACCAGCACAATACGAAACAGCAACATGCTAGGTCCGCCACTCCCAGACATCCCCGGCATCAGGATCCTCGGCGTCACCGAAGAGCTTGAAGCTTAGTCGCTGAAGAATCTTGGTTGAAGCACTGGATTCCCGCAGCGCGAACCCGGAGATGACTATCGAGGGATTGTCGCGAGGCGGCCCGACAAAGGCCCCGCCGCCGACCGCGCGGCCGTCATCGACGGCAACGTAGCTCACCCATGGCGGGATGAACCTCACGCGTCGATAAAGATCCGCGTTCGCGGGGTAGGTCGCCATTATCGCCTCCGGTACATCGGAGATCGGAGTTAGCGGACTGCCGTCCGCCGCGCAGCGCACTAGCGAAAATGCCATTCGTGGCGGCGCAGGGGCGACGCCTGCAGCGAGGCTAGGTGAATCCGACGGCATCTGGTACTGCACAACCGCAGTCCGGACAAAATCGAGCTGCCGGCGAGACCTCATGGCCGTTTGGACATTTCCGCACCTTATAAAGTTGCGGCGCGTGTATTCGAGAATAAAGGATGGCGAAGGCAGCCGCGTAAAAGATCATCCAATGGCCGGAAAATCCGCGCAACACGGATGGCGGCGGAGTATCGCCGAACTGCTGGGTATGTGCAGGGGCAACGCTGATGAACAGAATGAAATTGAAGATCGCGTAGCCGAATAGAACGAAAAGACTGTAGCGCATCCAGGGAGGGCACCCCGCAAGAGCGATTTTCCAAAAGTCCTTCCTATTGCCTAGACGCGCCGCCTGCACCGAGACCAGAACCGCGGGAATCCACACGGCGAAGATACCAACATGGAGTCCCCATACCAATCCTCCGCCCGGGATTTGGATCCCCGTTACGGCCAGCAGATGCGCGGCCACGCTGAGTGCAAAGCCCAATGCAGCAAGCAACATGAAAGGGAATACTGCGACGTTTAACAAAGGTTCGCCTGATTTAGACTGAACGAGATCCAGATACACGATTCTCGACAACGACGCTTGCCACGTCAATTCCCGGCCGGCTTTTGCGCCTTTCAGCCGGATTGACTGGAAGCGGCCCAGATATTGAGTCCGCCGTCGCGCGCGTGCGCGTCGATCCGGTCGAGCTCTGATTGCGTAAACGAAACGTTGCGCAACGCGCCGAGCGACTCTTCGATTTGCGGCCAGCTGCTGGCGCCCACGAGCGCGCTGGTGATGACAGGCGTCTTGAGCACCCAGGCGATCGCCATCTGCGCTAGGCTCTGGCCGCGCTGAAGGGCAACATCATTGAGCGCGCGCACGTTGGCAAGATTCTGATCGGTCAGCATCGATTGGCGGAACGACTCATTGCGCATCGCGCGCGAGGAGCCGGGGACGCCGTGCAGGTATTTTGTGGTAAGGAGGCCTTGAGCCAATGGCGAGAACGCGATGCAGCCCACTCCTTCATGCTCGAGCACCGCCAGCAGGCCTTCCTCCACCCAGCGATTGAGCAGGGAATAAGAGGGCTGGTGAACGATCAAGGGAACCTTGAACTCGCGCAAAATCCTCACAGCCTCACTCGTCTTTTTAGGTCCGTAGGAGGAAATGCCTACGTACAGCGCCTTGCCGCTATGCACGGCAGTGGCGAGCGCGCCCATGGTTTCCTCGAGCGGCGTGTCCGGGTCGAAGCGATGCGAATAGAAAATATCGACGTAATCAAGGTGCATGCGCTTCAAGCTTTGATCGAGACTGGCAAGGAGATACTTTCGCGATCCGAATTCCCCATAGGGACCGGGCCACATCAAGTAGCCGGCTTTGGTTGAGATGACGAGCTCGTCGCGATGCGCCGCAAGATCGGTCGCAAGGATCCGGCCGAAGTTCTCCTCGGCGGAGCCCGGCGGCGGACCGTAATTGTTGGCCAAATCGAAATGCGTAATGCCGTGATCAAATGACTTAAGAATCATGTCGCGCGCTTTTTCGTAGGGCGTTTCACGACCAAAATTCTGCCAAAGCCCGAGCGAGACCCGCGGCAGTTTGAGCCCGCTGGCGCCGCAGCGCGCATAGGGAATGCTTTGATAACGATCCGCATCGGCGTCATACATCGGCGAACTTCCTGTTTTAGGGGGGAGGCGGCAAAGTCACGCGCCACCCCAGATCTCGCTTGGTCACGATCCGATCCTGCAACGATCTGCCACCGTCCGCAGATACACATTGTTCGGTCAGCTTGACCAATTCCGGAGAGATCTGCACTTTCGCCACGAACGAACATTTCAGCCCGGCGAAATCGGGGAATCCTTTGGTGCGAAGCTCATTGCGAAATGACTGCTCGAGGATTTCGGCGGTCTGTTTGATTATTTCGGCGTCGTTCGCCAGTGCCGGATTGATCTTTTGCAGCATTTGCCGCCCCTCCTCGACGAAATCCATCGCCGCGACCGCATCATCCGCGCTCTTCTGAGCGTAAGCTTTCTCCAGAGCCCGCACCGCATCCTCGGGCGTGTCAAAGCCGGCGGCATTCAGCACCGATGCCGCGGTGAGCCCGAGCAGAAGCGGCAGAAAACGGGGTAGCGGCATCGCTTAGAGGCGCTCCACTAGCGCCTCGGCCGCGCCAGCGAGTGCGCCACGACCCAGGCGGCGCCGGTCAGGGCGAGATTCAGGGCGTTCTCGCTCCAGATAAAGTGGCTTGAGGGATCCGCCAGGAGCATCGGCAAGTGCACCAACGGGGTGAAGGACGCGAACATGGCAGTCAAAAGGATCGCGGCGAGGCGGGCCTGCACGCCCGTCAGAATCGCCACGCCGGCGGCGATGTGGCCAACTCCGGTCGCATAAGCCCAGAACTCTTGCGTCGGCGGCAGCCATTTGGGGATGAGCGGCACGGTCAAGTTCATATAGAAAAAATGTGCTCCGCCGAACAACAGCGCACACACCCCGAACGCCAACTGGCCCAGACGCGTGAGGCGTGCGGCGAGGGCCGCATCGATCTTGGCTGTGGCGGCATAGATGATCAGGCCGCCCGCCGCGATCGCGAGCTGCTCGGCGACGCCGCTATAGACGCCATACTCGGCGTAATGGGCGAGCACCACGCGGCCGTTCATCAGGATGACGACAATCAGCACGTAGTAGGCGGTGAGTGCCGCGGCACCCCAGGCCGCGGTCCGACGCCACTCGACGGCGGCGCCCGCGACGAGCATGACCGCAGCGGCGGCGTAGGCCAGGGCGGTGCGGTCGGGAAAGGTCTTGGGCACCGGCTGCCCCGGCAGGAAGTCCCCCCACGCCAGACAGAGCAGGCCCAACGCCAGCACCCCCAGGCCGAAGACGCGCCAGCCGGGAGCCATCGTCGATTTTTCCGCGGTCATGGACTTTTCCTAACCGTCAGTCGGTTAGAAAACCAACCTTGGTCGAATACCCCGCCTTATCCAAGGATTCTAATATGGAATGTACCAACTCATAACTCACAACGGTATCTCCAACGCAGTGGATGTGGCTGCTTAGCGGCACATTCATGGAAAGAAGCTTTGCCCCTACTTCACCGCATGGAACCTCGATGTCGGCTATGAAGCAGGCATTCAAAGAGGACGATAGTCGAATATCAATGGTTTGCTCTGATTTGTCCGGAATGCCGGAACAACCCGCAATGAGCAGCAGAGTCACGATGGATGCTGTCGCGGAGTACAAGGAGATTCTAATGATGAGGCCGAGTTGCGCGCGGTTGCGAAAGTATTGAGCGATTGCAGTTTATCCAGATCATCGATGGCCTCATCGCCGATGGCCCGCTCCGTGGGCCAGAACTGATGCAGTGTAGTACGAGCAGATCATCGGCGGCTACGGAACGCTTGCTGAACACGCGCTTGACCGGAACTACCGGGACTTGGCATGGTCTCCCTGGATTACAATGTCGCTCCAACCCTAATCCACGACGCCTGGAATCCCGATCATGGAAGCTACAAAACGCGCTCAATCACAGCCACTGCCGTTCCAGTTGTCCCTGCGCATCCGTCACCCGTCGATTGATCCTCAGTCCATTTCAAAAGAGCTTCGAATCGAACCCGAACACTCCTTCCAAGCCGGTCAGCCGCGCCAATTGCGCAGCAGCGTTGCGCCTGCCACGGTTCATATCGAATCCTATTGGTTGGCGGCGCTCAATCCCGCGACCTGGTTCGAGAACCTGTCCTTTCCGGAAGCGCCCAGCTTGACGACGGCGCAAAAGCACATAGACGCGGCCGTCGCACGGAATCTCACCTGGGCGCTGTCATTGTGCGCCGTGCGCCTCAGTAAATCTCATGGCGCGCTACTGCACAAAATTCGGTCGGAGGGCGGCGAAATCAGCCTGCTGGTCACGCTCTCGCCCGCGGCTGTGAGCAGCTTTAATCTCGCACCCGAGGTCAGTCGGATATTCGGCGAGATCGGGATAACGCTTGAAATCGAAATGACGAACGATTGACTCCCGGCCGCCTATCCACCAACTAAGCGCCAGGCCGGACAGACGTTGTTGCCTGCTCCCCCACCACCGTGGTCCATTCGCGAACATACCACCGAGTTACAAGACCTCCCACCATATAGGGATCTGCCGCAACGAAGTGTTCCGGTACCGTCCGTGATTCACATTTGAACAGAAGCGCCGCCCCATCTACCGGATCGGCATAGGCGCCGGCCAGAATGAGTTCGCCGCGCGCCTGCGCCTTCCAGGCTGCCAACAGGTGCGCGGATCGGAATGGCGCGCGGCGCGCAATAAAATCAGGGACGAACTCGTAGAAAAGCAAATAATGCATATTCCCTCCTTCGCTCAATTCGCCCGAATTGGCGGTTCGCTGACCGACGACAGAACCACTTCATAGTGCTGCACCTTGCGATCGAATGATGCAAGCACCGCCTGAGCCGCTGGCTCTACTACTGCTTCATCGGCAGCATTACCCGCGAACTCGTGTATGGCCTCCATCGTCTCCCACAATGTGAGCACGATGAGGTCAACGCCGGCATCGCCGTTTTTCTTCAGCAGATAAGCACCTTTGTGCCCCGGATTGCGCCGCAGCGCGGGTAATACGAAATCACGAAAATGGCGCGCATAGGATTCGACGTTTTTTGGCAGAACCACTGCTTTCCAGCTGCGGACAATCATGCACGTGTCCTCATGGCAGAGAGCAGAAGAGCATCTCCGCAGCAGCGCGCGCGCCCCTCCTCGGTGAAGATAACGGACTTGTTCTTGTTCTTTGGGTCATCGATGAGGCCACGTTGATGCAACCGATTCGATGCGTCCCAATCGATTCCCTTCCATGCACGAGTCAGGCCATGTCCTGCCCACGCCGTAAGGTAGAGAACGGCTAATACCGCTTCGTCAATCTTCGCTTCGTCGTAACGCATAGGTCCGCCATTAATTAGGGCCCCGAGAATGATGCGCTTGCTTGGATTTGATGTGAATGCGCCTAATCGCTCATGGACGCGGGCACCGTGTCACGTTTTTCACGAAGAGCGATCGTCGCCGAGGCGCACCTTGATATCCAAGTAGGCGGCATCGATGAGATCGCTGAGAGCAGCGGCGCTGACCTCGCGGTCGGGGTTCAACTTCACGTGCCGCATGCGTTTGCCGGTTCCCTGCAACAGACCGGCGGGGTCCTCGAGCACTGCGCCGTGGAAAAAGCCGACGTTGACATGAGTTTTGAATGAGTTGACGTATCCGAACGGCGCATCCTCTACACACGCGACCGGGCAACCATCGTGCATCAGCTCTCGGACATCGTCACCGCATTGCCGCATCTGCGCAAACCACTTCTGCGCGATGGACCGCAGCTCAACCGGGCCGTCGTTTAACCAGATGTCAACAGCCGGATCCAGTTTTACGCCTCCGGACAACCGCAAGATGTCCTTCATACCGACCAACCCGTGGAGGTCCAGCGCAACTCGACGAGGTCTAAGCCGGCGCATCGCAATGAACTCGAGCGACGCGCGGTTGCGCAGACCTAAAACCCAGGCAGTTCATCCAGATCACCCATTCCCTTCTTGGCCTACCGGCGGCGCCACCATGAGATCGCTCGAGCTGTTAGGCTACTTGCTCAACGATCGTTGGCGAACCAAGCCTGTCGATCTTGAATAATTCATCAGACGTCGCACGCGATGCCAGCAAGCATAATCTGAGAACGCTGGCGTCTGAAAAGG
>Ga0210394_10008781_pt1 | contig 10319 bp, 8 predicted proteins | sample IncBWC12MmetaG_FD_160121 | JGI IMG/M metagenome (GOLD analysis project Ga0210394, IMG submission 160121) | Forest soil microbial communities from Barre Woods Harvard Forest LTER site, Petersham, Massachusetts, United States - Inc-BW-C-12-M | ecosystem: Environmental > Terrestrial > Soil >...
GACAGCCGCGAGTACCGCTGGATGCCGATAGGGACGGACGCTTTTCACGAGCAGTATGGGAACCGGACTGATCTTGATGAGCTCCCAATCCGTCAACTGCATCAATGCGGCAGCCGTGTGCTTACCACCGTACCGTTGAGCGACGATCAAGTCCGAGTTGGATTTCACCGCTTGACGTACGATCGCCTCATAGACAGGGAAGTCCCAGCCAACCGAGATCGAGACTCGGATACTGTGTACCCGCAGTCGATCGGCGATGGCCTCGAGCCTTTGCCGGGCGCGCTGCTTCAATTGCTCTTCGACCGCGTCTGCGCCCATCTTGCTCAGCTCATACACATCCAGGTAAATGGGCTCGGCCAGCGCGTGAAACAATTCGATTTCGGCGCCAGAGGCGCGCGCGATCTGGGCCGCTTTGAGCACCGCGGGCAGCGACCTGGCCTCGAGATTCTTTACCGCCACGAGGATCTTACGTGCTTTCATTGCGCCTCCAGTGCCCTGATGGGACTTTACGGCGATCCACGAACAGTGCCATCGTGGATTGCACCTAGAGCTGGGCACCGACCTTAGGTAGTTGAACGTATGTCGCCGACTAGAATGCGCAACCTGCTGACCGAGTTGCAGGGAGCACGCGTGCTGCTCGCTCGGTCACGCAGTCCGTCGGACACAGCGATCCATGGGGCGCGGCAGCACGTCAAGCGAGCGCGAGCGATATTGCGGCTGCTGAGTTCGGCGGTCGGGCTCAAGACCTACAGGCAGCTCAATCTCGCTTTGCGCGATGTCAATCGGGTGCTTCGCCAGGCGCGCGACCGCGCAGTCATCATGCAGACGCTGGAATCGATCGGTGTACGCAAGCCGCATATGAAGCCTGCGAGCTTGAGAATTCAGGCATTCTGGCGTCGGCACCGTGGCGACGGCCGCGCCCCTGCGGTGCCTTCCATCGACCGTCGAGCCGCGCTGGCCGGTCTCGCACGAGCCACGGCGGCCGTGCATAAGTGCCGGCTGGCACCGAAACGCGAGCACAGCGCATTGGCTGCCATCCGATCGAGCTATCGCAAGGCTCAGAAGGCGTACCGGCACGCCTCGCGGACCGGCTCTCAAGCGAACTGGCACGAATGCCGCAAACAAACCAAGTATCTCTACTATCAATTGCAGTTCACCAAAGTACGGCCGCTGAAACGGCCTAGGGCAATCCACGAAGCCCGGGTTCTGGGATCGGTGTTGGGCAAGGAGCGGGATCTCGCACTTCTGGCAGCCGAGCTTGAACGTACTGGCGTCGACCGCAGCGCTGCCGGCGGCGCAATGCTGTTACGGGTCGATCATCGCCGAGCGCGACTGCAGCGTAAATGCGCTGCGCACGGAGCGCGACTGTTTCGCGACAAGGCCAGCGCCTTCGCGCGCGGATTGCAGGCCAATCGGGTTGCACAATGAGGCGCACGTAGAGCCGTGAGTGCGCCCCCGGTTCCTTACGGACGAATGCTCAGGTTATCGATCACCAAGGACTTGCCGATCTCGGCCTCTGCAAAGGCGATCAGCTCCGGGCGACTGGTATCGATCTCAATGACTTCGATTCCTTCGTCCGCCTCGATCGGCTCGACTCGCTGCAATTGCCAGTCCAGTACGCTGGCTTCCGCCTCCGAAGCATCCACGCCCGAACGTTGGCGGTCGGCGAGCCGCGCCCGCAGGACCGGCAGCTCGGCTCGGCAATGGATCATGCCAAGACGCACTCCTAGCCGCGATGCCAGTACGACGAACCCCTGGCGCTCGGCGCGCCGCAGAAAAGTGGCATCGATGAGCGCGCTATATCCGCTGGTAAGAATGGTCTCCGAACATTCAGTCAGGCGCTGGTACGCGGCATCGGTCATTGCGCTGGAGTAAAGACCCTGGCCGAGATCCGATCCTGAAGGTGCCGCGAGCTCAAGTCCGCCCAGCCGCTTGCGCTCCGCGTCCGAGCGCACGTGGATCATCTGCAATCTCGGCGCTATGCGCCGGGCGAGCCAGGTCTTCCCGGAACCGGACAGGCCGCCGATGAGCAGCAGCATGACTTTGCGGGGCGCCAGCGCATGCCTGGCCCTGTCCAACAGCGTTCGATGCTCTTCCAGCAGCGGGGGCGGCTGCGATGAGGGGGTCGATGAAACGCTGGTCAGCGCCGCGACCTTGGCGCGCACCAGCGCGCGATGCGCCTTGTACAGATCCAATGCGCAATGGGCGCCATAGTCACCGCTTTGCTCCAGATAGCCATTCCAGAAGGCATTCGCGTGCAGCGGCCAGCCACGCGCCTCGAGATCCACGAGCAACAGCGCCGCCTCGTCGGCTACATCAATCCACCGAAAGGAAGGCTCGAACTCCGTGCAGTCGAAGGCCAGGAGTCGGCCCTCGATGCGCGCGATATTGCGGGTGTGCAGGTCGCCGTGGCCTTCCCGTACAAATCCCGCCTCACGCCGCAGCCGCAGGCACGCCCCGGTCGAATCGAGTTTCTGTGACAACGCTGCGCGCAACGTCTCGACCTCCCCGGCGCTGCCGACAGCTCGGGCTGCCTGTAGAGTTTCATCAAAATTCCTGAGAATCAGCGCTCGAACCGCTGCCGGACGGCCCCATGGATCGGTCGATGACGCCCGCGGCATCCGTGCGTGAAGCTCAGCCAGACGGCGCCCGAATTGCGCGAGCTCCGACGGCTCGACACCGTGGTTCGCCAGCAGTCGATCCAGTTCCTGCGCGCTATCGAAGCGACGCATGCGCACCGCATATTCCACCGCGTCGCCCTCCCCGCCCATGCGGGCCTCTCCATTGAGCAGCGTGATATTCACTACGTCGAGATAGAGCGTTGGTGCGAAGCGCCGGTTCAAGCGCACCTCTTCATGACAGAAGAACTGCCGGCGCTCGAGCGAGCGCTGATCAACGAATGGAAATCGCACCGGGCGCTTGATCTTGTAGGCGAACTCCCCAACGAGCAGCACCCAGGAGATATGAGTCTCGAGGAGCGTTACGGAATCGGCCGTATGCGGATAGGCGCGCGCCTCGAGCAGTGCCCTCAAATCATTAGGAAGCGTTGCAGTCATGCGGTGCCCTGGGGGCAATTGTACGTACTTCGCAGCCCGGAATGCGCCGGATCGCAGGCCAGCACTTTCCGTATCTCGTGCGCCTGCTGCATGACGCCCTCGAGGATCGGCGACCCAACTTCTCAGGCGCGCACGTGCGATCACTGGCCCGCTTCGATCGGGACGGCATCGACGGCGTCGCCGATTACCTCTCGCGACTGCCGCCTAACCGCTTTTCTGGACAGCCCCTGTTTCCCTGAGAGTCAGTACCATTCGCACCAACTGCGCCAGCGAGTTGGCATGCATCTTTTCCATTACGCGCGCGCGATGGATTTCAATCGTGCGCTGACTCACGCCGAGATCCGCGGCCATGACCTTGTTCGGATTGCCACTGGTCACGAGCTCCAGAACCTCGCGCTCCCGCGGCGTCAGGGATTCGAACAGCTCTCGAATACGGTCGGTCTGAGCGATCTCCTGGCGGTTCTTGGCATCCTTCTCGAGCGCCTTCTGGACACGATCGAGCAGATCCTGGTCCCGAAACGGCTTGGGCAGGAAGTCAAAGGCACCGTGCCGCATGGCTTCGACGGCCATGGAAATGTCACCGTGACCGGTGATGAAAATGACGGGGATCATTGCACCGCACAGATTGAGCTGCTCCTGCAGCTCCAGGCCACTCATACCCGGCATGCGCACATCCACAATCAGGCAGCCGGGCTGATCCACTGAATATTTCGGCAGAAACTCTTGTGCCGACGCGTACACGGCCACCGGCAGCTTGACCGATCGAAGCAGCAGTCTCAGCGCGCCGCGCACAGCCTCGTCGTCATCAATAACGATTGCAGTCGGCACCAATTCCTTCATGGGCGCGGATCCCTCGGCGTGGGTAGTCGAATGCTGAAACAGGCGCCCCGCGGAATATTGCCTTCATAGGACAGCTTTCCCTTGTGGGCTTCGATGATACTTCGGCTGATCGCCAGTCCCAATCCCGTGCCGTCAATCTTCGTGGTCGCGAACGGCAGAAACAACCGGTCGAGCATGTCGCTCGAGACTCCGCTGCCCGTGTCGCATACTCTTATCTCGACATCACCGTCCGCAGAAAGACCGGTACTGATGACCACCTCGCGCTCGGAGGATTCCGAGTGTTGCAGGGACTGGACGGCGTTGCGTACGAGGTTCAACAACACCTGCTGGATCTGTATTGAATCCAGCTCGAGCGAGGGCAAGCCCTCCATCAGCTCGAGCGTCACGCGCACGTCGTGCAAACGCGCATCCGCCCGCGTGAGCGTACCGAGTTCCTGGATCAAGGCATTGATTTGCGTGGATTCGCGCTGGCTTTCGCGGTTGCGCACCAGGCTGCGCAGGCGCCGGATGATCTCGCCCGCGCGCAGCGCCTGGGCCGCAATCTGCTCGAGGGCATCCGATACATCTTCATCCGCATCGCCGGAGGCGCCGAGCAGACGTCGCGCGGCCTGCGCATAGGTGGTAATCGCTGCCAATGGCTGATTGAGTTCGTGCGAGATGCCAGCGGCCATTTCCCCCATGGTTGCCAGGCGCGACACATGCATCATCTGCTCGCGTGATTCCCGGGCTTCCGCTTCCGCTCGCCGCGCGTCCGTGACGTCATCACCGGAGCAGAGGATGCCGCTTATGCCGCCATCGGGATCCGCGACCGCGACATAACGCCAGGCGATCAGGCGTCGGGTGCCATCCCTGACCTGTATCCGGGATTCGCTGTAGTAAGGACGGTTTGAGCCGGTTACCAGGAACTCCCTGAACCGCGCCATGCCGGCGTCGCGCTCGTTTCCCGGTAACGCGCAGTCGAACCAATTCAGTCCAATCAGCTCATTCTCTTCGCGGCCGAGCACCTCGCACCCCTTGCGATTGATCAGGGTGATGCGACCCTCGATGCTGAGGGCCAGCAGTATGGTCTGCACAGCCTCGAGATAACGGTTGGCTCGGTCGCGCTCTCGCACCACTGCGGCCAGCGCCTGCTCCCGCAGCGTCAGATCCTGCAGAAAGCCGACGTAACGCGGTGGCACCGCATTGGCAATTCGGCCGACCGACAGTATGGCCAAAAAAACGCTGCCATCCTTTCGGCGACCTCGCACCTCGCGACCGATGCCGATGATGTGCGGCACGCCGGTGCGGTGATAGCGCTCCAGGTACGCATCGTGCGTGGTGCGATCCTTGTCGACCATCAGCATCGTGACGTTCCGCCCCACAACGTCCGCTGCGTCGTAGCCGAACAGACGCTCCGCAGCGTGATTGAAGACCTCGACCCGACCATGGCTGTCGATCAGGATTACGGCGTCAACTGCCGCGTCCAGCAGAGCCTGCAGCTCAAAGGATGGCGTGCCAAAGATCATTGGGCGCTCATCATGCGGCGAAAGGGCTCTCGATGAAGTAGGTGATTGTGCGCATTGCACTGGTTCCGGCCGGCCAACACAATCCCTCGAGCTGGCCAGCGCCAATCCGCGATTGGGACTTTCGACGCTGCCAGTCAGTAGCTGCCGGGCCAGGGGGCTGGCGTCGACATCATGATCCGGGGTCCTTGTACGGCTCGCGGCACGCGATTCCTGAAGTGACTCGGCTTTACCACCAGCACATCGCAGCGCAGCTCATCCAGGATGCTCTCTGCAGTATTGCCAATCAGCAGTCGTTTCAAGCCGGAGCGCGATACCGCGCCCATGACGACGATGGCACTGCGGCTCTTTCGAGCCGCCTGCAGGATGGCATCGACCGGATGTCGTGCAATGAGATATCGGCGCGACGCGGTAATCGAGGCACCCTTGAGGGCACGATCGAAGTTCGCTGCTGCGGCGCGCTTAGCCTGTTTCTCTACTTGCCGCAGCCCATAGTCCGTAATCGGCAACGCGTTTGGCGATAGCGCGGCGCTCGGCACGCGAGCATAGGCGTGCACTGCGTGCAACGTGCCGCGCAGACTGCGGCTCAGCGCGTCGCCTGCCTGTAGCAGCGCCTGGTCGAGCCGCAACGGCTTGGAAAAGGCGTGAGCAGGATCGACGGCCACGAGGACGGCGGGCCGCCGGTACGGACGCGGGTTCTTGATCAGCAGCAAGGGCACAGGACTCAATCGGACGAGTTCCCAGTCGGTGAGCCGCATGAGGCCCGGCAGGATGCGTGGACCGGAATGTGCCGCTGCAACGATCAGATCGGCCTTGATTTTGAGCGCGCGCCGCACGACCGCATCGTACGCCGGCGCATCCCACTCGGCCGCCACGGTCACCTTCAGCCCTGGCTGCCGCTGGCGAAGCGATACGGCAATGCGCTCGAGCCGGTGCAGCGCGTGCTCACGCAGCGTACGCTCCAGACCCTCGAGTCCATGCGCGCCGTGGAACGCAAAATCCAGGACCAACGGATCGGATAGGCAGTGATAAATTTCCAGTTGCGCACTGCAGGCGCTGGCGATCTGGGCTGCCTTGCGCACCACTGGACGAACGGTCACGCGCAGATCCTTGACGGCGACGAGAATTCGGCGGACGGCTGGCATTGAAGGTCTCCTCTCGAGAATTGGCCTTTACATGTCGGCAGACATCGGATCACCTGCGCGCCACTCGCGAATGTGCGCACAGCGAGTCGGCAACTCCATTCGCGATTGCTCGTATCGACATCCGCATAGATACCTATGTCGCCGAAGGTTGCGCGACGATAGGGTGGCTTGTACACGCAAGCATCGCAGCCTCGAATTTACTGGGCGTATTGCGGGCGCGGTTACCGGCGGAGATTCATCGATTGATCACTTGCGAGACCGCCGGAGACTTGGCGAACGCAAGCAGATCACAGTACAGTAAGTGCGAAGCAGACGGCACAGCATCCAGCGGGCTGAGTCAGGCGGCAGCTGATCCTGCCGCATTTTCTGGCTGCGTTCGGTAACGTACTTTGACCGCAGGCGGTTCGATATGTAAAATGCACGCGGGCTAGCGGAGGGACCGCCGACGTTGGCGCCGCCACAACCGTGTCATCCGTCCCACCCAAGCTTGCCCGCAGCGCGCTCGAAGCCGCACCCGATGCCATGATGATGATCGAGTCATCGGGCATCATCCGATTTGCCAACCGTCAAGTCTCCGCTCTCTTTCAGTACCAGCACGATGACATCATTGGGCGGCACATCGAGGATCTAATGCCCGAGCGCTTTCGCGCGCGACATGTCGGGCATCGCAATGGGTACTTCGACAATGTACGTGTGCGCCCGATGGGTCTGGGGCTCGACCTGTATGGCCTGCGTCAGGACGGTTCGGAATTTCCCGTCGAGATCAGCCTGAGTCCCATCGATGATGGAGAGCGCCTGCTGGTCGCCGCGACGATTCGTGACATCAGCGACCGCAAACGTGTGGAAGAGCAACTGATCGTCACCCGTGAAGCGGCGGAATCCGCACGCGCGCTCGCCTATCAGGCACGTGACAGTGCCGACCGCGCCAATCAAGGCAAGAGCCGCTTCCTCGCCACCGCGAGTCACGATCTGCGGCAGCCGCTGCAAACCCTGGCGCTTCTGAACGGGACTCTACAGCGAATCGTCACCGATCCGAATGCCATCGAAGCGATATCACAGCAAGAGCAGGCGATCAGCGCCATGTCGCGATTGCTCAATGCCCTGCTCGACATCAGCAAACTCGAATCCGGCGCCATCAAGCCGGAGCCCAGCGACTTTACGGTCGCGAGTATTTTCGAGGAGCTCCGTAGCGAATTTGCGACTATCGCCGCCAACAAGGGTCTGCAGCTCGAAGTCGAGTCCTGCGCCGTCTGCGTCCGCAGTGATCGCTCGTTGGTGGAGCAGATACTCAGAAATCTGGTATCCAATGCCATCAAATACACACGCGAAGGCTGGGTGCGCCTGCGGTGCCTCAATGAGGCCGGACTCGTGCGAATTGAAGTGATGGACACCGGTATTGGCATTTCACCGGAGCAGATTCCCTACATTTACGACGAGTTCTATCAAGTCGGCGTGTCCGCCAACAGCTCACGCGATGGCTATGGGCTGGGATTGAGCATCGTTCTTCGGCTGGTCAAGCTTCTTACCCTGAAGCTCGATGTGCGATCGGAGGTGGGCAAGGGTTCTGCGTTTTCGTTGCTGCTACCCGCGGGTCGCGATCTGACTGCCCCAGCTCTCGCGAGTGCAAGACGCGCGGCAGCTCAAGGGCCGCAAGTCGGAAAAGTTCACGTGCTTCTCGTCGAAGACGACGACGCCGTGCGGGCCGCTACGCGCATGCTGCTCAACGTCGAGGGCTACACAGTAAGCGCGGTCGACTCAGTCAGAGCAGCTCTGCAGCACGCCGACGAAGGGATCGATCTGCTGGTGACGGATTACCATTTGCGGGACGGAGAGACCGGGCTTCAGCTCATCACGGCCTTGCGAGAGACGCTCGGTGTGTCCCTCAGAGCGGTGCTGATGACGGGCGATACGTCATCAGCCATGAAGGAAGTCCCACGAGACCCTCACCTCCGGGTCGCCAGCAAACCCATCGACGCCGACGAACTGCTAGCCTTGCTCCGAGCCTTGCTCACTGCCCCGTAGCCCACCCGCGGCATCCGCCCGTTTCCAGACTGACCTCACCCATAACAGCTCCAGATCTAATCGATGAATACCGCGCAGTACCCGTCCCGGGCAGTGCAAGGGATTAGGACCGGCACCGATGGGCTCCGATAGGGGTCGCCCACCCCTTGGATAGGGGTATCTTCGGATAGCCGCGCCACCGATGCCGTCGCAGACTCTGACGAAGGGGAGGAAAGCGATGCTATCGACCCCATCCGATTCGTGCGCAGAGACGACCGTGATCCCGGTCACGGGCAATTCGCGCTATTCGCGTATCGCCGAGCTCATCGTAGAGCGCAATGTTCGTCACGAACAGATTGCGCAGGCCGCCTATTTTCGGGCCGAGCGACGCGGCTTCGAACCCGGACACGAGTTGGAAGACTGGCTTGCCGCCGAAGCCGAAATCGATACCGGCATCACGCTCGGCATGTACTGCAATTAGTCGACGTACGCGCGCCGCAGTTGGGACGAGAGCCGAGCGCCGGACTGACGTGGCCTGAACTTTGTGTTGATGTGCAAGGGGTCTGGCAGTTCAATGAGAGCATGGGCATGTACAAACACATCCTCGTGCCGATCGATCGCAGTGCCCAGTCTGGGCCATCGAACTCGCTCGCCATCAGGGCAGTCAGATCCGGTTGATCCATGTGCTCGCCCATGCCACCGCTGGCGCTCCCGGCGAATTCATCGCCCAGGAAGCCTCGGAATGGCCGGCGGATGTGATCGTCTGCGGCACTCACGGTCGTCGCGGGATACTGCGTGCGCTTCTCGGCAGCGACGCCGAGCAGATACTGCGGCAAAGTCCTGTGCCGCGTCCAACCACTTCGCGCTTGAGCAGATGCTTCGCGAATGCGCGGACGTCGAGCGCTTGCTGCCGCTCACGACCGTCGAAATGATTGCGCCGTGACTTTGGCGTTCGCCTCCGCGTCGCAGCTCGCGAGCGCCCGGCACACCGCTGCATCAGCGACTTGCTCGAAACGCTGATAGAACTGACCGACCGCCAGGAAGCCCGCGGGCTGCTGCAGGATCACGGTCGCGCTGGCCTCGCGATCGACGAGGTCCAATGCCTCACGGGAGGCCACCGGTGCGGCCACGATCACGGTCGTGGCGCCGGCCGTGCGCGCCGCGCGTACCGCCGCAAGCATCGTCGCGCCGGTGGCCAACCCGTCATCGACCAACACGACGGTCTTCCGGCGCAGATCGAGCGGCGGGCGGCCTGCCCTGTACAGCCGTTCTCGCCGCTCAAGCTCAGTCTGCTCGCGGCGAACGAGCGCCCTCATCGCATCCGGAGAGATCATCCGCCCGCTGAGAGGTGACGGCTCGTATACGGCGCCTGGCGCAATGGCGCCGATCGCCAGTTCCGGGTCTCCGGGCATCGCGATCTTGCGCACCACCAGCACATCGAGCGCAGCTCCCAGCTCGCGCGCAATGGGAACGGCCACCGGGAGGCCGCCGCGCGGAAGAGCGAGCACCAGCACGGGTGGATGCAAGCGCAGGCGCTTGAGCTCACGCGCAAGTTCCTCGCCGGCGGCTTCGCGGTCGAAGAACAACGGCGGCGCCGGCTCACGCACGGCGTTCGACCGTGGTCTGCGTCATGGCGTCTTCGATCGCGGCCACGCGCCGAATGCAAGCGAGTCCGGATTCAGGCTGATCGAATCGATGCCGAGCGCAAGCTGGGTCAGATTGGGCGAACGATTCATGTCGCCTCGCGACATCATCAATTCCGATGTCCCGAGAGA
>Ga0210394_10008782_pt1 | contig 10319 bp, 10 predicted proteins | sample IncBWC12MmetaG_FD_160121 | JGI IMG/M metagenome (GOLD analysis project Ga0210394, IMG submission 160121) | Forest soil microbial communities from Barre Woods Harvard Forest LTER site, Petersham, Massachusetts, United States - Inc-BW-C-12-M | ecosystem: Environmental > Terrestrial > Soil >...
GGCGATGACGGCGCAAATTGGGCTCATGCGCGTCACCGGCGAGCTCGAAGCCATGTCGGTGCTCGGCATCTCCCACGTGCGTAGGTTGGTCGTACCCAAGGCGATTGGGCAAATGGTGGCACTGCCTCTGGTCATCGTCTGGACGGATTTGATGGGGATCGTAGGCGGAATGGTGGGTGCGCGGCTGCAACTCAATATTGCGTTCCGAGAATTTCTGCGCGGCCTGATCCAATTGGTGCCACTGCCGAATGTGTGGTTCGGACTGGGCAAGGGCGCTCTGTTCGGCCTGCTGGTCGCGCTGATCAGTTGCCACTTCGGTTTCGACATCCGACCGGATACTGAGAGCCTTTCCGCCGGCACGACTCGAGCCGTCGTGACGGCTCTGACCGCTGTATTGCTGGTCGACGCGGTGCTTGCGATCGTTTTCTCTCACTTGGGAATGTAGCGGCGCACCCATGACGGCAGCCATGATCAACCGCGGAGGGCATCGGGACAGCATTCGATGGTGTCGTGGTCCATAAGGACCAGCATCTGGAGGTACTGAGGAGTAGTTAGACGCCGTGGAGAATCGATCTTATACAGTCGTAGCGGGCCTCTTCGTTCTGTTGCTGATCACTCTTTTGATTGGCGCGATTGTTTGGTTTGACGAACGTGGGCATCTTCGTGGAGTTCCCTATGATCTCATCTCGAACGCCTCGGTCGCCGGGCTCACGATCGGCGCCACTGTGCGCTTGCGCGGCGTCGAGATCGGCGAGGTGCAGAGCATCGAATTCGACGCCAATGACCTGACGGAAATTCGGGTGAGAATATCCGTCGATCCTAAGTTCCATCTGTTCAAGGGCTCCTATGCCACGCTCAGTTATCAGGGTCTGTCTGGCAACAGTTACGTGGAATTGGATTTTCCGAATGATGAGCGCGACGTCTTGGCGAGCAGGTTACCTGTGCCGGCGCGAATACCTCTGCGCCGCTCATCCTGGGCGGCCCTTCCGGATACGGGCGAAAGCTTCTTGAGCACGTTTACTGGGACGCTCAAGCGCGTGAACTCGGTTCTGACTCCTGACAATTCGCAACGCTTTTCGCGACTGCTCACCCGGTTTACTGCAGCCGCCGAGGGGGTAACCGGGATCGCGCATGATCTTCAGCCGGCGGTGAGGCGCGTCGATACCGTGGTCACGGATGCGCATGAGACTCTGCGCTCGATGCATAAGACATTGGAGGACCTAGACACGTTCGTCGCAGACGCCAGAACACACATAGGCGCGCTGGATTCAGTAGGGGAGGGCGCGCGTCAGGCCGGACTCGCCGCTCGCGGGGTAGAGCAAGCTCTCGTGCTCGATACGCTACCGAAGCTCGATCATTTATTGTCGGGTCTCTCGCAGAACTCGGATACCCTTCAGGAGTTCCTTGAGCAGCTCAAAGAGCAGCCGCAGAGCGTGCTTTTCGGTGCGCAACCCCGCTCGCCTGGTCCTGGTGAGAATGGATTTTCACCGCCGAGGATGAGTCAATGAGCCGCGCTCCGTGGGTTGCCGTCGCAATTTGGCTTGTTGGCTGTGTGGCATCGCCCCCCCCGACGAAGCAGTATGACTTCGGGAACTTCCAGGCTATGCGCCCTGCAACTAGCGCGTTCGCGGTAAAGCTCGTCATTCGAGACGTTACCGAGCCGAGCTGGTTGCGGACTCGTGACATTTTCTATCGGCTCGACTATGCCGCGCCTTCCAGTCCTCGACGTTACTCGATGAGTCAATGGGTCGCCACTCCCGGCGAGCTCGTCACCCTTCGGCTCAGAGATGCGGTGGCATCCGCGAACAGCGGCTATACCATGACGGCATCGAATGGGTCGGGCGGTTATCTATTGCAGGCAACGCTCGAGGAGTTCACTCAGGCATTCACACGGCCCGCCAAGAGTCATTGCATCGTCCAGCTGCGCGTCTCATTGTGGAAAACAGCGGATCAGATCACCGCGCAGCGCATATTTCGTACCGAGATGTCGGCGCAAACGCCTGACGCAAGCGGCGCCGCTACATGTCTCGCGGCGGCAGTCAATATGGACATCGATAAGATTGTGCAATGGGTGAGCGGGGAGGTGTCGGGCACGCCCTCGAGCGACCCAACGCCCCTCGCGCAAGGGCGGGGCTAGGGTCCATCACCGCGATCGTCGGCTGACGCAAAGGTCGTCTGCTTCATCAGAATCTATATTCTCCTGACGGCTTCTGCCCGCCGCACACCGTATCCTTCAGTTATGACCACGTGTGCAGAGCTTCCCTAGGAGATCAAACAAGATACGGATCGATAACTCCAGGCGCAAACAATCAAGACTTCGTCGTGAGCATGCCATACAACTATCTCTTGGTCTTCTGCCCCACGCCGCACCCCATTCGTTCAAATTGAAGAGGAGAAATCGATATGACTGACGATACTTTGCAGTCCCCGGTCCGACGCGATCTGCTTGCGGGCCTCGGAACTCTGGCGATGGGCGGCGTAGCCGCGTCCCTGGTTGTCCGCGCAGGTCCCGGGAACGCCACTCCCGCCGATGCTTACGCTAAAAGCGGCGGTGGCGCGGGTCCCTCGATATGCGTGTTCGACGTCAACGAGACGTTGCTCGATATCGAATTCCTAGCGCCGCTGTTTCAGCGACTATTCGGCGACCGACAGGTCCTTCGTGAATGGTTTGCACAGTTAATCCTTTATTCGGGTGCTATTACCCTGTCAGGACCTTACACGACGTTCTTCACCTTGGGTCAGGGCGTCCTGAAGATGCTTGGGACAATCCACCATGTTTCGGTTCGAGAGTCCGACGTTGATGAGTTGAGAACGCGGATGCTGACGATGCCCGCGCACCCTGACGTACCTGCGGGACTGAAACAGTTGAAGGACGCCAATTTCCGGCTGGTGACGCTGACGAATTCACCGCCGGATCCCGAGACTAGCCCGTTAAGGCATGCTGGCATTGACGGCTGGTTCGAAAAGTCGTTCAGCATTGATCGAGTGCGTCGGTTCAAACCCGCGCCGCAGGTATACCACATGGTTGCCGAAGACCTGGACGTGCCTGCCTCGGCGATCTGCATGGTTGCCGCCCACGTATGGGACACAATTGGAGCTCAAAGCGTTGGCTGCTCGGGAGCACTGATCGCCCGGCCCGGGAACGCTCCCTTGCTGGTGCCTGGATTGCCCCAGCCCCAGGCGGTCGCTCCGGATCTATCAGGCGTGGCCACACAACTCATAAGGCTTTGGCGCTGAGAATCGGCACTGACGCTGACGGCGGCCCGTATCGCCACGAGGCTCGGTCTCGATTCCGGCATCGACTTGTCTCGCAGAGGAGTAGGACCATCGTGAAACTCGGCACGATCGATCGAGCAGGTTTTAACTGATTGCGATGTGTGCGGCGAGCGGGTTGGGTGCAACGGCAATCCTCGAATCCGCGTAGAGCAGGGCGGCTCTGGGAGGGAGTTGCGGCGTCGATCATGCCAGGATCGGGGACTCTGACTGGCACTTTCTGGTGCCCCTTCGTGTTACGGGAGTGTCGCGTGTTTGTACCTCCCTTGAGGGCGACACTCTCTCGAAGGGGTTTTCTGTTGGATCCACGGCCAACAATCGCCTGAGCGCTGGGCAATTACCAACGCGTAAGGGCAACTCGCGGAGCTTTCTAGTTCGTCACCGGGGTGGCGAGAGGCTCGCCCTTGTCGACAATCCATGTCGACAGTGCTGTTCCGCCCTTGCCGCCAGAAACCGTCGCTAGGCTGTGAACCACGCCGCGTGCATTGAAAAAAAAGTCACCGGTCCTGAGCGTCCGATCCGGCTGGCCTTTGGTCTTGAGCACCAAAGGCCCTTTGAGCACGTACCCGAATTCATCCCCAGGGTGGGTATGAAAGCCGATGGCGGTGCCGGCCGGCAATTGGGCGGTGCCCAACAAGATCTCCTTTCCGGGAACCCCCGTTTGATCGTGACGTTCAAGGATCGTCCTTACCGGCGCCGTGGCCGGCGCAGCGGAGAATGCGTTCAGAGAAATGCAGAGGATCGCAACGATCCCGAGTCTGGATAGTGTCGGCATGGGAATCCTCTTGTGCTAGTTGAAGACTCTGGTATTGCGGCGGGACCTTCGGAATTGAAGCGGCCTCCTGTGCATAGCGCAATTCGCCGTAGACGAAAAGCGTTGATCTTTGCACCTGCCATGGGACGACCTATTTCATTGCCGATCGACAGCTTGCGTCGCAAGGGGTGCAAAGGCTTGTACGATTCTGCCGTACCGGAAGGTTCCTGCTTTTGGTTTATGGCTGGGTCTCACGCGTGTTTGCGACAACGTTCAAGTCTCATCAAACAAAAAACGAAGCAAAGACCCACAAGCGTGTGCAACCGCCTTCGCGTCAGCGGGGTTATTGCTGCCGTGCGGCCCCTGTGCGAGCCGTCCGCCGAAATGTACACCTGTTGACCCAGCGTCAAAACACGAGCATGCGCAAGCATCTCTTCTAAGGAATGTCGCTCTAAATGCAGAGCAACAATGGCCCACAAAAAGTCGCCTCAATGTATCGGCGACGGCCCAACGAAGTTCAATCAAGGGACAAGTCTTGTGAACATGGTGTCGGTGTACTGTTCGTCGCCGCGTTCGCATTGCACGACCACGGCTTGGATGATGCCTGTCGCAAGACGCTCTGCCGCGCGGGTCTGCCCTGTCCCGAGCCGCGCCGCAATCATTCCCAACTTGAAATTTGTTGCGTCACGGTCCTCCTCGGGCACACCCAAGGTCAAAGCCGCGCGAATCCAAGCATAGGCTCGGGGATGATCGGGGCGGCTCGCCAACCCCAGTTCATAAATCGTGCCGAGGTTCACCATAGCGGGCGTATAGCCTTCCATCGCCATTGTTCGAAAGAGCTTGAGCGCCAGCCTGGGCTTCTTTGGAAGGCCGCGGCCACGGGCATACATGATGGCCAAACGATTGACCGCCTCTCGGCGATCTCGGCCTGCGCTGGGCAGAGCATCCGTGAGCGATATTCCTGCGTCCCGCTGACCCTGCAGATCACCCAATCCGACCGAAGCACTCTGCATGACATGTTGTGCGGAGCCGACGAGGGGAACGAGCTCCGGATCGCATGCGGCCGCGGTCGACGGCGTGCTGGCAAGTCCCCATAGCACCATAAAGTATGCGTATGCCAATGTCACATGTCTCATTTCAGCCCTCCCGCGCGACACTACGATTCACTGGGGCTACACGCAAAGTGTTGCCTCGCAGTCAAGTTGAGAAGGTCTACGCAAACGCCGCTGCCACGGTGACAGAGATCCTTGCTCAGACATCCAACCGGCAGATTTGTCTCAACCACCGACACAAGCGACTCGGCCTCCGTCGTTACATCGTCGCCTTGACGCTGACCTTTCAGCATTCGTGTGTTCACAACGATGCCGGGCGGCCGATTGCATGTAGGGCGCGCGGCCCGCCATGCGTTGAGCCAACTCCGGCCTGACACCAGCGTGTGATCCTGCGCTCCAGGCTTTCTCTATCAAGTCCAGCGTCCCGAAGGCAGTCATTCCGCGCACCGTGCTCAATGAAGCGATCGGGGATGCCGCAGTTGAGCACCGGCATTTGAATACCCGCGGCAAGCAATACTTCGTTGATGGCGCTACCTGCACCACCCGCAATGACGTTTTCCTCTGCGGTCACCAGTGCGTCATGATTGGCCGCCAGCGTAAGCACAATCTCCTCATCGAGAGGCTTGACGAAACGCATGTTAACCAGCGTCATGTCGTGCGCTTCGGCGAGCGCTCGGCAAGCCGATACCATCGATCCGAATGCCAGAATTGCGGTGCCTCGGCCGGTACGGCGCAGCTCTGCCTTGCCAATTGAATAAACCGACAGGTGCGATTCTATCGGTACGCCCGGTCCCGTGCCGCGCGGATAGCGCACCGCGGCAGGCTGGTGGCAGCACAGCGCCGTATGCAACATCTGTCGACATTCGTTCTCATCCGCGGGCGCCATGATGACTAGGTTGGGTATGCAGCGTAGGTAAGTGAGGTCAAAGCTTCCTTGATGTGTGGCGCCATCGCCGCCAACCAGACCGGCTCGATCGATGGCGAACACGACCGGTAAATGTTGTAACGCGACGTCATGTATCAACTGGTCGTAGGCGCGCTGCAGAAAAGTAGAATAGATGGCCACAACCGGCTTCAAACCGTCACAGGCCATTCCCGCGGCGACAGTCACAGCGTGCTGTTCGGCGATTCCGACGTCAAAGTATCGCAGTGGAAAGCGTCTGGAGAATTCCACCAGCCCGGATCCCTCCCGCATCGCCGGGGTTATCGCGACGACCCGCTCATCGCGCTGAGCGCAATCGATGAGCGATTGCGCGAACACCTGCGTGTATGTAGGTCCGACCGAGTGTTCCTTGACCGCCACACCTGTGCACGCATTGAATGGTCCTGGCGCATGCCAAGTGATCGGATCGGCTTCGGCCGGCCCGTATCCCTTGCCCTTAGTAGTCACCACGTGCAATAACTGCGGCCCGCGTGTTTCGCGCAGAGTCTTCAGCGTCGCGACCAAGCCGTCGACGTTGTGGCCATCGGTAGGTCCTACGTAATGCAGTCCCATGTCATCAAATAGCGTCCGTACCCGGGCTGTTTCATGCACCAAGCTTTCGGAACCCCACTCCGACGCTGGCGCGGCTGACTCACCTTGCAACGCACGCACGCCCCGCCTACGAATTCCCGTGTAGCGCTCATCCGGCAGCAGTCGCGCCAGATAATTGGAAAATGCGCCGGTCGCTTCCGAGATCGACATATCGTTGTCGTTGAGCACCACCAATATGTCCAGATCCATCGAACCAATATGGTTGAGCGCCTCAAATGCAATGCCAGCGCTCATGGCGCCGTCGCCGATCACTACGACGATGCGGCGCGGCATCGCCGTGCGCGCCGCGGCGATGGCCATGCCCAAAGCGGCGCTCAGCGAGGTACTTGAATGACCCACACCGAAGGCGTCGTACTCGCTCTCACAGCGCGCGGGAAAGGGTGCAAGGCCGCCTCGGAGCTTGATCCCTCTTAGCCGATCGCGTCGACCCGTCAATACTTTGTGGGGATACGCCTGATGCCCGACGTCCCAAAGCAACCGGTCATGCGGAGTCTGATACACATAGTGTAACGCGACCGCCAGCTCCACGGCACCCAACCCGGCGGCGAAGTGCCCGCCATTCTGACTTACCGTATCAATGAGGTAAGACCGCAGCTCTGACGCGACCTGCTCAAGCAAATTCGCCGGCAGTAGGCGCAAATCGGCGGGCGAATCGATTGTCCTCAGCAGAGGATAGTTCGCCGTATTCATAGATTGTGCGTGTTTCACGTGTCGAAAGATGCCGCATGCGGTATAACTCGCTGTATGCGAGAGCAGTGTTCACCGGCATTTGTCGAGCGGGCCATTTTTCTCGGGTTCGCCAATAGATAGCGATCACCCAGGCACTCCACTGCCTTGGCAACAGACGCACTGTAGTCGTATGCGCTGGGCGGTTGAGGTGTGAAAGTCAGCTTGTTGCGCATTTGCATGATGCTGGAGTCTCGTCGCGAAGCTTTCTTAGCTCGACTCTCAGGGCTGCTCTTGCGGACGTTAGGTCTTCAGCCTGACCTTTACCCCTTCTGCGGAAGATTGAGCCGAAATCCCTGCTCGGTTTCGACCATCTTTATGACCACGCCATGCTCGTTTTTGAGGTACGAGGCGCCGGCTCCGCCAACTACGGCAATGCCAGCGGAAGCAACCGTGTAATGGCCGCTGAAGTCACTGAGATGCTTTAGGTTATAAACTTCTCCGCTAGCAGAGATGTTCGAAACGCCTGCATCAACAATCGAGAGGCCCGAGATTTTGAAGGGATGCTCTTTTCCTTTGAACTCGAGCGTCCCCTTGCCCCAAACCCAGCCCACACCCGCAGCCAAACTGGTGCCATTCAATGACACTGTGCCATCCGGAGACGAGTCATCCGTCACGATCGGTGTGTTCGATGGATCGTCCGCAAAGGCACTTCCGCTTATCAGCAGGAAGGTCGCAATCAACGTCATAACGCGCATGGTTCCTCCGTTAGAGTTTGAGCTGAGAACAGGTGCGGTACCTTTCCGCACTTACTGAAGATAAGCCTGCTGGTGCGCGGCCCCTTGTATGAAACGCCCGTTTCTTGAACAGAGCTGCGCTTGCGTCATCCAGCAGAGGAAGAAAGCGTCGCAAAGATTAGCGCGGGGCAATCGTACTTCCCGGTACCCGATGGCCTTGACAGCCTCGTTCAATAAAGCTCACGACGTCCAATTGCCGGGATGGGCGAGCTGACATGATAGGTTCCATCATGGTCACTCACAGATTGGGTCGTGTACACGACAAACCGAATCCTGCCGTGTCCACGGCGGTGAATCACGATGGCGACCGTGCTGCGGTCAGTGGACAAGGGCGCGCTATTTAACGTGCTGATGGTTCTGATTAATTGCTGCTTTGGCTTCCGCGTCCGGCCGGACAAGGAGAGCCTTTCCGACGGTACGAGCCGAGCGTTCTTAACCGGGCTATCAGCGGTGTTGATCGTCGACGCTGTGCTGGTGATCGTCTTTTGTCACCTCGGTATGTAAAGGGCCCGCATGAACTCACCCGTGATCAATGTGGACGGAGTATGGACGGCATTTGCGGATGTTTTGATCCATCGAGAAGTGCAACTCGAGGTGTTTCGAGGCGAGGTTATGGCCATCATCGGAAGCTCGGGTAGCGGCAAATCCACGCTCCTAAAGGAGATGCTAGGCCTAATCAAGCCTTGCCGCGGAACGATTCGAGTACTTGATTCAGATGTGTCCGCGCTGACGGCTCCTACGCGAAAGGAGTGGGCTACCCAATGTGGTGTCGTCTTTCAGGGCGGTGCCCTTTTCAGCGCATTGAATGCTTTCGACAATGTCGCTCTGCCAGTGCGGGAGGCGCGATGGTGGCCGGAGGAATTCCTTAGCGAACTCGTACTCGTCACACTGCAGACCACTGGCATCGAGGCGAAGGACGCACATAAACTTCCCGCCGAGCTTTCTGGTGGAATGGTGAAGCGCGTGGCTCTCGCGCGAGCCCTGGTGCTCAAGCCGGAGCTGGTATTCCTCGACGAGCCTACCTCGGGTCTCGACCCCGAACAACGGCTCGCCGTGGTTCGGCTAATCGCAAATTTAAAGCGCGTATTCCAATTGACGGTCGTCATGGTCACGCACGATGTGGACGCGTTGATAGCACTGGCGGATCGAGTCGCCGTTCTAGCCGAACAGCGCATTATTGCCGCGGCACCGCTAGCGGAAGTCGTTCGTCTCGAGCACCCGTTCGTGCGACATTTCTTCGAAGGCCAGACAGAACGGATCCTTAAACCTAATTGCCAGCTGTACAACCCGAGGCCGAAACTTAATCACAAGTGTGATTGAATGCGGCTGTCTCTGCGGATTGCGCGCGCCGCACAAGCTGTAGATCAGTGCTGCCGGGGCGCGATATCAATAGCGTCGAGGTTACCGAAGCATGAAGATGCCACTTATGACGACTCGGTTTAGAATACGTAAGCCAAGGTCAGAAAGTCCTCACCTTTGTTGGGTTTCTTGATGCCCGCATTGCTGATGTGACGAATTGCGAATTCCAGCCGGCCGCCACGGGCCTGGCTGGGAAAGCGCCAGCCCAACTGTTCGGCGAAGTTCCAATTCGTGCCATTAAGATCATCGGTCTTGTTCTTGTAGGCTGCGCCTCCACCGAAGAATAAGTCGACGCCGGAGCGGTCGAGCAACCTCCAGTGCAAACGCCAGCGCCTCGATGCCTCAAAGACCCAATTGGGCTCAGCCAGGGCATGCCCGAGTCGAGTCTGCGGGGTTAGAAATCGAAACACGCCCAACTCGTAGTGGTCATCACGGGTGCTCCAACTGGCCAGCGCCAGAGTTGTGCCTGTGGAGCCGTCATACTGATAGGTCATCCCGACGCCCAACGCGAATCGCCCTTCCAAAAGATATGAAGGTTCCAACATTGAAGAGTCAGCGACGGCTACGTACGGAGCGAGGGTCAGAGCGAACCCGAGCGGCACCAAGGTCGCAATTTGCATCGCGATTGGACACACTCTGACTCGAGGCACCGTGTTACTTGTGCGCAACGACCGGACATCGACCAAGGCCCGTTGTCTGTTGCGCCGGCCGATTGGACACGGCTGCATCCCATGGGTACGCCCGCGTTCGACCGCGCACATCACGCCCGGCCGGTCTCGTCGGAACTCTCCTCCGCTCGATCTTCATATTGCCACGAAGGGGTCACAAATATGTTTCTCGACAACAATTGGCGCGCGACACCAGGAGTAACATATCAAAAAGCC
>Ga0210394_10008784_pt1 | contig 10318 bp, 14 predicted proteins | sample IncBWC12MmetaG_FD_160121 | JGI IMG/M metagenome (GOLD analysis project Ga0210394, IMG submission 160121) | Forest soil microbial communities from Barre Woods Harvard Forest LTER site, Petersham, Massachusetts, United States - Inc-BW-C-12-M | ecosystem: Environmental > Terrestrial > Soil >...
CGGGCGCCATTTCCAGGCCTGTAGGACTTCATCTTTTGTAGCGCCAGCGGCGTGTAGGGCAGTTGATGTTCGGGTTTGCCGTCTTCCGGCATATCCCTCGCGCCTGCGAAGCCGATTCCGTCGCCCGGGCCCCTGGCCGGCGTCCAAGTCCCGGATATGTCGTGGCGCGGAGCCGGAGCAGGCTCTGTAGATGCTTTCGCCGCACCGGTCTGGCCGCGGGAAACACTAGCGCACATCAGCAAAGCTACTAGCACCCACGCTGCACGGCCCTTTAACATTTGCATCTCCTTTAGCTTATTCGCGAGCAGCTATTTCCAGGATTCGACTGCCTTCTTCGTAAGTGAGTCGGGAAGCCATTCGTTCAACTCCAGTCGAAGGCCGTTGGCATCGAAAACATTCGCGTTCTTCACGTGGCTCGGTTGTGCGATACCGGGTTCGCTGACTGTTTTCGGGCTGGCCTTGTTAGGCGTTGCCGTCCCCAGGCAGGACTGCCGAAGCCGCGGGACAGCCGCATTCACGTCGTCAGTCAGCATGTGAACATGGGTGATGCCTGGAGGCACTTCCGCCGTCGAGGGTTGCATCTCCAGGAATGTATCCCGGCTGATCTGGTAATACGTGGTGGTTCGTTGACCATCCGGACTGGAAAACTTAAAGGCAACTGGGAAATCCATCAGACCACCATAGAATTTCTGCGATTCCGGATAATCCTTCACGGCGATTCCTACGACTAACAGCCTGATCGGAGGATTCTTGTTTTCCCAGGAGTCTACAGCTTTCCTGGTGAGCGAGCCGGGAATGAATTGGGTCGGCTCAATCCGGATACCGCTCGGATCGATGATGGTTGCCGATTTCTCTTTGGTGGGCTGGGCGATTCGAACGTCCATCAGGCAGCCCGTGTTTAGCGTTTCGGTGCAGTTTGGCACACCTGCCTGTCGAAGGCGCGCGAGGCTGGCATCCACGTCTTCGGTCTTCATATGGATGTGCGAGAAACCCGAAGGGGTGTTTGCCGGAGCTTCTTGCAGTTCGAGGAAGGTGTCGCGGCTGAGCTGGAAGTAGGTGTTCATCGTCTGGCCATTCGGGCTGAACGAAAATGCGGGCTTGAAGCCCATCACCTTAGTGTAGAAGTTCATGGAGTCGGCGTAGTCCTTCGTGCGGATTCCTACCACACTCAGACTGAGGCCGGCGTTGGGACTCTCTTGGGCTGTAGCCGGAGCAAGTGCGACTGCTATCGCCAAGCCGAATTGAAAAAGGGTGGACAGCGCTCCGTTGAAGGACAGGCAAAGAACCGGCGAAACTGCGCGACCTTGCCGCTGTCCTTCATCAACTTCGATGGGCCGCAGGCCCATGGCGACTCCCTTACGGACACGGCTCATCAGAGTGTCAGCATACGGTGTTTGAAATGGCCTTTTCAATGTTTTTCTCCTTTCGCCGCGTGCCTGCGGTTGTACTCTGCGAGCTCAGACGGTGAACACATCATCTCGGGAATATCGAAAGTGGCGGGCATCCGCTTCATTGCCAGCTTATTGATGGCCACCCATGGTTTCGAATAGACCTTGGGATCGTCAATGGTGACCGTGAGTTCCAAGCGATCCGGATCCGCCCGATGGAATATCTCTTCGACACGCAACTCTTCACTGTGGGGACGCCCGGCATTATCGATCCAGGTTCTCTCGTCCGTCCCGTTGGTTTCCACGACGAAGGTGTAGTCGTCCTTCCATTTGCCGACCGAGTAACCAAACCAACGCGGGTCGGGATCTTTGGGCGGCTCGCGACCGTCGGTCCAAACCACTCGAAAAATCCTGCCGTAAGTGTACAAAATAATCGTTTCGAGCGGATTTTGAATAATCTGAGTAGTTCTCAGTTCAAACAAATTCTCCCGCGGGAATCCCTGCGGATCGCACTGGTGCGAGGGGTCGTTCTCCTCGGCCGGCGAGACCTCGGTGGTGCCGTTGGAAGGCTTGTTGCGTTTGAACAACTCCAGGCCATAAGCGGTGTACGGCGGTTCGTGCTTACCGTCCGCGGGCATATCGTGCGCGCCGTTGGGGCCGATTCCGGCGATGGCGCTTTCAGGCTGCCAGGTTCCTGAGATATCGTGAACGGGAGCCGCCCCAGCCTTTTCTTTAGCAATGGTCTGCGCGTTTGCAACCGAGAATAGTATGCATCCCGCGATCGCTGCTAGTCTCTTGTCCCATTGATTTGTGACATAGGTCGGCGTGGGGCGGACGCCATCGTCCGCGCAGGACTCCTGGTCCGGCTCTACGCGCGCACGAGAATGGGAGGCCCACGCTGGCGTCGACCGCGGTCCTAGGGCGGACTTATGACGCCAGCTTCTAATAAACACGCGCAAAACGGAGCGCGGCGCGAGCCAGTTCTTGACTGATTTGGCGGTGCGCGCCGCACCCTTTGCGTTTCGGAGACAAGAGACGAGTGCCGGGTTCGTCAAACGAAACATTGGCTTTCTTATTGCTTCGAATTGTCCGGCGTCGCCGCGGGCGGCCGCGTTCCGAAGCCGGCATAGGTCTTGCCGTTGAGCACGACCTCGATAATCCGTCCAATGGGTTCGCCATTCTTGGCCGGGATGATGGTGAGCGTAACTTGATCGCCCGGTTTAAACATCTTCCGGCTCCAGCCTTGGGCCGTCATGTCCTGCGGATTGCTGACCTCGGCGTTCCAGTGCACGGTGTTTCCCTTGTCGTCCTTCACGTCGAACTCGAGCAGGCAATGGGGGTTGGCCCACAGCCAGTCCGTCACCACTGCCTGGACGGTAATCCGCTTGGTAGTATCGTAGAGCGCCGAACCGTGATGCGCGAGCAACGGCGCTGGAGCGAACGACAGACTTAATGCGAGAGCACACTTAGTGCGAATTTTAGATTGCACTTCTTCACCTCAATCCTTTTCTTCACCGTCCAAACCAGGATGCATCTTCTTCACCGGGCAAACCGGGATGTATCGTTCGCAGCATTCGGCTGCACCTCGTTCAGCACGATATTAGCGCGGCCATCCAGCCATGTCACCTTGCGCTGGAATGGAATCTTGACGCCTGCCACCTCGCGGTAGTCCGAATAATCCACTTGCGTTGGACCGAGACCCACGGGCGTATCCGAATATCTTACAACTCGCACCAGCAGGCCCGATTCGGCGTCGAAGTATAGGTTGACAGGATAACGGCCATCGACAGTGCCTTGCAGCAACTGCACGTCGCGATCTTCTATGGTGGCGGGATTGCCGACGCGCCACTGTCGCAGAGTGTCCTTAATCTGCGCCGGGAAGGATAACATCGCGTCCAAACGCGCTCCCTCCAGATCGCCTCCGGTCACGTCCGTGACGGGCTGGGGCCGGTCGTTCACCGGCGCCTTAATCCAGCCCTCCCGTCCATTGTAGGTGGTGACAGTATCCCCATCCGCGTCTCCACGGAGAATCGTGGTGAGCTGCGCCGGCGCTTTGGCGTAAAGCTCCATGGGGCGTTTCGGAGCTGCGTAGCCTTGATAGGTTCCCTTCGCTATAAAGCTCTTCAGCGCCGCCAAATGCTCGGCCCCACCTAGGGCCTGGATGTACTTAGCTAAGACACCGTCCACTGCGGATGCCGATTGGTCGCCGCTCAGGAGGCGATCGGGAGGCGGAAAACTTGGACTCCCGTAAACCACCTCGAGATCGGGCGTGATCTGCGGCGTCCTCGAACCACGGTGACAAGAGTAGCAAGTGAGCGCGCGGCGTCCTCCGAAAAAGTTCTTGTTGATCGTGTCCACCATGGCGATCATCTGCCGGGCCATTTTTTTGTGAGCATTGTCGTCGGCGTAGCGGCCCCAATTTCCTCCCGACTCGTCCACGTGGCAGAACGTGCAGCTTTCACCCAGGGATGCAGTGAAGAATCCCATGGTGGCCATAAACTCGTCTGCCGGAATACCCTTCAGCGACTGAACGTTCTTGAATACTTGTTCAGCCGGGCTCTGGTCCGCGCCGACTTGGCCATTCGCCGACGCGGCGCTCAGGAGGCATATTGCAGCTACGGTCAAATACACCGCTCCCTCACGCTCACGGCTCATAAGGCTCGCGCCTCTACTTCCACGATTCCATTGCCTTCCTTCGGAGCGATTCCGGGCCGTACTCCAGAAGCTCCGCTCTCACGCCGTCGGGATCCATCACATTCGTCAGAGGCGATTTTGCTTGCGCCGACACGCGGATCGTCAACCTTCACGCCCTTTGCCGCAGAGCGGCGACAGTCGCATTGAGATCGTCCGCCCAAATTCCCATATGGGATAAGCCAGCGGGGCATTCGGCAGTAGCCGCCGCGAGTTCCAGAAACGTGTCGCGGTTGATCTGTAGATAAATTGTGGTCGGATTGTCGTTTTTATCTTTAAACAAAAACGGTTCCTGGAAGCCCATCACCTTGGTGTAGAAATTCACGGATTCATTCAAGTCCTTGACCCGGCGCAGCCGCGCCCGGCATAATTCACCTACTGCTGCCTGGCTGCCAATCGTTACCGTCACCGGCAACACTGGCATCGGATACCCTGCCGCGGACGCGACCTCGCCGTCCACTCCGGCCGCTGATGTCGAGTAGGCGAGGAAGGCGACGACATGGCGTCATTCTCTCACATGGGGAGGTGTGACTCTTGCTAACTTAGGCGCGAATGGGTTCCGATTGGAGTTAACGTTCCCTTCGCAGGATCGAGAGAGCGATCGTGCGCAGAGCGGAATTCAGGATGGCCACCACGTCGGCCTTGAACTCGACGACCTCCGGCCAAGCGTCCGCTCTACTCGATTGCGAATCTACGTAGCAATTTGAAATCCGTCAACATTTTGCCGGTCCCAAGGACCACGCTCGTCAAAGGATCTTCGGCGATCGATACGGCCAACCCCGTCTCCTCTCGTATTCGCTTATCTAAATTCCTTAACATGGCGCCGCCCCCAGTCAAAACAATTCCGTGGTCGCTGATGTCGGCACTGAGCTCCGGAGGTGTCCGTTCCAGGGCGACCCGGATCGCATTTATGATTGGCGCCACGCACTCCGCTAATGCTTCTCGAATCTCGCTGTCGTCAATGGTTATGGTCTTGGGCACTCCCTCCATCAAGCTCCGGCCTTTAATTTCCATTATCAGAGGTTTGTCCAAAGGAAAGGCCGACCCAATCTGATTTTTGATCGCCTCGGCGGTCCGCTCCCCGATCAGCAGGCTATATTTGCGTTTCATGTACTGCATGATGGCGTTGTCCATCGCGTCCCCCGCAACGCGCACAGAACGGGAGTAGACAAGGCCGGAGAGCGAGATGACGGACACTTCGGTGATGCCGCCGCCGATGTCCACCACCATGTTGCCAAAAGGTTCGCTGACCGGAAGTCCGGCGCCAATCGCCGCCACCAGAGCCTGTTCGACCAAGTACACTTCACTGGCTTTGGCCCGGTAAGCCGAAGCGATCACGGCGCGTTTTTCCACCTGCGTGATTTCGCTGGGAACACCGATCACGATGCGCGGATGCACCAGCAGCTTGCGGCCGTGCGCCTTCTGGATGAAGTAGTTGAGCATGCACTCGGTCACTTTGAAATCTGCGATGACGCCATCCTTCATGGGACGGATGGCCACGATGTTTCCGGGCGTGCGGCCCAACATCTCTTTGGCTTCCTTGCCCACCGCCAGCACTTCGCCGTTGGTTTTGTTGATGGCCACAATGGAGGGTTCGTTCACGACAATCCCGTTCCCCTTGGCATAGATCAGCGTGTTAGCAGTGCCGAGATCAATCGCGAGATCGGAAGAAAACAAACTAAACAGCGATCGAACGTTCATGTCCAGGCTTGCGGCTCACTTGTGACAAGTGAATACCAGAGCGGGCGGAAGATTAAGGAATACAGGCTTTGCGCTGACACTTGGGAAGTACCGTCTCAAGAATTCGCCTTCCTGGAATCGGCGGAGTTGCCGGTTGCGTAGATCCGGGAGGGGAGTGAGCGATGTCACATACTGGAACTGCATCATGATACCGGTCGGAGCCAGGCAAGCTTCCGCTTGCCGGACAATTCGCGTACGGTGCTCCGAAGTCATTCCGGTGAGTCCGAGCGAGGAGATCACCACATCAATCGTCCTAGCATCATGCACGGCCAGCTGATTGAGCAGTTCGGAAGCATCAACATGTAGCACCGCTAACCGGGGGTCTTGGCAACAAGTCCGCAAGTGCCGGACAAAATTACGGTTGATTTCCAAAGCGAACAGACGGGAGTCCGGGGTCATGCGCCGCAAAATCTCTTGCGTGATCACACCAGTACCGGATCCCAGTTCCACTAGGTTACGCACTTTCCGAAAATTCACTTGGTCCGCCATGGCGGTCGTTAGGAAGCGTGAGCTGGGCACCACCGATGCGGTAACGCGGATCTTGCGTAAGGATTCCCTCAAGAAAAGTCGATACGCCAAGCGGGTTTGCGAACCACTGATCTGAGGGCTGTAGGGTGTGGGCATCGTGGTTTTACTGGTTTCGACTCATGATACCGCCCAAGGGTTGAGCCGATTTGCTTAGTTTGGGTCGACAATCCGAGCCTCTCCCAAAATGGCATTCTGGGACGCTACCGATAATGCATTAGCGTTGATCGGAAGTGGTCGCGCGCAGGAATGTTTGGAACGACGATTATGGGGATTGATTGATTTGTTTCTGAAATCAGCGACTCCCCATCGAAGGGGCGGCGTGGCCAGCGGCAACTGGTACGATCATGACATGGGAAGATTCCGCGTGCAAATCGCCAAGTCCCAGGATGGTGGCCATTGGCAGACTATCGCCAAAGGGACGTGGGAACCGGGTTCCGATCCGGTGCTAAAAGGTGAAAGCGTACCGGAAGCAGTCTTAGAAGACCTCGTTAGGATCGACCCTAAAGGTCAGGAAAGCGGCACCTCGCATGCTCAGGCTGGTTACACTCGGTACAAGATGGCTTTCTTGTCTAACTGACCCGAAGGGAAGCGGACGTGGCACATCTAGTGTCAATTCAATTCGGATCAGATACTGTTCGGTTGTGCCTGTGTTGCATGCTTCGTGCGTTGTGGGTCCATCGTGCCGAGATCGCCCGTGTGGGGCCAGCTCCAGCGTCTCGCGCGTTTTCGCCTCGTCTCCGAAATAGCCCATCATCACGATGGGACCTCGTACCATCAGCTCGCCGACCTCGCCGCGGGGCATGGTTCGGGAAGTATCGTCCACATCAACGAAGCCGCCGTTTTCTAACCCCGCTCCTCGGCTTCCAGTAGCGCTAGGTCCGACCCTTCCGGCCTACTGCGATCAGTTTGAAATTTCCGCCGCTTTAGCGGTACGGTAAAGCCATGTTCTTCCGTCCGGATCTCGCCGAGAGTCCACCTCTCCTTCTTTGACAAGCTCATCCAGAAACATGGACGCGACAGCACCATACGTCCCGCTGCCATACTCTGACCAGAGTCCCCCAAAGTCCTCAATCTGGTTCCGTCTTAGCCAACGACCCTTATTCTCTGCGAGCACTTCTTCGATGGCCGTTTTGATCATGATCCTGCCCGTTTGAGCCTTCTCTTTTGGGCTGAGGTAAATAGCTGCGACACAGCATGATCCCAGCATGCGACACGGACCTATCTTCTAAGTGAGCCCTCCACACGAAATCGCCATTCCCGAGATGCAGGATCGGTGACCCTGCTCGTGCGGGCCGGTTGCGAAGCCTGCTTTCACTCCGCCACTTTATCGCAAGAACATTCATTACATTGAACAGCGCATTGCCTTTCCGTCTATGGCAACCTATTCTAGTTGTGATTTCATCCGTTGAATGAATATCTGAAGAGTGGTGGTGTGAGTGTCAACAAGTTTGCTCGAACGGCTCTGGTGCAAAACGCGTGGACGGCGAGGATGATGGCGGATCGGGTTCTCGGTAACCAGCACTCCCTATGGCGGGAGCTCAGTCGATCTCGCCGTCGGCTTGAGTTTGCAGCAGAGCAAGAAAACTCACCCTCGACCCATTGTGGCCGGTGCAGAGGGACGTGAAACAGATGCCAGAGTTCAAAATCGGGAAGTCGGCGTTACTCATGATGGACATGCAGGCCATCGTCGTTGAACGGTACACGCATGAGGAAAGCACCGGCGTCTCTTGAGCTACTTTCAGACTTTACTTGATACAGCCGCGCGGGGCGACCAACGGCCTAACGGTTTCCGCGTGTATTTCCCGCCGGAAGCAAACGGATCACCCGACAAGCCTGTTCGGAGCTAAGACGGGAACTCAGGCTTGGCGCAAAGATGTACCTGTGATAGAAGACCTAAAGCCAAGGAGGCTCATATGCCACGTTGGATCTGGCCAGGATCTTTCCAGGCCTGTAGGACTTCATCTTTTGTAGCGCCAGCGGCGTGTAGGGCAGTTGATGTTCGGGTTTGCCGTCTTCCGGCATATCCCTCGCGCCTGCGAAGCCGATTCCGTCGCCCGGCCCCTGGCCGGCGTCCAAGTCCCGGATATGTCGTGGCGCGGAGCCGGAGCAGGCTCTGTAGATGCTTTCGCCGCACCGGTCTGGCCGCGGGAAACACTAGCGCACATCAGCAAAGCCACTAGCACCCACGCTGCACGGCCCTTTAACATTTGCATCTCCTTTGGCTTATTCGCGAGCATCCTGCCGTAGGTGTACAAATAATCCGTAGGTGTACAAATAATCGTTTCGAGCGGATTTTGAATAATCTGACCGCGGGAATCCCTGCGGATCGCACTCGTGCGAGGGATCGTTCTCCTCGGCTGGCGAGACCTCGGTGGTGCCGTTGGAAGGCCTGTTGCGTTTGAGCAACTCCAGGCCATAAGCGGTGTACGGCGGTTCGTGCTTGCCGTCCGCGGGCATATCGTGCGCGGTTGGGGCCGATTCCGGCGATGGAGCCCCTATCGTTGATTTATCGATCGGTCGTTCTGAATTCTTGAGGTTGGTAGGTGCCCGATCCACGGTGAACAGGAATTGCAGGAGGTCGGTCATCACGTGAGCGTAAAGACTCACTTGAACGGTTGAAACGGAAATCGCAACCTACCCCCTTGTTCCAACTGGTAGAGAGGGAACTACCCGTCCAAGATCGGCCCAAAAGATCACTATGGAAGTCGTTTCCCAGTTCTGATGGCCGAGCAGGGATTGGATCAGATTTCATGAGCTGTGGAATTTGGCTTTTGGGACACGCCAAAACCGTGCTAGACTAGCCTTTCAAAGCACCTGCGACAGCAATGCGGAAGGAGCTACAGGGATGAAATCGATTCCAATTCTGCTGCTCGCGGGTGTGTTGCCTGGGGCGGCGCAGTGGCTGAATTATCGCGACGCGCAAACACCCACTAAGAACGGCAAACCGGATCTGACGGCTTCGGCGCCGCGCATGAATGGAAAACCCGACTTCTCCGGCGTATGGGAGGCCGAGCGGACGCCGGTCAGCGAGTACAATAGCTTCCTTGGCGAGCGATTCGCGCAACAACAGGTGGACTTCAACGCCATGACCAAGTACGCGCTGGACGTGTTTTGGGGGCTCAAGCCTGAGGAGGAGCCGGTCCGGCCTGAGGCGGTGGCAATCCAGAGACAGCGTGCAGGAGTGGATGGCCCTAGCTCGCGCTGTCTGCCGGACGGGCTTCCCGCAAGCCTATTCATTTTGTTTTTCAAGATCATTCAGACGCCGGATGAAATCGTTATGCTTATGGGCAACGGCGCTCCTATACGTCAGATTCATACAGATGGGCGCCTGTTTCCGCCAGATCCAAAGCCAGCTTGGATGGGTTATTCGGTTGCCAAATGGGAAGGCGACACGCTGGCGGCCGACACCACGGGCTTCAATGAGGATAGCTGGCTGGACGGATTCGGGCATCCGCGGAGCAAGACGATGCACATCCGCGAGCGGTATCATCGGCGCGATTTCGGTCACATGGACCTAGAGATTACTATCGACGATCCGAAATACTATACGCGACCGTATACCTTTAACACGCATTTGAATCTGATTCCGTACGGCGACGTGCTGGAATACGTTTGCTCCGAGAATGAGAAGGATCGGGCACACCTGGGCGGCCGGTAATGATGCTTTACGCCAGATCCATCTAACGGAAGCGGTGGTTCCATTGTATTGTCAAGCATCCCTCTGACAGGACATAGCTTCGAAAGCAACGCAACTCAGGCTCGTCAGCGGGTGGTGGGCTACTTTGTGAGTCTTCTGAATACCACAGCGTAGAGCTGTGGGTCATCAAAACATTGAGGGACGCGCCTATCTTGTGCAGGATACGCCACCACGCTGTGCGACCTGAAGAACCACTCCGTTTATGATGTCGTGCTAGGGCGGAGTGAGGCGTCGCTGGAAGCTTATTTTCTTTCCTTAGAAGGAAAGGGGTTGG
>Ga0210394_10008785_pt1 | contig 10318 bp, 10 predicted proteins | sample IncBWC12MmetaG_FD_160121 | JGI IMG/M metagenome (GOLD analysis project Ga0210394, IMG submission 160121) | Forest soil microbial communities from Barre Woods Harvard Forest LTER site, Petersham, Massachusetts, United States - Inc-BW-C-12-M | ecosystem: Environmental > Terrestrial > Soil >...
ACAACGAACTTCGTGTCGAGCCGCGTCTTCGACTTTCCAAGCGTGGTGAGCTTGTAGTCGCCCCTCTCCCTGCCGTCGCCGCACGTGTCGAGGTGCCACGACTTGGGCGGGCTTAGCCAAACGGCCCTCACCCCCTCGGCGAAACCCTTCCCCTCCTTGTAACGGACGTGCCAAACGACCAACTCCGGGCTGTTCTTGAGAATCTTCCTGACCGCCTTCGACCCCGTGTACTTCGCGTCGTCTTCCCGGAAGTCCGTGCACCAGGCGAAGACGTAGTCCGCCGGTGCGTTGAATGTCTGTGATATCTTGTATTTCTGATTGACTGGCCTGGCCATATCCTATTCCGACGGGAGGCCAGAGCCATTTCAAGTTAAGGGTTTCCCGCGGCGCTGAAAACTTAGGTGAGCACCGTCCAATCCGAAGTCGTGCCAAGGTAGCTCATAAGCCCGAGAGACAGGATTGAGGGAAAGAGCTTCCAGGAAAGAGCCTCTAATCTCATGAGCTCATGAGTTGTAACAACTAGAGGACAAAGGAGGTTAAATCCACGGTCAGCCTATCTTTGCAATGCGATTCGGTCCTGCAAAAGTCCCCGGCTTTTCACCTTCCTTTGCCTATTTCCTAGGTTACCTCCTAGGAGATGGGTCTGTCAGTATGAAGAGGCCGACGATTGCTTTGGTTTGTCACTCAATCGAAGAGAATCAATTCTGCAGATTCGTTCTAGTACCACTCGTAACGAAACTATTTGGAATCAAGCCTACTCTTTACAAGAGGAAAGACAAGAATGCCTACACAGTCCAATTCGATTCACGCCGCGTTGTGACACATCTTGCGAATGAGATTCGTTTCCCAATCGGAGAGACTCCTAAGACAGTTCCGAAAGTCATCCTAAGAGGCGCCACTCGAATTAAGATTGCGTTCGTTAGAGGTTACTTTGATGCGGATGGAAGCCTAATCTTCTCAAAGAAGACATATTCCAAGCACGTCTATCCCTCAATCGAGCTGAAGTGTGTTTACTTTGCCGTTCTTGCAGATGTCCAGGTTATTCTAAGGCAATTCGGGTTTAGGACGTCCATCGGGAGAAGCGTCGAGAGTTGGGTCCTTAGAATAAACGGCGTAGAAATGCTAAAGCGCTGGATGAGAATTATAGGCTCGGACAACATCAAGCATAATTCGAAATATTCAGTATGGCGAGAGCTTGGTTATTGTCCGCCAGACACAACTGTTCGGGAACGATTGGACATGTTGCAACGAGTGCTCAATGCCGAAAAGACTAATATTGATTCTAAGGATGGCAGGTAATGCGCCAAGGTAGCTCAGCCTGACCATCATGGGCTATGGAGAGCACTCGACACGAAAGTGAGTGAGGCTGAAGACCGAGTACAACCGTCTCCACGGCGGTTGTCGGGAGCTGTCGTCGGTTCAAATCCGACCCTTGGCACTCCTTTTTCTCCGGATCTTGTGCGTTCGAAGAGTAGATGTCGCTTTTTTTGGGCAAGTGGATGTCGTTCTGTTTGTCTGGACGGGACCTTGAAACGGTAATCTGAAGAGACCCTCGAGCGCTCATCTACGCAACTATATTACGGCGACTGAGAGCCCAGCACGCCAGAGAGCCGTGAAACTCATTAGCGTCAAGTCGGCGAGGATAACAGCTATGGGCCTTGGGCTCGCCTTTCTGCTCGCGTTCGCGCCTAGGGCCTTCGCGCTGTCCAACGGCCAGGCAGCGAATCTTGTTCTAGGCCAACCGAACTTCATATCTAACAACACCGCCGCAACTATGACAGAGCTGGATCTTCCCAATGCTCTCGCGTTCGACTCGGGCGGGAACCTCTGGGTAGCAGACCAGAATAACAACAGAGTCCTGGAGTACAAGGCGCCGTTCTCCACGCACGAAGCCGCCATCCTCGTGATTGGCCAGTCGAGCTTCACGGCAAGTGGAACAGCCACCACTTCGACCGGGCTCAGCGGTCCTACCGGCCTCGCGTTCGACTCGAGCCACAACCTCTGGGTTGTTGATATGGGTAACAGCAGAGTTCTGGAATACAAGACGCCATTCTCCACCGGCGAGGCAGCCACCCTCGTGATTGGCCAGGCGAGCTTCACATCCAGCGACTACTCCACGACCAATTCGACGAACCTGAGTTATGCTACCGGCCTCGCCTTCGACTCCAGCGGCAACCTCTGGGTCGCGGACCAAGGTGATAATAGAGTCGTGGAGTACATGGCCCCATTCACCACCCATGAAGCTGCCAGCCTCGTGATTGGCCAGGCGAGCTTCACGAGCGAAGGCACGGGCGCGACCACTGCGTCGAGTCTGAATGGCGTCAAGGCTATCACTTTCGACTCCAGCGGCAACCTTTGGGCCGTGGACTTTAGACAAAGCCGAGTGCTGGAATTCACCACCCCGTTCTCAACACACGAGGCCGCCGCCCTCGCGATTGGCCAGACGAGCTTCACATCGAGAGAGTGCGCGTTCACATCGACCTGCGCAGCTAACTCGACAAACCTTTTTGATCCTAACGCCGTCGCTTTCGACTCTGGGGGTAATTTGTGGGTAGCTGACGGGGATAACAACAGAGTCTTGGAATACCCGGCTCCATTCTCGACGCACGAAGCCGCAACCCTCGCTATAGGCCAGTCGAGCTTCACGGGAAGCGGAGCAGAGACCACTTCGACGGGGCTGAGTACACCCGAAGGCCTAGCCTTCGACTCGGGCCACAACCTCTGGGTAGCGGACTACGCAAACAGCAGAGTTCTACAATATGGCGGGGGTGCAGTATCCACAGTATCCACGACCTCCACTACGTCGACTACGACTACGTCGACTACGACTACGTCGACTACGACTACGTCGACTACGACTACCTCAACTACGCCAGAGTTTCCGGCACTCGCCGTCCCGATCGTCTTCACCATTGTGCTAGCGGCAGCCCTGCTTTTGTTTGCGCCCGCGAGAAGATTCCGGCAGCCATGAGATTCAAGCTCGGCGAGACTTAACGCCTCGTGTTGGACCTCAAGGGAATCCTGTCTGACATTTTACGGTCCTTGATGCCTCTCAATTCTACCTCATCGTGACAAAAAGCTCAGAATTAGGTTATTTTTTGGCGGGCCCGGCAGGTTCCGACGCAAAAACGCAGTTAGAATTGGTCCCGGTTCAGCAGGTTCTCGAAGTCCACTCCGGCAAGAGCATATCTGCGATGTCCGCTCAATCCACATACCTGCCGTACCCGACTACTCCATTGTGCTGATAGTCCCAGATGGGGGGCTCTATCCACAGGATTCCTTGCGAGTCAGAGCTCAGGGTAAGGTACGGGATGGCGGTAGCAGGTGGCCCCTTCTCCAGGGACGGCCCCTCGGTAAGCACCCCGTCTGGAACCCGGTAGATGTTGCCATGGCACGGGCATTCAAAATCCTGACGAGTGGTCGCGTTTAGAACGTACCCATTCTCTACGGGATTATCACCCTGCAACGGGGCGTAGTTCAGCCTGCACTGGAGGTGGGTGCACACGGTGCTGAAGGCAACGAAAGCGCTCGCGTCCTTGCTTCCCCCTCCCAACTCCGTTGGAAGACGGATTAGTTGGAACTTCACGAATGAGTTGGGGTTGTTCGCATCGGTGGTCGCGTTTCCCGAAGAAGGGTAGGTGATGAACCAGCTGGAATTCGGCGGAAAAGTCCCGAGGTCGTTGACATTGACGGGCTTTCCCGCGGCCGATCCCTGATAGACGCTATCGTCAACGACAGCCATTTGACTTCCTGGCACAGGTTGGCCATTCCCGCCAGATAGGTATCGCTCTGCGAGAATGACTGTCGGCGTCAGCGCCAGGGCAGCTCCGGCCGCCAGAAGGACGCCCAGGAATCTTCTTCGACCTGGTCTCTTCCGCGGACTATCCGATGGCGCATTCTGGACATTTTTGTTGTCTGACACTTTTCACTTCACTCGTAGAATTTCGCTACAGTCAGGGCGCCCCTCATGTCTCTCTCCCACGACATGCATCTGTAAGAGTTGAATTGCAACACTTACGTATTGTGGAAGATAGTTGATGCCTTCAAGGCGCTCGCTCAAAATTTCGAGCGCCCAGCAAGGAAGCACATCAAAGAGGGGTCAAGAACGGCGCGATTCCAGCTTATTCCGACCAAATAAGCTTAGACTTGGCTTATTTTTGGCGGGCCCGGCAGTATTTGAACCCGTACCCAATCCGCGTTTGAAGTGTACGCCGCTTGACAGACAGACAACGCGTATTTCCAGTGGCAATAAAGGAGCTCTGCTGGATTCTGTCGCTCGAGTTCTTCGTATAAGGTGGTCATAGCTTGTGAAGCGGCCCGCCCTTGGCACCACTTTTACCACGCCAAAGTTGAATCGCATTCTGGCGCCAATGTCGTTCCTTGTGGCGTGTTGACTTCTGAGGGAGCGTGTTCGGTTTTTGCCAAACCCACACCATCATCATTGGCGTCCAAGACGCGACCATGCATCGGTACCTCGGATTTTAGATCCTGCGAACCGAATCCCAGCAACAGCACTCGGCAATAGCGCAATTCGGGCAAGACTCGGGAGAATTGCTCCGGCTGCACTCAAGAGGCGAACAACCGCAGTCGGCGCACGCTACGGTCATTCGTGTCGACCCGCTGTCGACCCGCATCGGACTCGTCTTATTCATGTATACTTCTTCCAGACAAACTCGGGAACGAAACTTGCGACTAGGACGACAATGAAGACACCCCAAAACAGGTTCCAACTGAACGAAACAACGGAAAGGACGTTCAGGGCGCCGATAGCGGCCAGGAGGGGGAAGGCAATCCCGTCGATCATGCAATGGACCCTTCCGCACGACCTGGCGTTGACGAGGCACCCTACGCCAAACCATCCCACTGAGAACGTCCATAGGGTTCCTGCGATAGTGAGCGAAATCAAAGATGCAGAGAAAGCCACTGAGGTCGCCGTCGCCAAAACGAACGGCACGCCCCACAGGAGGTAGACCCATAGACCTCCCTCGTAGTTTTTCCCAGATGAGGTTTCTAGAGGGATCTTGGCCGCCATGGTCATCGTTCCAAAGCGTCGCAGGCGTAGAGATGGGACCCATACTTCTTGAGATGGGTTTCTACCATATCCAACAGAGGAAGCATCGTCTCGCTGTTGAGAGTATAGATTACAGACTTGCCGTTTCTGGCCGAAGTGACGAGGCCGCAGAAAGCCAAACATCGGAGAGCGTGAGACCCCTGCGTCTGCTCCAGACCAAGCTCGTCGCATATCTGGGATACAGAGCGACCGGTCTTCGAAGTCTTGAGGTAATGGACGATTCGCATGCGTGCAGGATTGGCGAGCGCCTGAAAGAACAGACCAAACGGCTTGGACGGGTCGAGCCTTACAATTGACATATCCGTCATATGACATAGATATCATATTAATAAACCATTCTGCGAAGGCTTGTTATGACTCTGAACCCCATTCCTAGCTGCGTGTCAACAATAGACGCAGTGAAAATTCCGTAATGCATTTTACGGGATTGGGCCACTCACAAACCGCCCATGAAAGAATCTCTCCCGGTCCTCGATCATCCCTTGGACGCCCCCACGGCCTTCTCGCCCGAAGCTCTGGTGGACGCGGTACGCGCAGACAGACACCTTCAGCCAGAGCCGATTCCAGAGGTATGCTTGCTTGAATTTGACGGAGATCTGACGGATTGGCTCGTCTCGACTCGCGTCGTAGCGCCCTGCAAGGCATGGGCGTGCTTTCACACGAGCATGTTCTCGCTCGAGGTCGATGGTGTCGCATGCGGTGTCGTCCCACGCACGATCGGGGGACCGTATGCGGTTCTGGTCGCGGAGCAGATGGCCGTCTCCGGCGCACGTGTGGTGCTGGGGCTGACCTCGGCAGGCAGGGTCTCTTCCAGGATGCCCGTGCCGGGGATTGTTGCGGTCACACGCGCCATCCGCGACGAAGGGACTTCATACCACTATCTGCCGCCGGCCGCATTGGTTGACGCCCCTCCAGATGTCGCACGCCTGCTCGAATCCGAACTTCAAGGACTCCCTCTGCCTGTTCTATCCGGATCGGTGTGGACCACGGACGCTCCCTACAGGGAGACGGGAGAACAGCTAGCCATCCACTCCAAAGCTGGAGTTTTGGCTGTAGAGATGCAGGCTGCATCCTTGTTCGCCTTTTCCAAGGCCCGTAGGTTTCCTGTTGGCGTCGCGGCGTATGTCACAAACAGCGTCGACCTGACGCGCAAGGCCTTCGACAAGGGCGACCACGAGCTGGGGCTTCGAATTCTCAAGGCAGTCTGTCGCGCCGGGAAGCGTTTTGTTGCGTCATCTAGCGTGACGGAGAATTGACTACGGAGGGAGGTCAATGACAACAGCCAGCGAATCCCTCCAAAGAACAACTCAGTAGGAAACCAAGCCTAAAGAAGCCTCTCTAGAATTTCCTTTAGCATTGTTTTTGAGAATTCGAGCGAAGGCTGTGGATGATGAAATCGGCCGGCGCGCACAGAGTTGGTTGAGCCTCGCCCGGACGACCGCCAGGATTGAATCCACAGTTCTCCACGCTGACGAGTTGCTTATGGAATCGAAGTCGCGGGCTTTTCCGGCTCTAAGGCTTATAAGAAATTCAGCTCACCTTGCTCCGTTGACCGGTGGCTTTGGCTGGGTTCGCGACGAACCCGACGACCGTGACCATCGGTTTGTCGCGCCTCTTGAAATTCTGAGAGACCTGCCAAGAAGTGTGGACCTTCGACCTCGCCTCCCACCGGCATATAATCAGCTTCAGATTAACAGTTGCACCGCCAACGCAATAGCCGCAGCGTTGGAGTTCGACGAGATTCGACAGGGCGTCAGCAAGCCCCTCACGCCCTCCCGTCTTTTCATCTACTACAACGAGCGGGCGATGGAAGGGAGCGTCGGGAAAGACGGAGGTGCACGGATAAGGGACGGGATCAAGGCCATATCAAAGCAGGGCGACTGTCCAGAAGAGCTATGGCCGTATTACAAACGCAACCTCAACGCGAGACCCCCGCGAGAGTGCTATTCGCGGGCACGGCACTACAAGGCTGTTGAGTATCAAAGGATGACGCACAAGATTGAGGAGCTCAAGTCCTGTCTCGCGTCAGGCTATCCTTTCGTGTTTGGCTTCAAGGTCTTCGAAAGCTTCCAAGAAGAGGGGATCAAGAAAACAGGTCACCTGGACATGCCGAAGAGACCGGAGAAATTCATCGGATTGCACGCGGTGTTGGCCGTGGGCTACGAGGATTCTAAGCGGTGGTTCATCTCGAGGAATTCTTGGGGTGATAAGTGGGGGATGCAAGGATACTTCACGATGCCATATGAATATCTGACGAGTCCAGAGCTAGCACACGATTTCTGGACCATTCGTGTCGTCAGATAGTTTCCAATCAGCAAACTCGAGACCGCAATGCGTAAATCATCGCCGACAACAAGGACAACCCGTTTGGCCATGGCAAAGAAGCGAGCGAAGAAATCACAGAAGTCGAAGGGCAGCGGAAGCAAGGCCGGAATTCTCATACACGAAAAGTGAATCCGGAAGACCTTTCGAGTCCCAGCTTGGGGTTGTGCGTAGCGAGGATGCGGCCGAGTGTTTTCTCCAATCGTCCGCCAAAGACGAACCAGAGCTCGCGCACGGTTTCTAGACTATCGTGTCGTCAGACAGTTTCGGAGCGACAGGCGCAAGACCGCGACGCGTAAATCTTCGCCGTCTTCAAAGGCGGTCCGTTAGGCAGTGGCGAAGAAACGAGCAAAGAAGTCCCGAAAGTCGAAGAGCAGCGGAAGCAAAGCCGGAATCCTCATTCACCAACCACCATAAGTGACCCTGGAGGCTTTCCGGTCACAGCTTCGAGGCTACTCGCAGCCAAGGAACTGGATATCCCCCACGCCAACTAGTTGGCGTGGGGGGCGTTAAGAATTTTTGCGCGGACCACGCTCTAGGCCGCCGAATTACGGACTTGAACCTGCATATGTATGCAAACATCCTGCCCTTGGCATTAATCCATCAGATTTCGTCTTATTTTATCCCATACAAGCTAATCCTGTCTGACCCGCACTTTCGTGGGATACAAGGAGTCGCATTGAAATGGATCAGGTAGCTCCTACGGGCTGCGAATTCGCTCGTTCGACCACTGTGCCGTTGGAGGAGAAGACTGAGAATCTAAGGCTTGGACAGTACGAGTATCTTGTAGGGTGCCCAGCTCATCTTAGGATCTATCTCCTTCTCAATCCTAAAGATATTCGACAGGCGCTTCACATCTCCTTTCCCCTCACGGAATGCATCGCCCAGCAGAGCGTGAGAGTTTGGTGCCATCCACGACAGCAAACGATTGTAAGCTCCGAAACGCCTCCTTCCGAGATTGTGGAAGACCAAGTTGGACACGAAGAGGTTGAACCCCCTGTCACCGTAGTCGGAGGCGAGGATATCTCCTCTCTCGAAGTGGACCCTGTCTGAAAGTCCTAGGATCCTTGCGTTCTCGTTTGCTTTCTCGAGGCTCGAGCCCTTCAGGCTCGCATGCTCGAACGTGTCGATACCGGTGACGCGAGCGCGTCTGTAGAACTTGGCACAGACGCACGAGAGGAACCCCAGTCCGCACCCCAGGTCAATAATGTCGACCTCCTGGTCCCTGAAGAAGGGAAGCATGTCGAATGCCTCTAGAAACCCCTGCGCGACCAGCGCCCTTGACCTTTCGGAGCGTTTGGGCGTGGAGTGGTGATAGGTTCCGAAGTCGGGCTTTCGCGCATTATTTCGAGTCCTGCGAAGACTTCCAGAACCTTTCATAACCATGGGTTTGAACCCGCAATACTAAATCCTGTCCTTGGCACACTTTTCACCCACCGAGGTCGAGTCTCTGTGAAAGAATCGGACCGCCATTCCGAGAAACGTGGGACTCAGCGGCGGGGCTCAGCTGGCAGAATTCTGGTGTCTCCAGTTTGGCGAGCTTTAGTGTGACCTCGTGATGCCGTCGAGCGTCTCCTCAATGCGATGACCGCATGCCTTGCAGCACCTTTGACTCTCTAAGAAGAAGGAGGACGCCAGGAAGGCCTAGCCTTTCGATCTATTGCTTTCTCGCTGGGCTGACTTGCGGAGTCGGTTCAGTTCGGCAATCTTCTCCTTGTATTCCTTTTTCTTCTTCTTGTTTCCTTGTACGCGCGCTTGGTCGTACAGCTTCCTGAGTTCCTGTTCTTCTTCTGACAGGCGATCTGACAACTTCGGAGATGAAGTTGTGGCGGCATAATTATATCTTTCAGTCGTGGGTCGCAAAACTGCCCCTGAAGGAGCCGCCCCTCGTGCACGGCATACTTGCCGCTGCAGGAACCTTTTTGCGGTGAAGTTAAGGAGTGGATGATTTGAGAGGAGGCATGATGAAAGATGTCTTGGTTGAAAGATAAGAAGCTCGCGCTTGCCAAGAAGGCTAGAAAGGGAGACACCAACTACATCCACGCCCAGCTTCTTCTGGCGGGTCAGAAGGTGGTCAGCGACGAGATAGTAGGAAGGTCGCATCTATACCATTTCGACTGTGGTTGTGTCAGGTCCTACTCCGTGAGCTCCGAGTCCTTGGCGTCAGAGAGTGTTTCGGCCTGTGAAACGCACAGGAATCTAGTAAGACGCGACACTAGATGAAGGCGATCTCCAGGGTCTCAGCTGGAACTCTTCGGGGTTGGAGTTCGGTTCCAGATGCGCCTCTAATCGAAGTTGCGAGGCCGGAGAGGGGTCATCAGGACAGTCTCAGGTGCGATATATATACTATATATAGGGTCGATTCTTCACGCCTGCGTAATGCCCCAAACAAAGGCGATTGTAAGCATCGAGAACGTTGTCGCTTCTGCCTCGATAAACCAGAGGGTCGACCTCAACCAGATAACCAAGAACTTCGTCGACGTGGAATACCACCCCGACCAGTTCCCCGGACTGGTTTTCAGGCTGAAGACCCCAAAGACGGCCACCTTGATCTTCAGTTCGGGCAAGATGGTCTGCACGGGCGCGAAATCTGAGGACCAGTCAAGAAAGGCCGTGCAAGAGGTTGTCAGGAGATTGAAGAAGGGAGGCATCCCCATCAAGAACGAGGCGGAGATAACGATACAGAACATAGTGGCGTCGGCGAACCTCGGGGGAAAGATTCACCTTGAGGAAGCGGCCAGACAGCTACCAAAGTCGATGTACGAGCCTGAGCAGTTCCCAGGTCTGATCCACAGGATGCCTGACCCCAAGACCGTGATACTCCTCTTCGCCTCCGGGAAGCTAGTCTGCACGGGCGCAATGAAGGAGGCCGAGGTCTACAGGGCAGTGAACAACCTGCACGTGATGCTCGAAGAAAAAGGACTG
>Ga0210394_10008786_pt1 | contig 10317 bp, 9 predicted proteins | sample IncBWC12MmetaG_FD_160121 | JGI IMG/M metagenome (GOLD analysis project Ga0210394, IMG submission 160121) | Forest soil microbial communities from Barre Woods Harvard Forest LTER site, Petersham, Massachusetts, United States - Inc-BW-C-12-M | ecosystem: Environmental > Terrestrial > Soil >...
CAGGCACGAAGTTTCGCAAAACCGGCGAAATTCGAGCCAGTCCCCCTTTTGCGCGTTAGAGCGTTACCGTTCAGGATTTGCGACGCAGACCACTAGCGGCCGCCACACAGCCGCCGGTTGAAGAGGTCTACCGTAGTGTCACTTTTTTCGACTCGCCGTACATCGTGAGCACCGGATGTTTCACCACGGCACGGAATTCGTAAGGAACGCCCGCTTCCCAGGCGCTGACATCGGCTGAAAAATCTCCGGGAGCGCTGATTCGCCGCGACGGAGTGACCTGCCACGTTCCGCTGCGCTCATTCACATCGAGACCCTTGAGCGAGCGGTATTCGAAACTCACTTCCAACGTTTCCGCGTCGCCCAAGGAATGCACAGTCGCCTGGAGCGTCACGCCGGAGCCGTTGCGAGTGGCCGTGGTGGTCTCCACTCGCGGAGGCGTCAAGGCCGGCTGGACGTTGGTGAGCTTCAGAACCAGAGGATTCGGCCATTTGTAGTTGTCTTGCAGCCTTTGCGCGAACATGGCATGGATATGCAGCCCGTCGGCCTCTTGCTTCCAGGTAGTTTTCGGGACGATCTTGCTGTATTCGAGAACTTTGTCATTCTGGCCGAGCACGGTGACTTCAGTCTTGTCGGTAGCGCGTGCGGAGCGAATGACGAAATCTTTCCAGTCACCTCGCTTCCATGGTTCGGCGATGATGGCGTACAGCGCGGTGCCGTCCTTCTTCTTTGTGAACCAGACCGTCTGCTCATTCGTAACAACCCAAGGACGGACGCCGTAGATTGACTCGCCGTTGACGAACATCCAGAGCGCCAGTTCGCGCAGCCGCTCCTCCTGCTCGATGGGCAATTCACCGTCGGGTTTGGGGCCGACGTTCAGCAGCAGATTGCCGCCTTTGGCGCGAGTCTCGAACAGCAGGCGGATCAACTCGTAGCCGGATTTGTAAACTTCGTTGCGCGGCTGATACTGCCAGGACGTGCCCATGGTGATGCACGCTTCCCACGCGCCTTCAAGAGGCACGCCGGGTAGATACTGCTCCGGCGTGGTCATGGCGCCGCGTGTGACGACGGTTTTGGGTTGCAGGTTCCAAGCCTCTTCGCGCAACCCTTCGGGCGCGCCGTCGAGGAACACCACATCGATGGGGCCATACCGTGTCATGAGCTCCTTCAACTGCGCCTGATCGAGCGCGAGCAGGCCGGGGTGACTGGGCGGGCCGAACTCCGGTCCTCGATTGACGGGGATGTTGTTTTCGTGCAGCCAGTGGAAATCGTCGGGCGAGAAATACACTCCGGGGGCGATTCCTTGCTCGCGGAATGCGCGCAACACATCCCCAAAGATGTCTTTTTGAAAAGGTGTGCGGTTGATGCCGAAGTTTGTTGTATTCGTTTCCCACATGGCGAAGCCGGAGTGGTGCTTGGCCGTGAACACGGCGTAGCGAACTCCAGCGAGGCGCGCGAGCGAGGCCCAGTCCTCCGGATGGAATTTTCTGGGGTTGAAGGTCTTGGGCAGTTCGGTGAAAAAACGGTTGGTGTAATCGTCGGAGGCTCCGGCTAGCGAGTGGCTGATGACCGTCCCGAGCTGGCTATCGACGCTCCAATGAATGAATAATCCGAAGCCCTGATCGCGAAACCATTCCAGGCGGTCCGGCTGATTCTGCGCATGGAGCGCGGGGGTAAGAATCGCCGCCACAACGAGAAACTTCTTCATAGAGAGATTTTACGCGCGCTTGAAAGCCAAGATTTTGGCCGTGAAGATCTGCACCGGCTCTCCGTTCTGATTGAGGGTCGTGTTGCGCACGCGGACGATGCCCTGGTTGGGTTTCGATCGCGACGGAACGATTTCGATAATCTCGAATTCCACGTGGAGAATATCGCCGGGACGCGTGGGGCGGGGCCACTCGATCTCGCCTCCCAGGCCGACCGCGCCGGCGGCGAAGGGCAATCCGCCGGTGACCAGAAGGCGCATGGCGACGGCCGCGGTGTGCCAGCCGCTGGCGGCGAGTCCTCGAAAAATACTCGCCTGCGCGGCTGCTTCGTTCAAATGGAAGGGTTGTGGATCGAACTCGGCAGCGAAGGCTTTGATGCGCTCCGTGGTCATTTCATACGTTGCCGAAGTGAATTTTTGCCCGACTCGCATGTCGTCCAAATACAAAAGATCCTGAGTCATGCGATTTTGGATGCAGCGAGGAACCTTTTCGACACAATAGGAGTCATTCAAATATGCGTTTGAGGCGGATTATCCTTGGCTTGACGTGTATGGCTCTGGTTTATGGGCAGGCCCAGAGGCTGACGTTCGAAGTGGCGTCGATCAAACCGACCAAGCCGGGAGGGAAAGGGGGCGGGATGCGAGTGATGCCCGGAGGCCAGGAGTTCGTGGCGCAGGGCATGTCCCTAAGATTCATGATCGGTTTTATGTATTGGGTGCCCATGCGACAAGTGACGGGCGGCCCGTCGTGGGTCGATAGCGACCAATGGGACGTCGCGGCGAAAGCGGACCACCCTCGCGAACTGGACGACCTCCGCGAGATGTTTCGCAACATGCTGACGGACGAGTTCCAGTTGAAACTGCGCAAGGAAGCGAAGGAAGGTCCGGTGTATGCGTTAACGGTGGATAAATCGGGATTGAAAATGACGCGCAACGAGGCCCCTTGGGATTTTGATATTTCCATCAAGCCCGGCCCGGGCAATGTCCTGGTCGGGAAGAGGGTTCCGATACAGCGCCTCTGTTTTCAGCTGCAACAGATTCTTCAAAGAGACGAACGGCCGGTGATCGACAAAACCGGCCTCACCGGGTATTACGATTTCACTCTGGCCTTTCTGCCGGAGCTGCCGCCGGGCTTTGACAAGGAAAATATACCGGAAGCGATGCGGGATCGTCCGTCGATTTTCGACGCGGTGAAACAGCAGCTCGGGCTGAAGCTGGAAGCGCAGAAGGGGCCGGTGGAATATTACATCGTGGAACACGCGGAGAAGCCCGCGAACTAATATGGTATCTATGCGGATCATACTCACGGGCTGCCTGATGTTTGCGACCGGCATTTCCGCTCAGGAAAAGCGGTTGACCTTTGAAGTCGCGTCGATCAAGCCGGTCAAACCGGGTGGGCGCGGAGGCGGGATCAAACCGAAGCCCGCGGGACAAGGGTATGACGCCCAGGGCGCAACGGTGCGGCTCATGATCAGTCTGATGTACCGCATGCCGGTGCAGCATGTCACTGGCGGACCGGGCTGGCTCGATAGCGACTTGTGGGATGTGGAAGCGAAGGCGGACAAGGCTTACAGCCTGGACGATCTGCACACGATGTTTCAGAATCTGCTGGCCGACGAGTTCAAGCTGAAATTCCACAAGGAGATCAAAGAAGGCCCGGTGTACGCGCTGACGGTGGACAAATCGGGACCGAAGATGAAGGTCAACGACAGCCCTCAGGATTTCGAGATTCCGATTCTCGGCGGCCCGGGACGCATTTTTAATGGGAAAAGGGTTCCCATGGAATACCTGTGCTATTTCCTGGGGCAGATTCTTCGGAACGACGATCGGCAGGTGATCGATAAGACAGGGCTCAAGGGGAATTACGATTTCACGCTGTCATTCATGCCGGAGTTGCCGCCGGGCTTTGAAAAAGCGAATCTGCCGCCGGAGTTTCTGGATCGGCCGACGATTTTCGACGCGTTAAGAGCGCAGCTGGGGCTAAAGCTGGAGGCGCAAAAGGGGCCGGTAGACTATTACGTCATCGACCACGTGGAGAAGCCGGCGGCAAATTAGCGTCTGCGCCGCCGTAAGAGGCCCGCGGCGAGCGAAATTGCACCGGCCAGCGCCAAGCCAAACGAACCCGGTTCCGGGGTGGACGATGTTGATCCGACAACCGCCTGAAACGTTACCTGGCCGCTGTACACGGCCGCCAGAAGGCCGCCTGTAGTGGGCTCACCCGAGAAGCTGGCAACGAAAACCGGGTACGGTAAGGGTCCAAAGTTGACTTTCATATTGTAGCCACCCAGGGACCCGCTTAATGCGCCGATAGGAAACTGCCCGCCGGTTATATCTTCGAGCCCGATGACGTTGCCTTCGTTGTTGAAGAAAAACGTTTCGTCAGTTAGCGTCACGGTACCCACGCCCGCTATCGTGACTGTGTTGGTAGTCACTTGCGGGGCGCAGAGGACACCGCAGCCGTTGCCGATGAGTGTAGTATCCGTCACCTGGGTAAATGTAATGAGGGCATTCGTGAACGGGGTACTGCCAAGTGTACCGGTACCATCGGCGCTGAGGGAAAATGTGATCATCGTCGCCGTTGCGGGAAGCGCCGCCATAGCGCCTGCAAGAATGAACCGGATCGTTCGGGCAGTGGGAGTCGTCATTATTTTATTTCCTCCTTGTGTGGAAGCCCGGTTCCGCCGATGATAGAATGAAGCGCATCCGGAAAGGCTCCAGGCAAACGAGCATGCGGTATCCCGCCGAGAAAAGTCCTGCGGGTCGGCTCAAATTCTGATGAGACCTCCATGAAGAGTGGATCAAAGAATTCTCAAGACGAAGAATCAGGGATTTACGAGTTTGGCCCCTACAGCCTCGACGCCCGGGAGCGCATTCTGCTTCTCGACGGCCAGGCGGTCGCGCTAACTCCGAAGGCGCTCGATACCCTGATCGTGCTGGTGCGCAACCAGTCCAAGGTGGTTTCCAAGGAGGAGTTGCTGGCAAGCGTCTGGCCGGGCACCTTCGTCGAGGAAGGGATCCTGGCGCAGAATATCATGACCCTCCGGAAGGCACTTCGGAATCCGGAATGGATCGAAACGGTGCCCAAGCGGGGATACCGATTTTCGCATAAAGTCTCCTCGCTGGCTCCCGAGATGCGCGTTGCGGCGCCAGTACGCTGGCGCTTTCCTTGGTGGTGGCCCACTACAGCCGCGGTCCTGTTGATGGGCGCTGTTGCGGTTGTACTGGCGATGCGATGGGAACGGCCGAAACCGCGAATCCGGAGTCTGGCCGTGCTGCCGCTGCGCGCGATTGACGAGGGGCCGCCGCACCTGGGCCTGGGGCTTGCCGACGTCCTGATCAATCGGCTGGGCATGCTATCGCAACTGGCCGTGCGCCCTACTAGCGCCGTCCGGAAATTCACCGATGGCGCCGCTCCGAACCCTCTGGCCGCGGGCAGGGAACTGGGCGTGGACGCGGTGCTGGAAGGAAATATCCAACGCGACGGCGAGCGCGTTCGCGTCACGGTGCAGCTATGGAGGGTCTCCGACGGCGCGTCGCTGTGGAGCGGTAAGTTCGATCAGCCATACCGCGACTTGTTCACGCTGGAGGACGCGATCGGCGAGCAGATCGCGCAAGGGCTGGTGCTGGATTTGACGGCTCCCGAACGCGAGCGTTTGCGAAGACGTTACACCGAAAACGCCGAAGCCTGGCAGGCGTATCTTCGGGGGCGGTATTTGTGGAGCCGCCGCACGCCCGAGGCATACCGCAAGGCGATCGCGGAGTTCGAAGAGGCCGCGCGCATCGATCCTAACTACGCGCTGGCGTACGCGGGTCTGGCCGACGCCTACGCTCTGCTAGGTTCCAATCCGAATCAGGATGTGCCGCGGGCCGAGGCGATGGAGAAGGCGCGGGCGGCGGCGCTGAAATCGATCGCACTTGATGCCGATCTGGCGGAAGCGCACACGGCGCTGGCGTTCATCCTGATGCATTACGACTGGAAGTGCGCCGACGCGGAGAAAGAGTTTCAACGCGCGCTGAGCCTGAATCCGAGCTATGCGACGGCGCACCAGTGGCGCGCGATAAATCTTCTGGTGACCGGTCACCCCGACGAAGGCCTTCAGGAACTGAAGAGCGCGCAGGCGCTGGACCCGGCGTCGCTGATCATCATGGCGGATAGGGTGGAGATGGACGTCTACACGGGCCGGCTTCTAGACGCGATAGACCAAGGCAAGCGGGCGCTGGACATCGATCCGTCATTCACGCTGGTCCAAGACTATTTGTCGTGGGCCTTTACGGGACAACGCCGCTTTGCGGAAGCCGTTGCCGTTTTAGGTCCGGACGCGCAGACCCCCGATGCATTCCGGCTGGATGCGCTGGAGTACGCCTACGCGGCGGAGGGCCGCCAGGATGAGGCGCGCCTGATGCTCAGGAAGCTTGTCGAGCGGGCTCGCCAGGAACATGGACTTGAGTTTATGGTGGCGTCGTCCTACGCCGTTCTGGGCGATGCCGATGGAATGGTCCCATGGATAGAAAAGGCGTTCTCCGAACGGAGCGGCGCGCTGCTTCTGCTGCATCTGCATCCCGCGTTCGCGCCGGTGCGCGAGGATTCGCGCTTCAAGGCGTTCGTCTCACGAGTGGGGCTCTAACCCAAGTTTAGAGAAGGACTGCTAAAACCCGTACAGCCGCGCCGGATTGTCGACGAGGATTTTTCTGCGGATCTGCGGATCGGGCGCCCAAATCGCGAATTGGTTGAACAGGCGTCCGTCGTCGATTGCCAGCGGCGGCGTCACCTTGGTTGGATCCTTGGAGGGCGCGCTGTTGGGATGAGGCCAATCCGTTCCCCACAGCACGCGTTCCGGATTCGCGAGGATCAGTCCCTTGGCGTAAGGCGCCACATCCGCGTAGTCAGGAGCCTGCGTCGAGGCTCGATAGGCGCCCGATATTTTCACGTATGCGTTGCCGTAGCGGAGCAGATCGACCAGTTCGGCGAATCCCGGCTGCTCCGGTCCAAGAGAGGTCTGAATACCGCCGAAATGATCGAACACGACGGGCACGGGCGAGGCCAGGACCAGATCCTTGATTCCCGCGATCAAGGCCGCGTTGGTGTAAATCTGAAGGTGCCAGTTGCGGCTCTTGATGCGATTCACCGCTGAGGAGAAGCGTTGGCGCGCGACCGGCAAATCCGCCTGCCCGCCGATGGCGAGATTCAAACGGATGCCGCGAATGCCCGCGGCGGCCATCGAATCGAGATCGCCTTCTGAAGTCTTCTCATCAATCACCGCGACTCCGCGGGCAGTCGCGCCTCGCGTTTTTATTCCGTGGATTGTGGCCGAATTATCCGTCCCATATACGCTCGGAGTGACGATCACCACGCGCTTGATGTGAAGCGCCCGGTGGAGCGCGGTCATTTCCTGGGGCGAAGCCGGTTCCGGCGTATAGACTCTGGCCGGGGAAAATGGAAACTGCCGCGGGTCGCCGATGATGTGCGTGTGGCAGTCGCAGGCGTCGGCCGGAACGGCAAACTCCACGGGCGTGATCCGGCGGGCGGTCTTCGCGAAGGCTCCGGAAAGCGCTTGAAGAGCCGCGCGGCGCGTCAGCATCGGCTCCTCCTTAATGCAGATATTGTTCGAACCATTTCACGGTGCGCTCCATCACGTCGCGCTTGTGATCGGAACCGCGGAACATGTGTCCTTCGCCCGGATAGACGACGAATTCGGTCGGCGTGCCCTGGGCTTTGAGGGCGTGCCAGAATTCGTAGGATTGCGGCGCGGGGCATTCGCCATCGCGCTCGCCGACCACGATCAGCGTCGGCGTTTTCACATTCTTGATGAACGTGATAGGCGAGCTTTTCGCATACACAGCCGGATCGTCGTACACCGATGCGCCGAAGTACGGCATCATCCACTGATCGATGGAATTCTGCCCGTAATAACTCTGATAATTCGCGATTCCGGCGCCGGCGACCGCGGCGCGGAAGCGATTGGTCTGCGTAACGGACCACATCGTCATGTAGCCACCGTAGCTCCAGCCGGTGATGCCGAGGCGGTTTGGATCGACGGGAACCATTTTGAGAACCGCGTCGACGCCGGCCAAAATATCGCGCAGATCGCCATAGCCGAAGTCCTTCACGTTGGCGCGGGTGAAGGCTTCACCTTGCCCGTAGCTGCCGCGCGGATTCGGAAAGAAGACGAAATAGCCGAGCGCCGAAAGGACGCTCATATCGAAACGGTCGCCGGGCCAGTGCTGCGCGTTGAAGCTGGCCGGACCGCCGTGAATCGATACGACCATCGGATAGCGCTTCGCAGGATCGTAATCGCGCGGGTAGAGCAGCCAGCCCTGCGCCGAGAATCCGTCGCTGGACCAAGATACACTCTTCACGTCGCCCCAGTGCGATTTGAGACTGCTGTGTTATGGGTGATCTGCTTCCAGTCGCCAATGGGGCCGGCCCAGATTTCGGGCGCGTGCTGCCAGTCGCTGCGAATCACTCCGGCGGTCTTCCCGTTCTGCGCCAGAGAGAAATTCGGAAAATTCCCTTCGGCGTGGATGCTCTCGCCGCCTTGCCACAGGCGTTCGGTGCGCCCGCTGGCGACTTCAAGCGTAGTGATGGCGCTGCCGCCGCCGGCGATTTCAGTGAGCAGCATGTTGTCGGGCGAAGTCCATTGTATGGAACTCACAGACGTTTTGCGCTCCGGCGTCCGGTTAACCGCCTTCCCGCCGGTGGCCGTAATGGTGAACACATCGCCGCCGGTAAAGCCTTCGTCGCTCATCAGGCCTTGAATGAAGCCGATGGTGGATCCGTCAGGCGACCAGCGCGGCAGCGCGATCTGCGTCTCGGGTTTGAAAATCGCGGTCATTTTGCCGGAGGCGACGGGCATGGTATAGAGTTGCGCGATCCACCAGTTATTGTCGCCAGGACCGGGCGCGGCGCTGACTGCGAAGTTCCGGCCATCGGGCGACCAGTCGTATTCGTAGACGTTCAAGTCGGTGGGCGAGACTTGGTTCGCGGTTGCCGCGGCTACATCGACGATGGTCAATCGCTGGTTATGGATCTCGCCTCCAATGACGCCTGTTTCGACCGGCTCCGCCTCGAGGGGTCCTCCGCCGCTGGGCGCGTTTTCGGCGAACAGCAGCGCGATCTTCGTGCCGTCAGGCGACCAGCGCGGATCGGTGAGATAGCCAGTCAGGCTGGTTAGTTTCCGAACGCGCGCACCGGATGCAGCGGCGACGTAGAGTTGCATCTGCCCCTTCTTTTCGCGATCGGAGAGAAACGCGACGCTGCCGCTGTCGGGCGACCACACCAGTTCACGGTCGGACGAAGGACGCGATGCGCTGATACGCCCCGGCGCGCCACCGCGCATTTCCATGATGTAGATCGCGGAGTTACCGGTGTCCTTGCGATTCTCGACGATCTCCTCAATCCACGCCACTCGTTTTCCGTCGGGAGAAATCGCCACCCGGTCGAAGGGCCGGACAGAGGCGAGTTCTCCCAGGATGGAGCCGACGCGCGGGTCCGGTGTCGGCTGCGCCAAGGCGCACACCGAGGTCAGAAGGGTAGCAATCGGGATCTTGTTCATGAGCGTGGTTGTCATCTTAGAATATACTCGACGAATGAACGTTTGGCTCGATTCGCTCCGCGCCGACGCGGCGCTGGGGTGGCGAAGACTGCGGAAATCCAAGGTCACTTCGGCCGCCGCCGTTTTGTCTCTGGCGCTGGCGCTCGGGTCGTGCGTCGCGGCGTTCCGGCTCATCGATGCACTGCTGCTGCGGCCTTTGCCGGTGTCGCATCCGGAGCGGCTGTACAGCCTCGCGCGCAATGGATTCGTCAATCTGGGCAAGTCCTCCACGTACGACGGTTGGGAGTACGGCCAGTTCGCGCAGATGCGGGACGCCGTGACGAATCAGGCGGCATTGATCGCGATTTCTTTCGCCGAACGAGTGGACCTGACATTCAGCTCGGACGATGAAATGGAAAAAGGGCACGTGCAGTACGTTTCAGGCGGCATGTTCGAATCGTTCGGATTGCGGCCCGCCGCAGGCCGGCTACTAACGGAGAGTGACGATATAAAACCGGGCGCGCATCCGGTCGCGGCGCTGTCCTACGATTATTGGTCGCGCCGGTTTGGACAGGACCCGAACGTCGTCGGGCACACGTTCCGCATCGCAGATCGTATTTACGAGATTGTCGGCGTCGCCAACGCGGGGTTCACTGGCACCGAGCCTGGAACGGTCATCGACATTTTCATGCCCGCGATGATGCACTGGGGAATCGGCCACGAATGGTCTGTATTTCGCGCGTTCGCGCAGTTACGGCCGGGCGTGGAGGCTGGACCCGTGCGCGAACGCTTGAGCGCAACTGTTCGCGCTCTTAATGAGGAGAGGGCAAGCGGCCGGAAGCCAAAAGATCGGGCAGAATTGCTGGCGCAGACGCTCACGATGGAGCCTGCCACGGCGGGTGCTTCCGGGTTGCAGAAGAATTACCGGCTATCGCTCGGAGCGCTCGGCGTTCTCGTCGCGCTGGTGCTGATGATCGCATGTGCGAATGTCGCCAATCTGATGACCGCGCAAGCGGCGGCGCGAACGCGCGAGATGGCGACGCGCGTCTCCATTGGTGCGTCTCGCGTGCGACTGGTGCGATT
>Ga0210394_10008787_pt1 | contig 10317 bp, 8 predicted proteins | sample IncBWC12MmetaG_FD_160121 | JGI IMG/M metagenome (GOLD analysis project Ga0210394, IMG submission 160121) | Forest soil microbial communities from Barre Woods Harvard Forest LTER site, Petersham, Massachusetts, United States - Inc-BW-C-12-M | ecosystem: Environmental > Terrestrial > Soil >...
CGGCATCACGCGGCCGTGCGTGAAGCACAACTTCCTGGTCAAGGATGTGCACGACCTGGCCTCGACCATCAGCAAGGCCTTTTATATCGCGCGCAGCGGCCGGCCCGGTCCGGTGCTGGTCGACATCCCGAAGGACGTGACGGTCGCGCGATGCGCCTTCGAGTACCCGCGCAATCCGTCGCTGCGCTCGTACAACCCGGTCGTCAAGGGCCACATGGGTCAGATCAAGAAGGCCATGCAGCTGCTGCTGTCGGCCGAGCGCCCGATGATCTACACCGGGGGCGGGGTGATTCTGGCCAACGCGTCCGAGGCCCTGACGCGGCTGGTGGAGCGGCTGAACGCGCCGTGCACCAATACGCTGATGGGTCTGGGCGGCTTGCGCGCCTCCGATCGCCGCTTCCTCGGCATGCCCGGCATGCACGGGACCTACGAGGCGAACATGGCGATGCAGCATTGCGACGTGCTGCTGGCGGTCGGCGCGCGCTTCGATGACCGGGTGATCGGCAATCCGAAGCATTTCGCGCAGAACCCGCGCAAGATCATTCACGTCGACATCGATCCGTCGTCGATTTCCAAGCGCGTCAAGGTCGACGTACCGATCGTGGGCGATGTGAAGGAGGTGTTGAACGAGCTGCTCACGCAGCTGGAGGCGAACCGGGCGGCGCAGCCGCCGGCGGACACGGAAGCGTGGTGGCGCCAGATCGAGCAGTGGCGGTCGCGCGATTGCCTGAAGTACGAGATGAACGGGCAGCTGATCAAACCCCAGTTCGTGGTCCAGACCCTGTGGAAAGTCACGAAGGGCGACGCCTTCGTCACCTCGGACGTCGGGCAGCACCAGATGTGGGCGGCCCAGTACTACCCGTTCGAGAAGCCGCGCCGCTGGATCAACTCGGGCGGGCTGGGCACGATGGGGGTCGGCCTGCCGTATGCGATGGGCGTGCAGATGGCCAATCCGGACGCCCAGGTGGCCGTGGTGACCGGAGAGGCTTCGATCCAGATGTGCATCCAGGAGCTGTCGACCTGCAAGCAGTACCGGCTGACGCCGAAGATCGTCAACCTGAACAATCGCTATCTGGGCATGGTGCGGCAATGGCAGCAGATCGATTACGGCAGCCGCTATTCGGAGTCGTACATGGACGCGCTGCCCGACTTCGTCAAGCTGGCCGAGAGCTACGGGCACGTCGGAATGAAGATCGAACGGCCCGCCGACGTCGAGCCGGCCTTGAAGGAGGCGTTCACGCGGCTGAAGGACCGGCTGGTGTTCATGGATTTCATCACGGACCAGACCGAGAATGTGTGGCCGATGGTGAAGGCCGGCAAGGGCCTGACGGAAATGCTGCTCGGTTCGGAGGATCTGTAATGCGCCACATCGTGTCCGTTCTGCTCGAGAACGAGGCGGGTGCCCTGTCCCGGGTCGTGGGCCTTTTTTCCGCCCGCGGCTACAACATCGAGGCCTTGACGGTGGCTCCGACCGAGGATCCGTCGCTTTCGCGCATGACGGTCGTCACGGCCGGCTCGGACGACGTGATCGAGCAGATCACCAAGCACCTGAACCGCCTGATCGAAGTGGTCAAGGTGGTCGATCTGACCGAGGGCGAATTCACGGAGCGCGAGCTGATGCTGATCAAGGTGCGCGCGACCGGGCGCGAGCGGGACGAAATGAAGCGGATGGCCGATATATTCAGGGGCCGGATCATCGATGTCACGGAACGCACGTACACGATCGAGCTGACCGGAAACACGTCGAAGATCGACGCCTTCATACGCGCGATCGACCGCGCCGCGATCCTGGAGACGGTCCGTACCGGCAGCTCCGGCATCGGCCGCGGGGAGCGGGTGTTGCGGGTTTGATCACACGGGTCGCCGGCGGGAAGAAACGGAAGGGACATGGAGGGACTATGAGAATTTTTTATGACAAGGATGCCGACCTGTCGCTGGTCAAGGGCCGCCGCGTTGCGATCGTCGGCTATGGATCGCAGGGACACGCGCACGCGCTGAATCTGAAGGACTCGGGGGTGCGCGTGGCGGTCGGGCTGCGCCGGGACGGCACGTCGTGGCAGAAGGCGGCCAAGGCGGGGCTGGACGTCAAGGAGGTCGGCGAAGTGGTACGCGACGCCGACATCGTGATGATCCTGCTGCCGGACGAGAATCACGCGCAGGTCTACCAGGAGTCGATCGAGCCGAACATCAAGAAGGGAGCGGCCCTGGCCTTCGCCCACGGGTTCAACATCCACTACGGCCAGATCCAGCCGCGCGCGGACCTGGACGTGATGATGGTCGCCCCCAAGGCACCGGGTCATACGGTGCGCGCGACCTACGCCCAGGGTGGCGGCGTGCCCTCGCTGATCGCCGTTCACCAGGATGCCTCCGGGGCAGCACGCGACCTGGCGCTGTCGTACGCCAGCGCGATCGGCAGCGGCAAGGCCGGCATCATCGAAACGACGTTTCGGGAGGAAACCGAGACGGATCTGTTCGGCGAACAGACGGTCCTGTGCGGCGGCTGCGTGGAACTGGTCAAGGCCGGCTTCGAAACGCTGGTCGAGGCCGGCTACGCGCCGGAGATGGCGTATTTCGAGTGCCTGCACGAGCTGAAGCTGATCGTCGACTTGATGTACGAGGGCGGTATCGGGACCATGAACTATTCGATCTCGAACAACGCCGAGTACGGCGAGTACATCACCGGGCCGGAGGTGATCAATGAGCAGTCGCGCCAGGCGATGCGGCGTGCTTTGGATCGGATCCAGAACGGCGAGTACGCGAAGAGCTTTCTGCTGGAAAACCGGGTCGGAGCGCCGACCTTGCGGGCCAGGCGCCGTCTGACGGCGCAGCATCCGATCGAACAGATCGGCGAGAAATTGCGTTCGATGATGCCCTGGATCAAGAAGAACCGGCTGGTCGACACCTCGCGCAACTAGAAAATCGGGTAGGGTGGCTGATCGTTCGCAGGGCGACGCGCCTGGCCCGCACATGAAAAATAAAGCTCAGCCGTGGCTGGCCCGCGAGGGCTGGCCTTTCATCGGGGCGACCGTCGCGGCCGCCGCCGTGGTCGCGTGGCTGGCCGGTTTTGCCTGGTCGATTCCGCTGTGGCTGCTGGCCGCCTTCGTGCTGCAGTTCTTCCGCGATCCGCCCAGGCAGGTCCGCGCCGGGCCGCGCGCGATCGTCTCTCCGGCCGACGGCCGGATCGTCAAGGTCGAACCGGTGCGCGACCTCAACACCGAAACGGACGCGTTGCTGATCAGCGTGTTCATGAACGTGTTCAACGTCCACAGCAACCGTGCGCCGGTCGATGGCGTGATCGAGAAGGTCCAGTACCGGCCGGGCGCTTTTGTCAATGCGGACCTGGACAAGGCCTCCGAGCACAACGAGGCCAACGTGATCGTGGTGCGCACGCCGAGCGGCGAACGGATCTGCGTGGTGCAGGTGGCCGGCCTGATCGCCCGCCGCATCCTGTGCTACGTGCAGGCCGGCGATCAGCTGGTGCGCGGACAGCGCTTCGGTTTCATCCGCTTCGGCTCGCGCGTGGACGTGTACCTGCCGCGCTCGGCGCGGCCGACCGTCGCGGTCGGTGATGCGGTTTATGCGGGCACCTCCGTGCTGGCCGAGCTCTGATGAAGATGCCGATGCGCCTGCGCCGGCGCAAGTTGCGTCCGATGGCCGGTTCCGTCAGTCCGCTGCCGGATGACTTCAAGGCGCCGGCCCGGCGTCGGCGCGGCATTTACCTGCTGCCGAATCTGTTTACGACGGCCGCCCTGTTCGCGGGTTTCTTCGCGACGGTGCAGGCGATGAATCAGCGTTTCGACTGGGCGGCGGTGGCCATTTTCGCGGCCATGGTGCTCGACGGCATGGACGGCCGCGTGGCCCGGTTGACCAATACGACGAGCGCCTTTGGCGAACACTACGATTCGCTGTCCGACATGGCCTCGTTCGGCGTCGCCCCGGCGATCGTGATGTACGAGTGGGCGCTGCGCGGGCTGGGGCGCTGGGGCTGGGCCGCGGCGTTCGTCTACTGCGCCGGCGCCGCGCTGCGGCTGGCCCGCTTCAATGCCAACCTCGGGGCCGTGGACCGGCGCTTCTTCCAGGGCCTGCCGAGTCCGGCCGCTGCGGCGCTGGTCGCCGGTTTCGTGTGGCTGGCGGTCGACAACCGTTTCCAGATCCAGAGCGCCTGGCTGCCCTGGGTCGCATTGGGCGTGACGGTGTACGCCGGACTGACGATGGTGTCGAGCGCCCCGTTCTACAGCGGCAAGAGCTTCCAGGTCGGCGTCAGCGTGCCGTTCTGGGTGATGGTGGCGATCGTGGTGGCGATTTTCTTCGTCTCGTCGGACCCGCCCATCGTCTTGTTCGTGCTGTTCTGTTGCTACGCGGTGTCGGGCTACATTTACTGGGGCTGGCGGCGCTGGCGCGGCGAATCCAATCCGGCCCGGCCGACGCCGCACGCCGACACGGCGCCGCCCCGTTGACTGTTGTTAAAGCGTGCGAATGCGCTTATAGTGGCTGCGTGGAAACGCTTTTCACTCGCCAGAGCCTCATCGGCAACGCTTTCGCACTGCGACTGCGGCTGCTGCTGCGCCCCGCGCGCAGATAACCCCCCGATCGACAATTCGAGTTGTGCCCGGCCTGCGGAAGACCGCCCCAGGCGGAGTGGCCATGCTTTGACGGAGAGCGCCGATGGACCGATTGATCATCTTCGATACAACCTTGCGTGACGGGGAGCAAAGCCCGGGCGCCGCCATGACGCGGGAGGAAAAGCTTCGGATCGCCAAGCAGCTGGAGCGCCTGCGGGTGGACGTGATCGAGGCCGGCTTTGCCGCGTCCTCCAACGGGGATTTCGAGGCGGTCCAGGCGATTGCCGCTTCGGTACGCGACAGCACCGTGTGCTCGCTGGCGCGCGCCAACGAACGCGACATCGGCAAGGCGGCCGAGGCTCTGAAGAATGCCAGATCCAAGCGGATCCACACGTTCATCGCGACCTCTGCGCTGCACATGGAGAAAAAGCTGCGGATGTCGCCGGACCAGGTGTTCGAGCAGGCCAGGCAGGCGGTGCGCCTGGCGCGTCGCTTCACCGACGATGTCGAGTTCTCCGCCGAGGACGCCAGCCGTTCCGAACCCGATTTCCTGTGTCGGGTGATCGAGGCGGCGATCACCGAGGGTGCAACCACGATCAACATTCCCGACACGGTCGGTTACGCGGTGCCCGAGCAGTACGGGCAACTGCTGCGGACGCTGCGCGAGCGCGTGCCCAATTCGGACCGCGCGATCTGGTCGGTTCATTGCCACAACGACCTCGGAATGGCGGTGGCCAATTCGCTGGCCGGGGTGCTCAACGGTGTGCGGCAGATCGAGTGCACGATCAACGGGCTGGGCGAGCGCGCCGGCAACACGTCGCTCGAGGAGGTCGTGATGGCCTTGAGGACGCGCCGCGACGTGTTTGGTCTGGACGTCAGGATCGACACCAAACAGATCGTTGCCAGCTCCAAGCTCGTGTCCAACATCACGGGGTTCCCGGTCCAGCCGAACAAAGCGGTGGTCGGCGCCAACGCATTCGCACACACCTCGGGCATACACCAGGATGGCGTGCTGAAAGCGCGCCAGACTTACGAGATCATGCGCGCGGAGGATGTGGGCTGGACCGCGAACCGGATCGTGCTGGGAAAGCTGTCCGGCCGCAATGCGTTCCGGCAGCGCGTGCAGGAGCTCGGCGTTCCGATCGAAAGCGATCCGGAGCTGGAAGCCGCTTTTGCCAGGTTCAAGGACCTGGCCGATCGCAAGGCGGAGATCTTCGACGAGGACATCCAGGCGCTGTTTTCCGACGAGGCGGTCGCTACGCACAACGAGCATTTCCGCCTGGTCTCGCTGTCCCAGCGCTCCGAGACGGGCGCGCGCCCGCATGCACGGGTCGTGTTCCGGGTGGGCGGGGAAGAGGTCGATGCCCAGTCCGACGGCAGCGGACCGGTGGATGCCACGTTGAAGGCGATCGAGAGCAAGGTCAACAGCGGCTCCGAGCTGGTGCTGTACTCGGTCAACGCGATCACGACCGGAACCGAAGCGCAGGGCGAGGTCACGGTTCGGCTGGGCCGCGCCGGCCGCATCGTCAACGGCACCGGCTCCGATCCGGATATCGTCGCCGCCTCCGCCAAGGCCTACATCAACGCGCTGAACAAGCTGTATACGACCTCCGAACGCCTGAACCCGCAGATCTCACTTGCTCCGTAGTCCGGCCCTCTCCCCCTCCCCTCTCCCGCTGCGCGGGCGAGGGGCGATCGATCGCCCCCTTTTGTGCTCAGTGTTGATGACAGGCGCTGGATCGCCCCTCGCCCGCGCAGCGGGAGAGGGGCCGGGGGAGAGGGTGCTAGCAGAGGGTCAGGTTCCCCGCGCACGTCGCCCGGCTGGCATATAATCGCGCGCTTCACGGCACGGAGGCCCTTCCGTGACCGCATGTTTCACCTAAGGGGACCTTGATGTCGGTTGCAGATATCAAAAAGGGCGACATTGTCGCCAAGTTCCAGCGCGCCGTAAACGATACCGGTTCGCCCGAGGTTCAGGTGGCGTTGTTGACGGCTCGCATCAACGAGCTGACCGAGCATTTCAAGACACACGTCAAGGATCACCATTCCCGGCGTGGCCTGCTCAAAATGGTGAGCCGGCGCCGCAAACTGCTCGACTATCTGAAGGGCAAGAAGCCGGACGCCTACAAGGGTCTGATCGAAAGCCTGGGCCTGCGCAAGTAAACCGCGGTCGCAGGCGCGTACCGGCCATCGGATGACTCGGATGCTGAGCCAATTGCCGGGACGGATTGCCGCCCGCATCGGTGTGTCCTTGGCTGGGCACGAAAGGAAAACCAAGTGTTCCAAAAAGTGACCAAGACGTTTCAGTTCGGGGCGCACACGGTGCAGCTCGAGACGGGGGAAATCGCACGCCAGGCCGACGGCAGCGTGCTGGTTTCGATGGACGACACCGTGGTGCTGGCCACGGTCGTGGCGGCCGGCAAGGCCCGCCCCGGGCAGGACTTTTTCCCGCTGACGGTCGACTATGTGGAGAAGACCTATGCGGCCGGCCGCATCCCGGGCGGCTTCTTCAAGCGCGAGGGGCGTCCTTCGGAAAAAGAGGTGCTGACCTCGCGCCTGATTGACCGGCCGCTTCGCCCGCTGTTCCCCGACGGTTTCTACAATGAGGTGCAGGTGGTCCTGCACGTGATGTCGATCAATCCGGAAATCGACCCCGATATTCCGGCGATGATCGGCGCCTCGGCTGCGCTGTCGCTGTCGGGCATCCCGTTCAAAGGACCGATCGGAGCGGCTCGCGTCGGATACGTGGATGGGCAGTTCGTCGCGAATCCGACCGCATCGCAACTGAAGGATTCCGGCCTGAATCTAGTCGTGGCCGGGACCGAGCGCGCGGTGCTGATGGTCGAGTCGGAAGCCGATCAGCTGCCTGAAGACGTGATGCTGGGCGCGGTGCTTTTCGGCCATCAGCAGATGCAGGTGGCGATCGACGCCATCCACAGCCTCGTGCGTGAGGCGGGCAAACCGGCCTGGGACTGGCAGTCGGCAGCCAAGAATGAGATCCTGCTCGCCCGCATCGTGAACCTGGCCGGGCCGGACCTGCGGGCGGCCTACGAAATCCGCAGCAAGCAGGCGCGCTCCCAGCGGATCAGCGAGATCGAGGCGCAAACGACCTCGACGCTGATCACCGAGGCGACCGAGACCGGAAACGCCCCGCCGGACCTCAACGAGGTTGGCTCGATCCTGTTCGATCTGCAGGCCAAGATCGTGCGAAGCCAGATATTGGATGGGGAGCCGCGCATCGACGGGCGCGATACGCGCACGGTGCGACCGATCGAAATTCGGCTCGGGGTCTTGCCGCGAACACACGGATCGGCGCTTTTTACCCGCGGTGAAACCCAGGCCGTGGTGACGGCCACGCTGGGCACCAAGCAGGACGAGCAGATCATCGACGCGCTGCAGGGCGAGTATCGCGAACGCTTCATGCTCCACTACAACATGCCGCCGTTTGCCACCGGCGAGACCGGCCGCATGGGCGCTCCGAAGCGACGCGAGGTCGGGCACGGACGCCTGGCCAAGCGCGCGCTGGCCGCGGTGCTGCCCCCGGTCGAGGAATTCCAGTACTCGATCCGCGTCGTCTCGGAGATCACGGAGTCCAATGGATCGTCGTCGATGGCCTCGGTGTGCGGCGGTTGCCTGGCGCTGATGGACGCCGGCGTTCCGGTCAAGGCGCACGTGGCAGGTATCGCGATGGGTCTGATCAAGGAAGGCAATCGCTTTGCGGTGCTGACCGACATCCTGGGTGACGAGGACCACCTGGGAGATATGGACTTCAAAGTGGCGGGCACGTCGCGCGGCGTCACTGCGCTGCAGATGGATATCAAGATCGAGGGAATCACGAAAGAGATCATGCAGGTCGCGCTGGCGCAGGCGCGCGAAGCCCGCCTGACGATCCTGGAGAAGATGCAGGATTCGATCGCGGCCTCGCGCGGCGAGCTGTCGGCCTACGCCCCGCGGATGATCCGGATGAAGATCAATCCCGAAAAGATCCGCGACGTGATCGGCAAGGGCGGCGCGGTGATCCGCGCGCTGACGGAGGAGACCGGAACCCAGATCGACATCGAGGACGACGGCACCGTGATCATCGCCAGCGTCGACCAGGAAAAGGGCCGCGAGGCGCAGCGCCGCATCCAGGAGTTGACGGCGGATGTCGAGGTCGGCAAGGTCTACGAGGGTACCGTGCTGCGCCTGCTGGATTTCGGCGCGATCGTCCAGATCCTGCCGGGGCGTGACGGGCTGCTGCACATCTCGCAGATCGCCAACGAACGGGTCAACCAGGTCTCCGATTTTCTGAAAGAAGGCCAGCAGGTCAAGGTCAAGGTGATCGAGGCCGATGAAAAGGGCCGCGTTCGCCTTTCGATGAAAGCGCTTGCGACCGACCCGGCCACACCGGTGACCCAGTCCTGAGCGGCCGTCACTCGTCGGAAACCGGGCAAGCGGCCTGCACCCGTATACCCAGGGGCCTCCGTGCGCGCCAAGCTGGTCGCGGCGAATTGGAAGATGAACGGGTCGTTCGCGTCCAATCGTGAGTGGCTGCGGGTATTCACGTCCGTGCCGATCTCGGCCGAGGTCACGGTGTGCGCTCCCTACGTGTATCTGGCGCAGGTGGCCGACGCGCTGCGCGGAACCGGGGCTTCGGCCGGAGCGCAGAATTTGAGCGCGGAGGCGCCCGGGGCATTCACCGGGGAAATCGCGGCCGAGACGTTGATCGACTGCGGGGTACGCTGGGTGATCGTCGGCCACTCGGAGCGGCGCAGCCGCTACGGGGAAAGCAACGTCATGGTCGCGGCCAAGGCCGCGCGGGCGGTCGCCCACGGACTGAAGCCGATCATCTGCGTCGGCGAGACTTTGCACGAGCGCGAGCAGGGCCGCACCTTGGCCGTGATCACGGCCCAGCTGGCGCCGGTGTTTGACGGTTGCGCGGCGGACGAACTGGCGGCCAGCGCGATCGCTTACGAACCGGTGTGGGCGATCGGGACTGGCCAGACTGCGGCGCCCAACCAGGCGCAGGAGGTGCACGCGGCGATCCGCTCGTTGCTGTCGCGTCACGATCCCGGCGCGGCTTCGCAGACACGCATCGTGTATGGCGGCAGCGTCAAGCCGTCGAACGCGCTCGAACTTTTTGAGCAGCCGGATGTCGACGGCGGCTTGATCGGAAGCGCCTCCCTGTCGGTGACGGATTTTCTGTCGATCTGTCAAAGCGCCGATCAGGCTGCCAGCTGAGTATGCGGGAAATGCTGACGAGCATCGATGCTGTACATAGGCCATGAACCTTCGTTTTCATCGGCTGGGGGAGCACGAGGGGGCTGCCCAGCCCCCTCGTCCCCATCCTCCCGCCTTTCGGTTTCAAAGCTGCAGCCCCGAGCAGGGGACAATGCGTTTCGAAGCTGAGGTTCATGGACAGGGGGAAGGGGTGAGGGGAACCATCAGTCGTATGGAGAATATTTCATGGCGTGGCTGAACTCGTTGTTGATCGTGGTCCAGGTGATCTGCGCGGTCGCCCTGATCGTGTTGATCCTGCTGCAGCATGGCAAGGGCGCTGACATGGGGGCAGCGTTCGGCAGCGGTGCCTCGGGCAGCCTGTTTGGAGCCAGCGGGTCGGCCAACTTCCTTTCCCGTTCGACCGCCGTGCTGGCGACGATCTTCTTCATCGCGACGATCGGGCTGGCGTATACGGCCACCGTGGCGCGTACGGCGTCGGCGCGGTCCGACCACGGTGGCATCATGAGTACCATGGGCAAGGACGCCGCGCCCGGCG
>Ga0210394_10008788_pt1 | contig 10315 bp, 8 predicted proteins | sample IncBWC12MmetaG_FD_160121 | JGI IMG/M metagenome (GOLD analysis project Ga0210394, IMG submission 160121) | Forest soil microbial communities from Barre Woods Harvard Forest LTER site, Petersham, Massachusetts, United States - Inc-BW-C-12-M | ecosystem: Environmental > Terrestrial > Soil >...
ATCCCAGCGATCTTTTTCCTCGTCGCTGAGCTGGTCGTAATTCATTCCCTCCCGCTGGAATCTCAGCGGCACCGAGACCGCTCTTGGCGGGACGAGAAACTTGTCTCGCACCGCCTCCTCCAAGCCATAAGCGTCCGTGGGCACACCATCTTCCAACTCGAAAAGACTGTATGTGTTGTGATCCACTTCGTCTGTGGGAGTCGCCGTCAGCCCGACTAGAAAGGAATCGAAGTAGTCGAAGATGGCGCGGTACTTCTGATACACAGAACGGTGGGCTTCGTCGATAACGACCAGATCGAAGTGCCCCGGCCCAAATTTCCGCTTGCCATCTTTGGTTTCGTCAATCAGGCGCAGCATAGTCGGATAGGTAGAAACCAGCACTCTCGCTTCCGCGATTTGCTCGGGATTCTCCATCGCGTTCACGGCTGATGCCGCGGGCAAAAAGCGGGTGAAGACACGCGTTGTTTGTTTCACCAGGGCGATGCGGTCAGCCAGAAACAGGACACGTTTTACCCAGTTGCAGCGCATCATCAAATCGCACAACGCAACTACCGTGCGAGTCTTGCCCGCGCCCGTTGCCATCACGACCAGAGCCTTGCGGTCGTGGTCTTTCTCAAAGGCTTCTCCAATGCGCCGGATTGCCCGTTCCTGATAGAACCGCTCCACAATGCCTTTATTGATTTCGGTCGCACCTAGCGACGTTCGAGTGATTCGCCGCAGTATCAGTCGCTCTAACTCGTCTTTTGCATAAAAGCCTTGAACCGAACGCGGAGGGTAGTTCTGATCGTCCCAAATCCAGTGCTCATAGCCGTTACTGTAGAAAATAATCGGGCGCTGGCCGAACTGCTTCTCCAGACAATCGGCGTAGAGTTTCGCTTGCTGCTGGCCCACGCGGGCATCGCGCTTGGTACGCTTCGCCTCGACCAGTCCAAGGGGCTTACCATCATCGCCCCAGAGAACGTAATCAACGAAGCCTTCGCCCTTCTCGTTGGGCATTCCAGTAACCGGGTACTCGCGATCCTGCTTCTTGTCTAACGGCCATCCCGCTTCTTTGAGAAGCAAGTCAATGAAGTAGTCTCTGGTTTCGGCCTCGGAGTAGTTGTGTGTATCCGGCGTCTCCGCGTTCTGTTTCTTGATGGCGGCGATTTCGGCTCGCAGGCGTTCCAGTTCGGCATCGAGAGCGGCCTTACCCGTCAAGAGTTCGGTGAGTTTGGTATCTTTTTCCGCGAGTTGCGATTCGAGTTGCTGAAGCTGGGCCAGCGTTTGCGGCGGAACGGGCGATGTCTTGGGCAGCAGCAGCGCGTCAAACGTCAGGCCATCCGCAGGCTTGCCGGCCTTGCTATAGGTGCGTGCCAGCCAGAAGCAGATATGAAACAGCTCACGCACTGCGGTCATCGAGTCCAGTTGCTGCAAGGGCCTGTGGCTGTGCGCCGCCAGATTGCCCAGGTCTTTGATCAGCTTTGCCTTGATGAAGATTTTCTGCCCGACCGTGGCTTTGAAACTCGGCTCGTGAATAAGCGCGCTGAGATTGTCCTGATAGGGCAACCTGAGCGCCGAGTCGCTTTTGTAGAGCCACGCCACAGCCAGCTCCAGCGTCCGTCGGGCGTAGAAACATGCAGTGCGCGGATCGGGTGCGACCAGCGCCTCAACCTTCCGCCCCTCGGCAAAGAGCTGCGGCCATTCGGTTTGGAGGAAGGCGAAATTGCTCAGCTCTTTCGAGGACATCACAGTTCTCCTCGGAAAGCGCGGTGCTGAAGCACTGCGAAGAGAGCGTCAAGTTCGGCAAGCGATGCGCGCTGAGCGGCTTTCATCTTATCCGTTGCACCGACGCGGCGGGCGAACTCCCTCTGCAATTCTAGGGGCGGTCCAATGAAAGTAATTCCTTCCAGCATTGTTTGGTTCACCTTAAAGGTGCCATTCGTCGTTCGTGCCAAAGACTCAACCTGTCGGCGCACCGCACTCCGGCCCCATATGTGCTGTAAGAAAAGTCGCTCAAGGTGGTCTGCTTTAATGCGAGCAGCTATCATCGTGTCAGGGAAGGTGACATCGGGCATTCGTCGCGTGGGAAAGTAGCCCTTGCCAACCAATCGAACATTCCCATTACCTCGACAAATCAGAAAATCGTTCTCGTCAACCGATTGGTCAGACGGTGGGGGCGAGCGAAATGTGCTCACCTTCCACGCAAGATCGTCGAACTCGCTGCCCGTGATAGCAGACAGAGTGAGGACCTTCGCCGTTACCTTGCCGACATTGGATGGCGACAGACCATTGCGGAGAGGCATCGAAAGCACGTCCTGAAGGCGGAGTAGCTCCCAGCCCTTCGGATTTGCGGCCGGGTCGCCGAAGAGGTCGAGGAAAATGGATTGGGTGAGTGCTTCGAGTTGGACGAGGGTGCCACGGCGCTTAGCCCGCAACGCCTCCGCCCGATCCAACACATCCGCAACCCGTCGTTGTTCCGCCAGGGGCGGGAGCGGGATCTTGATCTTCCCAACGTGCTCCGGGCGAGCTCTTAACAATGAGCCACCAACGCCAGCCACGGTGTTCATGAATTGCGCATGGAACGGGTCACCAACCAGCACATGCCGGAGATAGTCAGGATGCACCCGGTCGCTACGAAAAACGATCCATTCGCCGGAGGCAATGATCCGCCTCTCGCTTCCGTGAGCTACAACCCACGAGCGCCGTATGTGCGGGACGATCCTCGAAAGCAAGACATCACCGGGACTAACAACTTGCTTTGCTGAGCCGATAGCCCTACCTTGGACAACCTCGGGATGGCGGTTGTCGAAGGCCGGAATGCTGTAGAGATCGAAGACTTCGTCGGGAAATTTTGAGGGGTCAACTGAGCCGGACTTCGACGCCATGATCTCGCCGAGTGCGATGCATGACGCTGTGCTCACTTCAGCATCCCCTCCAACTCCTTCATCCCCTGCTGAATCTCCATCTCTAGCTTGGCGAGGTCGGCAAGAACCTCCTTTGGCGGGCGGTGAGCGATCTGTTCGTGCACAACCTCTTTATAGCGGTTGAGGCTAAGGTCATAGTCCTGCTCAACCAGATCGGCCTTCGGCACGCAAAAACTCTGGGCGCTCCGTGGGCGCTTGCGTTCACTGCCTTCGCGTTGCCGCCAGCGCGCGAGCATGTCAGGCAGGTTGTTCTTGGCGTGCTCGGCGGTGACGAGCTTCGTCTTTGGCACCGCGCCCAGCCTGTCTTCGCTAAGAAGCGGCGCGCGCTTGTCGTCCAGCGACATGCCGTCCGCTTCCACATCGTAAAACCAGACCTTATCGGTTCCGCCCGAGTTGGTCTTGGTGAAGAGCAGAATGGCAGTTGAAACTCCCGCATAGGGCTTGAACACGCCGCCCGGCAGCGAGATAACCGCGTCGAGCTTCTGATCCTCGATGAGCATCTTGCGCAGGCTCTTGTGCGCGTTGCTTGATCCGAAGAGAACGCCATCCGGCACAATAACGGCAGCTCGCCCACCCGGTTTGAGCAGCCGCAGAAACAGCGCCAGAAAAAGCAGTTCGGTCTTCTTGGTCTTGACCACCTGCTGCAAGTCCTTGGCGCAACTCTCGTAGTCGAGCGACCCGGCGAACGGCGGATTCGCCATCACCAGCGTATATTTTTCGTCCTCGCCCGCGTGATCTTGGGAAAGCGAATCGCGATAGACCACGTCCGGGTTTTCTACACCGTGCAGCAGCATGTTCATGCTGCCGATACGCAGCATTGTGTTATCAAAGTCAAAGCCGTGGAACAGGTCCCGATGGAAATGCTGCCGGAGCTTGGCGTTGGTCATCACTTCGGGATGCCGCTCGCGCAGCGACTCGCCAACGGCGACCAGAAATCCGCAAGTCCCGCAGGCCGGATCGCAGACGATGTCCGTAGGCTTCGGCTCAACCATCTCCACCATGAGCCGGATGATGTGGCGGGGCGTGCGAAACTGCCCGTTCTGCCCGGCGCTGGCGATTTTTCCCAGCATGTATTCGTAAAGATCGCCCTTGGTGTCCCGGTCTTCCATCGGAACCTTGTCGATCATGTCCACAACTTTAGCCAGCAGCGCGGGCGTAGGAATGGTGAAACGTGCGCCCTCCATGTGCTTGGAGTACGTCGTGCCATTGCCGCCCAGAGTGCGGAGCCAGGGGAATACGTGCTCGCTGACCACCGCATACATATCGCGCGGATCGGTGTTCTTGAAGTGGTTCCAGCGGTAATCCTGAAAAGAGCGCTTCTTGTTGTCCTTCCCCTCGGGGAAGAACCGCTTCTGCATCGGCTTCTTTTCCCGATTCGCCTTCAGTTCCTCGGCAATCTCCTGTTCGTCCAGTCGCTTGAGAAAGAGAAGGTAGGTAATTTGCTCAATGACTTCGAGCGGGTTGGAGATGCCGCCCGACCAGAAGACATTCCAGATCTGATCAATTTGACTGCGAATTTCGCCGGTAAGCATAGTTTTTGACCAGGACCCGATTGTTAAACGCGCTACAAGTAGGTCAATTTGAAACGCCCTGTGGCTCTTTCGGGGAAGGAACAGGAATTATCGCATAGAGACCGCATCGCCATCAGAGCTCAGTAGCGAACAAACAGCGAAAGGTGTAACATGCCCTGGTGGACGAAGGACGCAAGCGCGTGCTGCTAATCGCGGCGGCGATCCTTGCCGCGCGGAAGCTGGCACAATGGGACGGCGGCAAGCGAGTACCGGCTACAGTTGCGGCGATCTCTGATGCGGTGCGATGGGCGGAAGAGATCATGACTGAAATAGATCGGCGCTGGCCTGCGAAATGACCAAGCCGCGGAATCTCGCGGATGCAGATGACTTGCAGTCGGATAGAATTACCCCCACAGTCAAAAACCGCCAGACAGGAGCATCCGGTGCAGACGAAGCACGGACATTGGACCAATTCTTCCGTTCTAATGCTTGCGGGAGACGACAGCCCCATTGACGTTATCACCCAAAGAGCAAGGACGGTCGTCTTCGATGCAATCCAGAACGGCTGGTCAGGCCCACCGTTCGATCCTTTCACTCTCGCCGAATATCTGAGGATACGCATCGTTCCTCGCGAGGATATTTCAGAGGCGAGAACTGTTCCGTCAGGATCGCAATTGACGATTGAGTTCAATCCCAACCGCCCTCGCGGTCGAGTCAGATATTCCATTTGTCACGAGATCGCCCACACATTGTTCCCCGATTGCAAGGAGTTCGTCAGAAACCGCCTCGCCCACGATGAAATGCACGGGGACGACTGGCAGTTGGAAATGCTGTGCAACATGGCAGCTTCCGAGCTCCTAATGCCAATTGGAAGTCTGCCTCCCCTGGAAGCTGAGCATCTTACGATTGATTCGATATTAGAACTGAGAAAAAAGTACGAAGTTTCGACAGAAGCAATCCTGCTTCGCGCAGCCCGGATCACGTCTGAGCCATGTGCGGTTTTTACGGCATCGCGCCGAGATGCTGAACAGAGAGCAAGGTATCAAGTGGACTATGCGGTCGCTTCAAAGGATTGGAACAAGCCGCCGATCCCAGTCGGGTTTGGGCTTCCGATTGGGACAGTAGCGTCTGAATGTACCGCAATTGGCTTTACTGCGAAAGCGCATGAGGATTGGAACGCGCCGGTCGGAAAACTCAGGGTGGAGTGTGTTGGAATCGCGAGTTATCCGGGTGACGTATTCCCCAGAGTCGCCGGACTGGCGAAGACTCAACGATCTACTTCATCTCACTTGCCCGAGATCACATATCTTCGGGGTGATGCCACTCGCCCGCGTGGGGAAGGCGTCAGAGTAGTCGCCCAGATCGTCAACGACCAAGCCTCCCTATGGGGAGGGGGGTTCGCCCTGGTTATCCGCAAGAAATGGCCTGCGGTGCAGGAGTCATTCCGCTCTTGGGCTGAGACCGGAAAGAATCTTCAATTAGGAAATGTACACGTCGCATTCCCGGATAGTGCGACGGCGGTCTTTAATATGGTCTGTCAGCACGGTTATGGACCATCACCCAAGCCGCGAATTCGCTACGCTCACCTCAGAAACTGTTTGGATCAGCTTGCGAGTTTTGCATTGCAAAAGCAGGCGAGTATTCACATTCCTAGAATTGGCTGCGGACAAGCAGGCGGAAGCTGGGAGATCGTCCGGGAGTTAATTGACTACACCCTGTGCCGCCAAGGTGTGCGAGTCACGGTTTACGATCCTCCGAACACTGAAATTCGGCTTGGCAGTCAGCCTGCTCTCAATTTCGCAGGGTCACCATCAAGCTAAAGAGGTAAACAGAATTGGCGAAGCAGCTTGTTCTATTGTCGGGACGTGTGTGTTCCGGGAAGAGCACTCTTCGTACTAGCCTCGTGGAGCGATTCGGAGTCCATCCTGTCAAAACAAAAGACCTGATTGCACGACTTGCGGGCGAGATCGAGCACGAACGTGGAGCGATGCAAGACTATGGCGAACTGCTCGATCGGCGGACAAAAGGCAGTTGGGTTTGCAACGAACTGACCAGGATTACAGAGTCTTTGGACGACGAAGCAGTGCTCGTTGTCGATGCCGTTCGGATCGCTAACCAGATCGACGCTGTCCGCAAAGCCTACGGTCAACGGGTCTTTCACATTCATTTAGAAGCGCCAGAGAAAGTCCTTGCCAGCAGATACAGAAAGAGAAAGGGGAAAAAGGGGTTTAAGGAATTTGCGTCTTATGCAGAAGTCTTGGAAAACAAGACTGAGCGAGAAGTCGAAGGTCTCGCGGCTCTAGCAGACGTTGTAATCAAGACGGACAGATGCACAAAAGACGATGTCGTCGTTCGAGCAGCCTCTCATCTGGGACTGTACGGTCGAGAATACTTGCGCCTTGTGGATGTCTTGATCGGCGGCGAGTACGGCAGCGAAGGTAAAGGTCACATCGCCTCGCATCTTGCCAGAGAATACGACTTATTGGTGAGGGTGGGCGGACCGAACGCAGGACACAAAGTCTTTCAAGTCCCAGAGCCATACACTCATCATCAACTACCGTCCGGTACACGTTTCAGCGAAGCCCGTCTTCTGATTGGTCCCGGTGCGGTCATCAACGCCGATAAACTGCTCAAGGAAATCGCCGATTGTAAAGTGGACGCCGAGCGTCTCTCCATCGATCCGCAAGTGATGATAATCAGCAAGAAGGATATTTCAGCGGAAAAGCGACTGGTCGAGAGCATAGGCTCCACCGGACAGGGCGTGGGAAACGCGACAGCACGCAGAATCCTGAACCGTGGCGATGACGGAACCAAATTGGCGCAGGACATCCCAGAACTAAAGCCTTTTATTCGTCCGGCTTGTGTCGTCCTAGATAAGGCTTTCTTCCAAAGAAAGCGAGTGTTCGTCGAAGGCACTCAAGGCACAGGGTTGAGTTTGTATCATGGACAATATCCGCACGTCACTTCGCGGGACACGACTGTCGCGGGTTGTCTCTCTGAGGCCGGCATCTCACCAAGCAGAGTGCGACGGGTGATTATGGTCGTTAGAAGCTACCCTATCCGAGTTCAAGACCCCTCTAAATCGACATCAGGTCCAATGTCGCAGGAGTTGAAATGGACCGAAATTTCGCGGCGCTCCGGGGTTCCGCTTTCAGAACTCCGCAAAACCGAGAAGACATCAACTACCGATCGGAAGCGCCGGGTCGGAGAATTCGATTGGGAATTGCTGAGAAGAGCAGCTTCATTGAATGGTCCCACTGATGTTGCATTGACATTTTCCGATTATGTCTCAATTAAGAACCGAGACGCACGCCGATTTGAGCAACTGTCTGAAGAAACGATCCGTTTCATCGAAGAGATCGAACGTGTAGCAGGAGCGCCAGTCTCGCTGATCTCGACATGCTTCAATTCGAGAAGCATCATTGACCGGAGGTCTTGGTAGCCAATTGGGGATCACACCTGGAGACCTCGTGTTGCACCATCCCCGCCTGTATCACATGGCGGAACGAGGAACCTGGCAGTCTATACGAGAACACGGACTCTTGAGCACCAGTGCGCTTTTGGACATGTATGAGATCAACGGCGAGGAGCGAAGGCGAATTGAAAGTTGTCGTCGCTCCGAATCAGTCACGATTCGACATTCTAAATACGGTCCGGCAGTCATCAGAGACCAGAAACCAATGAGCGAAAGCGCGCTGCGGAAATGCCTCAACGGAATGACGCCCTCCCAATGGTATCGACTCTTGAATGGCAAAGTGTTTTTCTGGCTCACGTCCGACCGGGTCGGCCGTCTTTTGTCGGCGAGAGCATATCGGGGACGTGAGCACACAGTACTCACAATCGACACTGCGAAACTCCTGGAGAGGCATCGAGCAGACGTGACGTTATCGCCAATCAACTCCGGCTCAACTGTGTACAACCCACAACCCAGGGATTCGACGACATTCCAGGCCCTCGCGGACTACCCCTTCGATGCCTGGCGCAGAAAACGCGGAGCAGCGACGAAGGCTGTCGCAGAACTCGCTGTCAACTATGCAGCGCCGGCAATCAGCGAAGCGGTCATTCGAGTTGAACGACGGAGAGAGTCTCGCATTCTTGAAGTCCTTTATCAAAGGTAGAGGAGAGAATGCCGAACTACGAATCTTACCTGCAATCTGAATTCGGTGGCGACCTGCTTTGAGCTACGTCTAATCATTTCCAAGTGATTTTGGGAGTGGCACTTCCTCTAGTAGTTTCACAATCTGTGGATACTTCGGGTTGTCATTGAACAGAACTCTGTATCCGTGCTGGCGATGCAGCTCAGCAGCCAGATCGGTCGTCGCAAACGCATAGCAGCATTCCACATAGTTCTGTGTATCCTCAGAAAAGATATCAAAGCGAACCTTCTCTTCACCGTCTCCCAAGAGATTCTTTCGATAAGGACGAATCACCGCCGTCTGGCCACTCGCCTGGAATCGTGTTGCGACTCCTTTGACCATCGACCGCGCAATCGTCCCCGGCTTGTAACCGCGATCTACGCCTGGACCTCCGCGAGTCGCGGCAGCCTTCGCCGCCTTATCGACTCGCTTCAGAACTTCTGATTTCTTACCCAAGGTCCATTCAAAATGAACCGTGATTCCGGTTTTGGCGTGCGCCGACATAAGTTGATTCCACAGATCCGAATTCTCTCTAGGCTCACCGTGTTGGTTCCTCCAGTCATTCTTTTTCCAACCTCTCGCCCGGACAAGATTGTCCTTAACGTATTGCGAGTCTTTGAAAATTTGGACACGAGTCACGCTGTCCCACGGAGCGCTCTCCCGAATCCATTTCAGCACGCAGATACAAGCCATCAACTCCATCCGATTATTGCTGCTTTCGTCGCACCCAAAATCGACAATCTGTTCGTCCTCTTTGTCCAAATGATCTGGGTAATGAACGATTGCCGCGCATCCAGACCGTCCCCCCGGATTCTTGTAGCAAGAACCGTCAGTCGAGATATGAATGGCACGGGGATCGGGCGGCATACCAAAATTATATTTGAGTCCCTCGCTGGATTTAATTTGTGGAACCGTTTCCGGCTTTGTTATCAGGCACTTTGATTTCGGGAAGAAAGGGGCAGGACTGACGCTTGGGTCAGATTGTCAAAGAACTCTTCGACATTGGGCATCGAAAAAGTCCCGATCAACTGCTACGCTTCTTCCCCGACGCCATTAGCAAACAAGATACTCTGATCAGCAGCTTAATTGTGGCCGTCTCTGTTTTCCTCTTTCCCACCCCAACACCCTCACTGCTCCATGTAGCTTCGCGTCTTCTTGCCACTGCGCCTCTTCCGGGTGGACCGCCGCTTGGCCGCGGCTCGGACGGGCGTTTCGGACGGCGCCGGTTTCGCGCCAAACATAAACCAAACCCGTTTGGCACTCGCCGCGCTTTCCCTCACGCCCTGCCACCCTCCTTCGCGCTCCGTTTCGTCCCTTCGCCCGTGTCGCCTTGTTTTTCCTCGCTGCCGCTCAAGTGAAAGAAAAAACAAGCCGACACCGGCAGAAGGGAAAAAACAATGAAATTAGAAGAAATCAAGAACAAAACCAACGAGGCAGTCAGCTATCTGGTGGCAGCTTTGGAGTCGGGAGAGAGTGACGTGTTGACGCAGTATCTCAATGCGATGGCGCGCTTTCATCACTACAGCTTTGGCAACATCATGCTCATTGCTCGGCAGAAACCACAGGCAACTAACGTCGCAGGCATTCGCACATGGAACTCGCTTGGCCGCTTCGTCAAAAGAGGCGAGAAAGGCATCCTCATTCTTGCCCCGATGGTCGGCTACAACAAGTCGCGCCAGAACGAAGTCGCGACCGAAATAGACACTGACAATACAGCGGACGAGCGCAGGGCGGAGCAGCAACTCGTTGGCTTCCGGGCCGTGTA
>Ga0210394_10008790_pt1 | contig 10314 bp, 12 predicted proteins | sample IncBWC12MmetaG_FD_160121 | JGI IMG/M metagenome (GOLD analysis project Ga0210394, IMG submission 160121) | Forest soil microbial communities from Barre Woods Harvard Forest LTER site, Petersham, Massachusetts, United States - Inc-BW-C-12-M | ecosystem: Environmental > Terrestrial > Soil >...
ACGATACCTGAGGAGCGCGATGTCCCGCCCGCCGTTGCCGCCGTTCACTGCCGAGACTGCCGCGATCAAGGCCAGGAAGGCAGAGGACGCCTGGAATTCACGCGATCCGGTCGCGGTGTCGTTGGCATACTCCGAAGACAGCCGCTGGCGTAACCGCTCCGAATTCTTTACGGGCCGCGCTGAAATTGTTGCGTTCCTGACGCGCAAGTGGGCAAAAGAGCTCGACTACCGCCTCATCAAGGAGGTCTGGGCGTTCAACGGCAATCGCATCGCCGTTCGATTCGCCTATGAGTGGCACGACGACAGCGGCCAGTTCTTCCGCTCCTACGGCAATGAGAACTGGGAGTTCGATGCGGAAGGTCTGATGCGAATCCGCATCGCCAGCATCAATGATTTGCCCGTCAAGGACGCCGACCGCAAGTATCACTGGCCGCTCGGTCGACGTCCCGACGATCATCCCGGCTTGAGCGCGCTGGGGCTATAGAACGATCTGCGTCGCAATAGTGCGCATTCGCTCCCAAGCGGCTAAAATCCTGACGAATAACGATAAATAGTCTGCCTGGAGAAATACGTGCGCACTTTGCTGCGGATTCGGTACGCGTCGAGAACCTGTGCCGCGGGCCTCCTGCTGTGCTTCGGTGGTGAAGTCATGGGAGACCCGCCGAATGGCACGGGCACTGCCGTCTCGTCGAGCTCTGGTGCGGGCGAAGCGCAGACATCCGCACCCACCGGGAGTTTCTTCTCGTCACTGAAGCAGGCTTTGAGCCAGGATCTGAACTACGAAGTGATCCGCGGCCATTTTGACGTGGGCTCGCCGCCCGACACGCATCGATTCTATTGCCTGGTCGACACTAGGACGGGCAAGAGCGAAGGTTACGGCGTGGCGGGCGAGACTTTCCCGCGGCCGGACGGAATGACCGGCATCAAGGCCGGGGCTGTGTCGCCTGACAGCTGTGCCAAGGTCGAAGAGCAAGGAATGTTGGTCACGGCCGGCTACGTGGTAAAGCTAGGTCCTAAGGCCGCGGTGAATCCATCGCCGCCGCAAAAGCAGGCGGGAGACCTTGGCAGGAGTACCGTTACGCCCGACAAGATAGACGTCGCGGGGGTGAAACTGGGAATGTCACCTGAACAGGTACGCACGGTTCTGAAGTCCAAATCGTTGTCCAATTACTATGAGTCGATGGAAGCACTGAGCACCACGCATCCGAATGCCGGCGGCCGATTCGTGAATGTGATCGCGGCCTGGGCGCCGACACCACAGGACGGAGAATCTTTCGAGATCATGTTCACACCCGTCCCGGGCAGGGAGCGTGTCATGGCCATCGTCCATTCAGTGGCCTACTCGACTGCAGTGGGCGCGATGGCTGTACAGACGGGGCTTGTCGCCAAATACGGTGGATTTTCCGGAGCCGACGAAGTGCCGGACTCGCCAACCTGGCGTCTTCAGAGCGACGGCAAGATGCTCACCGGCGATCCGTGCAATCGTCGCGGAATCTTTGGGGGACTCGCCAAGGTCGATTTCAGCACTCCGGCGCGACAAAATTTTGCCCTGAAGGCAACTCCCGACGAGTTTCGAAACCAAATCGAGCAATGCGGAATCGCGATCGTCACTGAAGATCAGTCGCTGCCAAACGGCGATGCGTCGCGCCAGGACCGCACCATCTCGCGATTCACGGTGACCGCCTACAGCCCGGCAATCGCGCTCGATGGCGCTAGAACGGCTGTGCAGCTGATTCAAACGGCCGGAAGCTCTGGCGCCAAACCTCAAACTCCGCAGACCAAGGATTCATCCACGCCCAATCTCTGAACAGCAGACATGAGTACTGGAAATCGATAACGATAGGGTCGGCGCCGGCTGGGAAATTGCGCAGATCTTCGGACTGTTTGCGATCGTCTGCTGCCTGGTTCTGCTTCTACTCCCGGTTCGGCCGCGAACCTTTGGAGCTCACACCCTCTCCCTTCGAGGACATGGGATCGTCGGCTGGTCTGCACTAGCCGCCACCATCGTGCATGTCGCGCTGTTACTCGCTGTCGACCACAAGGTCGCTGAACATCTAAGGCTCACGGCACCACCTTACGAATGGGCCGGCATTCTCGCGTTACTGATGTTGACAGCGCTCGTGCCGCTTTCGACCAGCAGGATGCGCCGAGCATTCTGGTCGAGGCACCGAAGTTTTCAAGCCGTACACGTCGCCATTGCCTGCGTCCTTGTGCCGACTTGCGCGGCGCATGTCATCACTGCCGGACATTTCGTCCACGGTCCCGGCCGCATTGCCTGGTATGTGGCGCTATCGGGCGCGGCGCTGTTCGCACTCCTGCGGGCACGAGCCAACTCGGATCCACCCGCCAATCCGCCAAGTCTTCTCAGCCGCATGGTGTTCTCGCGTCACTCGCGCAAGATTCTTGTTCTCGTCGTTGCCGCGAGTCTCGCCACGGTTGCGATGTTGAGCAGAAGCTCTGTTCTCGTCTTGCGTGAGCCGGTCGTGGCTCGTGCGGCACCCTTGAAGGTCGACTTTCCTCACGACCGGCATCGCGAGGTGAACTGCATCGAGTGCCACCACAATTTCGTCGATCGAACCGGGAACGGTGGATGCTTTAGTTGCCATCGAAGCGGCCGCGCCGAGCTCCGCTTGGGTGCCGAAGCCCGCTTCCACGACTTCTGCCTGGGGTGTCATCGTGACCCGCGTCCGGCTTTCGAGCACCACGGCCCTACAACGGGCTGCTCGAGCTGCCATCTGCCGAGCGCTCGATCCACTCGGACAGCGCTGCATACCGACTGCGGTTGAGCGTGAGATATCACGGGCCACCCTCGAACAGACGACCAATGGCATGCATTCCCATGGCCACAAGGTCGAGCATCGGACCGGTCCCGCCGCCGTTCGGCGCGCCTGAGCTGGCCAGCAGGAGGCGGTCGCCCAAATGGGTTGCTGGTGACGTGGGCGGTCCAGCGCCATGGAATTGAATCCGCTGCAATGCATCCCCAAGTGCGTCTGAGGTGGGGCCAAGGTGGCGACGATTCTCGGCGTCCGACCACATGCGCACGGCCTTCTCAACGGCGTCAGGATCCAGGAAGGACACGGGTGCTTGGCAGTATTTGCATTGGCTGTCGTGTTCCAGATCGATGGGCGCGCCGCATTCTGAGCACCTGATCTGGCGCACCTGTGATCGGACCCGCTGGAGTTCCACCGCAGTCAAGGTGCGAACGAATTGTTTCTCCCGCAGGAATTGCAAGAAGGGCGTGAATCGCCCGTCGCCGCCCGGGCATCTGAAATAGGAAAACCTGCCCGATTTGCTCAGATCGAAGCTCAAGGTAAGGACGTCGCTGCAGCGCGGGCAAGTCAGTCTGTCTGTTACCGGCCGCCTGACGCCGTGCCGGTGGCTATAGATTTCCTTGAATAATTCGATGACGGCGGCAGGTGCCAACTGCACGCTCTCCAAATGATCGAACCAGATTCCGGCACAGGCAAAGCAGAGATCTATCCGCACCGCGCCGTGGTCGTGACGTTCGAGGTCCTGCGCCTGCATCTGCTGTCGGCAGTTCGGACAAGAGATCGTCGACACGGCATCAATGGTGGACATCGACTACGACCCCGTTGCTGCGAATTCGACGCGATCGCGCCCAGCGTACCTGGCTGTGTACAACGCCTGATCGGCACGCCCTATGACATCCTCGGCGCTATCCGAATCCGAGGTCAGCCACGCCACACCAGAGGTCGCGGTCACGCGGATCATCGATCCCTTGTATGAAAACGGAACTTCCGAAATGATACGTTGCAATCGAGATGCGTCGGACATGATCAACAGCAACTCTTCCCCGCCACAGCGGCCCAGTGCGTCGCAAGCCCGCGATCTTCCAGACAATTGCGCGCCCAACACGCGCAGCACCTCGTCCCGTGCCAGGTCGCCCATTGTATCGTTGATGCGCTTGAAATGGTCGATATCAATGAGCGCGATCGCCAAGGCGTCCGACGCCGCGTGGCCGTATCGATCTCGCGTGTAAAGAATCTCGAGAATCGCCTGACGATTCCGTAATTTGGTAAGCGCGTCCCGCGTCGCACGTTCCAGCAGCACCTCGCGCTCCTTGAGCTGTTTGCCACCATGGCGGCGGCATCTCGAAGCTCAAGTTCACGAGTTGTGAGGGGCGTTGATGGTCGAGCGCTCCTGGAGACCGAGGTCACCTCGACATTGGAGAGTTCAGCGAGCGACATGCCGCTCAATGCTTCGACCGAACCCGTCATCGAGTCATCGGCGCGCGCACTGTACGACACCATAAGCGCGGCAAGGGCGCAGGTTGCAGCTAACCGCAGCGCCGCGGTGCCCGGTAATTTTCTGCCATCGGAGTCCCTGCAGCGCAAGGCTCCCGCGCCGCACGCTCCAACCTTGTCATATGATCGGCTCGCTCCTGCAAGCTCACTGCTGGATATCACACGCCGTAGCGCAGCCGGGTAAGACACCCCGCGGAATTGGGAGGCAGCGATTTTCCTACGCGCTGATCCGGGCCTGCTTTTTATCTTTTAGAACAAGATGTTGTGTGGAACGACGAGCACTCCGCAAATCGGAATTCACCTGAGCGCCCGCCGCTCCAGCCAGCGTAGACAACGCTCGCGGTCGTTGCGCATGCGAACCTCCTGATTCGAATGTGATGCACCACTCAAAATTAGAATCCGGCGCGAATCGAACCGGTAGCTGCGTGCGTTACCGAACATAAAACTACCCCTGCAGGGTGTTGAATTATTTGGTCACAGAGAGTGTGATGCCTGCGAATCCCTATCGATGTCTGAACGCATACTTCTGATACAGAACGATGCGGCCGTGGCCAAAGCGATTCTAGACGCCCTGGCTCGTTCCTCCGATAGGTCCTTCCAGGTTGAATGGGTCAGACGCTGCTCCGAAGCCCTCGAAAAGCTGGAGGGCATCGACGCGATTCTGGTTGACCTCTACCTGCCGGACAGTAATGGAATAGAAACATTCGATCGTCTCTTTGCCGCAGCACCCAAGATCCCGATCTTGGTTTTGATCGACCCTCCCAACGAGAACACCGCAAGACTGGCAGTGCAGTGTGGAGCACAGGACTATCTCTTCAAAGCCCGTCTCGACGCTTATCTTTTGCCCAAGGCCCTTGGCAACATGATCGAGCGCTCCGCATATTCCGACGCGCTGTTTGAAGAGAAGGAGCGCGCTCAGGTCACGCTCAACTCGATCGGCGATGCGGTCGTGAGCACCGATGTGTCAGGACGTGTCACCTATCTCAATGTGATCGCCGAAGACCTGACCGGTTGGTCGCTGCAGGAAGCGCTGGGGCATCCGTTGGAGGACGTGTTCCGAATCGTCGAATCCACCACGCGCAAGACCGCGCCCAATCCCATGTTGCTCGCTATTCGGAACAACAAGAACGTGGCGCTTACCCCCAACTGCGTGCTGATTCGTCGCGACGGCGTCGAAGCTGCTATCGAGGATTCAGCCGCACCCATCCATGATCGTCGTGGAGCAGTCACAGGCGCTGTCATGGTATTTCACGATGTCAGTGCCGCGCGGGCAATGACGCTCAAGATGTCCCATCTGGCACAGCATGACAGCCTTACCGAGCTGCCCAATCGTATGCTGTTGAATGACCGATTGATCGAAGCAATAAACTTGTCCAGCCGGTACCAGCGAAAACTGGCGGTTCTATTCCTGGATCTTGATCGCTTCAAGCACATCAACGATTCGTTGGGCCACGTAGTGGGCGATCGGCTGCTGCAATCCGTAGCGCGACGACTATTTACCTGTGTGCGCAGCTCAGATACCGTCAGTCGTCAGGGCGGGGATGAATTCGTGGTGCTACTCTGGGAGGTGAGGCACGCACAAGACGCGGCTCTCACTGCCACCAAGATACTGGGCGCGCTGCGTAAGCCTCACCGCATCGACGAACATGAGCTGTATATTACCGGTAGCATTGGCATTGTCACTTATCCGGATGACGGTACGGATGCGGATACTTTGCTAAAGAAGGCGGACTTGGCGATGTACCACGCCAAGGAGACCGGGCGCGACAGTTACCAGTTCTTCAAGTCGGAGATGAACGTGCACGCGATTGAACGGCAGTCGGTCGAGGAGAGTTTGCACTATGCGATTGAGCGGCGCGAGTTGGTATTGCATTACCAGCCAAAACTCAATCTGGCGACCGGCGAGATCATCGGCGCCGAGGCGCTCATCCGGTGGCGGCACCCGCAGCGCGGGCTGGTCTCGCCAAAGCAGTTCATCTCGATTGCAGAGGATTGCGGTCTTATCGTGCCCATTGGCCGGTGGGTGATGCGCGAAGCCTGCCGTCAGGCGCGCGCCTGGCAAGTTGCGGGGATGCCGGGACTATCCATCTCGACAAACGTCTCGCCGGTCGAGTTACGCGCGCCGGGGTTCGTGGCGGGCGTGCGTGCAATTCTGACGGAGACGGGACTGGAGCCGCACTGTCTGGAACTCGAGCTTACCGAATCGGTGCTGATAGACGACTCGCGATCCGTTGCTGACGTGCTTAAGGAATTAAAGGATATTGGCGTGCTGCTGGCACTGGATGACTTTGGCACTGGCTATTCGAGCTTGACTCATTTGAGACGCTTTCCGGTCGATGCTCTGAAGATCGATCAGTCCTTCGTGAGTGACCTCGCCACAGATGAGGGTGGTGCCGGCATTGTCACTGCCATGATCGGTATGGGGAAAAGTCTCGGCATGCAGGTCGTGGCCGAAGGGGTGGAAACACAACAACAGCTTGAAATCCTGCAAGACCGGGGCTGTCCGCAGGCCCAGGGGTATTACTTCAGCCGGCCTGTGCCAAGCGAAGATTTCGGGCGCTTATTGGAATGCGGTACCGCGGCTACAGCGCCCGCTTGATCGGCTTTGCACTGGAGCAGGCTGCTCCGGGGCCAGGATTAATCAGCTGCGGTCGGTAGTGTCAGCGTCCACCCAGTCGGCCCCGAGGGCGCGACGCAGGACAGCGGCCTCGCGCGGAAATATCCCGCGGCAAGCCCGGATCGTTTCATTCAGCTCGTTCGAACTCTGCGTAGAACGGGGTTCGACTTGGTAGCGGGCTACCTGTTCAGCAGCCAGCTTCGCGGCGTGGCGCTCTGTCTCCGAGCGCAATCGAACCATCGCAGCCCTAACGCTTGGCAGAGACTTGACCAGTTGGTTCACGTCCACGCGGCTGACCACAAGCGCCAGTGCCAGCAAGGTGCGCTCGCGCGCTGCGCGCAGGCGAGCGCCTTCCAGCGCCCGGATTGCCTGCTGAGTCTTCTGAACCATGAAGACCCCGGTGGGATTCATGTAAGAGGTAGGGAATCAGGCTGACACATCGCCGCAGCCTAGCAATCTCATGAGCCCGCATCCGGAACTGGGCATCAACTATGACAATCCATCCGTCGGTTCGCTCGCGATGGCTTCGGTTTTGTCCGGCTGCTGCTCCCATGCGCGTCCTCCTGCCAGCCACTTCTCCATCTCCGCGCGCCGGGTTAGAGATAACGGGGACTTGGCGTCAGCGACCTCCAGCAGGAACTCCTGAAACGAACGCTGAGGGGCTGGAGGTAGCTGCCCTGCGACGACCAGCGCGCGGGATTCGCACCACATGATCCAGTGACGAATGTCCTGCCAGATTCGGGTAAGTCCGTCTTCGCCAGAATAGTCGACGCGCCGACGGCTCGAGCCGCGCTGCTCCGTCGTCTTGACTGCGGTGGGGTCCCGTATGCCGCTCCATTGCGTTCCGTCCCAGCTCATTGCTGCCAGCAGGCCCTCTTTTCGGCCAGTGACGCGCACGACTTGAACACCGCCGCTTGCGTCAGCGCGCAGCATTGCCGCGCGCAGCCGATGAGGCGCAACGGCGGGATCAGAGAAGTCAGGCGGCCAGCGTTGCCCCACGAGGCGCAGAGAGTCCAGCACGCGCCCTGGATCCGAAAGCGCTAAACATCGGAGCATGAGCCGTGCTTCAATGTTGACGGTATACACCTCGAAGCCGGCGGCCGCGAAGTCAGGCGGTGGTGCAAAGCGTCGCGCGGCAAGTGCCTCATCAGCCAACGCCTTCGGCGATACGAGGACGCTGTGGCGTTCGATCAAGAGCGGATCATTGACCGACAAGCGGCAGTGGTAATTGGAGCCTACACTCCACTTTCCTTCGCCCAGATATGCCGCCCCCGCTAGCGCCCGCGTATCGACCTTCAGGGTGCCTCCCGCCTTCTCGGCATCGATCACCGATGCCTCCCGAGAGCGGCCGGACACCCATTTTGAGTCGGTCGGGCGCAGGGGCAGCCCGAGCACGAGGCGTCGCGCTGCCTCCAGCGCTGCGGGCTTGATCGCGTCAGCGCCGACCGCATAACACCAATGCGGACCCGAATCCTTGTCCCAGAACTGAAGTTGCCCGACGAGTGGCCCATCGCCCTCCGGTTTCCTGAGCAGCAGAAACTCCGGAAGCGAAAGCAGGCGCGCTTCGGAACTCGGTGCGGTCGGTTCGGATTGCGGCGCGTCCTTCAGACGATGCCGCAAGTCGTCGTAGTCTTGTGCGCCACAAAGCTGGGCAACGACCTCCAGCAATTTCGTAGGAGGCAACAATACCCCGACTTCCTCAAGCGCATTTCTCAACTGCGTGGCAATGATCTTCGCGTCATCGGGCGAATTGCGGCGTCGGCCTAACAAGGTGAAACGGGACATGCGAGGGACCGCCTATTCACGCGCCCCTGGCGCCGACCTGTTCGTCACAACCACGTCACGAGTAGATACATTCGCTCGTTGTATGCCGGCTTGAGCATTCGCAGCGTGACCGGAGTTAGTTGCAATTTGAGAGACACGGTGTCCGGAATCGTTTCGTCCAGCGAGTCGAGCTGGTAACGCTTCGCTACATGCCGGTTGTTGGCCCACGGGGCGACGTCACGGAAGAAGTGCTGCCCGATCACGCGATCGGGCGGCAGTTTCGAATGACGTGTTTGGGTTGTGTTACACCGCAGGACCTTGAACTCGTGATTCATCTCGATCACCCCAAAGGGCAATGCGTCCAGGTCGCCGTCGGACATACAGTTCAACTGTGCAGCGATATGCGGTGCGTCGAACAAAGGTGGCTCGGGAGCTAGCATGCTGATGTTCTTAACCGACGATGGTGATTTCCGCTGGCCAAATAAGGCGAACGAGCAGCTTGAGCCGAGTTTGGATCGCTGGTCTGTGCGCCGTCACACATAGGGGCGCGAGGCGCGCTCGCTCAAAACGCCCGCAACAAATTCCGCGCCATCTGTAGGGTACCGCACAGATGTAGCTGCCGTTGAATGCTTAGGCTATGGCACCTGAGCCCCGCCTCATTCTAAAGGAGGCGTCGATTACCGCACTCGAGCGAGTGTTCGGCGGGCTCAGCATAGGCTCGCTGGCTCGGTTATCCAGGCCCGCGAGCCCTCTTCTCGCCGACGGAACTCCCCATCTAGCGACGCACGCAGCTGCGGTCTCGAACGACACGCATAGTAGCGCGGAAGGTATTACTTTCGTCCGCGGCGGAGCCGCGTGCCGCCGTAATGTGAGTACACACACGGTAAGCAAGCCATCACGCGCTGATAATTGCGCACAACACAGCGACTTGGTTGTGTGCGATGGAGCCGATAGAGCGCTTGCGCAGCAGAAGCCGATTGTACGACTGGTAGACAACCTGCCCTGGTGGTCGCTGCTCAATGCCGTACAGCGGCGTGCCTCGGACATTCATCTGCATCCGCGCGAGCACAGCACCGACGTGCGAAGCGAGCCACTCGAACCCGCGTCAGTGGCTATCCCTCGGCCACCGTCGCGCGGACGCGCGCTCGTCGTCGCTCGACCGCGGCAGCCAGACGCTCCAGACACTGGACGGTTGTGTCCCAACCGATGCAGCCGTCGGTAATGCTCTGTCCGTAGACCAGAGGTATCGCTGGGATAAGATCTTGCCGTCCCGCGACCAGATGGCTTTCGAGCATGACGCCACCGATGCGCCGATCCCCCTCCTCGATCCGCTGCCCGATCGCCTCGATCACGCGCGGCTGATTCTCGGGCCGCTCGCCGCTGTTGCCGTGGCTGGCGTCAATCATGAGGCAGGTCGATAGCGAGGCGGCAATGAGAGTGTTCCAGGCCGCATCCACGCTCGCGGCGTCGTAGTTTGGTACCGTGCCCCCGCGCAGGATCATGTGGCAGTCGGTGTTGCCCGCGGTTGTGGCGATGGCGCTGCGTCCTTGCTTCGTGACGGCCAGGAAATGATGCGGGTGCGAGGCGGCCTGAATGGCATCGACCGCGATTCTTACGTTGCCATCGGTGCCGTTCTTGAACCCGACGGGACAGGACAGGCCCGAGGCG
>Ga0210394_10008791_pt1 | contig 10313 bp, 9 predicted proteins | sample IncBWC12MmetaG_FD_160121 | JGI IMG/M metagenome (GOLD analysis project Ga0210394, IMG submission 160121) | Forest soil microbial communities from Barre Woods Harvard Forest LTER site, Petersham, Massachusetts, United States - Inc-BW-C-12-M | ecosystem: Environmental > Terrestrial > Soil >...
GGTGGAGGGCAAATTCGCCGGTGGCGACAATACATCCACGATTCTCGATCTGAAGACTTTGCAGAAGATTGGCACCGTCAAGACTGGCAAGGATCCCGACTCGTATGCCTACGACGAAGCAACGAAGCGAGTGTTCATCATGAACAGCGGTGAGAACGATGCCACTGCGATCAATGCCGCTGATGGCACGGTCGCTGGTACGGTGCCATTTGACGGTCAGCCAGAGTTCGCAGTGTCCGATGGAAATGGCGATATTTTTGTCAATATTACCGACAAGAACCAGATTCTTGAGTTCGATGGGCGAACGATGAAGGTTCTCCATCATTGGTCGCTCGGGCCCTGCGAAGGCCCTTCGGGATTGTCGATGGATCGAAAGAACCGCCGCCTGTTTTCTGTTTGCGACAATCAGAAAATGGTGGTTATGAATGCAGACACCGGTGAGGTGATTGCTGCGATACCAGTCGGAGCGGGCGCCGATGCCAGTCTTTTCGATCCTGCTACGCAAAATGCCTTCGCCTCCGCCGGAGGATGTGGAAACCTCACCGTGATCCACGAGGACTCGCCCGACAAATTCCGCGTACTTGAAGTTGTTCCGACACAGTCTGGAGCGCGAACGATGGCCCTTGATACCCGGAGGCATAACGTCCTGCTTATAACCGCAAGGCACGGCCACGGGTCGACTTTTGGGGAAATACTACCTGACACGTTTGTTGTGCTCGTTGTGGGCAGATAGTGCACACAGGGCTCAATGGCGTCACCTCAAGAAAGGGATGTTTTTAGCACGCTAAGGTTCGGTTGGCAGGAGTTTTCGCTGGCGAAGTCGTTGGAAGCCGCAGTTACGGAAACGAACGGAGGGCACGGGAGGCCTTGCGTTTCCGGACTCGAATGGGAACAAGATCGGTGACGCGGTGATTGATGCGCATCCCGAATCGTTTCGGCTCGAAGAGATGGGGAATCGGATCTTTGTCAACGTTCCCGATAAGAAGGAGATCGAGGTCTTTGACGGTGTCACTATGCCGGTGGATGTGCGGTGCGCTGTAATTATCGCCCCTCCACCGCGACGTAAAGAGGCGAAAATTCGTTTGTGACAATTGATTGCGATCCCGCTCAGTGTAGCTATGCTCGAATCACCGAACACGCATCGATATTGTTGCAAGGGAGGGATGGTTTTATGAGTGAGCATGTTCGATTTAGAAGCGGCAAAGACACGATTGTGGGTATTTTGACGCGCCCATCCAAACAGGTCGGACCTGTTCCTCTCGTGGTTATGGCGGGTGGCTGGTGCTACGTGAAAGAGGTCGTGATGCCTCACTATAGCCGTTATTTCAATGAGGTTGGCTGCGCGACTCTGTACTTCGATTACCGCTGCTTTGGAGAGAGTTCAGGCGAACCGCGTCACCACGTCGACCCGTGGGCGCAAATCGAGGATTATCGCAATGCACTAAGCTTTGCAGAAACTGTCGACGGAATCAATGGGCCACCTCCGACGGCGATCGCTTGCTTGACCGGCGAGCATTGACTTGCGGTCTGCATCTGGGCCGCGTGATCTGCAGCTTCGTTTCTTTGCTCTGAAATTCCCGCGCCGCCGCATATTTCTACAGGGTCCAGCCCACTTTGTCTTTACGATCGCGGCTCCGGCGAGAAATCTCGGGGTATTGGGCCATCGATTCTTTTCGTCCGAAGCCGTCCAAGGACAGCCGAAATTTTGCGCGATTGTCTAGCTTGAAACTGGAACCGTAGGCGGTTGGTGAAAACACTTTAGTGGTGAGCTTACCGACACATAAGTAAGGCGGTCTCAATTGGTCAGCGAAACACTTCGATTGTAATCTGAGTCGAAGAGGTGAATCTAAGCCAGCAGTGATTGGAGATTGGTTTGGTCCGCAGATTGTCTGATCTTAGCTCGACGCTTTCCATTTCCATAAGCGGAGCATTCTCGATGGATGCCGTACCGCGAGCCACGGATTGCTGACGCGCGACCCGAAGTCGTGATCGGAAAGTTCTGCTGGAGATCTTCATAGGAAGAAGGCTCGCAGGCCAAGCCCAGCTGTTCATCACGAAAATGCCGCGCAGGTGTTCCCGGTGCCGGCCTGCGTAGTGCATTCCGAGGGGCCTCCCCACTCTTGTACCACCAAGAAAAAGTCCTGAAGTTCCAAGCGATGAATCAGATGTTCAACCGCCTCCGATTGCTCTCGAGGGGTAAAACGATACGCGCGCCGGGCTTTTGACATTCCGAACCCAGGGTAATCCAAAGCGATCAACCGACAGTCTCCTCGCAGTTCTTTCGCAACGTTTCGATAGAGGTAGGACCATGTCGGATTCCCGTGCACAAGAAGCACCGTCGGCCCTTGTCCTTCATCAATGATAATGAACATATCCATCTCGATAAGGCAGCCAATAGTCCCCCGGTGCGGGTGGTGGTGAAAGAGCTGATTGCGTGCGGCTTTCTTGTGGCAGAGTGTCGGTCTATTATAAATGAAGTAATGATGAAAGGTTCCGACGGGCCTTAGGATTCGTTGATAGCAAAGTGGTAATTCCTACTCTATGAGGCGGTCGATTCAGTCGCTCCTCGAAAGTTGGTCCGGCGAATTGAGCAATGTCCGAGCCATGAACGGAAATCCGCTTGGAGAACCAAGTTTCCTTAAAACTCTACGAGAACAGGGTTGCCCATAGCCAGGGACGCGCACCAAAAGAAATCACCGCCATATTGCACTTTCAAGAAAGTCAGGTGCGCTCCACCAAAGGCGCTTGCGGCGCTGCTGGTGTAGGTTTCCTCTCCATCAAATCCTGAGTAAGTTCACGTTGTAAGGAGCGACCTCCCGCTCGGCTAGCTGAGGGAACGGTCTGCGGGAGCGGGATTCCACTTTCCTGGGTGAGAAGGTCACGCCGTTGCAGAGGTGTGGCGACGCAAGCCATGTGCACAACGCAATTCGGTTGAACGCTGCCTGAGGAGACTATGTGCTATTCCTATGAAACGGATTATCAAAATCACCGGATTGATGTCCCGGAGCGATTCAACCCCGTGATTCAAATTGTTGATGCGTGGGCTGCGGAAGAGAGTGACGCGCCCGCCTTGCTTTCGCTCGGGTCGGAAGGGGAGATAGATCATGCGCAAACCATTGCAGAGCTTTCCCGCGAGTCCCGCCGAATGGCGCAAGCGTTACTTTCCCTTGGAGTTAAGAAGGGTGATCGCGTTCTCATTATGATGCCCCGCGTACCGGCGTGGTATACCGCGATGCTGGGAGTTATGAGATTCGGCGCGGTCGCGATCCCCACTCCCAACTTGTCCACGGCGCGGGATATTGCCTATCGGGTCAAAACTGCCGCACCCATCGCGATTATCGCGGACGGAGTTGCTGCCTCGAAGATAGATACCATTCGGAAGGATCTCAGCGGCGTAGCACACGCGATCGAATGGTCCGATCCCCGCAGCGCCCGATCTCATTGGCTCAACATGCAGAGTTTGCTGGCGTCTGTCGAGAACTATCACGACGTCCCAGTTGATCCCACGTCAAAGGGCGAGCCATTGCTGATTTTCTTCACCAGCGGCACCGTGTCGTACCCAAAAATGGTTCTCCATGATCAGTCATACGCACTTGGTCACGTCGGCACGGCGCGATACTGGCACAATGTGGGCGCGGGAGACCGCCATTGGACGGTCTCCGATACGGGCTGGGCAAAAGCTGCGTGGGGCGGCCTGTTCGGACAATGGCACGAGCGGGCGACAGTGGTACAGGCAAATCTGCCCACGGCAGATGCGCACACCATTCTTTCAATTATCCGTCAGCACCGGATCACGTCCTTCTGCGCTCCACCCACTCTGTATCGGTCTTTGGTGCAACTAGAATTGCGATCGTACGATTTGACAAGCTTGCGCCAATGCACCAGCGCCGGTGAACCCCTGAACCCGGAAGTCATCAAGATCTGGAAGAACTCAACCGGCCTCACTGTGCGGGATGGCTTTGGCCAATCCGAGACGACTGCCGTGATTGCAAACACTCGTAACCTACCCGTTCGTCCCGGGTCGATGGGCAAAACCATGCCCGGCTACCAGGTGGATATTGTTGATAATTCCGGCGCGCTGCTGGCCGCGGGTGAGGTTGGCTGCATCGCCATTCGTACGGAACCGCGTCCACTTGGGCTATGTCTAGAGTATCTCGACAGTCCGGAGCGAACTACGCAAGCGTTCCGTAATGGCTACTACTACACGGGCGATCGCGGCTCGCGAGACAGCGATGGCTATTTCTGGTTTGAAAGTCGAGATGATGATGTCATCAACTCATCCGCGTACCGAATTGGTCCCTTTGAGGTTGAATCAGCGCTGATCGAACACACGGCGGTGGTGGAGGCGGCTGTCGTCGGCAAGGACGATGCCGCACGCACGCAAATCGTCTGCGCGTTTGTCGTATTGGCGTCGGCATTTCGCGCCTCACCGGAGTTGATCAAGGAATTGCAGGACCACGTCAAACGGGAAACCGCTCCGTACAAATACCCCAGAGAGATTCACTTCGTCGGAGAATTGCCCAAGACAATCAGTGGAAAAATCCGACGTTCTGAATTGCGTCGCTGGCTTCGAGATGGTATTCCGCACGCACCTGAGTGACTAGGCTGCACTATGTATACAGCCTTACTTATCCTGCGCGGGCTAATGGCTGTGGCCCTCCTCGGCGCAATCACGTACGAGGCCGTACTGATGTTTCGACGCCACACCGAACGAAGCGGCTCATGTGTCGATCGATACACGGGGATCAAAAAGGCGTTTACAGTCGCTGGTGTGTGACGCGATGTCGCCGGCGTCGTGATTGGAGCATCGACACTTTGGATAAATGATTACTTTGTGCGCTTTCGAGGCGCAAACCGGCGCAAGCCGTTTCCTACCCCTATCCTATTTACGTCAGCAGGTGATTTACATAAAATTTAGTCGTAAACCAGGTCTGGGCCACTTTAGCGCAATCAACCTCCCCGAGCCCGAAAGGGTCACGTAAGCGGTCGAGAGATCGCGGCCACCGAAGCACAAGTTAGTGGGTAGGATATCGGGCAAAGGCAAGTGCTCTATTGAATCCCCGCGAGGCGAAATTACCGTGATGCCTCCGTTCATCATGGTTGCTACGCAGATGTTGCCCGCAGAGTCGATCGCCATCGAATCAAGCAACTGGTACCCGGGCAGTCCCGCGACAAGCGTGCCACCGGTGGGTGAAGGAAATGGTCGAAGGGCGATGTTCCCCGGCGAATGAATATCAAACCCCCATACGCGTCCCGTTGTGGTTTCCGAAACATATAACGTCGCTTCGTCGGGAGACAAGCCAATCCCGTTCGGATGCGGATGGATGAACGGGTAGAGGACCCGACGAATTGAGTTACCTTCCGGCGAAGCGTAGTAGACCGCGCCGTGATCGCGATCGCTCGCCCGAACCTTTCCTGAATCCGTGAACCAGAATCCTCCAGCGCGATCAAATACCAGATCGTTCGGCCCCTTCAAAGGGCCTTCCGCTGATGCATCGTACAACCGCTCCGCGTGCCCGGTGCGAAGGTTGACTCGCTCGATGCGGCCGCCACTGTAATCCTTGGGCTGGAGTCCGCCACGAAGTCCGTAAACCGAATGCTGGTGCCACTCGAAGCCACCGCTGTTACACACATAACACATTCCGTCCGGACCAATGGCGGCACCGTTAGGGCTACCCCCAAGGGCAGAAATAGATTCAACTCGGCCGTCTGCGCTAATGCGAGAAAGCCGTCCAGCGGCAATTTCAACCACGATGAACGACCCGTCACGCATCGCAATTGGTCCCTCGGGAAAATGCAGCCCAGAGGCCACTTCTTTGATCTCTATCATTGTGTCGCCCTTTGTATGCGTGTGACCAATTCTAGGCGCGACCATTAAACCCGATAGTTCCGCATTGTGGCCACATCGCCGTCCAGTGACTCGCAGCACCCCTCAAAGAAAAACTCACGGTTGGAATAGAGAACTCTCATTTTAGAAAAGCATCATCAATCGGGTTCCGCTTTACCGCAGATAGGGTTATCCGTCCGGTCGATGGAACACGAATTTGCTAGATGGACGGCCGCGATGTAACCGAATGTCATGGCTGGACCGATGCTCGATCCCCCTGCCACGTACTCACCGCCCATAACGTGCGACATGTCGTTGCCGGCGGCATAAAGACCGGGAATTGGAGCGCCTGTCCTAGTAACAACGCGCGCATGCTCATCGGTCGCGACACCAGCAAAAGTGCCTAATTCGCCCATCTTCATCTTCACTGCATAGAAGGGCGGTCGCTCGACCGGAGCGATGCAGGGGTTCGGTGTATGAACTTGGTCTCCCGTATATCGGTTGTAGGCGCTGCTGCCGCGGCCAAACTGGGGATCGCGTCCCTCTCGAGCAGGACCATTGAACTCTTGCACTGTCCGTTGCATTTCGACCGGGTCGATTCCAGCGCGCTCGGCCAAAGCCCTGATTGTGCGGCCACGGATCAAATAGCCTGATCTCAGATACGGAAACAACGGAACGGGCCAAGGCTTTGCAAAGCCCATTCCATAGCGCCGGACTGCTGCGTGATCGGCGATAAGAAAGCAATTCGCCTCCGACTTGCCACGACATGCCGCGATAAGGCCACGGCCGAATTCGTGGTAGGAGTGGCTCTCGTTGACGAAACGCACTCCCTCTTGCGTAACCGCGATGAACCCCGGCTTCTGTCGATCGATCAGGTGTGGAAACACGCCGATCGTGCGACCTGCGACCGGTACCGCAGACACAGGAACCCATACCGCTGCGTCGCAAAGTCTCGGGACATAGGCTCCGACCGATTCGGCCATTCGAATCCCGTCACCAGTATTAGCGCTTGGCGCGGGCGATAAATGCTCAGCCCCCGTTGGCGCATGTTTGTAATTGTCTAGCCGGCGCAATATGTCATGCGGAAATCCACCTGCTGCAAGGATGACTCCGCGGCGCGCTTTGATTTCTGTGAAACCGTTTCTGCTCTGGCATCGTACACCGCAGACGCCGCTGTTGTTCGTCAGCAGATTTTTGGCGGGGGTGGACGCCCGAATCTCGACGCCCGCGTCCAATGCGGCTCTGTATAGGTGCGCGACAAGTGCGTTGCCACCTGCCAGTTCCATGGACCGGCCGTAGAACGCGATATCTCTCGCCAGGCGCAATATGCGTTCAAACACAAACAGTGTTGAACGGGTTGATCGAAATACATTCAGAAAGTGATGTAAATCGGATGCTGGCCGCATCATCATGCCAAGGAAGGTGGTTTCCGTTGCTGGTGGGCGTAGGCGCGCAATCGATGCCCCTAATTTGCGCCCGTCGAACGGTGTGGGGAATATGGTTCGTCCGCCGACTGTCGCGCCTGCGACATGGGGGTAGTAATCTGGCCGGTTGGCGGCGACGTCGAAACTCATCACATGTTGTGATTCAAGGAATGCGACCATTTCTGGTCCGCTGCGTAGAAACGCATCGATTCTCTTAGGGTCGAACCGGCTGCCGATGAGCTTCTGCAGATACATACGGGCTGCATCGAGGCTATCGGCAATGCGCAGCCTGGCTGCGGGCGGACTGCACGGGATCCAGAGGCCTCCCCCCGAAATGGCGGTCGTGCCGCCAAGAAGTGCGTCCTTTTCAATGAGGATTACATCCAGGCCCATCAAGCGCGCCGTGACCCCGCTGACAAGTCCTGCTGCCCCGGAGCCCACAACGACGACATCCGTGGTGGCTTTCGCCGTGTCAATTTCGGAAGAGCGTTGAATGTGCGATTCCATGTGTCGCAGCTAGCCGAGGCTTCGGAGTTCGTAGCGACGACACAATGCACCCGCCGTTGCCGTCGATGCGCCGATCGTAATAGGTTCGCACTCCGCGCAGGATCTAGTTTCGGCCATCGTCAAGCTCCGGCCACGTTTGATCGGCCAATCTCCTCACGAGCCTGCGAGGGCCATGGATTGGATTTCTTCCGCGGCCAGTCCGGCGGCATCGGGCACGGCCGGGTATCGAAACTCGCAAATCGTGCTGCGTTGCCCTTGACGATCTCGCCGGCGCGGGGCGTTGGGATCGGGTTCTCGACATAGCAAAAGGAATCGGCGGAAGTGTAAACGGGAGGAAGAAGGGGACGGGAAAGCGGGGAGTGATTTACGCCGGACCCATGAATCACACGGCAATTGACGAGTGCGACAGTTCCCGCACTACCCGTTGCGGCGAGAAACCTGCTCTTATCCAATTGCGCAATTACCTCTGGAGCCGTCCCGACGAATTCGCCCCTGTCATCGTGTATCCGATACAGGTCGCCATGATTTGTTTCGAGAACGAACATGAGTGGACCTTGATCCAGAGAACAATCCTCCAAATAAATGCCGACGGTGGCCGGGCTAAAATCGGTATGCGGCCAGCCAACGATGTCCTGGTGCCAGTCAAATGCACTGCTACCCTTACCTGATTTGATGTTGAGCTTGGAATGATAGAATTTCACGTCGGGCCCGACAACGTCCGCGGCTAACTCCACCATGACTGGGCCGGTGAAAAACTCCCGAAACGCAGGGGGCCGGTCCTGCGGATTAATTACACGGTGCAACTTTGGATTTTCTGGGGAATGGTCGCGCTCGAGCACGAATGTCTCGTCGGATTCGCGCATCGTCCGACTGCTCTCCACGAGTTGGCGCATCGCTGAACGAAGGCGTTCAAGAGTTTGCTCGGGGACAAGGGCGGGTAGGACGAGGCAGCCGTCGTCGAAATATTGTTGCTGCTGGCTTCGTGACAGCACGGTCGGCGAACGGCTTAGGATATCTTTGTCAAGCATATCCAGTCTCCAGTGCGAAGAAATGGCCTCTCTAAATGCGAATGCATTGCAACTTCAACTCTCAGTAAGAAAGTGATCCTCACGCGCATACAATAGTGTCGGAGGTTGTTTAGGATCTTTGGATCACAACATAATGCTGACGAAGCGACCCGCAAACCGTGCGCCAAGAAACCACTTGAACTGTCATCGCCCTAACGCGGTCCGTACTTTGGCAAGTGCCTCAACCACAACGGGGCCCCGATCTTTTGCCCAGCCGTCCCAGAAAGTCGACATGGCGGTCTGAGACCGCGCGTCGTCCTCCGCCGTCGGCTCGCTGATTTGCATGCCCATCTCCTTCATTCTTTGCGTGAGCGTCACGTCATCGACGGCGATTTTTTGTGTCAATCCACGCAGAGTTTGATCAAAGACTTCGGCGAGGACCTTTCGATCAGTCGGATCAAGCTTGTCGTTCGTGGATTTGTTGATGACCTCGTACACCTGCGAAAATGCAATGGACAATCGATAGTTGTATTTGATCAGATCCCGAAGAGCCCAACCGGCACCGGAAGCGGTAGTAAGCACGGCATCGATGGTAGTGCGATCCAATGCCGGGGCTAGCTCGGGAAAGGACAGCGTCACCGGTGACCCGCCCACCCTTTTTACCCACTCCGAAGATTCGGGTGAAAGCGTTCGAATCTTCATGCCTTTCAGGTCGGCCAGCGAGTCAACCTTGCGCTTGGCGGAAAACACCAGGAGGGGCGGGTAGTAGTAAGTGCCGAGCACAAGTAAGTTGCGTTTGGAATATTGGGCTTCGACGTAAGGCTTAATAATTTCGGCTGCCCTCTCGAATTCCTCGCGCGAACGTAACAGCGCGGGCAAACGAAGGATGCCTGCGACCGGAACGGCGCTTGCAAATTGTTGGTCGTCGCCGATCTGCAGGATGTTGTCAGAAACAGCCTGGTTGATGTCCGGCACTTGGATTTGAAGCGATCCGGCTAGGTGAATACGCAGATTCACTCTGCCTTCGGTGCGCTTCGCAATTTCCATGCCCGCGGCCTGCAACTCCCTGACAGCAGTGTTTTGTGACGCATTGCCGGTGTAGAGATTTAGAGTTTCGACCGCTGCTGCCATAGTGGAGAGTACGGAGCACAGTACGATAACCGCTGCCCCCCGCGAGACGTTAGTTGCTTTCACTTCTTTCCTTCAAATCAATCGTCCTAACCGCGGCCGTCAACGTGTGATTACGCAGCGTAGATCTCACAACATTCGTAATGGGTTTGAAGAACCAGGACACGCGCCTTTGGTCGAGGGCTCCGCTGATCGGCATGTCGGCTGTTCCGGCGCGTGCCTCTAGGGCATCGATGGTACTCCGAAGGTCGGTGGTCTCGATTTCGTAGATAGCCATATATTTCCAAGGGTGCGGGGATGCGCCGCGTTGCTGTTCGGCGAGCTCAAACCGCTGTGCTGAAATCACCCCTGGAAGTCTTACGACGTCAGCAAGATGTTGGCTAGTATACCAATCGTTGTATTCGCTCTCACGACCTTCGG
>Ga0210394_10008792_pt1 | contig 10313 bp, 16 predicted proteins | sample IncBWC12MmetaG_FD_160121 | JGI IMG/M metagenome (GOLD analysis project Ga0210394, IMG submission 160121) | Forest soil microbial communities from Barre Woods Harvard Forest LTER site, Petersham, Massachusetts, United States - Inc-BW-C-12-M | ecosystem: Environmental > Terrestrial > Soil >...
ACGGAGGCAGCATGCACACCGTAATCGAAGTGGTGAAGTGGTGGTGGTTACTGCGTCGGGCGCGGCGCGATCCGGCGAAGTTCGTGAGACGCGCAGCCGCACGTATATGGCAACAATTCGACCGCGATTCTCAGCGCGCTACGGACGTGCTGTTCATGGCGGCTAGCTATGTGCAGTACGAGAAAGAGGTGCCGCGATGGCTATTCGGACGCTAGAAGCGATGGTCCGAAACAATCCGCGGTTGCGGGGATGCCCTTGCGGCGCCACTTGCGACGATAGCAAGGGCGCGCCCATGTTCTCGGTGGTCCTGCAGGTCGCTAGCATCGGGCGTAAGCGGCGCATTCGCACGAAGGCGGTGACTATCCACGTTTGCAAAAAGTGCGCGGCGGTGAGGCGTGGCAAGGTCACGCTGCAACTCTGCCGCGCGCTAGGGGCTGCTGTCCAGGTGCAAGCTATGGGCATAACCAGCCAGATGATTGACCCCAATGCAGCTTGAGCTAAACCTGTACCGGATGTGGGACACCGCCAAGAGCGTATGCGGCGAGCTGCACCTGGGCGAGATGTTCTGGTTGTACACGCTGGAACCTGCGCGGGTGAACCCGGTCATTCCTGGTCACCCGTGCATTCCGGCCGGGCGCTATCAACTCAAGCTCACGATGTCACCGCACCTGAATTACGTCTGCCCGGAAGTGCTGGACGTGCCTGGTCGCACCGCGATCCGCTGGCACATTGGCAACCGGGCAGAGGATGTGGAGGGCTGCGCGGTGCTAGGCGAAACGCACGGCGAGGATTGGGTTGGCAACTCGCGGGGTGCGTTCAATCGCCTGATGAGCGTGCTGCGTTCTTACGAGTCCATCTGGTGCACTTACCATGATGGCCCACCACCACTAGGAGAGAAAAATGTCAGAGGAGTCGAAACCCCAACCGCTAGCGGAGAAACCGCGCCGAGTGGCGATGTTGCATCTGGAATTTGACCTCGAGTCTTTCGTGCTCACCATCACCGGCACAGTGCCCACCGATGAGATTGCTCTCGACATGGCGCGGCGCCTGCTCGATGAATGCAAGTTCACAGTTGACCAGGCGCGGGTGAAAGTGCGCGGCGATCACATCTTGCCGCCACATATGCCGTTCCCGCTTGGGCGAGGGCGAGGCTAGCCGTGAGCACTCCCACACCACCACTCGAATCTGCGCGCACCTACTACCCCGCCATGCTGCCCGCGGAGATTATCGTCTGGCAAGCCTGGTTACGCTTGCACCAGGGCGAGTATGATCGCTTCGAGTACAACACGCGCGTGGGGCCGGGATACGATCCGGGGGGCTCCGTCCCTGCCTACATTCGCGACATGTCGATTAAGAACACCAAGAAGCGGATTGATGCGGTTGCGTGGTCGGGAAGCCAGCCGCTTATCGTAGAGGTGAAAGTGCGCGCGGGGCTTTCCTCCATCGGGCAGCTATTGGGATACATCACGCATTGGCGGATTGAAAACCCGCATGATGCCCCGCCCAAAGCGTTGTTGGTCGCTAGCGCGCTCGCGCCTGGTGTTGAGGAAGTGCTGCACAAATACAATTTGCCGTTCGAGTTGGTGAGCGTATGAAACCGATCAGATGCGCAGACTGGTTCCATCTGTGGTCGATCAACGGCCGCTGTGTGCGGTGTGGCGCCACGATGCCGCAACCACCCGTACCTGCACATCCCAAACCCCGCACGTGGTCCTAGATATACCCGCCTGGGAGTTCCCTTGCGAAACAAACGGGCTTTCATGGCGAGCGAGGCGCCGGCGGAGCCGCGCGCCCCTATGGTGTCGGGATCTGCGCGGAAAACCGTTTGCGCGCGATCGCGCTAGCGTCAACGGCCGTTTTTTGCTACGCTAGCGGCGTGACACTGCTTAAGTACCTGCGCGACGATCTAGGCACACTCACTGCAGAGCTGCGCCGCATGTTGCGCGTTCTACGATGGAGGCCACTTCGATGACGTTTCTCAGAACACACTGGCTCGGAATTGCTGTCCTGGTCACACTCGCTTGGGAAATCGCCGCATCATACGGAGGCCACTTCCAGCGCGGCGCCTTCCCTGCTCTGCTCTTCTTGCTCACGTTCTCCGTCTGGGTCATCCGCGGTGTAATCCGCTGGATGGGCAAACAATGGCGCCATAGCTCTGAAACGCGCCAACCTACCGCGCGCTAGTGAGCTATAAACGACGATCTCCGGGTTTGCCTAGCTAGGGGATGGGCTGTTCTGCCGCTGCAATCCACGGCGGAACGGGTTTGTTCGCGGCGCGCAGCACCTGGGCTTTGTACTGCGCGAACTGCACTTTCTGCTCGGCAGTCTTTATCGCCTGCAGCACTTGCCACGACAGCACGTTCTGCGCCTGGGAATCGTAGTGTTGATGAGAGAACCAGGTATCCAGATAATCGAACGTCACGACGTTGTCAACAATCGCGGCTTTGACATCCGCAAAGGATAGCGACTTCGTCGGGGTTTCCTGCTTCCATCCGACTCTCGCCCGCACTGCCGCCTCTTCCAGGTCGGACATCATCAGGTTCTGCAAAATCGAGTTCCACTGATCCTGCGTAATAAACCCGTTGGCGTACTGGTCCTCTGCCCATGTGAGCAAGGCATTTTGCTGGCTTTGAACCTTGGAAAGCTCGGTTGCTTTGAGCTGCAGCGTTGCCTGAGACTCGGGGATGCCGGTGAGAGTGAGGTTGTTAATCACGTCTTGCTCGGTAATGTCTCCGTTCAAGAGCAAGAGCACCAGGTCAGTGAGTCCCAGCTTGGTTGCGAAGTCAGTTAGAACGAAGTCGATCAGCTCATCTGGATAGCCGAGCTGCTGCAGCGCGGTGGTCACGCTAGCCTGGTCCATCTGGCCGCTGTGCAGTGCTTTCACAAGCTGGCCTTCCGAGATGGTGGTCGGGCGGTACTGCGACATGCAGTATTTTTGGTACGGCTTCTGAATCGCATTCTGGATGAGGGGCTGCAGCGCGATCCGCTGCAAGCGACTCAGACCCAGCGAGCGCATAAGCCCATCGGGCAGCTCGTGAAACTCTTTCAGAAACCCGATGGATGCCGCCTCAGCGAGAATTGAGAGGAAGCCTTGTGACGTCGCAAAGTTCACCGCGAACCCGGCAAACTTGCGCGCATTCTCCGCGCCCTGGTCGGGCGACACCGGCCCACCACCGCCGAACGTACCCTCAAAGAGTCCTAGTATCGAGTTCCCAATCTGCTGGTTGCTGTCCATGTCCGCGGCGCCGCCACTGCCCGCGTTCAGTTGCGAACCCGATAGGTCCGTGCCCAGCATCTCGTTGACCGTCTCGGCTAGCAGGTTGTTAATGTTGTCCTTGTTCTCGTCGCGCGCGGTGCCGATTGCCTCAAGGAATGCGCCAGCAACCCAGCTCCCTATTGCAATCACCGCTTGCATCACCAGCAGCACCAGGAAGGCAACGCAAAACGCGATGCCGCCCATGCTGGACGCGATCATTTCCGCTAGCCAGCCGGGCGCACTCCAGGAAGCAAAAAGGGAATAGAGGGTGTCATGCAGATTCTGCGCGGCCGTCTTCGCTGCATCGAAGTCCAGAGTCGGAATGTTGCTATCGTTTGCCATTAGCCCTGAAACAAGGTTAAGCCGAACTGCGCTTGCCACGCGTCCTGCGCGGCTTGCGCGGGGTCATCGTTCACCGGCGAGGGCCAGTTGTCATCGTTGAAAAAGTCCCACGCGGTCATATCGTCCATTGTGCCATCGGGCAGCGGGTCGGTGCCGTCCCATCCGCCGAAGTTGCCCAGGCCATCGTCACCGCTGAGATAGCCGCTCGGCGGCGGGTTCTGCTGCGGGTTCGAGATGTTGAATGGAAACTGCGTCGGCCCGGCGCCGTTCATCGCGTTCTTGAGTGGCGACGGAAAGAAGTACCCGAGCGGCATTCCACTCACGCCACGCATAAAGCTCGGGAAGATGCGGCGCATACTCATTACGAACGTGGGGCGCCGGAACAGGCCGAGCGGATCGGCTAGCGAGTTCACAATTCCGATAATCGCGTTAATGTAGCCCTGCAGCTTCTGGAACGCCCCGATGATGTCTGCTTGGACCTTGCCAAGCCATGCGTCCAGCTCTGCCGCCCACTTGATGCCGAACTGCCGCAGCAGATTAAGGAAGCTGCGCACCTGCGAAATGAGGTTCAGAAACGGCTTTATGTAGGTGTTGAAAAACCACTGCACGTACGCCTGGACCATCTTCAGGAAATTGATGATCGGCGCTAGCAGGTTCTCTAGCCAGTCATGCACCTTCACAATGGCTGACCAGATGTCCTGGAACACGCCTTTTATGAAGTCAACCCAGAGCGTCTCGAAAAACTGACCGATGCGGACGATGAGGTTATAGAAAAAGTTGAACACTGCCGCCAGCAACTCGTAAAGATACGTGAACAGCGCCACCAGCAGGCCGATGAGGTACTGCAAGAATGCAATAATGTCAACGCCGATGTCGCCCACGGCTCCGATTAGTGTGTCCAACCAACCCATTGTGTGTATAGCTCCTAGTTTCGCCTGGTCACGGCCGGCGAGCTGACCAGGTTAGAGACAATGCCCGCCCCGCGCGGCATTGACCTACATAGCCCAAAGCTATGAGGTTGAGGAATGCAGGTCGGCCAGTTCCGCTTTCTGCGCGGCGATGTCGCTCTTCATCTGGTTCGCATCGCCCGCGCCGGGCGGGTACTTATGAAAGAACGGGCCGTGCTGACCTACGTTGTACGACAGGGTTTTGACTGTCGCCATTCCGCCCTTGCCATCGGGTTCCACCTGGTGCCCTACCTTGATGTTCGTAACCGTCAAATTAGGTTGCTCGCCCATAGCTCGACTTCCCTTCCGGCCGCGCTAGCGTCTGCGCGGCGCCGCGAACTTCACTAGTCCCTGAAAGAACGTAGAAATCTCTTCGCGCTTAGAGTTGGCGGTGCCGCAGTTGACCGTTTCATCCTTCTGCCGCCCCAGTACGCGGAGGATTCTGCAGTCATTGCCGCCGTCACCACTCTCACCACCACCACCACCACCAAAGCCACCCCCACCGCCCGATCCGCTGCCACTCCCACCGCCCGATCCGCTGCCCGGAGTCCCTGATTCCGTGAAGAAGTTCACCAGAGCCGAATCTCCCGCGGCGAGCACGGTTGCCAGCCTTGCGCTGATCGGCGCAAATATTGTCTTGTCGATGGCGCCGGGGGTGAACGCAGCCGCTAGTAGCGTCTTACTCATCGTCGCAACCTGCACGTCGTGCTGTGGCAGTGCGGCCACCAGCGGCGCTAGCGCGGCGTCGAAACCATCAGCAGGTGTGCCGAACTTGCCCATTGTGTCCGCTTCCAGTGCCGCGAGGAAGGGCTTGAATGGGGTGACGCTGAACGCTGGAATCGGCGGCAGGGCGCCCGCTGTCGATACTGCTTTCGCGTTGCGCTGCTGGTATGTGAGTGCCTGCGTCATTTAATCCCGAGGTGGCCTTTGATCTTCGCCACGTCCAGTTCGATATTGCGGAGTGCATCGAAACGCTTTTCCAGACGATGTACAAGCAACCCAAGAATGAGAACAGCGGCAAGATGAAACCACTCGTTAGACGCATTCACTTTTGCCCCGCTGTCGGACTGGTGGTTTGCGGTGGTTCTAGCGCCGCGATCCGCGCCTCATTCTTCTTGGCACGGCGGTGAGCAAGATAGGAGTAGAGCGCAGACACCGCGGGTACTCCGTATTTTATTCCGGCAATTACCAACATCGGCACCATGCGCTCTACTCCTCTCTTCGCTGGCCTAAAAACCGGCCGTTTGCGCGGGTGGGGTCAACCCATACGCGGTTTGGATGTCCGCAGCCACTTCCAGCAGTTGCTTCTTAAACTGCGCTTGGAACGTGGCGTTCTTCACTGCGGTTTGCAGAATGTTGATGCCCATCTGAATCAGCATGTCTTCCATTGCTTCTCTCCTTTCGTCTGAAGTGTCACAACGTGTCATCCGGTCGGGCTAGGTTCCAGCCACTCTTCCACCGCTAGCGCGATCTGGCTCCACTGGTCACCGCCGAGAATGCCCTGTGTAGTCATCAACACTCGCCAGCCTTCCATCAGGCGATTATTCGCAGGCAGTGGGGCCAGATTGTTGCCGTCTGCCGTGGTCTGCGCCGGGAAGCCTTCCGCGAAGGAATAAAGCTGGCTGCCGCCTGGACCCTGACCCATGCCAGCATCGACGCGGACTAAGAGATTGACTCCGTCATCTATAAGCAGGCGCGGGTAGCGCGTGCCCGCAGCGGCGCTGGTGGTTAACAATCCGGCAACGCTATTCAGGCGCCAGCGCGCGCCAATCGGCACGGTTGCCAACCAGTCGGCACCGGCGCCGGGATTGGCTACCGTCACGCTGCGAAGCAACCCTTGGCCTTCGGTCGGCTCGCGGTTGGCGCTGGACGGCCAGCCGAAGTCGTAGGAGGAGATGACATACCCCGCGCACAATTGGATGGGGCGCACTTGCGGCAGCTCGCCGGGGCGCTGTATTCCGAGGTCAACGAACACCATGCCGCGCTTGATGCCCGTCTGCAGCGCGCCCACGTTGGCGGAGATGAGAAACCCCTCCACCAGTTGCACGGTAAACGTATGGTCGAGGCGGTCACCCACGGTGGTGAATGGTTCAAGGAATCGGGCAACGGTGCCATCCGGGCGCAACAACTCAGCGGCTACGGCACACTGCAGGCCAGTCACGGACGAATGGACGTTCCACACCAAGGTGTCATCGTTGGTGACATAGAACCCGGTGTGGATGGCTACTGAGTTCGGGTCAAAGTTCACCGCAGGCAACTGGGTGATAATACTTGACGGTTGGTCGGCTGCTCCGCTAGCGGGTGCGGTCAGCGGCACCACGGACTGCGTGGCCTGGTCCATCGCTTGAAGACTGTCGTAGCTGCCGGGCGGTGTGCTCATGGCTAGAACTGTAACCACTCTTTCACGTACAACACGATGTTGGCCCACTGGTCTGCAGCCTGGATGCCGGTGGTCAAGCTGGCAATGGTCCAGTTCTGCAGCAGCTTGAGCGGATACGGCAAGGCGAGCACCGCGGCGCTATCGAAGAATGCAGTCACTACCGTGGCGCCCGCGGAGTATTGCACCGCGCTAGCGGCGACCTGGTTCGTCGGCGCGGGCATGTTGTACACGTTGTGCCCTTGCCCATCGGTAATCACGATATGCGGGATGCGATTGGCAACGGCCGCACTGGTGGTGAGCTGCGCTTGCAGCGCGTTCACCCGCCAGCGTGCGGTTGCGGGTACGGCTGCACTCCAGTCCGCACCCAGGGCTGGCTGCGCTAGCGTGATGATGCGTTGCTCGGCTAGCGCGTAATGTCCGCGGCGCCGTCCCTTGTGCGCGTCCTGGTCATCGCGGAGCTGGTCGGCCGCGCGCACCGGGTTGTACAGGTGACCGCCGTAGTGGTGCACGGGCGCATTCTCCGGCTGGCCGCAGATGCACATGACGCTCAGGTCGATAGTGACTGTGTCCATGCAACCCCCTGTGAAAAAGGGCGGGCGTCGTGCGCCCGCCCCTCCTCCCCTTGCTTCAACCACTCGCTAACTAAACTCCGTACTGCCCGCCACTGCTGCCACCGGTCTTGGCTGCCAGCTCTACCATGTAGAACGTGATCACAGCGGTGACCGCGGCGGTGTGGCCGGTCGCATCCACCAGGATGGCGGTTTTGTTGGCGCTATTGAACACCGGGATGAGCGGCACGCCGTAGATGTCGCTCAAGCGCTGAAAGTAATTCGACATCAAGTGGCGTTGCGACGGCTCGCCAGGGATGCCGATGCCCAGGTTGCCTACGTCGGCGCCCTGGATACGGACGCAACCCACGCGGGTGTCAACCATCGCACCTAACAGCGCGTAGTCTGTGTTCGCCTTAAAATTGTCGTTGGTCACGTTGATGGCAACCTGACCGGTGTACGCGGCGCTAGCGGCGGTGGTGGTGACCGACACTTCCTGCCCGATGCGGTTGACGCCGTTCGCGATTAGCGTGGCGTTGTCGATGAAGCGGGCAGAGATGCCGGGCAGATTCTCGTAGTAGAGCAGCAAGTGGCCGCTGTCGATGTTCGCGGCCGAACCGGATTGCTCCGCTATCAAAATGTCCTGGGGCACGAGCTTCTGCCGCCATCCCCAACTCGCCAAGCCAGAGAGCAACGGCTCGGTGTCATTGTTGGTGACGCGGGTGCGGATGCCCTGCACGTTGTCATGCAAGCGCGGCGAACGAATGCGCAGCACGCCCGCGGCGGTATCGTTGTACGCCCACTTCTCCAGCAACCACACGTTGCTGGTAAGCGGAGCGGAGCGGACGGCTAGCGAGTTGCCCGCGTTGACGGTCCAGGCGGTCAACGTCGCGCCGGGGCCGGTGACAGAGCCAGAGATGACTTCCAGCGCGCCCGCCATGAACTTGCCGAATGCTGGCAGGATTAACAGCTCGAAGAGTAACCCAAGAATGCTCCGCATAGTTCTCCTTTACGCTGCGCTAGCGGCTGGCTTCGCCGGTTGCGCGTACTCCTGAAATAGTTGCACCGCAATGGGCTTGTCGATGCCCAGGGCGATGAGGTAGCCAACCGCTTGACGCGCGTCATCGCTCGGGCCTAACTTCTCGTTGTAGGCCAATCGGGCGGCGTAGAAGTGGGCAAGCTGCGCGGGCGTGAGCGCTAGCGGCTCTTTCTTCCCCGGCGCGAATACTTGCGGCAGTGAACCCTGCGCGGCCAGGTCTTGCAGATTGTTCACCTGGTGGAGCTGCGCTTCGCGCATGCCATCGGGCGTGTCAATGGGCTTGATATTCGCCCCGCCCCGCGCGGGATGACCCTTGGGAAAATCCACGTAATACTTGTTCTCGGGCGGCGTGTAGCTGGCCGGGTCGAAGTCACAAGCTGCGGGATGTCCGATGGGGAAATCGCGTTCCATGCTCAAGCCTCACGCGCTAAGGTGAGAATCTGGGCGGGCCGGGAAAACGGAAAGTAAACCCAGCCCGCCCCTTCGGCCGTTAAAATCTTATCCAGTCTTCATCTTGCGCAGCGCGGTGGTAACAGCGCTCACGCGGTTGAGGTTGCCGGGATCGCCCTTGGGGCCGCGTGGCGGCAGGTTCACGCCCTGCAGCACTTGCAGTACGGCGCCGATGCCGGTCTGGTAATAGGGCTGCGCGGCGGCGACGCCTTGCGGATAGCGCGCGGCGCCAACATTTGCCGCCTTCGCTTTCCACTTGGCTGTGCCCGCGGCATTCACGCCCTTGGCGAAGCTGCCATTGCTGGCGGCAGTCTGTACGCCTGCAGCCCACGATCCGGCAGCCGCGGCGGTGTCCGTCGCCCAATCCTTTTGCGTGCCGTTGACGCCGGATTGATACGCGGCGCCCGCGGCGCCCGCGCGTTGTGACCACTTCGCGGCGACGCTAGCGGCATCCTTTACCGCGATTCCGCAGGACAGCCCCGCGAAACCGTAAAAACCGTCATAGCACCCTTGCAAGATTCTCATGTGGTTTTGCTCCTCGCCCTGCACGGCCAGAGAACACCACTAAGGGAAATTCTTACAAGAGGAAAATGCGGACGAAACCCGCGCCCATGCTGCGCGTGCAGAGGAATCCACAGGGTAATCATAGATTTAGCTTGACGCCGTGCCTTTCGAGATGCGATATACGAGTGCGACAGGTGGTACAGTCTTTGATGGTCATACCCCCGGTGGTGGTATTTATGTGATCAGTAATCAGGCTATTCCCGTGAGGATTCACAAGTACGGCGGATCGCTAGCGATCTTGCTGGTTAAACAACTCCGCGATCTGCTACCTTGGCGGGCGGGGGATTTTGTCGCCGTGCGGGTTTGCGGCGAGAAACTGGTAATTGAGCGCTTGGCGCTGGAGAAATCGGCAACGATTCGCACGGGTGAGACTGCGCCGTACCAGGCTGCTTTGCTTGATCCGTAGGCTTGTGCAGCTCCCATTCCCAGCGCGCATCGCGCGCGGCGATGGCAGCGCGGTACTTGTCCGGGTGCATTCCGTAAGTGTAGTAGTGGGCGGCAACCCAGGGATCGGACCAGCCCTCCAGGGCGCGCCGCACGATCTCGCGACAGAAGTGCCAGTGCATTTGCTCTTGAATAGTGGGCGCCTTGGCCTCGAAGCGACAAAGCGCGGCCACCACTCGACTGCGCCAGAGTGCAGACGAACGGGCCAAAGCATTTGTACCTCAGCCGGAATACGAGCGCGAGTTACGCAGGTGTGGTGGAGGCTAGCAGCATGAAACAAGATTACCCCTTATCGGACATTGCGTACATGCGAACAGCGGTCCGTTCAACTACATCGCCTCCC
>Ga0210394_10008793_pt1 | contig 10311 bp, 9 predicted proteins | sample IncBWC12MmetaG_FD_160121 | JGI IMG/M metagenome (GOLD analysis project Ga0210394, IMG submission 160121) | Forest soil microbial communities from Barre Woods Harvard Forest LTER site, Petersham, Massachusetts, United States - Inc-BW-C-12-M | ecosystem: Environmental > Terrestrial > Soil >...
GAGGCTTTGAGCCGCAAGAAAAAAAATCGTCAGGCCTGGAACTAAATCTGCGCGGGCTCCGTACTCCTCACCAGCTTAGGAGAGGTGGCATCAATCTCCCAGATTCCCGAGGAGGTCTCATGGAACAAGTAGTTGCAATCAACTGCTCACCCGCGCGTGAGTGTCTTCCCCTCACACCCAATGCATCGGTCTGGCAGGACATCCTGGCGCAAGCCGTTACCGGCGAGACCCTGGCGGCGATGAACTACGCGTCGCTGGCCGAGATTTCTGACGATCCGGCGGAGATTGCCGATGCCCTGGAACACGCGGAAGGCGAGCGCGGGCACGCGGCGGACTTCACCGCTGAGGGCCGGCTACTCGGTATCGAAGTGACAGATAACGCGGGCGCGCGGCACTGGAAGCGGCTGCGCGAGGCTTTTATGCGCTGCATCTCTGAGAGGGATTTTATCGGCTGCCTGATCGTGCAGGAGATCATGCTGGAGTCGTTCGCGGTGGCAAGCTACGCGCGCGTGGGGAAGGTGGCTCCGGGCAGCCTGGGCAGGACGTTTGCCGCGATTGCCGCGCAGGAAGAAGAGCACATCGATCACGCGATGGAGATTCTGAGAGCCGAGCGGGAGCGGGACGAGCAGGCGTTCGACGATAAGGTGCATCGGCTGCACCTCGAAGTGATGACGACGCTGGCCAATATGCTGGCCAAGGACTGCAGCGATGGCCACTGCGAGGTGTGCCACGGAAGCTGTGTGAAGCCGTCGCTGCCCCACGTGAGCCTGAGCGCTGCCGAGCTTCGCGGCGCATCACTGCAACAGTATCTGAACTCGCTCGACATGCTGGGGCTGCCCGGGGAGGTCACACTCGCATGGGTGACTCAGTTGCCTGTTTAGCGCGGGAAGGCCGGGGGAACCCGCCGGTGGATTTTGCGCTGATCGGGCATCAGGATAGCTGGAAGGCCGCTCACGACGTGGTGGCATTTCTGCGCGGGCCCAATCATCCGCCTCTTCCGCAAGACGAAATCCGGGATATTCTGCCGTGGATTCCGCCGCGACCGGTTTGCCATGTCGAAGTGGGATCGCCTGTGGGCGGACGGGCGCGGGGACTCTACATCGATTCGTTCATTCCGCCCGACTGCCTTGACGCTGCTCACACGCACGACAATATGTCGCGTGTGCGCGGCGCCGCAGCGTGCGCCATCAAGGCTGGAGCGAAGATTGTGAGCTTGGGGGGATTCAGCTCCATCCTGATTGAGGGCAACTTTGAGCATTTGGGGGAACGGCGCGAAACCGTGTTTACGACTGGGAACACGCTGACGGTCGGCTTTATTGTGCAGGGTGTGAAGCGGATGTGCGCGCTGCAGGGTCGGAGCTTGCGGGACGCGACGCTGCTGATTGTGGGAGCAAGCGGCGACGTGGGTTCCGGCTGCGCCCACTGCCTGGCGCCGCTGGTGAAACGCGTACTGCTGAATGCGCGCAACGTGGAGCGGTTGCGGCGATTAGCTGCCGATCTGCAGGCGGATGGGGCTGAGGTGGAGATGACGGCGGATCTGCGGCAATTCTCCACGGAGGCGGACGTGGTGATTTGCGCGGCGAGCCTGGCGTCTCCGTCGCTGCTGCTGGGTCGGATGGCGTCAAACGCATTGGTTTGCGATGCGGGATACCCCAAAAACCTGTCGCCTATCGCGGAGGTGTTTGGCGCAACTGTATTCTTCGGCGGGTTGGGCCAGGTCTCGGGGGGGCTGCGATTCGCGCCGGACCTGCGCGGGGTCTTGAATCGGCATCCGTTTCCCGACGTGGTGCATGGATGCCTGCTGGAAGGGATGGCGCTGGCCCTGGAACGTCGATTCGAGCCCTATTCGCAAGGGAGGGGCCATATCACTCCCCGGCGTGTCGAAGAGATCGAGCAAATCGCCGCTAGGCACGGCATCCATCTCGCCCCGCTTTACAATGCCGATGGGCCGCTGGAGACCCGAGTCGTCGAACCTGGCCTCGCCGAGCCCGGATTTGCGTGTTGCCCGGAATTGCCGCCAGGCGGTGCAAGCGCAACCATCCACTTCGCTGCGTGATGGCCACTGTCACGGGCTCCAATCATAAGAATTGTTAACGCGCTCCCGCGGCACATCGGTTGTGCGAGACTTGGACCGTAGGCTGTTCGCGGCATGAACACTTCGCAAGCCAAGGAACCGGAAACGCAGGAGCGAACCAAGCAGTTGTCATTGCTGCTGGTGGACGACGACTCCGAACTATGCGGGATGATGCGAGAGTTCTTTGCCCAGACCGGGCATCGCCTGGAGTGTGCCTACAACGGTCGCGAGGGCCTGACATGCGCCCTGAACGGAGCGCACGACCTGGTGATCCTCGATGTGATGCTGCCGGTTCTTGACGGCTTCGGCCTGCTGAAGCAACTGCGCCGGCGCAAGGCAGTCCCGGTGATCATGCTGACGGCGCGGGTGCAGCAGCAGGACCGCATTCAGGGCCTCGACGCCGGCGCCGACGACTACCTGCCTAAGCCGTTCGATCCCGACGAGCTGCTGGCGCGGATTCGGGCTGTGCTGCGCCGCACGGAGGCGAAGATTCCGGCCGCCGCGGATGCTCTTAGCATTGGGGCCATCCGCTTGAATCCGTCGACGCGCGAAGCGTGGAGTTCGGGTGTGCTGGTAGACCTGACGGAGATGGAGTTCGATTTGCTGGAGTTGCTTATTCGCTCTGCCGGCCGCGTCGTATCGCGCGAAGAGATCACAGCGGCTCTTTTTGAGCGCGAGGCCACGCCCTACGACCGCTTCCTCGACGTGCACATCAGCCATCTGCGCAAAAAGCTGGAAAACGGACGCAGGCTCATCCGCACCGTGCGTGGCGTAGGCTATGTCTTTGCGGGAGCGAACTGACACGTGAGGCTGCGATCACTCTTCTTCGGAACCCTGCTCTCCGTGCTCGCGATTCTGGCGCTTTCGTTTCTGGTGTTTCAGGCAATCGCCAACCGCTTGCAAAGGATGACCATCGATCCGACATTCGACCGCTTCGACGAGCTGCAACTGGACAGCCTGCGGACTGCGTATGAGAGCGGCGGCACCAAGGGGCTCAAGGATTACGAAGACCGGCTCAACCATATCTTCAAGGGCTCGCACTATCTGCTGGATGCGAACGGCAACGATCTGCTCACCGGTGAGAATCGTTCCCATCTGCTGCCGCCGCCGCCCGTCACCAAGTCACGCAGCCGCATGCATGGATACTGGATAATCGCGCATCGCTCCCAGGACGGCAAGTACTGGTTTACTGCGGCGGGGTTGCTGGGCCAGCCGCATATCTGGACGTTTTTGCCCTATTACTTTCTTGTGATCGGAGCCACGGCCGCACTGGTATGGCTGGCCGCCGTGGGCGTGGTGATTCCCATTCGCAGAATCGCGAACTCGATCGCGGCGTTCGGGCAGGGCAACCTCTCGGTGCGTGTCAAGACCGATCGGCCTGACGAAATCGGCCAACTGGGGCGTTCGTTTAACCAGATGGCCGAGCGTCTGGAACGCCTGATTGTGAGCGAACGCAGGCTGCTGGGCGACATCTCGCACGAGCTGCGCTCGCCGTTGGCACGATTGAAGTTCGCGGTGAAGCTGGCGCGCAGCTCGCAGGACAGCAAAACCGCCATCGACCGCATCGAAAAAGATATCGACCGCATCGCTTCTCTGGTCTCTGACATTGTCGAGATCACTTTTGTCGAAGGCGACCCTGCGCTCCGCGGCGCTGAAACACTTCCAGTTACAGAGATCGTGGATGAAGTGGTGCGCGACTGCGCCATGGAAGCAGAGGCACGCGGTTGCCGAATTCAATTCATGGGCAGTGTCGATGGACAGGTGATGGGCAGCCGAGAACTGTTGCGACGCGCAATTGAAAACGTGTTGCGCAATGCGGTGCGTTATTCGCCCGTAGGCACAACGATCCTCGTGTACCTGTCGGAGAAAGAGCAATCTGCGGTCATTGTGGTTCGCGATCACGGTCCGGGCGTGCCAGAGCAAATGCTGGCGCGCATCTTCGATCCGTTCTTCCGCGTGGAAGAAGCGCGCAACACCAACGGCGGCGGCTCCGGCCTCGGCCTATCGATTGCCAAACGTGCAGTGCACGCGCATCATGGCTCGATTACGGCCGAGAATGCGTCGCCGGGGCTGTGCGTGAGTCTCGCCATTCCTCTCATCAACGTACCTGCCTTAAAGTGAAAGCGAGCTTGATGAGAGTGATCTCGATCACGCAGCGGTGCGTAAACACCGCGTGAATATTGACGATTTACATTTCTTAAGCTTCATTCTTGACAGCCTGCGTTGTAATCGTCCTAATGCCTCCCTCCAACGGGAGAAATCACCGAGGCATTCGAGGAGATACTCGTGAAGCGTTTTTCTTATTGCGCCCTGATTCTGGCCCTCTTGTCTGTCCCTGCTTTCGCGGCAAAGAACTCGAAGTCAGTGAATTTTCCTGAAGCGGTTACCGTAGGAAGCACGCAGCTGCCGGCCGGCGATTACACCGTGACCTGGAACGGAAGTGGATCGAATGTGCAGGTGACCATTGAGCAGAAGGGTGCGATGCACCCCGCCACTGCAACTGTGGCCGCCAAGGTTGTGGAACAGAAGAACGACCGCGACGGATACACGATCGACAGCAAGGGGAGCGTGAACACGCTCGAGACCCTGACCTTCGGCAAGTTCAGCGTGGTTCTGTCCGGCTCCCCGGCGCCAGGCCAATAAGCCTGCCGGCGGCGGCCCATTTTTGGGCGGGCGCGAACCGCCCCGCAACCGGCCCCGCGCCATCTGGCCCTACCCCCTTTCTCACTCTGTGAGCCTTCCGAACCCTTCCCCGGCCCGTCCGGGGAGGGGAGTTTTTTCTAGGATCTGCCTTTGTCACACCGGGCCCCGGCGACCGGCCAGCCTGTCCGGATGTGTCCGGATGGCCCGGGTAGCCGGGTTTGGAAATGGCCCCGTTTCCTTGTATACTGGGAGTCGGCAAGCCGGCGGGCGGGGTGTTTTTGCGCGCCCCTCTCAGCTGGCCTATCCCGCAGTGGAATTAACCACGGGACGGTCGGGCGGACGGTAACGAGTCGCTTTTCGTGATGGCTGCAGCCGGACCATCCACCGAGGATTTGGACACCCAAAGGATTTGGAGCAAAGTCATGGCACAGGTTTGTGATGTTTGCGGCAAAGGCCCGCAGTTCGGCAACAACATTTCTCACGCGCACAACGTGTCGCGCCGGCGCTGGAACGTGAACCTGCAGGCCGTCAAGGCCCTGGTCAACGGAAATGCGAAGCGTATTCGCGTGTGCACCAGCTGCATCAAGGCCGGTAAAATCGCCAAGGCGTAACCGGCGTTTTCGTTTCACGGAACCCCGTCTTCGGACGGGGTTTTTTCGTGGGCCGCGCCCTAAAGTGAGAGAACCAGCCCCGATGCGGTAGGATGGCGGAGATTCTTCTGGAGAGTCCGCATGAATCGTCGAAGGTTTGCGCAAACACTGGCCACCGCGGCCCTGGCAGCCGCCGCACCCGGTATTCCCGCGGCTGCCGAGAGCGAACCGCCCGAGGTCGGGCAGGGCGAGACCCCATTTCCGCTGTCGGTGATGCTCTGGACGGTGTTCAACGATTTGCCATTCGAGCAGCGCCTGGCAAAGGTGGCCGAAGCCGGGTACCGAAACATTCAACTGGTGGGCGAGTACGGCAAGTGGTCCGATGCCGACTTCGAAGTCGCCAATGCGGCGCGCAAGCGCCTCGGCATCCGTTTCGACGCCACCGCGGGACTGAAGCACGGCGTGAGCGACCCCGCGGTCCGCGATGCCTTCCTGGCCGAGCTGGAGCAGGCGCTGGTTCCCATGAAAACACTCGACTGCCCCGCGATGATCGTGCTCTCGGGCAATGTGGTGGAGGGGCTCTCACGCAAACAGCAGCACGAGAGCTGCATCGACGGGCTCAAGCGCGCCGTTGCGCTCGTCGAAGGGAAACAGATAGCCGGCGAGCCGGTGCGGCTGCTCTTGGAGTGCATCGACCCGGAAGAGAATCCGCGTTACTTTCTACAGTCCGCCGCCGAGGCCATCGAGATAGTGCGCGCCGTGAACCATTCGCAGGTGCAATTTCTCTACGACATGTTCCACGAGCAGATTGCGGAGGGAAACCTGATTGAGAAGCTCGATAAAGACATCGATGTGATCGGGCTGATTCACGTAGCCGATGTGCCAGGAAGGCATGAGCCGGGAACCGGCGAGATCAACTACGACAACGTCTATCGCAAGTTGGCGGAGCTGAAGTACCAGCGTGCCGTGGCCATGGAGTTCAAGCCGCTTGGCGATCCCGTAGCGGCGTTGAGGAAGGCGCGCCAGGGCGTACAAGTGGCCGTGAAGACCACGATTCGCGGATGAGCGACAACACGTGCGCCGTGCCGATGGCGACCCGGCGCGCCTCGCTATTCGCCTCGCAATGCGCGCATGGGCTCGATGGATGCCGCACGCAGCGCAGGCAGTCCTGAAGCGGCCACCGCCAACAGCAAAACGCTGATCGCAGACGCAGCCATCACCGGCGGATCGAAGGGGCTCACGCCGAACAGCATCGATCGGAGCAGTCCTGAAGCCGCTGCCGCGCCTCCCAGGCCGATGACGCACCCGATCGCTGCGAGCTTTGCGCCGGACTGCATGACCAGCCCCATGATCGCCCTGCGCTGCGAGCCGAGCGCCATGCGGATAGCCATCTCCTGCACCCGCGCTGCCACTGAAAACGCGATCACGCTGTAGATGCCGAGCACCGCCAGCAGCACGGCCGCAAACGCGAAGCTTCCGATGAGCACGGTATTGAAGCGGCGCGGCGCCTCGCTCTGCGACACCGCCTGCTCCATGGTCTGCACCTGCGTCAGCGGCAGCAACGGATCGATGGACCGCACCGTCGCGCGCATGGTGTTCTCCATCTGTTCCGGAGGCAGCGAAGACCGCAACACAATGAATCCTCCGTTGCCGTTCAGGTCCGTTGACGATGCCAGCGAGCCGGCATCGTCCTCTTCCTGGTCAACGGGTGTGTAGTATTGCTCCTTCGACGGATCATCGGGCGAAGTTATCTTCACATCGGCCACTTCTCCCACCACGGTGAGCCATGGCGTCTGCATCTCCGGCGTGCCGATGCGCAGGCGTTTCCCGATCGGGTCCTGACCCGGCCAGTAATGTTGCGCCAGCTTGTGATTCACAATGAGAACCAGTTGCGATCCGTGCCGGTCGGCTTCAGTAAAGAGCCGCCCGCGAAGCAGCGGAATTCCCATCGCGGGGAAGAAGTTCCCGATCACATTCGAAACCGTTGCCAGGTTCATGTCTGCGCCTTTGGGCGGCGTGTACCCGTCCACCACAAAGGTCTGGTTGTTGTTGTTCCCTCCTGCGGGCACCAGGCTGGTGAGCCCGGTTGAGGTTACTCCCGGCAGCGCGTTCAAACGGTTGAGCAATTCGCGGTTGAACGTGTCGATCTGCGATTGCTTCTCATACTGCTTCTGCGGGAGGCCATAGGCCGCCATGGTGACGTGCTGCACGTTATAACCAAGATCTACAGAGCGCATTTTCTCGAAGCTGCGCAGCAGCAGGAACGACGCGGTCAGCAACATCAATGCGATCGCAATCTCGGCCACAACAAGCGTCGATCGCAACCGAGCATGACCGCCGCCTTCCGATCCGCTCCTGCCGCCTTCTTTCAGGTTCGCATTCACGTTGGTGCGCAGGGCGGCAAAGGCCGGAGCCAGCCCGCACAGCATGCCGGTTACCACGCCCAGCGCGAGCGCGAAGCCGACCACTTGCCAGTTCAGGCCAATCTCGCTGATGCGCGGCAGGCTCTCAGGCAGCATGCTCTTGCCTACCCGCAAGGCTACCGCAGCCATGATCAGGCCAACCGCGCCACCGCCCATACTCAAAACCAGGCTCTCCAGAATTGCCTGGCGCAGCAGAGCCCCCGCACGGGCGCCAAGCGCCATCCTCACCGCGATTTCCCGCTGCCGCCGGATAGCCCGAACCAGCATGAGACCCGCGAGATTGACGCACGCAATCAGCAACACCACCCCCACGGCCAGAAACAACGTGCGAAGAAGCGGCTGAGCCTGCTGGGTGGTTTCGATCTGCAGAGGCCGCACCACCGCGTCGATGCGGAGGTTCGCCATCATCGCCGGGTAGTTGCGCATAATTTCCTGCGCCACCGTCTCCGCATCGCTCTCCGCCTGCTTGGCCGATACACCCTGCTTGAGCCGCCCCACCATCGAGTAGCTCCAGTTGGCAGCTGAGCTCGGCGCTAACTCGCCGGGCGTGAAGCTCATCGGCACCCACAGCTCCGAGCGGTTTAGCTGGCCGGTGATCAACGGAAACTCGAAGTTGCGCGGCATCACGCCGATCACAATGAACGGTTTGCGATCGAGCAGAATCTTGGTGCCGAGGATCTTCGCGTCGCTATGAAACCGGTTCACCCAAGTTGAGTAGCTTAGGACTGCAACCTGCTGGCTGTGTTCGTCCTCGTCGCCGGTGAAGATTCGCCCCAGCAGCGGATTCACCCCGAGCGCCGGGAAAACTCCTGCTGTGAGGCGCGACGCATTCACCTGCGCCGGATTGCCGTTACCCGAAAGCTCGTACCCCGCGCCCTGGTACCCGCCCAAGGAAGAGAATCCTTTGGTCTGCCGCGTGTAGGCCTTGATGTCAGGCACGGTGACGCCCACCTGGTCGGCTCCGCCAATATTGACCCCTTCAAGCCTGTCCCCCAGCACCATCAGCTGTGCGGAATCGGGAAACGGCAGCGGCCGCAGCAGGACGGCTTCCACAATCGAGAAGATCGCCGTGGTGGCGCCAATACCGAAAGCGAGCATCAGCACGGCGGTAATGGCAAAGCCGGGCGACTTGGCCAATTGGCGCATAACAAAGCGAAGATCAGAGAGCGATTTCTGCATAGGGATCTCCTAGGGAAGTTCAGGTTACAAAAATCAGAAGCACTTGTCCGGCCAAACCAACGCCCCTTAAGACCTCTGGAATCAGCGTCTCAAGCACAACTCCAGGATTCGGTCCGGCCCATGATGTTCGATCGCGAAATCTCTGTCCGCAATCGAACAGATCGGCGGCAACTCCTCCGTGGTGGAAAATACGGATTCACTGGGCGCGAAGTTCAACTGTTCTGTTCGGGGTGAACCGTCGGGATTGGCGGAGGGGGGTTGTGATCCAGCTCGCACCCAGAAAATGGCCAGCCCGGGCTGGGAATCTACCCGGCCAGGGCTGTCGTTTACTGCTCAGAATTTCGGCAAAAGGACCTGTAAGCCGAATTCTGTCGTGTGCGGTCATTCCTCTAGGCGCCGCGTTGCCGCGGACACTCATCAGCGACCTACCCGGAGGTTTCGGCGTGTTCTGGAGCCTCCTGAACGCATCGGGCCGATGCGCAGCGCCGCCTGGCTCCTTGCGGCTGCTTCCCTCCCTATTTGGTCTTGCTCCATGTGGGGTTTACCCTGCCCCCGCCCTCACGGACGGAGCGGTGCGCTCTTACCGCACCATTTCACCCTTACCCCGGCGCGGACTGGCCGTTCAGGCGAACCTGTCAGGTCTTTCCGGGATGCCCTGCTATGTCGCTAGCGACATGGCAGGGGTAGCCGAGGCGGTATCTTTTCTGTGGCACTGGCCGTCCACGGGCCTTGAAGCCCGCGTCCCGGACGTTATCCGGCACACCGCCCTGCGGAGTTCGGACTTTCCTCCCCCGGCGTCCGCCGAAGCGGGGCCGGCAGCGACCGCCCGGTCCTCCTGCCTTGGTCTAGTTTACCAAGGTTGCGGGCTACCAGTTGCGGTCGGGGATTTTCGAGGTGACAACATCGACGCCGCCCGGAGAATGTTCGTCTCTGACCTGAATATTGCTGTTCGCTAGCTATAACTTAACTGCCGTCGCTGCCTCGTCTGGATGTGCGCATGGGCCCACCACGATTCGGCTCAATGGAATGGCATCTTCTTTACTTGTTCTAAGCGTTACCGCGATGTACGGGATCAACGAGAAGTTCCCAGGGCGGAATTTTATCCCACCCACAGTTCCTGAGCTGTTGCTGAATGAGGGATTGTTTGGAAAGCACGGTGGCCACGCGGTTGGGTCCCTTTTCGCCCTGCGGGAGATAGAGCAGGTTGTACTTCTGGATCCGTCTCAATTGGTCGAGTAGCTGTTCGGTGGACAGCCCTGGCCATGCCGCCTCTGCCTGCCGTCGTACTGCAACAGGGAGATTCCGAGCATGCAGTAGAAGGCACGGACGCGGATCTTCTGATTGGTCCAGTGATACATCGGCCCCCATCCCTGCCAATCACCCTCCTTGAGTCCGCGAAAGA
>Ga0210394_10008795_pt1 | contig 10310 bp, 6 predicted proteins | sample IncBWC12MmetaG_FD_160121 | JGI IMG/M metagenome (GOLD analysis project Ga0210394, IMG submission 160121) | Forest soil microbial communities from Barre Woods Harvard Forest LTER site, Petersham, Massachusetts, United States - Inc-BW-C-12-M | ecosystem: Environmental > Terrestrial > Soil >...
CACCTGTCAGGTCGCTTTGATTGCCGGTGACGTTCGTTACGATCCGAGCCCGCTCGAGTTGCCCGCGGCCGGGAACATGTTGACCTGCTGCGCGCAACCCGTGGGCGACGTCGTGATCGACTTATAAGTGTACCGCCCTGCCGACAGCAGGGTCGCTCAAACCTGGTAGCCACCGCAGTCACTTGCACGCTCAAGTCCCGCGAGCGCGTATGTGTGCGCGTTTAAAGGCTGAGGCCGAATCAGAGTTTTCCTAGCCGTTTGCGCCGATGCGCGCCACTCGCGGGCTTGCAAGAATCGATAATCGCCTTTCAAGAATATGAAAGACCTGCGCGCGGCCGCAGAGCTAGCATGGTCGAATAATTTATAGCCGCCACCGGGAGCTGGATCAACCGTCCAGCCACCGGTGAAAGGCGGGTCGCCCGATTGACCATGGGGCGCCTACAGTGCGAGCGCCTTGCGTTTGCAAGTACCTTGCAAGCAAGCCTCACGCACTGGCAAATCAAGGTGATCGAGGACAGGGGACCTTGCCACTCGCAATCGGTTCGGGGTTGGCAATGGGTGAACCAAGAGAAATGAAGATCGACTCAAGGGAGAACAAAGATGACACTGCGATGGAGACGCGCTCTGACCTCAAACAGAGCTCGAAAAGGCATGACCCGGGCGCTCTTGCTCGGCGCTTTGCTCGCGGTCAGCGGATTACCCATGTCCGCGACGGCTGAAGACGATGGTGGACCCGTCGTTCAGACTGCGGAAGGCCCGGTGCGCGGCATGGCGAAAAACGGCGTGTATGAATTTCTGGGAATCCCCTATGCAGCGCCGCCGGTGGGTAATTTGCGTTGGCGCCCGCCACAACCGGTCAAGCATTGGGAAGAGCCTATCAACGCCACGCATTTTGGCCACACCTGCGCTCAGGCTGAAGAGCTTGGCGTGTTTGCGGGCCCGGCCAGCGTCACCGAGGACTGTCTCTTCCTGAACGTCTTCACAACGCAACTCGGCCATGGCGGCCCATCGACCGGGCTTCCGGTCTTCGTCTGGATCCACGGCGGCGGAGACGTCGACGGCGAATCCAGCGACTATGACGGCAGCAAGCTCGCCACGGGAGGCCCGCTGGGCACTCCCACCGTGGTGGTCACGATGAATTATCGCCTTGGCCTGCTGGGCTTTTTCGCGCACCCGGCGATCAACGCCGAGGGCCATCTGTCCGGCAACTACGCGGTGCTGGATCAGCAGGCTGTGCTGCACTGGGTGCAGCGCAACGCCGCCGCGTTCGGCGGCGATCCGACCCGGGTCGCGCTGGGCGGTCAATCCGCCGGCGCATCGAACACCGGCGACAATCAACTCTCGCCGCTGGCCAAGGGCCTTTTCAACCGGGCGATCTACGAAAGCGCGCCATTGTCCTCGATCACCGACATGGCGGTGTACCTGCCTCGGGGAACGGCGTTCTCGAACGCCGCCGCAAGCGCCTATAACCTGCCCGACTGCGCTTCCGGCACGCCGTCAGTGGTCGCCGCCTGCATGCGATCGCTGACGGTCCCACAGGTCTTGCAACTCAACCAGAACGCAAATACGGGCTTTTACAATGGAACCACCTTCGCGCAGGGCCCGATGGTTGACGGCACCATTATCCCGCACGAGCCGATCTACGCCTGGACCACCGGCAACTTCAACCACATGCCGACCATGGGCGGGAATGTTCAGGACGAGGGCAACTTCGGTATCAGCAATACCGAGTACTTCAGTGGTGGATTTCAGGGAGGCCCGTCGTCGCAAGTACCCATCGACTCGACGCACTACCAGGCCATTGTCACCTCCGCTTATGCATCAACGGCTCCTGCGTGCTCGGGGCTTGGAGGAGCGTGCCCGACCTACCCCGCCGGGACCGCAGCATCCGTTCTGGCGCAATACACGCCTGGATCCGGTCTGTGTGCCGGCCTGACTCCGCAGCAGTGCGACGATCTGGTCGGAACACATCCGGGAGTCTGTCGCGATCGCGTGGTCGATGCCCTGTGGGCGCAATATGCCGACAATCCGGTCTACGAGTATGAGTTCAATGATCAAGGCGCGCCCTGGTACTACCCGAAGATGCCCGACACGACGGCGACCGGGTTGATGACCCCGCTGGCAGCCCACACGATCGACATCCAGTTCCTGTTCCCGGGCTGGCATGGTGGAGCTCTGGGCGTGCAGGGCGCAAGCCAGTCGACCGCCATGAGCGCGGCAGAGGAAAACCTCTCCGATGAGCTGGTCGCGGCCTGGACGTACTTTGCGAAGACCGGCAATCCGAACCCGGGCGGCGGGAACTCGCCCTGGCCGCGCTTTGTCGACCAGTCGGGCACGACTTGCACGCTCAACACGGGAACCGGGCCTGTCACTTATCAATGTCCGCAGCAAGGCGTACCGCAGTTCCTGTCGGAGAACGTGCCGTCGCTGTCGACCTTCACGTGGCAGAGTTTCGGTGACGCTCACAATTGCGATTTCTGGGACAAGATCCTGGTGTACCAGCCGCGCTTCTGAGCTCAGTGAGTGACTCAACGGACGGCGGCAACGCCGTCCGTCTCGCGATGTCCAAAGAATCCATGGCGCTTGCCGTCGGCGATCGGCATCGGCCGATCCGGATCAGCGCGCAGCGTTGGTCGAGCAGCGACGGACCCTGGAGCGGGGTTCCGGTCGAGTGCCATGTGCTGGGATCCCGCGGACGGCTGACCGAATTCGGGATCGATCACACGTTGCTCGGCCTATGCGTCAAAGGCAAGGGCACACTGCAAGTCGACGAGCGCAATTCGCGCCAGCGCGTTCGCTCGATGCCGGGACGTGAGCCGGCGAAAGCTCGCTTGACCGTCGAGCCGCAATACGCGATCTCGGACCCGCAGGTTGTCTCACTCGTGCTGAACATGGGCGCCGAGATACAGGCCGGCTGGCGGGCAGGCGGCTTCTACGGGGAGGCACTGTCGCTCGCTCTTGCCGCTTATTTGTTCGGCCGGACCTCGCGACGGCACGCGCCGGCAACGGCGCGCGGCATCGCGCTATCGCCGAGTCAGGTCCGGCGCGTTCGGGATTATGTGGGCGAGAACCTCGGTGGCGACATCGGCCTTTCCGAGCTGGCCAGCCAGACCGGGCTGAGCCCGCACTATTTCTCGCTGCTGTTCAAGCGGGCGGTCGGGGTGTCACCGTACCGCTACGTCCTGTCGACACGCATCGAACGTGCCAAGCGATTGCTCAGGGAGCGCAAAATGGCCATGTCGGAGATCGCGCTCGAGCTTGGCTTTGCCGATCAAAGCCACTTTTCGAAGGTTTTCAAAACCTTCGCCGGCGCGACCCCCAGGCAGTATCGATCTTTGTACTAGAAGCCCAGCAGCCATTGTTCCGCGGTTCGTCGTGACCTGCGAGCGCCCAAAAACGCGGCGCCGCGTTCGCTTAGTCCTTGATTTTTCTGCAGCGGAAAATAGCGCTGGCGAACGCCCGCCAATCGAAGTCACAATCGTCGCGACACGAATGTAACGAGTGCCCGCGAACTTTCGCCGCTCGCGGTAGCGATGGGAAAACAGCGTGATGAAGAAAGTCGCGTCGGATCAGCTCGATTTGTTCAAGAGTTCCAAGCCAAGGCCAAGGCGCGCGGCGCTCGACAGGCAGAATCAGCAGTCAGCGACCGCCGGGTCGGAGGGATCTTTGCTGATCTACTCGGGTCCCGAGGAAAAGGAGTGGCGCGCCAGGGCGCTGGAGCGTATTGGCGACGAGCGCACGCGCAAGCTGATCCACAAGATCCCGCCGGGGCCGCTGCGGCGCAGGCTGTCGCCCCCACCTTCGGCCTCCCAGCTGGACGAGCTCGCGCACAAATTTCCGAACTTCGAAGCCCCAACCGCATGTATCCGCGACTACGCGATGTTGTGCTCGCCCGCTACCGGACTGCGACTGCGCCCGATGCTGCTAAGCGGAGCTCCCGGGGTCGGCAAGACTGCGTATGCGCGTTATCTGGCCCAGCTGCTGGGGGCACCGATGCTGTTCGTCAACATCGCCTCGGCCACCGCGGGCTTCGCCATCAGTGGCCTGGACATGCGCTGGTCCTCCGGTGCGCCGGGCTGCGTGTTCGCATCGCTTGTGCTGGGTGATCCCGGGCTGCCGGCCAACCGCCTGATGGTGGTCGACGAGGTCGACAAGGCCCCTTGGGTTTCTCAACACGACCCTCTGGGGGCCTTCTACTCGCTGCTCGAGGCTTCGACGGCATGCCGGTTCTGCGACGAGGCGTGCGATCTGCCGATCGACGCCAGCGCAATGATCTTCGTCGCGACCGCCAACCATGTCGATGCCGTGCCCGCGCCGCTGCTGTCGCGAATGGATGTCTTTCACGTCCGGCCGCCGCTCCCCAGCGAAATGCCGGCAGTCGTCGAGAGCGCGTGGGCTGATCTGCGCGTGCAGGAGGGCTGGTGGGCACGCCGATTCGTCGAGGAACTCGACCCGCCGGTGGTCGCGGCCCTTTCACAGCTGCCGTCGGTGCGCGAGATTGTCAAGCGGCTTCGCCGTGCGGCGGGGTGCGCTGTCCGCCAGGATCGGATCCGGATCAAGGTCGAGGACGTTGCAGCCAGCGGGAGCGGGTCGGAAGCGCGCTCGCGCGGGATCGGGTTTGCTTGAAGCGCATCGACAGTGAAGCGGATCGGAGTCAGCCCATGCAAAATCATTTCAAGAACCTGTTGGCATCCGGCAGAGTCGCGGTCGGCACTCTCGTCCAACTGCCGAGCGCACCGGTGGTCGAGGTCCTTGCGCAAGCCGGGTTCGATTGGCTGCTGATCGACACCGAGCATGGCCCGATCGACACCGAGAAGCTGCAGGCGATGATTCGCGCCACCAGTGAGACGCCGGCAACGCCCGTCGTACGCATTGCGTCCAACCTCGACTGGCTGGCCAAGCGTGCGCTCGATGCCGGCGCACTCGGCATCATGACGCCTGGAGTGAACAGCGCCGGGGAGGCGCTAACGGCGGTGCGCGCGGTGCGCTATCCGCCGACAGGTCATCGCGGCTTCGGCCCGACGTTTGCCGGCTTGCGGTGGGGTCTGACCGCCTCCGAATACGTGCAGCAGGCCAACGAAGCCGTGATGGCGATCGTACAGATCGAGCATTGCGACGCCGTGGCTCGAATCGACGAGATCCTCGCCGTGCCCGGAATCGACCTAGCGCTGATCGGCCCGTATGACCTGTCAGGATCGATGGGTCTGCTCGGGCAGGTGCTGCATCCGGAAGTTCAGGCAGCGATCGATCGCGCGCTCAAAGCGGCGAAGAAAGCGGGTGTTCCGGCCGGAATCTTCGGTGCCACCGCCGACGAGGTCAATCGATACGTTGCGCAGGGGTTTCAAGCGATCCTGATCGGCGTCGACGTCGCTTTTCTCGCGACTGGCGCCAAAACCGTGCTGACTCAGGTCAAACGTTGAGTCGCCCGATTGCGTCCATCAATTTCGCGCAACCGGCTTCAAGTCGCCGATCGCGAAGCGCACCGCATCCTCGACATGGTCCAGCCACACGAATTGCAGTTTTTCCCGCACCTCGGCCGGCACGTCCTCCAGGTCCTTCTCGTTGCGCTGGGGAAGCATCACGATGCGGATGCCGGCTCGCAGCGCCGCCAGGGTCTTCTCCTTGACTCCGCCGATCGGCAGGACGAGTCCCCGCAGACTCACCTCGCCGGTCATCGCCACATCCGACCGCACCGGCTTGCCGGTCAGTAGCGACACCAGCGCGAGGAACATGGCGACGCCCGCGCTTGGCCCGTCCTTCGGGGTAGCGCCGGCTGGAACGTGCACATGCACGTCGACTTTATCGAGCGACTCGCCGGTCCAGGTCTTGGCCAGCGTCAGCGCGGCCTGAGCCGACTCCTTCATCACATCGCCCAGTTGGCCGGTCAGGATCAGCCGCCCGCTGCCGGGGACTTTGCTGGCTTCGATGAACAGGATGTCCCCGCCCACCGGCGTCCAGGCAAGACCGGTGGCGACGCCGGGCACGCTGGCGCGCAGCGCCGACTCGTTCTCGAAGCGCCGCGCGCCGAGAATTGGCGCCAGGTCGTGCGCATCGATCGCGACATGCTGCGCCCGCCCCTCTGCGATTTGCATTGCCACGTGGCGCAGCACCGAGCCGATCTCGCGCTCCAGGTTGCGCACGCCCGCTTCGCGCGTGTAATCGCGCACGATGGCCGCCAGAGCCGCGTCCGTCAGACTCGCCAGCTCGGGCTTCAGGCCGTTGGCATCGAGCTGACGCTTGACCAGGTAGCGCCGCGCGATCTCGATCTTCTCCTCCTCGGTGTAGCCGGGCAGATGAATGATTTCCATCCGGTCGCGCAGCGGCCCCGGGATCGTGTCGAGCACGTTCGCGGTGCAGATGAACATTACGCGCGACAGATCGAAGTCGACCGCCAGGTAGTTGTCGCGGAACTTGTGGTTCTGTTCCGGATCGAGCACCTCCAGCAGGGCGCTGGCCGGATCGCCGTGAAAGCCTCCCGCGCCGGTCTTGTCGATCTCGTCCAGCATCAGCACCGCGTGCGTCGTGCCGGCGCGGCGCATCGCCTGGATGATGTTGCCGGGCAGCGCCCCGATGTAAGTGCGTCGGTGCCCGCGGATCTCCGCCTCGTCGTGCACGCCGCCCAGCGCGACCCTCTGGAAGACACGGCCGGTGGCGCGGGCGATCGATTGACCGAGCGAGGTCTTGCCGACACCCGGTGGACCGACAAAGCACAGGATCGGGCTCTTGCCCTCGGGGTTCAGCTTGCGAACAGCCAGGTACTCCAGAATGCGCCGCTTCACCTTGTCCAGGCCGAAGTGGTCCTCGTCGAGCACGCGGCGCGCTTCAGCCAGGTCGATTGGCCGCTGAGGCGCCGGCTTCCAGGGCAGTTCGGTCAGCCATTCCAGGTACGTGCGCAGCATCGAGTATTCGCCGCCGCCCTCTCCCGCCCGTTGCAGACGCTTGAGCTCCCGCTCCGCATGCTTCAACACTTCTTCCGGCATGCCGGCCGCTTCGATTGCTTTTCTCAACTCCTCGATGTCAGCCGCCTGATCCTCGCCCTCACCGAGCTCCTTCTGGATCTGCCGCAGCTGCTCGCGCAGCACGTGCTCGCGCTGGCGCTCGTCGAACTTTGCCCGCGTCTTGTCGCCGATCTCCTTGGACAGCCTCAGCACCTCGACACGAGCCGACAGCAGCCCGATCACCTTGTCCAGGCGCCGCACCAGATCGAAGGTCTCCAGGATGTCCTGCTTCTCCTCGTTCTTCGCATCGATCAGGCTGGCCACGATGTCGGCCAGCGCCGGCGCCGATTCGATGCCGCGCACCGCCTCGGCCAGCTGATCCGGCATATGCGGCAGCAATCCGATCGCTTCGCCAACCCGCTCCTTGAGCTGAAGGAAGCGCGCTTCCACTTCGGGACCTTCCGCGCGAGGTTGCTCGATCATCGCCACCCGCGCCACCATATACGGCCAGCCTTCCAGGAATTCGAGCACCCGGAAGCGAGATTCGCCCTGCACCACCAGGTGATGGGCCGCATCCTGGCCCGTGATGTAACGCGCGATCGGCCCCGCCGTCCCGACCCAATACAGATCGGAAGGCGTCACATCGGCCTTCTGCGGATCGCGCTGCAGCAGGAATCCGGCTCGCAGCTCTCGCTTCACCGCCTCCTGGGCCGCCGCCACGGAGGAAGCCCGGCCTACGGTGACCGGCGACAGCACGCCGGGAAAGAGCACGGCACTGCGCAACGGGATGATGATCAACGCATCCTGGGGTAGAGGCCTGGAAGCGCCGGTGGCCTGCGTGTGAGCGGGGCCCGCCGAGCCTGCTCCCTGAGGTCGCGCATCGTCGGCGGACCACATCTGCTGCTGCATTGGCGGATGCTTCATCGAGATCCCCTCACTTTCTTGAACGTCAACAGCAGGCAACCGTCCACCAGTTGCTGCGCCTGCGGTTCGAGGGCGTGCATCGGCAAGGCGATGCGCCGCTGGAATCGACCGTAGGGAATCTCGATCCGGTGGATGCGTGCGGCCGGGCTGGCAGGAAAGGCCCTGACGCCCGAAACCGTGATCCCGTCCGGGTCCAGTCCAACCACGACGGCCGCCGCAGGCACCCCCGGCAGGGCGACCTGCACCATCACCTCGGTGTCGGTTTCCACCAAATCAACGGGCGGCTCCCAGCACCGGGCTTCCGAGAGGCTGGCGCGTACAAACTGCCGATGCAAGCGCTCAGCCTGATCCAGCAAAGACAGAGCATCGCCCCACATCCAGGTCGACAAGTCGCGTGGTCCCATGCGCGGGTGTCCCTTTGTATTGAAGCCATACATGGGGCCGCCAACAGGGTCTTCAACAGGGTCCGCGCGGGCAGTCGCCAGTTGGCGGCTCCCGCGGGTATCCGGGTATGACGGGCGTTGACCGGCCTCGCCCTCGGATTATCTTCCGATCGTCGAGCTTGACGAAGAGCGGGGCGCGGTCCGGTCGAACCGGCGGCGGCGTTCGCCGCGTATGACGATGGCTACGCCATCACACTTCCATTCAGCACGGCGCCCGCGTGCTCGTCTTCGGCCGACGAGTCCAGCAGCGGAGACGGAATCTGCTTCCTGGGTTTGACGCCGAGATCGCGCAGCATCTCGGCCTGCTGAATCGCACTGCCTTTGCCTCGGTAAAGCTTCTGTTCGGCTAACGCGTACGCGGTCTGCGCGCTCTTCAACCGCTCGCCCACCGTTCTGAGGTCTTCGACAAAGGCAACCAGCTTGTCAAAGAGCTCGCCGCCTCGCCCGGCGATTTCCCGCGCCGTGCGGCTCTGGGCCTCCTGCCGCCACAAGTGAGCCACCGTTCTGACGACGAACAGGAGTGTCGACGGGCTGACCAGCAGCACGTTGCTCTGCCATGCGTCCATGAACAGCTCACGGTCGTGCGCCACCGCGAGCATGAACGCGGGCTCGACCGGCACGAACATCAGCACGAAGTCCAGCGAATCAAGCCCATAGATCGTCTGGTACTGCTTCTCCGAAAGCGCTTCGAGGTGCGCGCGCATCGAATCGAGGTGATGTCGAAGCGCAGCCTGCCGCCCTGCGTCGGTTTCGGCCGACGCGAACCCCTCGTAAGCGATCAGAGGGACTCTCGTATCGATGACGAGATGCCTGCCCTCGGGAAGATGAATGACGACATCCGGTTGCTGCCGCTTGCCGTCGTCCACGTCTTCAGGCTGCCGGGTGAAGTACTCGGCACCGGCGCGAAGGCCGGATGCCTCGAGAATGCGTTCCAGAACCAGATCACCCCAACTGCCTTGCGTCCTCGTCGATCCCTTCAGGGCCGAGGTCAGGTTCTTCGCGTCTTCACTCAGCATCTGATTCAGCTCGAGCAACTGCTGAACCTGCTCGGAAAGCGCGGTGCGGTCCTTTCCTTCCTGAAAGTACGCCTCCTCCACCTTCTTCTGGAATTCCGTGATCCTGCTTCGCAGCGGATCGAGCAACAGGTCGAGGTTGGTCTGGTTCTGCTCGGTGAAGCGCTTCGACTTCTCTTCGAGAATGTCGTTCGCGAGCGATTTGAACTGAGCCCCCAGCGCTTCCCTGGCATCCATCAGCAACTGCAGCTTATCGGCGGCAGTGCGCTTTTCGGCCTCGTAGCGTTCTTCAAGGGCTCTGAGCTCTCTGGCCAGCTCAACGCTTTGGGACTCGGCCTGCTCGCGACGCTTGTGCTCTTCCTGGTACAGCGTTGCTCCCGATTCGAGACCCGTCCTGGCCGCTTGAAGCTCCGCCGTGAGCTGCGCCACCTCGCGCCCGGCTGTCTCGCGCGAATCTGCCAGCGTCTTGCTCGTCAGCTCCGCAGTCGCCCTGATCTGGGCAAGTTGCTGGTCGAGCTCGGGGATCCTGGATGCACGCTCCTCGAGCTGAGCCTTCAGATTTCTGACGGACGTGAGCTCGGCGGTCAATCGCTCTTCATGCGCCTTTGCCTCGCCGCGTTCGGTCCGCAGTTGCGCCGCGCTGCTCTCGGCCTGCCTCGCGCGAAGGTTGGCAGCGGTCAGCTCGACACTGGCCGCGGCTCGCGCGCGGGCCACCGCCCCGTCGATCATGGCTCTCTCGCGCGCCCGCAGTATCAGCCAGGCGGCCAGGCCACCGAACACGATGCCGAGTGGGAGCACAGTAAGCGGGGCTAACAAGTCAAGCTGCGTCATGTCCGAATTCCCCCGATAGGCGACGATGAGTGGGTCGAACCGGTCGTCACTAGGCGCCAGGATGTATTCCGCTTTCCCTCGCCAATGACCGTGGCCGCTCGAATGGCCTGCGTACGCGACCGATGGCTCGCGAAGCTTCCTCCTTGCCGCGCCGGAAGAAA
>Ga0210394_10008799_pt1 | contig 10305 bp, 10 predicted proteins | sample IncBWC12MmetaG_FD_160121 | JGI IMG/M metagenome (GOLD analysis project Ga0210394, IMG submission 160121) | Forest soil microbial communities from Barre Woods Harvard Forest LTER site, Petersham, Massachusetts, United States - Inc-BW-C-12-M | ecosystem: Environmental > Terrestrial > Soil >...
TAGGGGAAACGCACCGCAGCCGGCGTCGCATCAACGGGCGGGAAATCCGCTCCGGTGGCGCCAAGCGGCAGCCCGCCTTGCCGCTGAAACGCGGCGCCGATTGCCGAGAGCAGCGGATCGTGGAAGACGGGCGCGAGCAGAGACACCCCGGCCGGCAGACCGTTCGCCTGGACCCCGTTCGGTACCGCGATCGCCGACAAATCTAAGAGATTGGCGAAATTGGTGTAATGGCCGAGCGTCGCGTTGAGCGCGAGGGGCTCCGCCTCGATCTCCGCGATGCGGTAGATCGTGCCGGTGGTCGGCACCAGCATGAGATCGATTCCACGCCACACCGGCGCGGTCTCTTGCGCGAGCGCGGCGAACCTCTCCTGGCCGCGAAAAACTTCCGCCGCGGGCAACCCGTCGCCGCCCTCCACCACCCGTCGCGTCGTCGGGTGAAGGATCTCGCGGCGGCCGAGGGTCGCGGCATCGATGGCCACTCGCCGCTCCGCCAGCCACGGCCCGCCATAGACCAGCGCCGCGGCCTCGGTGAACGGTGCGAAATCAACCTCGACAATGTCGCCGCCGAGGAGAACCAGCCGCGCGATCGCCGCGTCGAACAACCGCGCCGCGTCCGAATTGCCGAAGAATTCGCGCTGACCCGGCCGCGGCACCCCGACGGCAAAGCGCGCCGGCATCGCACCATAGGCGCCGAACCCGGCAGGCATCGCCCGCGAATGGGGATCCGCCGCGTCGAACCCGAGCGCACACTCGAAGACGATTGCCGCATCGGCGACGGTCAGCGCGAAGATCGAGACGCAATCGAGCGAATGACAGGCCGGGACGATGCCGCGCGTGCTGAGGAGGCCGCGAGTGGGCTTCAACCCGACGATGTTGTTGAACGCCGCCGGAACCCGCCCGGAGCCCGCGGTATCGGTGCCGAGGGCGAAGCTCGCCAGCCCCGCCGCCACCGCCACCGCCGAACCGGAGCTCGATCCGCCGGGGATGTAGGCCGGATCGAACGGGTTGCGCGGCACCCCGTACGGCGACCGTACGCCGACCAGGCCGGTGGCAAATTGGTCGAGATTGGTCTTGCCGACGAAGAGCGCGCCGGCTCGTCGCAGCCGGTCGACGACCGGCGCGGAAACCTCCGCGACATAGGCGAATTCGGGGCAGCCCGCGGTGGTCGGCAGCCCCGCGACGTCGATATTGTCCTTGACCGCGAACGGCAGGCCGTAGAGCGGCAGCGCGGCGATGCCCTCGGCGGCGGCGCGCCGCTCCAGCGCGATCGCCTCGTCGAGCAGCAGCCCGGCCGGCACGCGCGAGATCCACACCGCATCATTGCCGCGCCGCTCCACCCGCGAGATCACCTCCCGGACGATCGCCGCCGGGGTCGCCTCACCGCCCGCATAGGCTGAGCGCAGCGTGTGAAAATCGAGACTGACAGCCATACGTTCGATCCGCTTCTCCTGCGACCGGCCGACACCTCTAGCGAAGATGCAAGAGCGCCGCCACCGCCAATCCGCCGGGCGGCGCGGGTCCGCTCCGCGGCATTCGGTCCAATCTGCTCAAAATTTGTGCACAATCGCCGTACTGACGGCGGATCTGCGCGGCATTCCTCGCGTTTCGGGCTGGCATGGGCGTTGCGTATATTCAACAGATGGCGGCAAGGCCGCCGCAACCGGGGGAGTGCGGCAAACAGGCGTCCTTCGAGACGGCGCTTCGCGCCTCCTCAGGATGAGGTTAAATCGGTGATTGCATTAGATAACACCTCATCCTGAGGAGCCCGCATCGCGGGCGTCTCGAAGGACGCATTGCGCCAATCCAGCAACCTCATCAATAAATTCACAAACTCACAGGGGGGAAAATTGACCGATCGTCCGTTTGATGCCGCAACCTATGTCGATGCCGCCGCGGCGCTGATCGGGCTGCCGCTCGATCCGGCGCATCGCCCGGGCGTCATCCTCAATATCGAGCGCATCGCCGAGATGGCGGGGCTCGTCATGGCGTTCGCGCTACCCGAGGAGACCGAGCCGGCGCCGGTCTTTCTCGCGTGAGCGAAGCCGATGCGCTGACGATCGCCGCCCTGGTGCGCGGCGGCGCGGTGTGCGCTGTGGAGGTCGCCGAGGCGGCGCTCGCCCGGATCGCGGCGAAGGACCCCGCCCTCAACAGCTTCACCGCGGTCACCAGGGCGCGGGCCCTCGCCGACGCCCGCGCCGTCGACGCGGCGCTCGCGCGGGGCGAGGATCCGGGCCCGCTCGCCGGTGCGCCCTTCGCCGTCAAAAACCTGTTCGATGTCGAGGGGCTGGTCACAATCGCCGGGTCGAAGATCGACCGCGAGGGCTCGCCGGCAATGGCGGATGCGACGATCGTCCGGCGCCTCGTCGCTGCCGGAGCGGTCTTGGTCGGCGCCCTCAACATGGACGAATACGCCTACGGCTTCACCACCGAGAACACCCATTACGGAGCGGCGCATAATCCCCACGACCCGGCGCGCGTGGCCGGCGGGTCGTCAGGCGGGTCGGGCGCCGCGGTCGCGGGCGGCCTCGTGCCGTTGGCGCTGGGTTCCGATACCAACGGCTCGATCCGGGTGCCGGCCTCGCTCTGCGGCGTCTTCGGGCTGAAACCGACCTACGGGCGCCTCAGCCGCACCGGCGCGCGCCTCTTCGCCGCCAGCCTCGACCATGTGGGCCCGCTGGCGCGTTCGGTCGGCGACCTCGCCGCGGCCTACGACGCGATGCAGGGACCCGATCCGCGCGACCCGGCCTCAGCCGACCGCGCGGTCGAACCGGCATCGCCGGAGATCGAGCAGGGCGCGAAGGGGCTGCGGATCGCCATCGCCGGCGGATATTTCGCCGGGACCGGAGAGGCCGCAGCGGCGGTGGCGAATGTGGCTCAGGCGCTCGGCGTCACCCGCAAAATCGACATCCCCGAGGCCGCCCGGGCGCGCGCCGCCGCCTTTGTGATCACCGCCAGCGAGGGCGCCAATCTGCATTTTGCCGATTTGAAGGCGCGCGCCGACGATTTCGACCCGATGACGCGCGACCGGTTCCTCGCCGGCGCGCTGATCCCGGCGAATTGGGTCACCCAAGCACAGCGCTTTCGCCGCTGGTATCAGGAGCAACTCCTCGCCCTCTTCGACGACACCGACATTCTCTTGATGCCGGCGACGCCGTGCAGCGCTTCCTTGATCGGGCAGGATATGGTCGAGATCGACGGCGCCCTGGTGCCGACCCGGCCCTATCTCGGGGTCTATACGCAGCCGCTCTCGTTTATCGGCCTGCCGATCGTCGCGGCCCCGCTGCGCCGCGCGGGCGAATTGCCGATCGGGGTACAGATCGTCGCGGCGCCGTGGCGCGAGAGCGCGGCGCTGCGCGTGGCGCGCGCACTGGAGCGGGACGGCGTAACGTGCGCCGAAATTGCCCTCGGGAGTTGACCGCGGCTGAGCCGCGCGGGCCCCCAATCCCTCCCCTTCCGCCGCCGCTGCCGATGCTGCATGCATCTGGTTATCGGGCGGGCAATGTGCGTGCCAAACGGGGGATCGGCACCGGCATGGAAACGCGGACGGCACGCCATTCCCGGTTGATCGCTGCGGCCATTGCTGGCAACCTCCCGGGGTGCGCGAGCCTCTCCATTGTTGACCGGATCTAAGCCGGGTCTCAGCCGGATCTAAGATGGCACCCGTCATGCCATACGCCGATCGTTATAATAGGCGGCGAGGCTAGCCGCCGATGTGCCGCCGAATCCGGCACGAAATTGCGACCTGGCTCGGGGTCGCCGCGCTCTTTTGCCAAATCCTCCTGCCGTCCAGCGTTGCCCTGCGGGCCGGCGCGATCGGCTTCGGCTGGTCGGCGCAGGCCGCGCACGAGCATCATCATCATGACCCGGGGCTGGCAAATTCCCTTGGCCTTGACGGGGCCTCGCGGCACTCGCACCTCGGAGATACGCCATCCGCCCGAGTTCGGCTCGACCTCGCCTACCTGACGCCGTACACGGTCCTCGACCCGCCGCAATCGCCGGCGGTGGCATTGCGTTGGGTAGCCTTCGTTGCCGATAGGATGGCACCGGCTCCCTCGGGCGCCGACAGCTTTTCCCGCCCCCTCCCCAGAGCGCCTCCTCCGCCGGCCTGATCGACCGGCCGACGGTCCGACCGTCACCTTCCCTGCCCGACGCCATTGTTGCGCCGGGTGGCGACGGCGTTCGCGTCGGGACATCCGTCATGCTCAACCACATTGCCAACCGCATGATTGCGCTCTGGCTCCTGGGGGGGGTTAAGCGATGTTTTACATTAAGTCAGAGCTCTATCTATTTGATCGAACGGTAATCCGATTTATGATGGGTGGGGGAATCGTCGCCGCCGCCGTGTGGCTCACCGGCCAGCCCGAGCCGGCCGGCGCCCACGGCTTCGCCGGCGACCGCTTCTTTCCGGCAACCATCCTGACCGACGACCCGTTCGTCGCCGACGAGATGTCGCTGCCGACCTTCACCCGCCCGCCGACCGGTGCCGACGGCTCGCACGCCTACAATCTCGATACCGATATTTCGAAGCGCATCCTGCCCGATCTGGGGTTCACCGCACATTACGGATGGGTCAACTCCGCCATACCGACAATGAAGACGGTCACCGGTTTTGGCGCGCTCAACACCGGCCTCCAATACCAGCTCTTCATCGACCCGCAGCGCGAGATGATGGCTCTGGCCGGGCTCGGCGTCACCTGGGCGCACACCGGCCGGGTCGCGGCCTTGGCCGCGCCGGATTTCACGACCCTCACGCCGACCTTCGACTTCGGCAAGGGGTTCGGCGATCTGCCCGACTCGATGCCCTTTATCCGGCCCTTCGCGATCACCGGCAATTTGAGTGTCGACTTCCCGACCAAGACGGAAAGCGCGGGCATCCCCAACCCGAATAATTTCAACTATGGCTTCGCCTTTGAATACAGCCTCGAATACCTGCAGCATCATGTGAAGGATATCGGCATCACGGCGCCGTTCGATCACATGGTCCCGCTCGTCGAGGTCGCCTTTACGACCCCCTTAAACCGGATCACGCCGGGAGTGAGGACGACCGGCACGGTGCAGCCCGGAATCATCTGGTCGGGTCAGTATTACCAGATCGGCGCCGAGGCAATCCTTCCGATCAACACTCTCTCCGGCAAAGGCCTCGGCGCCGTCGTTCAGCTGCATTTCTACCTCGACGACATCTTCCCCAGAAGTATCGGCCAACCATTGCTCAGATGGTGATCCCATGTCGGTAACCAGACAAACCAGCCTCAGGGCTGCGCGGCTGGCGCTCGCCGTCCTGGCGGCCGCAATCGTCCCCTCGGGCGTCCTTTCCCACGCCTTCCTCGACCACGCCGTTCCGTTGGTCGGCAGCACGGTGCACGGCTCGCCGGGCGAGGTGAAGGTGTGGTTCACCCAGGAGCTCGAACCGGCGTTCAGCAATTTGCGGGTCGTCGACCAGAATGGCGCCCAGGTCAACCGCCAGAACAGCGCGGTCGACCCGAGCGATCGGATGCTGATGGAGGTGTCGCTGCCGAACTTGCCGCCCGGCAAATACAAGGTGTTTTGGCATGCCCTCTCGGTCGATACCCACACGACCGAGGGGACGTTCAGCTTCGAAATCGTGCCGTGAGCGAGCTGCTTACCCAATGGAATATCAGTAAAGGATATCACAATGTCTCTCAGATTGCTCGCGATTATTGCGTGCCAGTTGATCGCCGGCGCCGCCTTGGCGCAGACCGGCACGGTCGAGATCACGGATTCCTGGGCGCGCGCGACCCCGGGCAAGGCGGAAACCGGTGCCGCCTATCTGACGATCGTCTCCTCGGTGGCAGACCGCCTCATTTCCGTCTCGACCCCGGTGGCGCAGAAGGCGGAACTGCACACGATGTCGATGGAGGCCGGGGTCATGAAGATGCGACCGCTCGGAGGCATCGATCTTGCCCCCGGAGAGAAGGTGACGCTGAAGCCGGGCGGCATGCACATCATGCTGACGGGGCTGGTGATGCCATTAGAGGCCGGCCAATCCTTCCCGCTGACCCTCAATTTCGAGAAGGCCGGTTCGCGCGAGGTTACCGTCGCGGTCGAGAAGGCGGGCGCGATGGGCCCGCAAGGTCAGGGGGCGGGCAATATGCCGATGGGCAACATGCCGATGCATCACTGAGCCGAGGCGATTGTTCGATCACTCGCCGCCGCGCGCGGCTCAAGCAAAATGGCGTGCGACGCTCGTCTATCCAGCGCGGCGGTGACTGGCAAATCCCGAAAGCGCAGGGAATGCGATGGACTGGTTTCTGATCGGGGCGCGCACCTGCCACTTCGCCGCGACGATATCCTTGACCGGGGTTTTCGCGTGGGAGTGTCTCGTCGCTGGCCCCGCCTCCCCTTCCCCCGCTCTTGTCGCAATATCGGCGGCGCTGCACCGGCGGCTCGGCTGGCTCGCCTGGGCGAGCCTAGCCGTGGCGCTCGTCTCGGGTGCGGCATGGCTCGCCGCCGTAGCGACCGAGATGAGCGGGAAGCCGATCGGCGCCGTGGTGTCAGAAGGCATCTGGGCAACGGTGCTGACGAGCACGCGGTTCGGCATGGATTGGCTGCTGCGGGGTGGCCTCGCCATGCTGGTCGCATGCTGTCTGTTGGCTCGACAGCGCCAACGCGGGGCGGGTTCCGCGGCGGTCGGCTGGGCAGGCCTCGCGCTCGCGAGCCTGATGCTTGCGAGCCTTGCCTGGGCCGGGCATGGGGCGGCGACCCCCGGCGAGCCCGGAGATTTGCACCTCGCCGCAGACGTCCTGCATCTGCTCGCCGCGGGTGTGTGGCTCGGCACGCTCGCTCCGCTTAGTCTGTTCCTCGCCAGGGCGCGGCGGATTGGCAATCCGGATCGGGCGGCGATCGCGCGCGTCATAACCCGGCGCTTTACGGTGCTGGCGATGGTGAGCGTCGGGGTCCTCTTCGCGGCCGGCCTCGTCAACACCTGGTTCCTCGCGGGCACCGTCCCGGCCCTGGTCGGCACCGACTACGGGCATCTCCTCCTCGCCAAGATCGCGCTGTTCTTCGGCACGCTGGCGATTGCCGCGGTCAATCTCTTGAGACTGACGCCGCTTCTCGCCGATCCGAGGACCGGCGCCGGCAATAGAATGGGGCACGCGGTCGGCTGGCTGCGCCGGAATGCGCTCATCGAAGCGACCCTCGGACTGGCCGTTCTCTCGATCGTGGGTGCCCTCGGCATCCTGCCGCCGGGATTGCATACCGAGCCCGGATGGCCGTTCGCGTTCCGCCTCGACCTCGCGTCGCTCACGGTGGGGGCGACAATCGTGCTGGGGCTCCTGGCGCTCGTATTTTGCGTCTGTGCGGTGGCCGCGGTGGCCGCCGCCGCTGCGGGGCATTACCGGCGAATGGGAGGCTTTGCCACCCTCCTCGTCTTATGCCTGGGGGCGGGGTGGGCTCCCTTGCGTCCAGCCGTCGAGGACGCGTATCCGACCAGCTTTTACACCTCCGCCGAGCCCTATTCCGCCGCATCCATCGTCGAGGGCGCCGCTCTCTATGCCGAGAACTGCGCCCTCTGCCACGGTGCGACAGGCGAGGGCAATGGCCCTGCCGCCGTCGGCCTGCGGATCCGCCCCGCTAATCTCACTGAACCGCATGTCCTGGCGCACAGCCCGGGAGACCTATTCTGGTGGGTGAGCCACGGCCTGGGCGACGGCGCGATGCCCGGTTTTGCCGAGGTGATGACGCCAAGCGGGCGCTGGGACGTCATCAACTTTGTGAGGGCCCGCGCGGCCGGGGCCCTCGCTCGCCAGATCGGGCCAGAGGTCACGACCGAGGCGGCGCCCGAATTCCCCGATTTCACCTTCGAGGCGGGCGGCGCGCAGACCACGCTCAATCAGACGCTGAAAAATGGGCCGGTGCTGCTGGTCCTCTTTGCACCCCCGGCTCCGGTCGCGCGCCTCGCCGAACTGGCGGCCTCGCAAGAGGCCGTCGCCCGCGCCGGGCTGACCGTTGTCGCGGTCGAGATCGGCCCGCAGCCCCGTGAAGGCGAGCCGAAGAAGGCGCCTCTGCCTTTCGTCGTCGAGGTGTCGCCCGGTGTCGGATCGGTGCTGGCCCTCTTCCGAGCGCCGACGGATGGCGGGGAGACGGAGCTGTTGCTCGACCGGGGCGGCGAATTACGGGCAAGCTGGACCGACGCTCCGGGCGGCTTAGGGGATGTCGCCACCCTTCTCGCCGACGCCGCGCTTGTAGCTCGGCTCGCCGCGGCCGCCCCGAGCCATGCCGGTCACGCGCATTGAAAGACAGCAGCGCAATCCGGGAAGATTGAACCACTCGGCTCGTCATTCCCGCGCAAGCGGGAATCCAGGGCAACCGCTGTGCCGCTGCCCCTGGACCTCCACCTCCGCGGGGGTGACGGGATGAGGATGCTTCGATCAAAAGCGATGATGCTCTAGACTCGAAAGAGCGCGAAATAGACGACGTACACCCAGCCCAACACCCCGTCGATGATCGCCCATAGAATCGAGTGATTGGTCGAGAAGGAAATCGCCATCGCCAGCGCCGAGCCAAAGCCGACACCGTATTTTGCCCCTTCGACCCGCACGCTATAGGCAGAGCGACCGTTCATGGCATCCTCTCGTCGAATAGGCCCGGTTCGGCGTAACGGATCGTGCCGTCGGGCAGGCTGCGCGCCCCCGGTGTCGGGGTCGCCGGCTCGAGCTTGGCCTTCCCCATGATGTGGGTGACCGCGAGACCGCGCGCCAAGAGGTAATCGGCGATGATGCGGCGGTGACAGCGCCACCATACCGCCTCGGCGCACATGATCGCGCAGCGCTCCTCGCGCGCGGCGCCGCACAATTCATCGAGGCCGGCGTGGAAAAGAGGGGTCATCGCGTAATCGGCATAATTGCGGAACGCGGCGTTGCGCCACAGCGTGTTGGGCGAAGGCGGCGCACCCTTCGGGTGATGGCGCAACCCGCCGAGCGCGGCGAGATGCGCGTAGCCGATCCCCGATGCCGCGAGCGGCTCGGGCAAGGCGTCGGCGTCGAATTGCGGATTGGCGCGCGAGCGCGGCACCGAGCGCACATCGACGAGCCGCTCGACCCCGGCTTCCTGCAACAGCGCGATCAGCTCACCGACTGGGCGGGTCGAATGGCCTATCGTGAAAATCGGGTTCGCCGGCCCAGCTCCGGTATCCACCGCTTCAATACATATGCTGGCCGCCATTCACCGAAAGGGTCGAGCCGGTGATGAAATCCGCTTCGTCGGCGACCAGGAAGAGGACGGTGCGGGCGATGTCCTCGGCCTTGCCGAGGCGGCCGACCGGGATGCGCGCGACGATCTTTTCGAGGACATCCTTCGGCACCGCGCGCACCATCTCGGTATCGACATAGCCGGGCGCCACCGCGTTGACGGTGATGCCGCGCCCGGCGCCTTCCTGGGCAAGCGCCTTGGTAAAGCCGTGCAGGCCCGATTTCGCCGCCGCGTAGTTGACCTGACCGTACTGGCCGGCCTGGCCGTTGATCGAGCCGATGCTGACGATGCGGCCGAAGCCCTTTGCCCGCATCCCCTCGATGACGGCCCGGGACATATTAAAGCATGATGTGAGATTTGTCTGTATAACTGCGTTCCATTGCTCAAAACTCATGCGGTGCATCGTCGCGTCACGGGTGATGCCGGCATTGTTGACCAGCACCTCTACCGGGCCGAGCGAGGCTTCAATCGCCTTGACGCCCACGGCGCAGGCAGCGCAGTCGGCGACGTCGAACTTGAACACCGGGATGCCGGTCTCGGCGGCAAATTCGTCGGCATTCTTGTTGTCGCTCCCGTAAGTGGCCGCGACCTTGTAACCGGCATCCTTCAATGCCACCGCGATCGCCCGGCCGATGCCGCGCGTCCCGCCGGTGACCACCGCCACGCGGTCTACCGCCCCTTTGGCCATGCGTTCCTCCCTCGTACCGTTTTACCCCCACCCTCCCACACCTGACGGCGCGGGTCCTCCCTCCCCCGCATGCGGGGGAGGGTTGGGGTGGGGGCTTTCGCCCAGTCCGCGCGCTAATCGCGCTCGACCGATTCACACATAGGCGTCGCGCGCTAATCGCGCTCGACGCACATCGCAATTCCCATGCCGCCGCCGATGCACAGCGTGGCCAGCCCCTTCTTGGCGCCGCGCCGCTGCATCTCGTAGATGAGGGTGACGAGCACGCGGGCGCCCGAGGCGCCGATCGGATGGCCGAGCGCGATCGCCCCGCCATTGACGTTGAGCTTGTCGGGATCAAAGCCGAGCTCCTTGCCGACCGCGCAGGCCTGCGCGGCAAAGGCCTCGTTGGCCTCGATGAGGTCGAGATC
>Ga0210394_10008801_pt1 | contig 10302 bp, 8 predicted proteins | sample IncBWC12MmetaG_FD_160121 | JGI IMG/M metagenome (GOLD analysis project Ga0210394, IMG submission 160121) | Forest soil microbial communities from Barre Woods Harvard Forest LTER site, Petersham, Massachusetts, United States - Inc-BW-C-12-M | ecosystem: Environmental > Terrestrial > Soil >...
AGCGGCTTCATCCTCACCACGGTGATCGGCATTGCGGGCGCATTTCTCGCCACCTTTATCGGCCAGGCCATCGGTCACTACGGCCCGGACCAGGGCGCAGGCTTCATCACCGCAACGATCGGCGCGTTGGTGGTCCTGTTCATCTGGAACCGGCTGGTGGCAAGCGGGGTGCTCCAGGACTTCAACAGGTAGAAGGCAATCGTCATTGCCGGGCTTGACCCGGCAATCCATCTTCTTCGCGAGAATCCATTCTTTGATGGATGCCCGGATCAAGTCCGGGCATGACAAGAAAACGCTCAGATTGCCTCAGGTAATGAGATGCAGGCCTGCATCCATCCTCACCACTTCGCCGGTCATGTTGCCTGACTGCGACGTGGCGAGGAAACACACGAGCGCCGCGACATCCTCGGCCGTGGAAGCGCGCTTAAGCGGCACCTTGGCGATGACGGCATCGCGGACCTTGGCTGCGCCTTCGACGCCGCGGCCCTTGGTGAACCACGGCGTGTCGATATAGCCGGGGCAAACCGCATTGACGCGGATCAGCGGCGCCAGCGCGCGGGCGAGCGACAACGTCATGGTGTTCAGCGCGCCCTTGCTCGCGGCATAGGCAACCGAGGAGCCGATCCCGCTGATGCCCGCAACCGAGGAGACGTTGACGACCGACGACGCGCGGCCGGAGGCTTTGGCGCCAGCTTCCAGCAACGATCGCGCGGCCCGCACCATCTGGAACGGGCCGATCGCGTTCACGCCGAACAGACGCTGAAAATCCTCCGATGACAGGCCGTCCAGATTATCGTGCGGCACATGCTTGGTGGTGCCGGCATTGTTGACCAGCACATCGAGCCGTCCCCAGGGCGCGGCCGCGGCCGCGATCTTGCGGCAATCTTCATCGCGCGACACATCGCCCTGAACCACGACCACGTCGCCGCCGGCGCTGCGGCAGAGATCGGCGGTCTGTTCGGCCTCTTTCTGGCTGGAGGAATAGTTGATGACGATGCGCGCGCCGCCTTTGGCCAGAATGGCCGCGGTCGCCGCGCCAAGGCCCGAGGCAGAGCCGGTTACTATCGCGCACAGGCCGTCCTTTGACATCGTATTTCCCCACTTGGTTTTCGAACGTTTGTGGCGATCTAGCACACGATTACACCCCAAGAAACTCCATTGCGCGGAATAACGTCCGCCCCGCCACGCATCGCTTCATTCCGCACCCGCAGGGGCCCTTGCAGGCATAGGCGCTTGTCAGGCCAGCGCCTTTTCCCCATCATGGGTTGCAACAAAGAATTCAGGGAACGCCGTGGAAGACGCCGAGAACATCGTTGCGCAAACCGCCGAGCGGATATTTGCCGATCTGGCCGATGCGCAGACCATCAACAGCGACAAGACCGGCGGCTGGAAAGCGCCGCTGTGGCAGGCGCTCGCCGACGCCGGCCTGCCCTTGTCCTGGGTTTCCGAGGATTGCGGCGGCTCGGGCGTGACGCTGGCGGAGGGTTTTGCCGTGCTGAGCGCCGCGGGTCGTTTTGCGATTCCCGTGGCGCTCGCCGAGACCATGCTTGCGGGCTGGCTGCTGTCGCAAGCCAAAATCGCCTCTCCCACTGGCGAAATGACGCTCGCGCCGGCCGGCCCGAAAGACCGCATCGCGGTGAATGCCGACGGCACTCTATCGGGACGCGCGCGCGGCGTTCCCTTCGGCCGCGAAGCCAGGCACATCGCGGTGCTTGCGCATGATACCGGCGGCAAGGCCTCGATCGCGCTGGTCGACGCGACGAAGTGCTGGATCGAGCAAAACCTCAATCTCGGCGGCGACAGCAACGACACCGTGACGTTCGACCGCGTGACCCCCGTTGCGATCGAGCCCGCACCTGACGGCTTCGACATTACCTCGCTGCTTCTGATGGGCGCGGTCGTGCGCAGCCTGCAGATCGCCGGCAGCCTTGAGACGATGCTTGAGATCAGCGTGCGCTATTCCAACGAACGCGTCGCATTCGAAAAGAAGATTTCGAAATTTCAGGCCGTGCAGCACAATCTGGCGAAACTCGCCGGCGAGTCGGCGGCAGCACTTGCCGCCGCAACGTCGGCGGCCGACGCCCTTGCCACTGGCGCTGCGCCGGACGCAACATTTCTGGAAGCGGCGTCGGCAAAAATCCGCTGCTCGGAGGCGGCCGAAAAGGCGGCCGCGATCGCCCACCAGGTTCACGGCGCGATCGGCTTCACCATCGAACACATCCTGCATCGCTACTCGCTGCGCGCGCTGGCGTGGCGCGACGATTTCGGTTCCGAGAGTTTTTGGGCCGTCGAACTTGGCCAACGCGTGGCCGCAGGCGGCGCCGACGAATTGTGGCCGCTGGTGGCCTCGCGTTGAGTGATACGTTTTATGATTAGATCGATTGGTGCCGCATGCTCTGAGCCACCTCTCCCCTTGTGGGAGAGGCAAAGGCCGCCTTTGGCGGCCTTTCTAGGAAAGGACGCCGAAGCAAAACTTCGGCTATGTCGCATCGGCAGATGCGATCCGGGTGAGGGGTTCTTCTCTACTGATAGGCCGTAACCCCTCACCCCAACCCTCTCCCACAAGGGGAGAGGGAGCGCACCGCCACCGCGGCTACATTCGAGTTCTAATTCTAACTGGTACTTCTACTTTCGGAACGAAATCAAAATGACCGCAGCCCTCCGTTTCGATCCGATCCGCCTGCCGCGCGAATGCGTCGCGCTGCGCAAGGAAGTGCGCGCCTTTCTCGCGGAAGAGATCGCCGCCGGCACCTTCGATCCGCACCAGCCGAACCGCGAGGACGGTGATGCGCCGGAATTTTCCCGCCGCGTGGGGCAGCGCGGCTGGCTCGGCATGACCTGGCCGAAGAAATACGGCGGTCATGAGCGCAGCTTTCTCGAACGCTATGTGGTGACCGAGGAAATGCGCGTCGCCAACGCGCCGACGCGGCGCTTCTTCGTTGCCGACCGCCAGAGCGGGCCGGTGCTGCTGAAATACGCCAACGAGCGCATCAAGATGGATATCCTGCCGCGGATCTGCCGCGGCGAGGTCTGCTTTGCGATCGGCATGAGCGAGCCGAATTCCGGCTCGGACCTGTTCGCGGCCAAGACCAAGGCGACCAAGACCGACGGCGGCTTTCTGATCAACGGCACCAAGATCTGGACCTCGTCGGCCCATATCGCCGACTACATGATCGCGATCTTCCGCACCTCCCCGCCGACCAAGGAAAACCGCCGGCACGGCCTGACCCAGTTTCTGGTCGACATGAAGACGCCGGGCATCAAGGTCAACCCGATCGGCCAGATCACCGGGCAGTTCGAGTTCAACGAGGTGGTGTTCACCGATCACTTCGTGCCCGACGACCACATGCTGGGCGAGATCGACGGCGCCTGGAAACAGGCGACATCCGAGCTCGCCTATGAGCGCTCTGGTCCCGAACGCTTTCTGGAAACCTATTACGTGCTGACGGAACTCGTGCGCGCGGTTGGCCCCTCGCCCGATACGCGCGCCGCCGAGGGCATCGGGCGCCTCGTGGCGCAGCTCCACACCATGCGGCGAATGTCGGTCTCGGTGGCGGGCATGCTGCAGGCCGGCAAGGAGCCCGTGGTGGAAGCCGCGATCGTCAAGGACATCGGCACCGTCTGGGAACAGCAATTGCCGCACCGCGTGCGCGACCTCGCCGCCTTCATCGATGCCGATGTCACCAATCACGAGACGCTGGAGAACCAGCTGTCATTCGCGATCAAGACCGCGCCAAAACTCACCATTCAGGGCGGCACAACTGAAGTGCTGCGCGGCATCATCGCGCGCGGGCTTGGCTTGCGCTGATGCGTAACGGAGACAAAATCCCATGAGCACCTACAAGGACATCGGCGTCGAGAAGATCGGCCACGTCGGCCTGATCGAAATTCGGCGGCCGCCACTGAATTTTTTCGATATCTCGCTGATCAACCAGATCGCCAATGCCCTGGAAGAATTCGACCGCGATATCGAGATCCGCTCATCGGTGCTCGCAGCGCAAGGCAAGGCATTCTGCGCCGGCGCCAACTTCAACGATCCGGCACGGCAGGAGCAAGAGGCGCGCGCAAAGGCCGATCCGGCATCCGGCCTCGGCCCGATCGCTCATCTCTATGTCCAGGCGGTGCGGATTTTCCGCAACAAGAAGCCGATCGTCGCCGCCGTGCATGGGGCGGCCATCGGCGGCGGGCTCGGATTAGCGGTGTCGGCCGATTTCCGCGTCACCTGTCCCGAGGCGCGCTTCGCCGCCAATTTCACCAAGCTCGGCTTTCATCCAGGCTTCGGGCTGACGGTGACGCTTCCCGAACTGGTCGGCAAGAACAACGCCGAGCTAATCTTCTACACCTCGCGCCGGGTGACCGGCGAGGAAGCCTACCGGATGGGCCTTGCCAATGAATGCGTGCCGCAGGATCAGGTTCGCGACCGAGCGATGAGGCTGGCGCAGGAAATCGCCGAGTGCTCGCCGCTCGGGCTAATCTCGACCCGCGCTACGATGCGCGGCAACCTCGCCGATCGCGTTTTGGCTGCGACCAACCACGAACTCGCCGAGCAAACGCGGCTGCGCGCCAGCGAGGACTTCAAGGAAGGCGTCAAGGCGACCGAAGAGCGGCGGGTCGCCAATTTCAAGGGAAGGTGAGGCTAGCGCCGTATATCAACGTGTCGTCCCTGCGGAAGCAGGGATCCATACGCCGTGTCCTATCAAGGGTTCTAAGGTAGAGACCACCCGTAACCATCAGCAACCGTGGTTATGGGTCCCTGCTTTCGCAGGGACGACAACCGCTGAATTTCGCATCGGCCGCAAGCACTTCAATGGTTCTGAAACACCGGCTTGCGCTTTTCGACAAAGGCCTGGGCGGCTTCCTTGTGATCGGCGGTTTCGCTGGCGCGTGAGTGATGGAAGGCCTCCGCATCGAAGCAGTTTTCCAGCGACAGCCGCTCGGCGTTGTTGATGTTGCGCTTGATGTAGCCGAGCGTGATCGATGGCCCCTGCGCCAGCGACATCGCAAGCTCATGCGCGGCCGCATCGACCTCGGCATCGGAAACGACGCGGGTGACGATGCCGAGCGCGAGCGCTTCCTGCGCCGTCAGCACCGGCGACATCAGATAGAGTTCGCGCGCCTTGGCGCTGCCGAGCATTTGCGTGAGGAAATAGGTCCCGCCATAATCGCCGGACAGCCCGACCTTGGCGAAGGCGGTGGTGATTTTCACTGACTGAGACGCCACGCGAAGATCGCAGGCGAGCGCGATCGAAAGTCCGGCGCCCGCAGCCGCGCCATCGAGCTGGGCCACCACCGGCTTCGACATCTCGTGCAGGATCCGCGAGACTTCCATGGCGCGGCGCAGGTTGACCATCTTGGCTTCGAACGTCGTAGGCGCACGCCCGGCCGCCATCGACTTGACGTCACCGCCGACGCAGAACGTGCCGCCGGCACCTTTGAGCAAAACGGCGCGGACCTCCTGATCCTCAGCCGCCCGCCGTGCCGCCGCCACCAGGCCCAGCGTCATGTCCGGATTGAGCGCGTTGCGCCGGTCGGGCCGGTTCATCGTGATGGTCAGGAGACCGGATTCGAGATTTTGCAGGACGATGTCGTTGCTCATGAGGATAGCGCCCTTATTATTGTTGGTCTTATGCCGTCATTCCGGGATGGTGCGTTAGCACCAGACCCGGAATCTCGAGATTCCGGATTCGCGCTTCGCGCGCTCCGGAATGACGCTTCGCGTCACTTCTTCACCAGCGGGCATCGCGACTGTTCGAGCGGCTGGAAGGCCTCATTGCCGGGAACGGTCGCGAGCAGCTTGTAATCGTCCCAGCGGCCCTTCGATTCCGAAGGCTTCTTGACCTCGAACAAATACATGTCGTGCACCATGCGGCCGTCCTCGCGAATTCGGCCGTTCTTGGCAAACATGTCGTTGATCGGGGTGTCCTTCATGATTTTCATGACCGCGGCGGAGTCGGTGGTGCCAGCGGCCTTCACCGCCTTCAAATAATGCGTGACCGATGAATAGACGCCGGCCTGCGCCGCACTCGGCACCCGCCCGACCCGGTCCCTGAAGCGTTTGGAGAATGCGCGGGTTTCGTCGTTGAGATCCCAATAAAAGGCTTCCGAAAGCAACAAGCCCTGCGCGGTCTCAAGCCCGACGCTGTCGATATCGGTCACGAAGACGAGCAGCGGCGACAATTTCTGGCCGGCCTTCATGATGCCGAATTCGGCCGCCTGCTTGATCGTGTTGATGGTGTCACCGCCGGCATTGGCAAGCCCGATCACCTTGGCCTTGGATGCCTGCGCCTGCAGGAGATAGGACGAGAAATCCGAGCTATTGAGCGGGTGCCTGACATTGCCAAGCACCTTGCCGCCCGCCTTCAAAACGACGTTGGCCGTGTCCTTTTCCAAATCCTGGCCGAAGGCATAATCGACCGTGATGAAAAACCAGGTGTCGAGGCCCTGCTTCACCGCGGCAAGCCCGGTCACGTTGGCCTGCGTGTAGGTATCGAAGACGTAATGGACCGTGTAGGGGCCGCAGGCTTCGTTGGAGAGACGGATCGATCCGGGGCCGTTGAACATGATGATCTTGTTGCGCGCTTTCGCGATCTCGCCGGCGGCAAGTGCGGTCGCGGATGCGGCGACGTCGTAGATCATCTCGACGCCCTGATTGTCGAGCATGTCGCGGGCAATATTGGCGGACAGATCCGCCTTGTTGAGATGGTCGGCGGCGAGGATCTCGATCTTGCGGCCCAGCACCTCGCCGCCGAAATCTTCCGCCGCCATCTTCGCAGCCGTCTCGGCGCCCGGACCGGTAATGTCGGCATAAAGCCCCGACATATCGAGGATGCCGCCGAGCTTGAGCGGAGGTTTGCCTTGCGCAAGCGCCGCCGGCGCGGCCGCCGCCAGCATCACGCCAAGAAAGCCGGAAAGAGCCCGTCTCATGAAAATCTCCCTGCCGATCTTTCGGCGTTGCGGCGCGGCCGCAATTTCCATTATCGCAATCATGCCGCAAGCGTCAGGCAGCGGCAAGCTGAACTGGCTCTTTCCGTTGGGTGGAACGGCCGACTGATGGTAGCTCATCTCGATGACGTCAAACACAGTTCGAGAACTGGTCGTGCTTGCGACGATGACGATTGCAGCTGCCGGCGATCCCGCAGCCGCCGCACCTTGCGCGTTCGCGCCGCAGGGCGAGGGCCGCGTCGCGGCCGTGATCGATGCACGCAGCTTTCGCCTGGAGGATGGCCGCGAGGTGCGTCTGGCCGGGATCGAACCGGCTGGGGCTTCGAGGTCTGCTGCCGAACTCGCCCGCACGCTCCTTTCGATGCTTGCGGGGCACGACGTCCGGTTGCGCGGAGAAGACGACATCCCCGATCGTTATGGCCGTCAGCAGGCCTACGTCTGGCGCCTTCCCGACGAGACGCTGGTGCAAGGTGAACTTCTGGCGCAAGGCAAAGCGATTGCCGCGGCTACCGTCAGCGACGGGGAATGCGCGGGAACCCTGATGGCCGCTGAAGCCAGCGCGCGTGAGGCTAAAAGAGGCATCTGGGCCGACCCCTCGGCCATAAAAAACACCGAAAGTCCGGGCGATATTTTGGCCGGGATTGGGCGTTTTACGCTGGTGGAGGGCAAGGTCTTGTCCGTCCGGCAGGCGGGGGCGACGACTTATCTGAATTTCGGACAGAACTGGACACGGGACTTCGCTGTGACTATTCCAAGGCGGGCGCTTGCCAATTTGGCGGCGGCGGGCCTCGTGCCTAAGTCTTTGGAAAACAAGCGTGTTCGTGTTCGGGGGTTTGTGGAAGTGCGTACCGGGCCGCGAATTGAGGTGCTTCGGGCGGGACAAATCGAACGGCTCGGTGAGAATTAGATTAGAGTGGCTGCTGTGGTGGACGGTGTGGGACGTCGCAAAGCAATAATAAGCTGCCAGCTATGGGCTTCGCCCATCCTGCTGGGCGCCGGCCTTTTGCTTGCGGGTTGCGGCGGGATCGACCGGTTTCAGACCGCAGGCCCGACCCCCAGCGCCACGACCAAGCCCAAAAGCACGTTCGTCCAGAGCGCGGCCGCCGAAAAGGAACACGAGCGCATCCTGTCGACCTATGGGGGTGCCTATGACGATCCGAAGCTCGAGGCCCTGATCGGCAAGACCGTCGATCGGCTGGTGGCGGCTTCCGACCGGCCCGACCAGGCCTACAAGGTCACCCTTCTCAATTCGGGCGCGGTGAATGCCTTCGCGCTCCCCAACGGTCAGCTCTATGTGACGCGCGGTCTGGTCGCGCTTGCCTGCGACACCTCCGAGCTGTCCTCGGTGCTGAGCCATGAGATGGCGCATGTGCTGGCCAAGCACGCTTCCATCCGCGAGGACAAGGCGCGCGACACGGCCGTCGCCACCCGCGTCATGACCGAGTGGAGCACCGATCCCGATTCGACTGCGCTGGCGCTCGCCAAATCCAAGCTGACGATGGCGAGCTTCTCGCGCATCCAGGAGTTCGAGGCGGACGGCATCGGCGTCGGCATTTCGGCACGCGCGCATTTCGATCCTTACGGCGCGGCGCGTTTTTTGACGGCGATGGAACGCAACGCCGACCTGAAGGCGGCCAAGACCTCGGTCGATCCGCGTGTGCAGGACTTCCTTTCCTCGCACCCGGCAACGCCGGAGCGGGTGGCGAACGCACAGAACACCGCGCGGCAGTACACCTCGCCCGACACCAGCGACCGCGACCGCGATACCTATCTGGCCGCGATCGACAACATTGTTTACGGCGAGGACCCGAGCGAGGGTTTTGTGCGCGGACGGCGTTTTCTGCATCCGAAGCTCGGCTTCTCCTTTACGGCTCCGGAAAACTTCACGCTGGACAATACCGCACAGGCCGTGATCGGCGTGCGCGATGGCGGCACGCAGGCCATGCGCTTCGACGTGGTGCGGGTGCCGGCCGAGCAAACGCTTGGCGATTATCTCAACTCGGGGTGGATGGAAAACGTCGACAAGGCCTCGACCGAGGACATCACCATCAACGGCTTCCCGGCGGCTTCCGCGCTCGCCCATGGCGATCAGTGGCAATTCAAGGTCTACGCGCTGCGCTTCGGCAGCGACGTCTACCGTTTCATTTTCGCCACCAAGCAGAAGAGCACCGAAAGCGAGCGCAACGCGCGGGAAACCGTGAATTCGTTCCGGCGATTGACGCTGGACGAAATTCAGGCCGCGCGGCCGCTTCGCATCAAGGTCATCAACGTGCAGCCCGGCGATACCGTGGAATCGCTGACGCATCGCATGGCCGGCGTCGATCGCCCTGCGGAACGATTCCGTATCCTCAACGGACTTGATATCCACGCCCAGGTCAAAGCGCGCGACCGCGTCAAGATCGTGGTGGATTGAGCCTCCATCGTCATTCCGGGATGGACCGAAGGTCCAGACCCGGAATCTCGAGATTCCGGGTTCATGCTTCGCATGCCCCGGAATGACGTCACAAACAAAAAGCCCGGTCTTGCAACCGGGCTTTTTCAATTCGCTTGATGGAACAGCTTACGCGGCTTCGTCCGCCACGGCGGCATCGTCGCCATCGACGTCGGCGTCCGCCTCACCGTCAGCTTCCGCATCGGCGTCCGCCTCGGTCTTGGCGCCGCGGCGCGGGCTCTTGGCGAGCTGGCTCTCGATTTCCTTCACGGCTTCCGTTTCAGTCACATGCTGGACAACGGCGATCTCGCGCGACAGGCGATCGAGCGCCGCTTCATAGAGCTGACGTTCGCTGTAGGACTGCTCGGGCTGCGATTCGGAGCGATAGAGATCGCGCACCACCTCGGCGATCGCGACGATGTCACCCGAATTGATCTTGGCTTCGTACTCCTGCGCGCGGCGCGACCACATCGTGCGCTTGACGCGGGCGCGGCCCTTCAGCGTTTCGAGCGCGCGCTTGACCAGCGCCGGCTCGGAAAGCTTGCGCATGCCGACATTGGCAACCTTCGCCGTCGGCACCCGCAGCGTCATCTTGTCCTTCATGAAATTGATCACGAACAGCTCAAGTCTGGCGCCTGCGATCTCCTGCTCCTCGATGGCCAGGATCTGGCCAACACCATGGGCGGGATAAACCACGAATTCGTTGGTCTTGAAGCCTTGACGCTGGGTCAAGGGCTTCTTGTCTTCGACACGGGGTGCTGCGACAGCCGGCTTTGCGGCGGCAACGGGCTTTGCGGCAACCGGCGCCTTTACCGGAGCCTTGGCCGCGACGGTTTTCGCAGCCGTCTTGTGAGCGTTCGTCTTCGCAGCAGTCTTGGAAGCAGCAACCTTCGAAGCAGAGGCCTTCGACCCGGTCGCTTTCGCGGCAG
>Ga0210394_10008802_pt1 | contig 10302 bp, 10 predicted proteins | sample IncBWC12MmetaG_FD_160121 | JGI IMG/M metagenome (GOLD analysis project Ga0210394, IMG submission 160121) | Forest soil microbial communities from Barre Woods Harvard Forest LTER site, Petersham, Massachusetts, United States - Inc-BW-C-12-M | ecosystem: Environmental > Terrestrial > Soil >...
ACCGGTTGATGCACTCGGAATCGCTGCTGGCTGAGTATTCGGCCTCAGGCCGGAAGTGAGGGGAAGAGCGTCGGCCCCATTTGGGCCGCGAATTCCTTGAACACGCGCACGGGCCGTGTGAGGTAACGATTGCCTACATGGACCACCCAGAGATTAAAGACAGTGAAGTGCCATTTCGGCATGACTTCGACAAGGCGTCCGTCGCGCAACAATTCAGGCTGCACCAATGGCGGAAGGTCGCCGATGCCGGTACCCGCCAGCAAGGCCGTCGCAAGGCCAGCATAATCGTTCATCGCAAGGAAAGGTTGGAATGTCAGCGTTTCCTTTTTCTTTCCGCTGGTGTGAACGAAGTTCCACGCCTTTGTCGGCGTCCAAAACGAGAAAGCGAGCAGCCGATGTCCAAGCAGGTCCTGAGGCTTTTGGGGCCGCTTGCTTTTTGACAGATAGCTCGGGCTCGCTACGAGCTGGTGGCGGTAGGTCAGGATTCTGCGCGCGACCAGCGATGAGTCTTTGAGTTGTTCAGCGACCTTGAACGCCAGGTCGACGCCCTCGGCGATTTGATCGACAATCCGGTCCGTGATGAAGACCTGTACCCGGACCTTCGGATACGATGCCTGGAATGCGCCGATGAGCGGCGCGAGCAACGAGTCGGAGATGCTGGGTGGCGCGGAAAGCCGCAGTTCGCCGGAGACGTTGGAGAGGTGATTGGAAGCGATATTGTCGACCGCTTCGTTGAGTTCAACGGTGTGGCGAGCGTGTTCCAGAAGTTCGGACCCAACATCTGTCAGCCGCAGGCTGCGCGTCGAACGTTCGAGCAAGCGCACGCCGAGTTCGTCTTCCAGCTCGGCGACCCGCCGGCTGACGGTCGAGGTCGGCATTTTCAACAGGCGCGCCGCCTCCGAAAAGCTTTTCGCCTCGACTACTTTGGCAAAAATCATCAGGGAATTCAGGTCCGTCATCACGATGCTCCCGCTCCAGCAGACCTCCGATCGTCACCTAACGCCGAACTCCCGAATGACTTCACCGCACATCGTACGACCACTCGGATGCGCGGCTGCGTAAAGATTATCCCAAATTCGGGAAATACATTTGCTGTTTCACCCGCTAGTCGAACAGACGCGGCACGCCTACATTCCCGTTGCAGACTCCGTCAAAAACAAAGGACCGGAATCATGAATGCAAACGAAAAGGCCGTCGCCGCAGCACTTGCCAAGTATCAAGATGCGTTGAATCAATCTGATAGCGATGAAGTGATGAAGCTCTATGCTGCCGACGGAGTATTCATGCCGCAGAACAGCCCTTCCCGTGTGGGAGCCGACCAGGTGCGCTGCGCCTATGACGCGGTATTCAAAACCATTCGGCTGACCGTCAAGTTCAACGTAGCCGAAGTTGTAGAGATGGCGCCGGATTGGGTATTCGCGCGCACCAATTCGGCGGGGACCGTAAAGGTCCTCGCGACTGGCACAGGTGGACCGGAGGCCAATCAGGAGCTTTTCCTTTTCCAGAAAATTGAGGGCGCATGGAAGATCGCGCGCTACTGTTTCTCGACCACCAACCCGCCGCGCACTTAACAAGTAAGAGGGTGAATCGTGAACACAATGAAAGCCATAGTGGTCCACGAAGCCGGGGGACCGGAGGTGTTGAAAATTGAAAGCGTTCCGATCCCCATACCGAAGAGCGGTGAAGCGTTGATTCGTGTGAAGGCGTTCGGGCTCAACCGCTCCGAGCTGTTCACCCGGCAGGGCCACTCCCCCAGCGTGAAGTTTCCGAGAGTTCTGGGCATCGAAGCGGTCGGTGTAGTCGAGAATGCGCCCGGTAGTGAGTTGCAGAACGGCGATATCGTCGCGACCGCGATGGGTGGCATGGGTCGAGAATTCGACGGCGGCTATGCCGAATATACCTGCGTGCCGGCGAGACAGGTGCAGGTCCTCAAGACAGAACTTTCTTGGGAAACGCTCGGAGCAATCCCGGAGATGCTGCAGACGGCGTGGGGTTCGCTGTTCAAGTCGCTGCGCCTCGAAAAAGGGGAGCGTCTGCTGATCCGAGGCGGCACAACTTCGGTTGGTCTGGCGGCTGCGGCCATCGGCAAGAAGCAAGGTGCCTTCATCGCCGCGACCACCCGAAACCCCGAGCGCGAAAAACTGCTGCGCGCCAGCGGCGTCGACCAGGTGTTCATTGATACCGGTTCGATCGCAGAGCAGGTCAGGGAAGTCTGTGCGAACGGCGTCGACAAGGTGCTCGAACTGGTCGGTACGACGACACTCAAAGACTCGCTGCGCTGCGCCAAACAACGCGGCATCGTTTGCATGACTGGAATTGTCGGCAACCAATGGTCCTTCCAGAATTTCGCTCCCATGGAAGCGATCCCAACTGCCGTCAGCCTCACTACTTATGCCGGCGAATCAGAAGACTTCATGCGGACGCCACTGGAAGATCTGGTTGAGCAGATTGCGGCGGGCACACTGCGCGTCCAGGTTGGCAAAACGTTCCACCTCAACGAGATTGCTGAGGCGCATCGCTGCATGGAGGAAAACAGAGCGGGTGGAAAGATCGTGGTGCTGACTTAAAGCGGCACCCGGATGTGTCCATGCGCCCGGCAATAAATTGCGCGACATTCCTGTAATGCGATGCAGGTGAGGCGGAATGACGAAACAGAGTGCTGAACTGAAGTTTGTGGTGACGAATACCCTCATCGTTGCAAACATACAGCGCTCCGTCGCTTTCTATCGCGATGTTCTCGGCGCCAGGGTGCTGCGCGAGGGCGAGCCGACGTTTCTGCGCCTCGGGAATATTTGGCTCACGATCAACGGCGGCGGCGGTCCGACCGACGACAAGCCTGAAGTCATCGCTTCGCCGCCGCACGATCAAAACGTTCTAAGCGTCTTTTTGAACCTTCGCGTGACGGATATTGCGCGCTACTACGACCTTTGGTCTTCGCGGGGAGCGAAATTCATCACCGAGCCTAAAGTCCATGCAACCGAACTGCGGTGCTACATGCGCGACCCGGACGGCTACCTGATCGAAGTCGGACAAACGACCATGACCGCGGGTCCGCTGGATTTGTACGCGTAGCTATTGGAGACATGTTCTGAAGCTCCGAGGGACTTCCATGAAGGCAGCATGGTACGAAAAGCAAGGGCCGGCTCGCGAAGTGCTGGTGGTCGGCGAGATGCCGGACCCGACTCCAGCGGCCGGAGAAGTTCGCATACGCATCGCTGCCTCCGGCATCAACCCGGGCGATGTCAAGAAGCGTCAGGACACCTTTGGTGTCGGCATGCCGTATCCTCGTGTGATTCCGCATAGCGATGGCGCTGGCCGCGTAGATCAGCTTGGCGACCGTGTTCCCTCTGAATGGATGGGCCGTCGAGTGTGGTGCTACGGAGCCCAGTCGTATCGTCCTTTTGGTACCGCCGCGGAATTCACCGTAGTCGCCGTGGATCAGGTTGCTCGTCTGCCGGAGGGCGTGCCGATGGAGCAAGGCGCCTGTCTTGGCATACCCGGTATCACGGCGCACCGCGCCGTTCATGTTGCAGGTCCCGTGAATGGACGCACTGTGTTGGTGCAGGGAGCGGCAGGTTCCGTGGGTGCTTGCGCGGTTCAGCTCGCGCGTGTCGCGGGAGCGCGAGTGATCGGAACGGTGAGGTCGTCCTCGGACGAAGCCGCTGCAAAGAACGCCGGCGCCCAGGAAGTGATTGTCGGCGATAAGGAACTGACTTCGCGCGTGAAAGCACTGGCTCCCGACGGTATCGATCACATCGTCGAAGTGGCGTTTGGGGCCAACATCGAAGCCGATGTCGAGCTTCTCAAGCAAGGCGGTTCGATCGCGAGCTATGCCACCAATAACGCCGCACCGGAGATTCCCTTTTGGCAAATGGTATTCAAGAATGTTCGTGTGTTCTTTCTGGGGAGCGACGATTTCCCGAAGGAAGCGAAATCGCAAGCCGCGCGGGATTTAAATTCTGCGCTGGAGGCCGGATGGCCAGGCTTCGAAATTGGCGAACGAATCCCGCTCGCAGCTATTGCCCGCGCCCACGAGCTGGTGGAACATCCGACACGGCGCGGGCGAGTTGTCGTCGTGGTGTGAAAATCTCTAGATTTCCTCGGCGTATCCGGCCAGGTGACACATGTCGAGTTCTCACCCACAGTTCCCGGGGGCGGATCCGTCGCAGGATTTCTTTGGGCTTGGTTTCGACCCACTGTCGGACCCGGTTGCCTATCCTCACCTCAATGCGACCGAGCTCGCTGAGGTTGAACCTTTCGGGGAACGATGCGCCATTGCTGAAAATGATCCACTCGTCTCCGCCGGGGATTATCCGTTCAACAGCTACGTGATTCTTTCGGGAACGGTGCGAGCCGTCGACCTCTCGACCGGCGAACGCGTGGTGTTCGTTCGCTACGGCGCAGGATATTTCACCGGAGATATCGATCTGTTCACACGCCGACCCTCGATCATCTCGGTCGAAGCCGAAACCTCTGTCGAGGCGGTGCGACTTACGCCGAAACAGCTGCGGAATTTGTTCACTCGAAGACCGCAATTGGGTGAAAGGTTCTGGAAATCGTACCAGCGCAGGCGGGAATTACTCCTCAAGTCTAAATTTCGCGGCTTGAGCATCTACGGACGGAAAGGCGATAAGGCAACGCTCGAAGCCGTGGAGTTGCTCTTCCGCAACAGCGTGCCGCACGAATGGTTGGATACGGCTGTCGACGACAACAGAATCAAACTCGAGCAGATCCGCGAAGATGTTCAGTCCTATCCGGTGGTGGCTCACGGCAGTCGAGTCCTTTTTGAAGCGCCAACCCGCGCCCAGCTCGCGGGCCACCTTCGTCTTCGCGGCCAGCTACCGAATTCGGTTTGTGACGTTCTGATTCTGGGCGCTGGCCCGGCGGGTCTGGGAGCGGCCGTTTACGCAGCGTCGGAAGGTCTGTCTTGTCTGGTACTGGACGGCCTCGGGCCAGGAGGCCAGGCGAGTTCGACCTCCCGGATTGAGAATTACGCCGGTTTTCCGAATGGCATCACAGGCCGCGATCTCGCTCATCTGATCTATCTTCAGGCTTTGAAGTTCGGAGCAGATTTCCATGTCCCGAGCACGGTGTCCAGCTTGGAGCGACGCAGCAATGGGCTCTACCGAGTGAGAACCATCGAAAGCGATTATGTGCTGGGCAAATCGGTGATCGTCGCTGCGGGTGTGTCCTATGGACTCCTGGACGTCCAAGGCCTCAATACCTTGCAGGGTGCTGGCGTGTATTACAGCGCGACGAATATTGAGGCTCGACTCTGTCGAAGTTCCGCAGCCCATATAGTTGGCGGCGGCAACTCTGCCGGCCAAGCCGCAATGTTTCTGTCCCAAACCGCCGACGAAGTCTCCCTGCTGGTGCGTGGCACTGACTTGCGAAAGATGTCTACCTATCTGTCGGAAAGAGTCTTGGCGAACAAGAGAGTCAGAATTCGCTACAACTCCGAAGTCGTTGGAATCGAGGGCGTCGATCATATTTGCGGTGTACGTGTGCGCGAACCGAACGGGGAAATAAGAGAAGAATTTACTTCCGGTCTGTTCGTTTTCATCGGAGCAAAGCCGAGAACCGACTTTCTCCCCTCGTCCATCGTCCGAAATGATCAGGGCTTCGTGCTAACCGGCCAGGAGGTTGCAGTTCTCTCCGCTTGGACGGAACCCAGACCGCCATGCTCTGTCGAGACCAGCCTGCCCGGCGTGTTCGCCGCCGGCGACTGCCGCAGCGGCAGTCCGAAGCGCGTGGCTTTTGCGATCGGCGACGGCGCGACGGCCGTAACGTCGGTCCACAAGTTCCTCGAAGGCACGCATCCTGAACGAAGGAGCGGGGAGTTGAGCTCATGATGGGAACACGGGCCTCTTGCCTTGACGAGCAGCAGCCTCTCGAGGGCAACCTAGCTACTCCGGATTCGGCGCGCGACCTCCCCGGCGTCCTAGTTGTGCCCAGCTGCCTCAATGTCAACGAATCGATATGCAGGCGCGCGGATCGATTGGCGGATCTGGGCTACGCCGCTTTCGTCGCCGACCTGTTCGGATCCGGTGTTCGGCCAGCTCCGCCAGAGTCACCGATGAAAGTTGTGGGGCCAATCCTCAACGATCGTTTGCGATTTCGCCGTAGGCTTTCGGCCGGTTTAAGAGCATTTCAGGAGCGGCCGCAATGCAATGCGGATCACGTCGCCGCCATGGGATCCTGTATCGGAGGTTGCGTGGTTCTCGAGTTGGTGCGGGCCGGCGACCCGTTACGGGGTGTCGTCCCCTTGCACGGCATTTTGTCGACGCCGATGGCCGTGCAACCGAAAACTGTCGTGTCCAAGATGATGACTGCCGTGCGACGCATCACCCAGCGCTCGCGCACCCGGTGTAGGGACTGCAGATCCAGCTGGTCATCGGTCTTGATCGGCACGAAGCGCATCGTGGGTCGTGAGACAGCGTCCGCGATCGCCTCGGCATCGATGTAGTCAGCTCTTGTTCGTCTTCACGTACGGCTTCACATACTGCGCCGGTATCAGCCGCACCTGGTGTCCCTGCCCCCGCAGTGCTCGGCCAAGATAATGCGCACCTCCGCAGGCTTCCACGCCAATCAACCCGACGCGCACGTTGGCGGTGAAGCGCAGCAGTTGGCTGCGCGAGAACTTCTTGCGCACCACAACCTCGCCGCGCAGGTTAAGCCCTAGCAGATGAAAAACTGTCTTACCAAGATCAATGCCGATGGTGTGTAGTTCCATGGGACGCCTCCTCCGCAAGCCTCTCATACACAGGTCACTGGCTACGTAGGAGCGGCGGACCATCCCATTAGTTATGATTCTTCGAATGCTCAGTTCCGGTGGGTGCTTCCCGCAATTCTCGTGAGACGCGTGATCGAATCGGTTTTGCTGCATCGGTAGCAACGCCGATGCCCGGCTGATAGCCAATTGGAAACAGGGCAAGAGCGAAGAGTTACGCTCGCCGTCAATCGTATATAATGAAGCTCCCTTCATCGAGCCGATCCTTTTTCGGCAGATTGACACTTCCTGCATTGAGTTGAGATCGGGCTATCCCTTCCCGGAATCCACACGGGCGGTCTGCGTCTTATGCGCAAAAAGCGATTTTGCCATTTAGGATTTCTACTAACCGTTGCCACCCGAGTGCTTTTCTGCCCGCATGGCGCGCTTGCGCAAGAACCGGATGCCGAACCTCAAGCACATATCGTAGAACCCATCATCACCGAAGAGACTATGCCGAATGAGCCCGGGGATTACGACCTTCGATTGTCAGGGTCTTATCTGTGGCGAGATGCCACTGGATCTGGATCTCTGCCTCGCGCTCAGCTCTTTTTTGGCATTGCCAACCGCTGGGGGGCAGAAATCGAAGTGCCATGGGCATTCGCGAAGCAAGCCACGGAACACTACGGGGTCGGAGACGTCTCCGCCACGTTGAAGTATCTTGCGCGAAAACCAGGCTCTCGAAGCCCCGGCATTGTCCTCGGTCTGGAGACGGCCTTTCCCAGTGGGAACGTCGACAAGGGGCTTGGCGAAGGTGTTCTGGAAGCGGCGCCCTTTGTCGCCCTAGTACAAACGTCTGGGCGCTTCGTCCTGCAGGGGAATTTTGGATACTCGATCGTTCACCTGGTAAGAGAGACAGACGCAAGGAATCAGTTTTTCTATAACAGCGCCATCGCGTTTCGCCTTCAACACATCAGGAGTTTCCTGCTCGGGGAGATCAACGGGACCCGCGCCGCTACCAGGAGCCAAATCGCATTCTCCCCCGGGATGAAATACAACTTTACTCCCCAGCGGTACGTGGCCCTTGCATTGCCGATCGGTTTGAACTCGCAGACTCCGCGTCTAGGCATCGTTTTGCAATTGCAGGTCACGCTGCGGAGTGCGGAACCTGAATGACGGAGAACGAGACAATGCCAATCAGTGAAAGATTTCGGAAGTGGGTGATCCCGTGCGCTGCGGTCCTGGTGGCCTTCTCGGGGATCGCGCTGCTATTGGTCATCAGCCGCGACAACAGGCGTAGCAACCAAACCGAGGCGCTGTTGTATCGCTTGCGATCCAATGCGCTTGGTCTAACCGCCAGTGAATGGGAGGGCATCGCAAGTACAAAGGTCGATTCCGACCTGGATGCGAAATTCCAGCAGTTTCACCGCGACATGCTGGGTGATATACAAATGCTGCAGTTGCTGCAAAACCGTAAAAGTCTTGTGGACCAAGTACAGCCGGCTGCTTCTACCTATCTGAGAGCCGTGAATGATGAATTTGAGCTCCTCTCGGACGGTCGAATCGAAGAAGCGCGAAAAGTGGATGATTCGCGAGTGGATCCTAGTTTCGCAGTTCTGGAGCAAGCCATCGATGAAGCAATCGCGAAGTTTGAAAGCGAGTCGCAAAGCACCTATCAGGAAGCACTGCTTACGTCCGCGGGAACACTATTGGGGTGTTTGGTCTCAATCCTGTTCTTGGCTTTGCGCTTTGAGCGCGGACGGGTTTTGCGGCAAACCAACGCAAGGCTCCACGAGTTAGTCGATCGACTTTCCGTATCTCAAAAACAAGCCGAAGCGGCCAGCGAGGCAAAGAGCACCTTTCTTGCGACGATGAGCCACGAGATCCGCACGCCCATGAACGGCATTCTGGGCATGACGGAACTCGTCTTGGATACCGAACTCACCACTGAGCAGCGCGATAGTCTGGGCCTCGTTCGCCTCTCTGCCGAATCACTACTTACAATCATCAACGACATCCTAGACTTTTCTAAAATTGAGTCGGGAAAACTAGAGCTCGAATCGATCCCTTTTGAGCTGCGCGAGAGTCTCGGTGAGACCATGAAAGCACTCAGTTTTCGTGCTCAACAGAAGGGGCTCGAGATTATCTACGATGTGCAGCCTGAGTTACCAGAAACGCTTCTAGGTGATCCGAGCCGCATCCGGCAGATGATCGTCAACCTGGTCGGTAACTCCATCAAGTTTACTGAACATGGCGAGATATTCGTGTCGGTAGAACTAGAGTCGGAGACCGATGAGCTCCTCCAGCTGCACTTTGCCATTCGAGATACAGGGGTAGGCATCCCGGAAGACAAACAACAGACAATCTTCGAAGCCTTTTCCCAGGCAGACGGCTCGATGGCGAGGAAGTACGGTGGCACAGGGCTGGGACTAACGATATGCACGAGACTAGTGAAATTGATGCACGGGCGAATCTGGGTAGAGAGTGAAGTCGGAAAAGGCAGTACCTTCCACTTTACCGTACGGTTGGGGATCCAGGACAGTCCTGCCCACCGTGCCATTCCTCTCTTGCCGGCACAATTACACGACCTCCACTCTCTAATCGTGGACGACAATTTCACGAATCGGCGAGTGCTGCATGGAATGCTAAGCCGTTGGGGAATGCGACCCACAGCGGTGGACGGTGCCCGGGCAGCGCTCCAAGCCATCGAAATCGCCAAAAACGCGGGCCATCCCTTTCCCCTTATTTTGCTGGACGGCCAAATGCCCGAAATGGATGGTTTTGCTCTCGCAGAACAGATTCAAAAAGATACGGGGTTGCTTCGCGCAACCATTATGATGCTGACATCGGCGGGGCATCTCGGTGACGCAGCACGTTGTCGCGACCTGAAAATTTCCGCATACCTGGTAAAACCGATTCGACAGAGCGAACTGCTCAGCGCGATCTGCCATGTCTTGAACAAAACTCCCGAGACTGAGCACGCTCCCTTGGTCACCCGCCACACACTAAGGGAGGAAACGGGTTGTAGGCGGGTTTTGCTGGCCGAAGACAACACCGTCAACCAAATACTCGCGAAGCGCATACTCGAAAAACGTGGTTTCGCAGTATTTGCGGTAGGAGACGGTCAGGCAGCGGTCAAGGCGCTTGAAAAGGGCCACTTCGACGTAGTGCTGATGGATATCCAGATGCCAGAAATGGATGGCTTTGAAGCAACTGCTGCGATCAGGGAGAAAGAGAGGTCTGTTGGTGGGCACATTCCGATCATCGCCCTTACCGCCAACGCTCTCAAGGGCGATCAGAAACGCTGCCTTGCCGCGGGCATGGATGGTTACGTTTCAAAGCCGATCCGCACAGGCGAGCTCTTTGAGGCCATCGAAAACCTCATCGGAAAAAAGGACGAGCAAGAAGCCAGCCAAGTCACGCCTAGCCCCAAGTAGTTGCTGATTCCGGACGCATTGTTGGTAGGGGGAAGCAATCGCGGCTTACACCGCTAGCCGGATCAACTCCAACCTAAAAGGCAGCACTAAACAATTCGGATGGTTGCAGGCCCCCGCAACCAAAAAATCTTTTTCCTTCAATTAGTTCCCAGAACC
>Ga0210394_10008803_pt1 | contig 10302 bp, 15 predicted proteins | sample IncBWC12MmetaG_FD_160121 | JGI IMG/M metagenome (GOLD analysis project Ga0210394, IMG submission 160121) | Forest soil microbial communities from Barre Woods Harvard Forest LTER site, Petersham, Massachusetts, United States - Inc-BW-C-12-M | ecosystem: Environmental > Terrestrial > Soil >...
CATTCCAAGTAGCCGTCGATGCAATAAAAGAACTACAGGCAACACTCGACGTACAGCAGTACGGCACCGCCGAGATATCCGAAGCAATGAACTTTCTCATGTGGCGGGCCTACCGTGATGCACTAGAAATACTTGACTCTGCCCCGGTTACACAACGTACACGATTCATAACCACCCTGCTCTCCCGCCAGTCAATGATTCTCGGGAAACAGTCACCGGAGGGAATGAATCGTATGCGTGCAGAACTCGAAGGACTCATCGCCAGTGTCAACATAGAGCAACCGTTGGAGCCGAGCATTTATGCCACGTCTGAATTTAATCCCGTGGACGGAGAAGTTAACGATTCAGAAGAAGGATCTACGCGTTGAGCGTATTGATCTTAAAGAATCGTTTGCCTGGGCGCAGGATGCTTTGCGTGTGGAGATTGAGCGGCAGTATAACCTCGGGCTCCCGGTTCGAATCATCGTTCTCAAGGGACGTCAGTTGGGTGTTAGTACAATGTCCGAAGGTACTCTCTTCAACTGGACCTTCCTGCATCCTGGTACGCGTAGCCTCGTAATTGCCCACGAAACGAAAGCGGCGCAACATCTCTTCGACATGACCAAGCTCATGTGGGAAGAGTGGCCGTTCAACCCCCTCTACACCGAAAAGCACAACACGGTCAAATCACTATCATGGGTCGAAACAAGAAGTTCTATGTCAGTAGCTACTGCCAAGAATGCGGGAAGTGGGCGCTCATTCACATATCACGCGGTACACTGTTCCGAATGCGCCTTCTGGGACGAGCCCGAAAGACTTATGGTTGGATTGAATCAGTCGGTACCGTACAAGCACGGCACTATTATGATACTCGAAAGTACTGCCAACGGTGTCGGTAACTGGTTCCATGAGGAATGGCAACGGGCCTGCCACGGCGATTCTCAGTACGTCCCTCTCTTCTTCCCGTGGTTCGACCACGAGGAATACTCTATCCCTACAACCACCCTCAAGTACCACGACCTCGTTAAAGAGGAACGTGAACTCGCAGAATCGTATAACCTCTCTCTAGGCCAATTGGCATGGCGACGGCACACCATAAAGAACGACTGCCTCAACGATGAACTCCAATTCCAACAAGAGTACCCCTGCACTCCCAACGAGGCATTCCTCTCCACGGGCACCAACGCATTCCCCCTCGACAGACTGGATGAGCACTATGAACAAGAGCGTGGCGTACAAGGGCTCTTGGTTAACAATAACGGACGAATCGAATTCATACGTGACTCTACCGGACCACTTACCATCTTTAAAGGACCGGGTAAAGACCCACTTATGTCTAAGTACGTTGTCGCCGGTGATCCATCGAAGACAACTTATGGCGACGGTGCATGCATACAAGTACTTAATCGATTCACGTTCGAGCAAGTTGCGGTATGGCACGGACACATTGATCCTGTTCCATTTGCGCATAAGCTCATGGAGCTTGCATTTTACTATAACACCGCACTACTTAACTGTGAGATTGAGGGGCCGGGATACGGCACTATCGGTGTTATTCTTGATAACTCATACCCTGACGTATGGCAGCACCGTTGGGCAGACCGTGCTCCCGGTAAACTGAGCACGACATTCGGGTGGTCTACCAACTACCAACGTAAGCACTGGGCCATCTCGAAGGTAATATTCCTCTTGGGCCAAAAGGGCGGGCTCTTGGTCCACGACGAGCGGACCTACGACCAAATGACCAGCTACGTCCACCTTCCGAACGGAGAGCTTGGCCCGGCGAGCTATCGGCAATACGACGATGCTGTCATGGCTCTTGCTATTGCTATAGTTTCTACAATGACAGAGGCGCAACTTCCGCACGAGGCACCGCCACCGGCACAGACCAACGACCTCTTCGGCGTTCCTCCGTGGGAGGCGGCCTGATGCCACCAAAGAATACTTTTGCCAAAGTTATGTCTCGGGTAGATATTGAGATAGGCGGGTGTTGGCATTGGATAACATCTGATACATATACTCGCTATGGGCAAGTCAATTGGAATGGAAAGTTATGGTATGCCCATCGGTTGATCTACACTATTCTTGTTAGTCCCATTACTGACGGACTAGAGATGGATCATCTATGTCTTAATAAACGTTGCGTCAATCCGGCTCATCTTGAGCCCGTTACTCACCGTGAAAATGGAAGAAGGGCAGCTAGGGACCGGGACGTTGCAAATGGTCTCTTCGCTGCGTAGTATTTGGATCGTGAGGCGTTCGCTCCCGCCGCGTTGCCGTATTCGTTGCCCCGGTTGTCCTGACAACCGCATCTGCGCTCAGCACTTCTAATGGAATACCAATACCGTTGCCCGTCATGCGGGCGGACAGTAGTAACGAACGCGCGCGCGGACACAGCCCAATGCCCCTGCGGCAACCACGCCACTCGCGACTTCTCATTCGCTCTCACCCGTTCTATACCCGAACACTTTAACCAATCCGTAGGTGCCTATGTATCTAACGAGCGGCAATTACGTGACGCACTCAAGGTGGCTAGCGAGGAAGCATCCTATCGTGTCGGGATGGATCATAACTACGAGTATCTATCCCCCGCAGATATGGCGGACGCCCAATCTCACGGTGTCACCGAAGAGGGGCTAGAGGATTCAAGAAGGGCATCGTATGACGCTATTAGATAGTGGTCCTGACCTCGACAACCCACCCGCACGACCGAACGACCTAGACGACTTCTTTCTCACCGAGAAGCTCGCGCAACTCTATGACCTCGCCAAACGAGAGAAGCGCAAGTATCAAGCCAACTGGCGGCGGAACTATCTCCTAACAACGAACCGCCAATACTCTCTCGACACGCAATCACCGTGGTCGCCCAACGTAACGGACTCCGAAGTATTCCCTATCCTGTCATCGCGCATCGCGTGGATGACGGACCAGAAAGTCCTACCCGAGGTAGCCCCTGCCGCATTGCCAGGTGATCCTTATGCACAGCACCTACGCACCCTCGCGCAGCATCTTGAGCAACTCCTTGACAGTAACTTTCAAGTGCAAGGATGGGATCGACAGATTGTACTTGCGCTATGGGACGCCGCCCAGTTTGGTGCAGGAATACTCAAAGCAGTGTGGGACGGCGGACTGGACGAAGGTAAAGGTAACATTGCTCTAAAGCGCGTGGATGCGTGGTCGTTCTATCCAGACCCTAACGCGAAGGACATGGACGATTGCTCCTTCATGTTCGAAGTGGAGAAGATGACCTATGAGCAAATCCAGCGGCAGTTCCCCGAAGCAGACCACGAAGCAGTTAGAGCAGCATTCCTCTTTGGGGACAGGGGTGATGATATTACACGACCTCAACAGTCATCTAGTTCTCAGTATCCAATGGCCATGCCCGGCAACCTCCCCGGTTCCACGGCAACGACGTGGGGGCTACCGGGTCAATCATCACGGTCTACCGACCAAATACTTTCCGAAGGTATCAACGTCTACACCTGCTGGCTCAAAGAGAATTGGGTAGAGTACCGTGAGACCACTGATCCAACCCACGGCGACGATGAGGAACGAATCGTGTACGACGAATGGCGTTGCGTGGTCTACACAGGGAACGTCGTACTCTTTGACGAGCTTGCACGGGACCTCTACGAATTCAGTTGCCACCCCTACGTTCGGTACGTGGACGAAGAGATGGGAGAGTTCTGGACAACACCAATTGTCTCTCACTTGGCACCGTGTCAGGTTGCCATCAATAGACTCCTTTCATCTCTACAAGGTAATATCGAGCTAGTCGGTAACCCTATCTTCATCGACACCGCTGACTCTGGCCTAGAGCGTACCCAAATCGTCAATCGTCCCGGCCAACGTCTAACGATGAACGCCAAGACGGCCAACTCTCAGGGCCAGAAGCCCATGTGGCTCGAACCGCCGAAGATGCAATCCGAAGTCCAATCCCTTATCCAGTTCTGGATATCGCGTATGGAGAATATATCCGGTCTCTCCGGTGCCAACAAAGGTCAAGCGCCTAAAGACCGACAGGCAGCACAGACAACCCAGGCGGTACAAGAGGCCGGGTTCGTCCGCATTCGCTCATCGGTCCGTAACCTCGAACGCTCTCTCACCACCGTCTACTCTCTCCTTACCCACATGATGATCCAAAACTACGATGTCCCGCGTATCCAAGCCATCGTAGGGCAGGACGGCGAGAACAGTGCTCTAATGCTCGCGAGCAAACACTTCTACTCTCCCTCTATCTTCGGGCAAGTAGCCCCAATGAAGTTCTCCCTCCTTGTCATGGCGGGAGCATCCAACCCGACATCCCGCCAGGCACGTATCGCAGAGGGTGACGCACTCTTCGCCATGCACGCCATCGACCGGCCAGCACTACTCGAACAGCACGCGTTCCCGCATTGGCAGTCCATCGAGAAGCGCATGTCAGAGAAGGAAATGGCAATGGCTCAGGCGGCAGCCGCAGCCGGTGGTCCGAAAGGCCAACCTAAAGGTCCCGGTACTGGACATGCACATTAGCTAATGTCTGACGACTGGATGGAATACGCAGCCTGTAAGAACGTAGACCAATCCCTCTTTTTTCCAACTCAGTACGAAGTAACCTCTGCACGTAACCGTCGTGTCTTACTCCCCGGTCAAAAGATATGTGCATCATGTCTCTACCGCTCCACGTGTCTCGACTATGCCATTGAGCACGGGCTCGACTACGGCATTTGGGGTGGCTTGCTCGAACGTGAGAGGGTCCGCATACGCCGCTCTGGCTCCCTCTCAGCCCGTGCCTTGCCCTGACCCCCTGTAGCCACCATCCTTGCGCGTATGGCTGAATACACGGGTCCTGCGACCGACAACGAGGCCGTCGTCATCGGCATGCCGGAGGGGCGCAAGGTTCCCGACCGATACGCCACCGGGGACTCCTACGACCCCAAGCACGGGAACAACCTCAAGTTCCAGTCGGCGCATCCAAAGCGCATTCATAACGACTTCCATCGTCGCTATGGGCAGGACTCCGAAGTCTGCGACCCTGAGGACTGCTGACCATGTTCGGTGACCCTCTCCGCAAAGAAGCTCTCAAGCAACAGTCTCGCCAAAACAAGCGTGGCAAGAGTAAGAGGAAGTAATGCCTTTCAAATCACTCATCTTCAAAACAGGCGGGGGCAAAGGTGGTAAGCGTCACTCCGTCCGCAAGTCACCAAGGAGGAAGTAGTGGCATCACACTCAGGGCACAAGGGTGGTACCTCGCACAAGATGCTCACCAAGGGCATGACGCGTGGCTCCGGCATGAAGCACGGCAAGCGCAAGAACTCGGGTACCAAGACTAACCCAGCCCGTCACATCAAGAACCGGGGTCACGGTCGGTAGTGTGCCTTTCCGGTCGGAGAACCAACGCCGCTATTTATGGGCTAACCACCCTGACATAGCAGAAGCATGGGCACATGGCAGACACTCCACCAAAGGTTCCAACCACAAGATGCCCTCAAGTCCGAAAGGGGGTGGTAAAATGGCACGTCGAAAGGGAGGCCGTCATCACAAGCGCAAGTAGGATGAGCTTGCGGTAAGTCAAACGGGGTGTTCCTTCATCTTCTCTCGTTCCTATCCCAACGTGGGAACGCCCCTTCTGATAGATCGCAGAGAAAGGATCAGCATGGCTAACAAGGTTCTCACACTCGTATTCGATACAGTCGAAGCAGACCTTGACCATATCATCGCCGCCGCTGTCAACGAGATTAACAGCGCGGGTCATACCCTCAAGGAGATTCGAGTAGCAGATGACTCGGGCGAAGTCAAGGTACCGCCGAATACTGTCGCGGGTGTTACCCCACCGCCCGAAGAGGTACAGCCCAGTGCGGCGACATTCGCATGACCATGAGAGCACAGAGGAACGCCTTCTCTGTGAGATCCTCGAAGTTCTCGAAGCAATCTACCAACTACTACTTCCCCCGCCATTCACAACCACCGCAGTTCTTTCAATAGGAGAAAATAACATGGCTACAGAGGCAACACTTACGTTCGTCGTGGACCCCAGCGCCACACCACTTGTACCGGGACCACCCCCGAATGGTGACGGCTCCGGCATCGTTGTCACCTTCTCGTCTGATAACCCCGCCGTTACTCTCGGTGCCGCCACGGCATCGGGTGACACCGCTACCGCCTCAATCACTGGCACCGACGCGTTCAACCTCTCCGCTGTCGTTGCCAACGTATCGGGTGCTGAACTCTTCGACAACGATGGCACCACGCCATTCGTGCAGCCGTCGCCAATTCCCGTCGCCGCCAGCACTCCCCAAACCACGTCCGCCGTTCTTTCCGCCAGCTAATAAAGGAGCATCATGCCAGACCAACGAACCGCCTCCAACTACTCCGGCAAGTCCGGTAAGACCAACGTTCAGATGCAGGGTCAGACGTCAGGCCCATACGGTAACGACCCCAAGCTCACGCGCCGTGAGCCGTCGCCGCCGACTGACCTGCGTCCATAACTCATGGCTAGCAAGGACTCTGGACCTGCTTCATGGCAGGATGCTCTCTCACAAGCATCCCAAGCCATAGCCGGTGGCCTTGCTGCGCCTGACGCCGACGTGAAATTCGGTCTCGCTATTCTCGGGGCAATGGCCGAACACAGCAAGAAAGGGTCGGGTGGTCCTGGGGCAGGGACTACTCCTGGTGGTCCACCGGGCGGGGGGCAAGCTGGTCCGCCTCCTGCCGGTGGCCCACCGCCATCACCGGGCGGAGACCAACTCTCACCTGCGGCAGGTGGCTCGTCCGTGACTGGCCCTGCGGGTGGTGGTGCGCCAAACTCCAAGATGATGAGCAACGCAGCGCCAGGAGGCCCGGTTCCAGGTGGTATGAGCCCTGGTCTCTCTCCCAACCCCGACGAGCTACGTCGTGTCCTAGCCGACGTGGCAGGTAAATAACCATGTCTGAGACCAACGCTCCCGACCCGACCGATTCGACCCAAATCGTGTTCCCAGCGGAGAGCACCGACGACATTGACGCCTTTCTCAACAGTTTGGGGGCGGATTTTGAGTACGCACCTACCGTCACCGTGCCGCCCATTGCCGCACAAGCCCCCTATGGGGTTGACGAGCATGGCAACGACATTGAAGAGTCAGACGAAGAGGTTACGCCGGAAGGCGATACTCCTGAGTTTGTCGTCATCAACGGACAGCAAGTTCCTCTCGCAGAAGTCCAACGCCTCGTTGATTTCGACACCTACCTCAAGGCCAATCCTGACACTGCGCGTCGCATGGCCGAATCCATCGCCGCACCTACCGGACTCCCCCCTGTTCCCACGGCCACCGAACCCGAGGCCCGTCCGGTAGCGGAGTTCACACCACCCACCCCACCGGAAACCCTCGACCTAGAGGACCCGTCAATCAAGTTCATGTGGGACGAACTCGTTGCTACCCGTAAGCAGGCATGGGAAGCAACTCAGATGTCTCAGGCGGTAGCACAGCAGGGCCAGGTCACGCAGCAGCAACTCACTGCCCGGCAAGCAGAAATCGACATGCGTGACGCTCAGGCCCAGTTCCGGCACGATCACCCGAACATGACCGAGGACAACATCAAGAGCATTCGCAAGCTCGCTGCCGAGATGAATATTGTCCCCGGTCTACTTACCTCGATGCCCACTCCCACCGAGGCTCTCCACCGTGCAATGGAAATCGCCGCATGGGCCGACGCCGATACACGTCCCCTCATGCTCGACACATCCTCCACCCCATCGCCCACCGCTACAACCACCCGCAAGAAGCGCCTCAGTCAAATCTCATCTGCCCCTGGTTCTGCCCCTGTTTCAGATGCCCCTACACGTGTCCGTTCGGATAAGGACATGATTCAAGCCTTCGCAACTGAACTCGCAGAATCCGGCTTCGGTCGGTAACCAACTAAGGAGCAGATTCAATGGCAGTTACTCCCATCGGGACGAACACAGTTACCGCTCTGTCCCGGCGACTGATTCTCCCCCGCATTGCGGATAACGTCTACAACTCCAATGCTCTGTTCTTCCGTTGGTACCATGCCAACAAGTTCGTGCAGCAGGGTGGGACGCAGATCGAACAGCCACTCATGTACAAGCGGATGGCGGCAGGTGGCTCGTACCAGGGGTACCAACTCCTTAACGTCACGCCTTCTGACACCATTCAGAACGCAGCGTTCGCGTGGAAGCAGTACTACTCTCCGGTCACCATCGACGGACTTACTCTTCTCCGCGCCGACAGCCCACTCGCCATCGCTGACTTTGTAGCTACACAGTTCAAGCAGAGCGAGATGGACCTAGCCGACCTTCTCGGAACCGGGCTCTGGTCGGACGGCACCAACGCCAACGACATCGACGGTGTTCTCGAAGCCGTGGACAACGGCACCATCCAGTCCACCTACGGTGCCATTGCCCACTCGGGTAACACGTGGTGGAACGCGCAGATCGACTCCACGACAACCACGATGACGCTCCTGGCTCTCCAATCATTGTGGGGCTCATGCACGTCGGGTGGCCGCTCGCCTACCATCATCTTCTCGACGCAAGCCAACTATAACCGGTACTGGAACCTCAACCTCTCGCCGCAGCAGTTCCCGGTCCAGCCTGGTGGTAAGGACATGCAACTCGCGCAGGCAGGTTTCGAGAACCTACTGTTCAATGGCGCACCGTGGCTCGTGGACTCCCACATTCCTACCACGGGTACGGAAGGCAACATCTTCTTCCTCAACGAGGACTATGCCCAAATCGTCACCGCCACACGGGCCGACTTCCATCTCCAAGACTTCCAAACCCCTGTCAACCAGGATGCCATGACAGCACTGCTTATTTGGGCGGGCAACTTGGTGTTCTCGAACATTCAGCGTCAGGGCAAGTTCACCGCTATCGCAGCGTAAGGAAAGGGATCATGCCAGTAAACCAACTCATCAACACTCTCAACCAGTCGGGAGAGGGTTACGAAACGGGTGCGTTCCTTCAAGTCATGGAATATGACTCGGCGCAGACGGGTAACCTTCTCAATGGTACCGTCGTCGCTATCGAAACTGGCACGACTACCCCGTGGCTCATTAAGAAGACCACGACGACGCCCGACTTCCTCATGTGGGGTGTTATCGTATTGGCACCGACGAATGGCTATACCCCTGGTTCGGCCTGCTACGTCGTCACCGAGGGTATCACCCAAGTCTTGTTCGACGCCAACAACACGACGGCAGGGCACTTGGCTCTTCAATCGTCTACCACGGCGGGCACGTGCACCGACTCTGCCACTGCCACTCTCGCCAAGACGCTTGGCACTATCCTCCAAACACTGACCATCTCATCGGGCACGGCCCTCGTGTGGGTCGCCGTCCACAAGATGTAAGGACATTCCAATGCCTGCAACAATCCTGCCCCGCCCAAGTGAAGTCGTGATCGACACGGGCATGATGTATCGTGTCCGCAATAACACTGACAGCCGTTTGACGACAGGGGATGGTAAGACCCCTCTACTTCGGTACGACCGTATTGCATACGAGTGTGAACCGGGAGAGGAACAAATCGTTCCCTGGCCTGTCATCGCCCTCTACTTCGGGGACCCACGCTCCAAGCATGGGAAGGTAGACGAGGCAACGGACTCAAGGGGCACCCACACGGTTCCGGCCCGTGGTGACGAACTCTTGCGGCTGTCAGTTTTCTATGGCGTCTACGAGCATGGCGTAGACGTTCTCGCGGCAGCCATCCCCGACGTCACCATAATGACGCTCGACGGGATGGAGATTATACCACCATGTTTCGACCCTGAGGCAGAGTACACCTACGGGTATGAGCGCAACCTACAGAAGTCGGGCGACGTGGCAACTCTGCTCGAAAACGCACAGAACCAAGTGGACGCGCTCAAGGCACGATTGGACAAGCTAGAGCAGCAGGGGGATAACGATGGGGAAATCCCAACGGATGACCCTCGTATTCCGTGACCATGAATGAGAGATACCACTACCTACGGGAAGTTGGATCACGACGAGTTACGGGATGAACTCGTAGACGTTTGCGCTGCTCTCGTTTCTGCCTACATAGAGCTAGGCCCACTCCACGCCGATAAGGCTCGAACATACATCGAAGCCTACGCCCGGTCGCCGGGCAACTCGGTCGCTGCCAAAGAGCGTGAGGGTGACTACGCCACGCTCGACATCTCTAACGACCTCCAAATAGCAGAGCTACGAATCGAAGCCCTTCAAATCAAGAAGGGTCTCATAGAAACGTTGCTCTATGGCTAACAATCCGCGGCAACCCGACGAGTCTCAGCCCCGTACAAAGCTATGGGCGCACATTGACGACTTCACCGCTGGCATGTACGACCATACATGGACGGCGAACAAGTC
>Ga0210394_10008805_pt1 | contig 10301 bp, 13 predicted proteins | sample IncBWC12MmetaG_FD_160121 | JGI IMG/M metagenome (GOLD analysis project Ga0210394, IMG submission 160121) | Forest soil microbial communities from Barre Woods Harvard Forest LTER site, Petersham, Massachusetts, United States - Inc-BW-C-12-M | ecosystem: Environmental > Terrestrial > Soil >...
TGCGACTCTCCAGGTTGGTTTTCACCTTGTTCTCGTAGCCGGCGTAGGAGTGCACGACGTACCAGTCGCCGAACGCGTTGCGGAGCTGGCGGCGCAACGCCTCGAGCGGATCCTCGTCGCCGTCCTCGGTCTCGACGTCAACGGCCTCACCCTCAACGACCTCAGCGGCGTCGGGCTCCACCTCAGGCAGGGTGAACACCGACTCGTCTGCCTCAGCAGCGGTCGCGTCCCCCGCCGAGGCTGAGCTGAGCTCGTCCTCACCGGCACCGAGCAGCCGTGCGGCCTGAGAGACCGCCGACGTCTCCTCCGGGGCAGAGCTGAAAGACACGCTGCGCTCCCCCTCCTCGGTGTGGACGCTGTCGAAATCAGACACAGGCTCTCTTCCTTGAATGTCAGTGATCGAATCGCACGGATTGGTCGTACGGGATGCCGGTAGCAGCCCCCCGCTGTCAGCCGAACAGCCAGAGCACCAGCTTGGCGAAGCCGATGTCGAGCCCCGCGACGATGGAGACCATCACCACCACGAAGACGATCACGACTGCGGTGTACGTGAGCAGTTCGTGGCGCGAGGGCCAGAGCACCTTGCGCATCTCGGAGATGACTTCGCGACTGAACCGGCCCACGCGACCGCCGCGGCCACCACCGGCGGGGCGGGGCGAAGCGGTCTCGGTACGAGTCGCTGTCACGATGTCTCCTCGATGCGATCGGCTGCGTTCGGGTCGAACTCTGACGTGCTCCGTGCTGCTCGGTGCTGATAGTGCTGACGTGCTGATAGTGCTGGTGTGCACCACGGTGCGCAGGGGCGACAGGACTTGAACCTGCAACCGCCGGTTTTGGAGACCGGTGCTCTACCAATTGAGCCACGCCCCTGTGGGGACCCGGCGTGTCTCACCTCAGCAGGCCCGACCTCGGACAACGACATGACCGACATGACATCGCCGAGCGTGACGCAGTTCGCTTCGAGCATGCTGACGCAAGGTCACAAGGACCCCGTCGTTCCAGTGTACGGTGCGGGCGCCTCTGCTCCAACCCGGCCGGCTCGGCCCGACACCCAGCTAACCCGGTCGGAGGATCTGGGATCATTGCTGGCATGGGAGCCCGCATATCCGACCGTATCGCCGCCATCACCGAATCCGCCACCCTGGCCGTCGACGCCAAGGCCAAGGCACTGAAGGCCGCCGGCCGACCAGTGATCGGCTTCGGCGCCGGTGAGCCAGACTTCCCCACCCCCGACTACATCGTCGCGGCCGCCATCGAGGCCGCCAGCAACCCGAAGTACCACCGCTACACGCCCGTGCCCGGACTGCCCGAACTTCGCGAGGCCGTGGCTGCGAAGACGCTGCGCGACACCGGCTACCAGGTTGACCCGGCGCAGGTACTGATCACCAACGGCGGGAAGCAGGCCGTCTACAACACCTTCGCCAGCCTGCTGGACCCGGGTGACGAGGTAATCCTCATCGCCCCCTACTGGACCACCTACCCAGAGGCGATCAAGCTCGCCGGCGGTGTGCCGGTCGAGGTCGTCACCGACGAGACGTCGGGCTACCTTGCCACCGTCGCTCAGCTCGAAGCCGCTCGCACGCCCCGCACGAAGGTGCTGCTGTTCGTCTCACCTTCCAACCCGACAGGCGCGGTCTACCCGGCCGAGCAGGTCGCCGAGATCGGCCGCTGGGCCGCCGAGCACGGCATCTGGGTCGTCACCGACGAGATCTACGAGCACCTCGTCTACGGGGACGCCCGCAACGTATCGATCGCCACCGCGGTGCCCGAACTGGCGGACCGGGTAGTCGTGCTCAACGGCGTCGCCAAGACATACGCGATGACCGGCTGGCGGGTCGGCTGGATGGTCGGACCGACAGATGTGATCAAGGCCGCCGGCAACCTGCAGTCGCATTCGACGTCCAACGTATCCAACGTCGCGCAGATCGCGGCACTCGCGGCCGTATCCGGTGATCTCTCCGCGGTCGCCGAGATGCGGACGGCTTTCGACCGGCGCCGCCGCACGATCGTCGGCCTCCTGTCGGAGATCCCCGGCATCCTCTGCCCGGAGCCGCAGGGCGCGTTCTACGTGTACCCGTCGGTGAAGGGCCTGCTCGGCAAGTCGCTGCGCGGTCGCGTCTCGACCACGTCGGCCGAACTGGCAACCGTCATCCTGGAGGAGGCCGAGGTCGCGATCGTGCCCGGCGAGGCGTTCGGCACGCCCGGCTACGCGCGGCTGTCCTATGCCCTGGGCGATGCCGACCTGTCCGAGGGCATCAGCCGCATCGCGAAGCTCGTCGCCGAGGCGAACTGAGTCACGCCGCCGCCGGGGCGGCCCGAGTCAGCTCGCCCCGGTCACGGCGCCACCATGTTCTCGTACTCAGGGTTCTTGCGGATGAAATCGACGATGAAGGGGCACAGCGGCACGATGCTCCGGCCCTTTGCCCGCAGATCGTCAAGGGTGCCTCGGGCCAGCGCGCTGCCGATGCCTCGCCCCTCAACACTCGAGGACACCTCGGCGTGCGGCAGTAGCACCACGCCCTCAGCGTCTCGGTAGCTACAGAATCCGACGGTCTCGCCGTCCAGGACGGCTTCATACCGGGATGCCTCGGGATTGTCGACGATCTCAACAGCGGTGCCTGTCATAACGGCCCTTCAACTCTGCTCTAGCCACTGGCGACCGAGCGCTTCCTCGACCGCCAGCGCCTTGAGAATCAATGGAGCGATCACGCGCTCGATCCGGCCACCGATCAGCGGTACGGACACTCTAAGTTCCGCGGCCAGCGCACCCTGGACGCCGGTCGCGGCGTGCCCGAGAAATAGCGTGCCGGTCATCTCTACCGGCTGTCCGGCGATCGAGACGGTGGTGGCCGAACGGCGGGTGCCATCTGCCGCCGGCGCTTCCCAGGCGTGCACCTCGCGGAGGTCGATCCCATCCCGGACCAGCTTCCGGGCGAAGTCCGGCAGGCCGTCGGTCGGCATCCGGCGGGCGGACTCGACCACTGGAGTCGCCGCCTCGCCGGACACCGACACGCTGTAGGAGAGCGCCCCGGTCGCCGCACACTTGCGTTCCTGGAACGCCTTGTCGGTCAGCATCCGAAATACCTGCTCCACGGACCCGGCCGGGTAGGAGAACTCCCCGGCCACCCTCACCGCGACATCACGGCCGATCAAGGTCGGCGGTCGGCAGCCGAAGCAGCGCCCGTGCCCGAGCCAGGACGGTCTGCCCCGCTACGGAGACGGCGAGATCGACGCCGATCCCGCCGTCCTCAGTCTTGGCGGTGACCTTGCCGGACACCGCCAGCGTCGTACCTGCCACCGCCGGCACGGCGACCGGGCGGGTGAAGCGGACGCTGTACTCGACCACCGCGGCCGGGTCGCCGGCCCAGTCGGTGAGCACCCGGCCGGCGAGGGCCATCGTCAGCATTCCGTGCGCGATCACGTCCGGCAGGCCGACCGCGGTGGCGAACGCCTCGTCCCAGTGAATCGGGTTGAAGTCGCCGGAGGCACCCGCGTAGCGGATGAGGTCAACCCTGTTGATAGGCACCGTCAGCGGGGGCAACTCGTCGCCGACCCGGACCTGCTCGAACGAGATCATGCGTCCCTCTCCGGGCCTCGGACGACCAGCAGCGCGTGCGCGGTAACGACCAGCTCGCCGTCCTCCGTGCTCGCCTCGGACTTGGTCCGGATCAGATCATTGCCGGCGGCGGTGCGGATGGACTCGATCGAGACGACCACTTGCAGCCGATCACCGGCACGCACCGGTCGCGCGAAGGCGAACCGCTGCTCGCCGTGCACGACACGGGCGTAGTCGATGCCCAGCTCCGGGTCGTCGATGACCTGCTGGCCGGCCCGCATCAGCGTCAGCAGGATCGGAAACGTCGGCGGGGCGACCACATCGGGGTGACCGAACGCCCGCGCGGCAGCCGGGTCACGGTAGGCCGGGTTCGGGTCACCGATCGCGTCGGCGAACTCGGCGATCTTCTCCCGGCCTACCTCGTAAGCCGGGGTCGGCGGGTATACCCGGCCGGCGAAGGACGGATCGAGCGGCACCGGCTCAGCCCTCCTCAGCCGGGATCTCGGTGACCACCGCGAACGGCGGCACCCCGAAACCCTCCACCCGCGGGCGACCCCACGGGTCGACGTCGGCGAGCCCCGTCGCGACCTCACCGTGCGGTGTCCTCAGCAGCACCGTGCGACCGCTCACGGCGACCAGTTCGGTTACCGCTGGCGTCGCGGCAACCCGCCCGTACCAGTGGTAGGAGCCGCTGATCGGGTCGAAGCGACCCCGCAGGTTCACCGTGACCGGAACTACCGCCTCGCCGTCCACGAGTTCGGCGGGGCCTGCATACCCGTCGTCAGCCAACTGGTCCATGCCGTCGGCGGCGGCGCTGCCGGCGGCTTGCTGGTCGATCATGTGCTCTCCTCGGCCTCGAGTACGTCACGCGGGAGTGGGCTGTCCGGATCGAGCTGCAGACCTTGATCACGCAGCGCACCGTCGATCACGTTCCAGACGGCTCGGCAGATGAAGTCGATGTACTTGTCCCGGTCCTCGGGCTTCCGCTTCAGCAACCAGGTGCTGGCTGCCTCGACCATGCCGACCAGAGCGTAGGCGCCCGGTTCGGCCACATCGGCGTCGAGGCCGAACCACATGATGAAGGCCTTCAGCACGCCGGCGACCTGGTCGGCCATCGTGATCTCGACGGCCTCCAGCGCATCACCGCCGCGATCCTGGGTGTGCAGGAACTGGTAGAGATTCGGGTGCTCGTCGAGCCAGCCGACCACCACCCGGACGGTGCCGCGAATGATCTCGTTCGCGGTCGAGCCCGACTTCAGGGGCGGAGCGAGGCTGGCTACGACCACCTCGACCATCTGCTGGGCGATGGCAAGTTGAAGATCTTGCTTGTCGCGGAAGTAGCGATAGAGCACCGTTCGGCTGACGCCGGCCACCTCTGCGATCTGATCGGCACTCGCGTCGGCGCCGTAGCGATCGATGGCGAGAACACCCGCGGCGACCAGTGCGGCCCGGCGGAGTGCGCGATGCTCGCTCCAGCGTTGCCGACGGCCGTCCGAGGGGCGCGTGGCGGTCGTAGTCTCAGGAATGGCCACCTCGCGAGGCTAGCAAGTTACCTGTGACACGAGGACAAACCGGGATCGGCGGGCGCAATCGATCGAAGTGAGCCAGACAGCGCGAGCGGCACGCCCTAACGGGTCTCGCGGTGCTCGGTGTGCTTGCCGCAGTTGGGGCAGAACTTCTGCAGGCCCAGCCGGTCAGGGTCGTTGCGGCGGTTCTTCTTGGTGATGTAGTTGCGGTGCTTGCACTCCTGGCAGGCCATGGTGATCTTCGGACGGACGTCGGTGGCTGCCATCGGAGAGTGCCTTTCAGAAGTCGGACGTGCTTGGCGTCGTTCTCGAGTTCATGTCGTACTTCGTGTTCAATGTGCGGTCGTACAGCTTCGTGGCGGTTCATCGTGCGGATGGAGCGGGTCGTACTCGCGCGCCGCGGAGCGGCAAGCTCGTAGCGAGGGCCGGACTTGAACCGGCGACACAGCGATTATGAGCCGCTTGCTCTACCAGACTGAGCTACCCCGCCCTGACCAGATCGCGACCCATCCGCCGGAGCCGCACGGATAACGATCAGGACAGAGCCCCCTTACGGAATCGAACCGTAGACCTTCTCCTTACCATGGAGACGCTCTGCCGACTGAGCTAAGGGGGCCTGCGCCCGCCCGGCCGAGAACCTGAATCGAAGGTCCAAAGCAGAGCATGCGCCGACCGGTTAGCCTACACGACCGCTAGCGCCCTCCTCACCGCGATCATTCCACCGCCCCAACGGCGCCTGGAAAATGAGATCTTGGCAACACTTCGGTTCTGGACGACACTCAGTCCTTGCGAGCGCACGAGCACGCCGACGAGGAGTGAACATGGCCGTTACCTCTGAACTGTCCACACTTCATCGAACCGTGGAGGAACTGCGCCGCTGCGTCGGCAGCCTGCGGAGTCGCTACGGCGACATTCCCGCTGTCCGGCGAATTGCCGGCGACGTCGACCGGATCGATCTGGACGCAGCCGACCTTGACCACGTTTCCCCCGCCCAGACGCCGCCGGACACCCAGCTCCAGATACTCGATGACACGCCGCCTGATCCGGCCCTGTGGGCCGACGCCGACGACGAGGGGATCGGCGGCTACCACCACGGCACCGGCCGGTGACAGGCATCGCCACGCCGGGCCGCGCCCGGCTGGATGCCCGCACCCTGCGCACCGACCGCTGGTGGCTGCAACCGGCCGTGACCGCGACGATCCTGTTCCTGTTCGTCGTCTACGGCACGTGGCGCGCGTTCGAGGACGCGGACTACTACCGCGCCCCGTACCTCTCCCCGTTCTACTCGCCATGCCTGACCGGCAAGTGCGCCACCGGCTCGAGCGACCTCGGCCACTGGATACCGGGCTGGCCACTCTCGCCCGCCCTGCTGATCCTCATCTTCCCGCTGGGCTTCCGGTTGACCTGCTACTACTACCGCAAGGCCTATTACCGCGCGTTCTGGCAGTCACCACCGGCTTGCGCCGTGGCTGAGCCGCACCGCAATTACTCCGGCGAGACCCGACTGCCGCTGATCATGCAGAACGTGCACCGCTATTTCCTCTACTTCGCCGCCCTGTTCGCCGTACTGCTCAGCTGGGACGCGATCCACTCGTTCCGCGACCCGGCCGGGCAGTGGGGGCATATGGGGCTCGGCAGCTTGATCCTTGTGATCAATGCCGTGCTGATCTGGGCCTACACGCTGTCCTGCCACTCCTGCCGGCACATCATCGGCGGCCGGCTGCGCCACTTCTCGACGCACCCCGTCCGGTACCGGGCCTGGGGGTTCGTATCCAGGCTCAACGGCCGGCACATGCAGCTCGCCTGGACCTCGCTCGTCTGGCTCGTCGTCACCGACTTCTACATCCGCTCGGTCGCATCGGGCGGGCTCAGTGACCCGCGGTTCTTCTAGCGCTGCCTGTCACCGGCCGCGTCCACGTGACCAACAACTTCCCGCTACCGATTAGGTCCGATCAGAACGGCTGGGATACCTGTGAGCGAGAACGAAGAACACCAGTACGACGTCATCGTGATAGGTGCCGGCGGGGCCGGGCTGCGGGCCGCGATTGCCGCGCGCGAAGCCGGTCAGCGGGTGGCGATCATCTGCAAGTCCCTGTTCGGCAAGGCTCACACCGTGATGGCCGAGGGCGGCATCGCCGCGTCGATGGGCAACGCCAACAGCCACGACAACTGGCAGGTGCACTACCGCGACACGATGCGCGGCGGCAAGTTCATGAACAACTGGCGGATGGCCGAGCTACATGCCCTCGAGGCACCTGACCGCGTCTGGGAGCTGGAGACCTACGGCGCGCTGTTCGACCGGACACCCGAAGGCAAGATCAGCCAACGTAACTTCGGCGGACACGAGTACCCGCGGCTGGCGCACGTGGGCGACCGCACCGGGCTGGAACTGATCCGGACCCTGCAGCAGAAGATCGTGTCGCTACAGCAGGACGATGCCCGGCAGGCCGGCGACACCGGCGCGAGCGACGCGAACCTCAAGGTGTTCGCCGAGTGCACCATCACCGAACTGCTACGCACACCCGACGGCTCGATCGCCGGTGCGTTCGGCTATTGGCGCGAGTCGGGCCGCTTCGTCGTCTTCCGCGCCCCCGCCGTGGTGCTCGCCACCGGCGGCATCGGCAAGTCGTTCAAGACGACGTCCAACTCCTGGGAGTACACCGGGGACGGGCACGCGCTCGCGCTCCGAGCCGGTTCGACCCTGCTGAACATGGAGTTCATCCAGTTCCATCCGACCGGAATGGTCTGGCCGCCCTCGGTGAAGGGCATCCTGGTCACCGAGTCGGTCCGCGGAGACGGCGGCGTGCTGAAGAACAGCGAAGGCAAGCGATTCATGTTCGACTACGTCCCGGCCGTCTTCCGCGGCCAGTACGCGGAGACCGAGGAGGAAGGGGATCGCTGGTACACCGATCCTGACAACAACAAGCGCCCGCCGGAACTGCTGCCCCGGGACGAGGTCGCCCGCGCGATCAACTCCGAGATCAAGGCGGGACGGGGATCACCGCACGGCGGCGTCTTCCTCGACATCGCCAGCCGCCGCCCGGCGGCGGAGATCCTGCGCCGGCTGCCGTCGATGTACCACCAGTTCAAGGAGCTGGCCGACGTGGACATCACGGTCGAGCCGATGGAGGTCGGCCCGACCTGCCATTACGTGATGGGCGGCGTGGAAGTCGATCCGGATACGGCCGGCGCGGCGCGGGTTCCGGGGCTGTTCGCGGCCGGCGAGGTGGCCGGTGGGATGCACGGATCCAACCGGCTCGGAGGCAACTCGCTGTCGGACCTGCTGGTTTTCGGCCGCCGGGCCGGCGTCGCGGCGGCGGCCTACGTCGCCTCGCTGGGCGGCGCGCTCCCGTCCGCCGACCGGGCGCAGGTCGAGGCGGCGGCCCAGCGCGCACTCGCCCCGTTCGAGGTCGAAGGCGGCGAGAACCCGTACACGCTGCATCAGGAACTCCAGCAGACGATGAACGACCTGGTCGGCATCATCCGGAAAGCGCCTGAGATCCAGCAGGCGCTGGACAAACTAGCCCAGCTGAAGGAGCGAGCCGGCCGACTCAGCGTCGAGGGACATCGCCAGTTCAACCCCGGCTGGCACCTCGCGCTCGACCTGGGCAACATGCTGCTGGTCAGCGAATGCGTGGCCAAGGCTGCACTGCTGCGCGAGGAGTCCCGCGGCGGCCACACCCGCGACGACTTCCCGAGAATGGAACCGTCCTGGCGTCAGGTCAATCTGATCTGCGCCACCGCCGCCTCGGCCGGCCGGGATTCGATCACGGTTACCCGGCAGCAGATGCCGGACATGCGCGCGGACCTGATCGCGCTGTTCGAGCGCGACGAGCTAGCGAAATACCTCACCGGCGACGAACTCGCCGTGCTCACCAGCCGAGTGCCGTCATGAGTGGGCATCGCAGCGACCGCCAGGAGGAATCATGACGTACCAGGCGAAGTTCCGGGTCTGGCGAGGCGATGCCGAGGCCGGCGAACTCGCCGACTACACCGTCGATGTCAACGATGGCGAGGTGGTGCTCGACATCATCCATCGCCTGCAGGCCACTCAATCCGGCGATCTTGCCGTCCGGTGGAACTGCAAGGCGGGTAAGTGCGGTTCGTGCAGCGCGGAGATCAACGGCCGGCCGCGGCTGCTCTGCATGACCCGGATGTCGATATTCACCGAAGCTGAGACGATCACCGTGACGCCGCTGCGCGCATTCCCCGTGATCAAAGATCTGGTCACCGACGTCTCCTTCAACTATCGCAAGGCAGAGCAGATCCCAGCGTTCGCGCCACCGGCCGACCTGGCGCCGGGCGACTACCGGATGGCGCAGGTCGACGTCGAGCGCTCCCAGGAGTTCCGCAAGTGCATCGAATGCTTCCTGTGCCAGGACACCTGCCACGTCGTACGCGATCACGAGGAGAACAAGGTCGCCTTCGCGGGGCCGCGCTTCTTGATGCGCATCGCCGAGCTCGACATGCATCCGCTGGACGCCCGCGACCGGCAGCGCGCCGCGCAGGAGGAGTTCGGCCTGGGCTACTGCAACATCACTAAGTGCTGCACGGAAGTGTGTCCCGAGCACATCAAAATCACCGATAATGCGCTCATCCCACTCAAGGAACGCGTCGTCGACCGCAAATATGATCCGATTACCTGGATCGGAAGAAAAGTCTCCCGGCGCCCGGAGCGCTGATGGTGAATCAACTGTGACTTGGCCTATTTGCGGAACTAGTTCGGGATCTGGTTCGACTATCCATACGTGAGCAGCGGAGAAGCTAGCAAGGTGAATGGCGGCGGACGCAGTCCCAACAAGCTCCTGCAGGTCGTCCTGCCGGTCGCCCTCGTCATCGCGGTCGCCGCCGTGCTGGTGATCGTGAAGGTCGCCGGTGGCGGTGGTTCCCCCGCTTCGGGTCAGGCCGCGACCGCCGCCTCGACAAGCGTGATCACCGACGTCACCAGCGTGCCGGCGAGCGTTCTCAACTCGATCGGTACCGGCACCGCGCAGGCGCTGCCCAAGGCGATCAGCGCCGCTCCCCTCACCCAGGACGGCAAGCCCCGGGTGCTCTACGTCGGCGCGGAGTACTGCCCGTACTGTGCGGCGGAGCGGTGGGCGGTGGTCGTGGCCCTGTCGAGATTCGGCACCTTCGCCGGCCTCGGCCAGACGGCATCCTCGCCCAGCGACGTCTACCCGAGCACCGCGACGCTGACGTTCCGCGGATCGAGTTACACC
>Ga0210394_10008807_pt1 | contig 10299 bp, 11 predicted proteins | sample IncBWC12MmetaG_FD_160121 | JGI IMG/M metagenome (GOLD analysis project Ga0210394, IMG submission 160121) | Forest soil microbial communities from Barre Woods Harvard Forest LTER site, Petersham, Massachusetts, United States - Inc-BW-C-12-M | ecosystem: Environmental > Terrestrial > Soil >...
GAAGGTTCAGACCAACACCTGGTATCTAATTCCCCACTCGGTAACCACTTGGTGTATTGCCTATAATGGCCAACTTTATCTGGCTACTTCTGGGGCTGCAGTCAGAGAATGGCCTCGAAATGTGGCGCGTGATCCGCATGTGCGTCTGAAGGTGGGCGACAATTTGTATGATCGTGCGTTATCGGTTGTTACTGATCCGGCCGAAAGGGAAGCCGTGCTCCAGGTCAGAGCGAAAAAATACTCTCAAAAGTACCCGCCAGTGGGTCAAACATTTACCGTATATCACGTAATGCCTAGCTAGTCGCTTACCGGATTTTTGGTTGCAACGTTGGTGATCGGCGAGGTTTTGATTCCCGCGACATTGAGAAAGCTCGGAAAGTCCTGGCAGGCGTCAAGCCTGGGAGAAAAAAGTAAGGGTGAAACTGGCTCAAGAGACGCAACGCGGGAAATTGGTTGTGGGCCACATACCGAGAAGGAGACTTCACAGGACTTGGCCGTTGTGGTTCACCCTTTCGGGTCACTCCGGCGGAACATTTGAGAAGCCAGAACTTCCGTAGGGCCAGCCTTGTAAAGTAGGCTCCACAACTCGCTTACTGAATCGCTCTTGTTTAGGACGAGTATTACCATCACTGGAATCCCCGCCACCATCATTGCCAGCACCACGAAGGCGCATTTCCAGGCTAGGGGTAATCCATAGACGGGGTCGCGCCTCGAAAGGGCGCGAAGTACGTCCAGCACCATGGCCGCAACAATCAGGGCCGAGAAAGCCAATGCAGCATCGAGATTGAGTTCTCCTCCCCGTAAGGCGGCTATAAGCCCGACAAGACATCCAAAAGCAATGACGCCACTGGCTTGCCTGCTAATTGAGTCGGATAGTAGCCAGCCCTTAGGAGAAGGGGCCAGTGGCGAAGAAGCTCTATCGAGGTTGGGCACCATACCCTGAATTATTCTTGCGATTTGTGCGTTAGTCTCTGGTACTCGCGTTATCGGTACGGCACACGAACCGTCGGTAAGTCCCGATAAACGGGGTGTTCTCGGAACTTGGCGCTTCCCCGGCCGGGCCCGCATTCCCAGAAGGGGACTCTCGAGACGTAACTCCACGTTGCATCTGGACTCCATGCGAATCAGGCTTGTGCTTCAGGGGCATGGGCGTACACTGAAGGAGCCGGACAGAAACCGTCAGCTGAGATCGTTGGCGAGCCTCTAGCCACTTCAGCAGAACAGGTTGAGCGATGGTTTCTACAAGGAGACACTGATGCCCGACGCTTGGACAAATGACGGTGTAAAGTACACGATAGACGCGAAAGCCGGCGTCGGCGGTGTAGTCACGGCGCAAAGGGAAGACGCGAAGACCGCCCATAGTCGCATTGTTTCAAAATTGGTGACCCGCGAAGAGACTGAGAAGTTATTTGAGAACGATCTATGGGCAACCAAAGTGCGTGCGGGACGTTCGTAAACCGCCTTGCCGTTAGACGACGAGCCACCAGGCCCTCAGCTTGAAACCTGCAGCGTTTCCACCTCCGGACGGGTCGTTCAGCGTGGTAAACTTAGCGCATGGGCAATCCCGCGATAACGCGAACGGTCCGCGGGGCGTGGGTGGGGAAGTGCCCTCGCTGCGGAACGTGTTGCTTCTTTGCGGGGCTTCCGGTCACCGAATATGCGGGCCAGCAGCTGGTTCGCCCCGGCAAGTTTAACCCGGTTTCCGTTCCTTGTTCTTGCGGCCGCAGGTTCCAGATGGACATCAACGCCTTGATTTTTGGCACCATCGCATCGTTGTCGATTCAGCGATTATCGCCGGACGCATTCGCCGTAGAACAAAGCTATGCGGGAACCAAAACCGACCTCGGACCGATGAACGAGATGGAACTGTGGGCGTATCTGAACTCGCGCACCTTGATCGACATTATTCCATCCCAGGTTCTCACCTTCCTGAACGTGTCTAAGGCTCTCGACATGGACATGATTCTTTCGGTTGTGCGTCCAGCGGTAGCCGATTCGGAAGTCGCGCGCCCCTAGCGATCGCTAATAGCAGCCGGTACTTTGGTGCGAGAGAGTTTGCTCGGCGATACATCCAACCACTTGAACGTGCTTCAACTCGGGATTATAAGAACGACGGCCCGGCCATAAATTTTCTACTGAGATGATGTCGATACGACGCGAAAGGAATGTCCATGCGCAGCATGAGTATGTCCGCAACGAAAAAGGCAATCAAAAACCGAAAACTGAAGGCGGCTCACAAACGGGCCTCGAGGACGAAGAAACGGAAAGCCGCCACCAGACGGGCGGCACGCAATAAAGAGCAGGCTGCCACTTCCGCATAAGCGTCGCCAAATCACAAGACCCACCCTGCGGAGGCGCCCGAGGCCCAAGCCCATTGGAAGTTATGGCCACCCAGGTGGCCGGTGACGTCGACAACTTCGCCGATAAAAAACAACCCTGGCACTTTCCGACTTTCCATCGTCTTACTTGACAACTCGTCGGTATCTACGCCGCCCACTGTCACCTCAGCTTTTTCATAGCCCTCAGTGCCTTCAGGGACGAGAACCCATTCATGCGTTTGCCGATCGAGCGTAGCCAATGCTTGATTGTTCCACGCGGCGGGTTTATGCAAGTCGACCCAACGCGCGGCAAAGCGATGCGGTAGGAGTCCCTGGAGAGCGAACCGGACGGCGGCCATATTTCTGGCGGGCGCTTCGCCAACTGCGGCCGCGATATCGCGGCCAGGTGCCAGGTCAATACGAATGGACCCACCGGCATTCCAATAGGAGGAAATTTGCAGGATTGCGGGTCCGCTCAGCCCCCGGTGAGTGAACAGCATCTTGTCCCGGAACTCATGATGATCGGTGGAAACGGCTACTTCCGCCGAGACGCCAGCCAAATCGCAATACTGGCTTCGATCTCCTGTCGCCAGCACAAGCGGCACCAGGCCAGGTTTCGTTATGCGAATATTCAAGCCGAATTGACGCGCCAAGTCGTAACCAAAGGCAGTGGCCCCCATTTTAGGTATCGACAGGCCGCCCGTCGCAACGACTAACGCCGGCGCGTGAAACACGGCAGATTCTGCATGGACAACGAACTCCGTCGTGCGTTGGACCTCGTTAACCTTGGTCCGGAGAAATATCTTTACCCCGGCTGCCGCGCATTCGGCATCGAGCATCTTCATGATGTCGTCCGCCGACCGGTCGCAGAAAAGCTGTCCTGGCGCTTTTTCGTGATAGGGGATGTGATGCTTTTCGACCAGAGCAACGAAGTCTGCGGGTGCATACCTTGCGAGCGCAGATTTTGCGAAGTGCGGATTTGCGGATATGAAATGTTCCGGCCGGCAATAGGTATTGGTGAAATTACATCGGCCGCCGCCAGAAATGAGAATCTTTTTGCCCGGACGATCGGCATGCTCAATCACGGCGACGCGGCGGCCACGCTTGCCAGCCTCCACCGCGCACATAAGTCCAGCGGCACCGGCGCCAAGAATTACGGCATCAAACTTGTGATCCAAGGAAGGCTTCACTGCACCGCTCAGCTACGACCGCTGGCGCTCTAAAGATAAAGTGATTCCCTGGTCCGCCCGCATAAAGGGCAACCATACATCGCACCAATCACGCCGTTGGGGGAATCTGAGAGACCGGCTCAACGCCGCCGCGGCTCATGGCTTCATGCTGGGGTCTGACTTTTCAGCCTTGCGGTACGCTCTCAGGAGCTGCCGGCGCCGGCCTGGGCGGAGTGCGTTCGTACCTTGATTTCGCAGGCGCAGGCGCCCGTTGATCCTTGTTTTTCTTTGGCTTCTTTGCTTCTCGGCCTCGCCTATCTCGGTTGCCCATGACTCTCTCCTTGGATGTTGGCGTGATGATGGTCGCTTAACGATACATCGGAATGATCTCATCCCGTCAGACTATGTTCCAGGGCTTGCTTCCAGGAATACGGCCAAAGCGAAGCCAAAGGAACCTGTATGCACCCGATTCATATGTCACTTACATTCAGGGGGCCGCAATAAGTCTTTACAGGAACAAGCCGGTAGTGGGCCCGAATATACCTTCCCAAATACCCGGTAAACCCGATAGGTCTAAAGTCTGCGATGAGTGAAGATCGTCCGCAACTCACCAGGAGGTTTTCAATGTCAATTCTAGCGTGGATCATTTTGGGACTGATTTCGGGCTTCATCGCCAGCAAGATCGTCAACAAGCAGGGCGAGGGCATCCTCCTAGACATCGTTCTGGGAGTCGTCGGCGCTCTGTTCGGTGGCTGGATCTTTGCTGCTATAGGCCATTCCCCAGTAACGGGAGTGAATTTGTACAGCATTTTTGTTTCGGTGATCGGCGCAATCCTGGTTTTGGTCGTCTACCACGCACTGAGTGGCGGCGGCCGCAGAACGATCTAGGTTGTCCCGAAGCTAGATTGCCGAAGGCCAAGTCGGTCCGATAACAACGAAATGACGAACTCAACTGCAAGAGGTCCTAAACACGGCACGACAAATTGAGGGCGGCCTGGGCTCACGCTCGCGCTGCCCTTTTCATTTTGGGGCGATGTCGCAACTATGCAGCCCGGCGAAGCGGCCCGGCTAGCGCGACCTTGCTGCATGAGGCCGCGCATTGGCGGCAAGCCTCCGCACACCTCTGCATCGTTTCGCCTTGGTATTTACCGCATTCCGCCGCGCACGCTGTGCATAGCCCGGCAGACACTTCACAAATGCGGTGAGCGAAGGGCGAACTACCCGCAAGCAGGACTATGCATGTTCGGCAAACCTCCAGGCATTCTCCACAGAGTCTGATGCATTCGGTCATTGTCTCCGGGTCCATCGTGAGGCCTTCATCGCGGCATTCTGCACACCAGCGTATACACTGCAAACAGTCTTCGATACATTGCTCAACAACTGGATTTGAAATAGCCATAGCACCCTCCTGTGAACTCTTGGCTCATGCCCCAGTGATCGAAGTCAGTCTAAACTCCGTAGCGAGTAAATGAAAAAGAAAGAATCACGTAGCGGAGCGCTTACAGGAAGGACCCGAGTGACATCAAATGACCGTTAAATACGGGCGAACGGTTGCCGCCGTGCCGCGTTGCGGTATGGATGAGAGGTAATAATTGGCGAGATCGCTCGAGATACAAAGGAGATTGTCAATGACTCCTACTCAAGTGCTGCTTCTGGCGTTGCTTATAGGCGTTGTCTCTGGCTTGCGTTCTCTGACCGTGCCTGCCGTCGTGGCTTGGGCTGCTCACCGAAACTGGCTGAACCTCCATAACACGGCTCTCTCCTTCATGGCGTCGACTGCGGCCGTCGTTATATTCACTCTGCTGGCTCTCGTCGAACTGGTTGCCGATAAGCTTCCTTCGACTCCCAGCCGCTTGAAACCGCCAGGTCTAATTGCCCGCATCGTTCTCGGAGGTTTGTCCGGCGCGGGCATTGCGGTGTCGGGTGCGCAATCTATCGTGCTGGGCGCTGTCTTGGGTGCGGTTGGTGGCATTGCCGGCGCGTTTGCGGGTTACCAAGTTCGCACGCGCCTGGTGAAGGCTCTCGAGGTTCCGGATTTAGTTATCGCTCTTTTGGAAGACTCGGTGGCGATTAGCGGGGGCCTATTTATTGTGTCGCGGTTCTAAGCGGGATTGAGAGGCGCAGCCGTCCGCTTGGCAGCGAGATCGCGCAGCCAGGCGTCGATTACGGAGCGCTGCTGAGCGGCCATATTTTCAAGCTGCACGCCCATGCCGAAAATTCCCAGACCGCTGCTGGAATGCAGGTAGACCACTTTTCCCTGTAGTTCGCAGGTTCTTATGCCGTCCGAGATGTGGAGATGAATGTCCGTCCCAACTGGAATGGGTAAGAGCGTACCGATATAACAACCTCGCGAGCTCAATTCGGCTAGTTGCGTTGGAACTGACGTTCCGTCGTAGAGCGTAACTTCGGCATCCGCGAAGAACGAAAATCGTTGATCGGCGCGCTTTTCTTCCAGAGGGCCGTTAGGAATCATGATCATATTCAGCTCGTGAAATCGTTGATTGCGCAGGCTCCAGTGCATAAGTTCCTCTCTTTCAGACGGCTGCGCGATAGAACGAAAGCAACAAATTCAGTGGCACTTCCGCGCCGGCCGTACTATAAGTACTAGAAAACTCATCTCACGCTACCGATGGCGCTCGGCGCGGCCGCTGTGATTGCTAGCGAATTTCAATCAGGCGGTCGCCAGCTTGGAGAGCGGCTTCGACCTGTGAGAATACCGAATCAAAGAGTGACAGCAGAACGGTTTTACGACAGTTACCCCGGCGCACCCAAACAACTTGAACGGCTGCATCTGGCTGCGAAGCGCGACGTGAGAAATCTTCGTCCTTGGTGATTAGTACGAAAGAATTTGCCTTCGCATAGTTCCAGATTTCTGTATCCGTGGCGCTATCGAGACCAAGATCGAGAACGTGAGAAGCGACGTGCCCTCTAGAAACCAGTAGCTTAGCCAGAGCCGATGGAAGCTGATTATCAACCAGGAATTTCACGCAGATTGGAATACAGCATGATCGATCTGCAGGGCCGCGTATTCAATTGCTGCCAGGATGTCTTCACGCTCCAAAAATGGGTAGTCGGCGAGGATCTCCTCAAAAGAAGCGCCGGCGCTCAGTAACTGCAGAATGTCCACGACCCGGATGCGCTTGCCGCGAATGCAAGGGCGTCCGCCGCATTTGTCCGGCTCGATGGTAATCCGCTGGAGTAGTTCCGGATTCACAAGCTGATTCTAACATCAGTCTGTGCTTCATATTCCAACCTCTGCGTTGCAGTATACAGGTGGAATGAAAGGCGTGATTGATAGCGCGTAACTTACGGAAAAGTCATCCGAGCTAGCCGAAGAAACCAAGCAAACGCGGCGATTTCATGCCAATTTTATGCCACCGGCACTTGGCACCTGAGGTCGCGGCCCGTGGTCACTCCAAAAAACAATTGAGGGGAATTTTAATTGCCGCGTGAGCAGTCGGGGTGTAATTCAGAATGCCTGTTGTCGGTAGCGGCTCTGCCCTGTATTGGTGCTGTTCAATGTGCTCTTTATCATATCCGAGGCAGGCCGCCGCACCAATACTCGCAGCAAGCACGACGGATGCGATTCTGCGATTCAGGTCTTCACTTCCGCCTTGTGGAGAACTCATATGTGTAGGGTTATTTCGGCCAGTCAAGCTCGCATCTCAGTTCGCCTCTGAACCTTCAGCTCGCGGCCCCCACATTCCATGAGATAAACATCGAGAACGCGCCGGAGAAAACGCGGCTCGCTTTCGACCGCATCGGTTGCCCCGACTCGCGTCAGGTAGTCTCTAATTTGGGTCCCTGCCTGACCCTTCCAGGCCTCATCGAATGCCGCAAGATAGTCAGCGTAAGCCCTGAATGGGGAGGAAGCGCGATGACCGAGAACGATGTTAACGCCTTTCTTAGCATACCTGTCCCAAGCTACAAATCGGTCTGGTCTTACGAAAGCGGCCACCTTCGACAACACTGAAATTATGTGGCGTGGAGGTTCTTGGGTTCCAAAATCCGGGCGCAATTCACTTTCGAATTCGTCAAGCTTGCATCCTGTATCGTCGAGAATGGCCTTTTCAAACTGGCGTGAATCTTTTAGGAGTTCCCGAAACTTGTCATGGGTTCCTCATCGTATCGTCCGGCTAACTCTATATTCCAACAAGAAATGAGCAAACCTCTCCGGGTTAGCAAGAACAGGATTGGCAGACATCCCCTCGCCATGCTCGAAAAGATCCTGGTACTCGTGCCAGTTCTTTCGAGCGACTGCGAGAATGACATCAAGTCCCACGCCACATCTTCAGGGCGTGGATATTAGTTCAACCAACCGTCGAAAGACCAGTGTGATTGACAAAAAATGAGGCCGCGCGGCGCTAGTGCCACACGGCCCGAAATCTCCAATCCGTTATCTGGGCCGGCTAAATCCAGCAATCTGGATCAGATGTCGTAATACAGGTGGAATTCGTAGGGGTGGGGACGCATGCGGACGGGGTCCGCTTCGTTTTTGGTTTTGTAGTCGATCCACAAATTGATGAGTTCGTCGGTGAAGACGCCGCCCTTGGTCAGATATTTGTGATCGTCTCCGAGAGCCTTGAGGGCCTCGTCGAGCGAACCGGGCATCGTAGGCACCTTCTTCGCCTCGTCCTTATCGAGTTCGAAGATATCCACGTCGAGCGGCTTGCCGGGATCGATCTTATTCTCGATTCCGTCGAGGCCAGCCATGAGCATGGCGGCGAAAGTGAGATAGACGTTGCATGAAGGATCGGGCGGACGGAACTCGAGCCGCTTGGCCTTGGGATTCGTCGAATACATCGGAATACGCACGGCGGCGGAGCGATTGCGGCTGGAGTAGGCCAGGTTCACGGGAGCTTCGTAGCCCGGCACGAGGCGTTTGTAAGAGTTGGTCGTTGGCGCGGAGAAAGCCGAAATACTGCGGCCGTGCTTGAGCAGGCCGCCGGCATACCACAGCGCCATTTGAGAAAGTCCCGCGTATTTGTCTCCGGCAAAGAGCGGCTTATTCTTTGACCAGAGCGATTGGTGGGTGTGCATGCCGGAGCCATTATCGCCAAACAGCGGCTTCGGCATGAAGGTGACCGACTTGCCGTATTGCTGCGCCACGCTCTTGATGACGAACTTGTACTTCATCATGTTGTCGGCAGAGGTGAGCAGCGTATTGAAGCGCAAATCGATTTCGGATTGCCCCGCGGTGGCCACTTCGTGGTGTTGGCACTCCACGTCCATACCGACTTCGATCATGCGCATGACCATCTCGCTGCGCAGGTCCATGAAATGATCGATCGGCGGGGCGGGGAAGTAGCCTTCCTTGTAGCGAGGACGATAGCCCAGGTTGTGCTCGGCGCGGCCGGTGTTCCAGCGGCCTTCATCGGAATCGATGTAATAAAAACTGTGCTGCGGCTGGGAGTCGAAACGAATGCTATCGAAGATGAAGAACTCGGCTTCGGCGCCGAAGAAAGCCTGATCGGCAACGCCGCTGTCCTTCAGGTGGGCTTCGGCGCGAATCGCGATCTGACGGGGATCGCGGGGGTATGGTTTATGGGTGATGGGATCGCCGACGTTGCAGATGATCACCAGCGTGGGCGTATCGCGGAAAGGATCCATGAAAGCGGTATTCGGATCGGGCATCAACAGCATGTCCGATTCGTGAATCGATTGCCAGCCGCGGATGGAGCTGCCGTCAAAACCGAATCCTTCTTTGAAGGAGCTCTCCTCTAACTCGCCGATGGGATAGCTGACGTGCTGCCACAGGCCTGGCAGGTCGGTGAAGCGCAGATCGAGCATCTTGGCGTTGTGCTTCGAGGCAAAGTCTAGAACACCTTTCGGATCCATCCTTGCTCCTTAAATTAAGAATTAGAAACAGATAAGTTGGTCACACCCCAAGTAAGGACCGGCGACAATAGCGCAGGACATGGACGGCGTCAAGAAGCGCATGGGCGGCTCTGGCCATGCGTCTTTTGCTCCTCGATTGCGCTCGGTTCTTATGACTACTACTGCCTCTGCCGATGCTCCTTCTGTGCGGCACGAGAGCGAGACTCTGCGCGTGCCGCGAATCCCGCGACAAAATACTGGCAGGTCGCCGGCAAGTAAAACGAAAGTTTTAGATAAGACAAATCAAGTTTTCGATGAAGGGAAGGCGGCTCCGTTGAGGTCTACCAATCTTGCGTTACAGGCCAGTTTGCACTGTTTTCGTTTCCGGAAAATCAAACGAGGGAAAGCTCGCGACTTTTGAAAATTACCGCCGCGTTCTTTCCCTCGTCTTGGATTCCTTCGTCTCGGGCGCTAATCCGCAGCCACAGTTTGAGTGAAAGTAGGTTTCGAGACGGTGTTGATCGTTTTCAAAAGCCGCGAAACGATCTGATAGGGATCGCCCTCTGCATTCGGGCGCCGATCTTCCAGATAGCCCTTGTACCCGTTCTTGATGAAGTTGACAGGCATCCGAACCGAAGCGCCGCGATCAGAAAGACCAAAGCTGAATTTATCAATCGCCTGCGTTTCGTGCAGACCCGTCAAGCGCAAATGGTTGTCGGGACCGTACACGGAAATGTGATCGGGAATTGTCTTCTCGAAGGCCTTCATAAGCGATTCGAAGTATTCCTTGCCGCCGACTTCGCGCATGTATTTCGTCGAGAAATTGGTGTGCATGCCCGATCCATTCCAATCGCCCCGGATGGGCTTGCAATACAACACAAAATCGACTTCGTATTTTTCGCAGAGGCGCATCATCAAATAGCGAGCGGTCCAGGTGTCGTCCGCGGCTTTGGCCGAACCCTTGCCGAAGATCTGGAACTCCCACTGACCCTTGC
>Ga0210394_10008808_pt1 | contig 10297 bp, 7 predicted proteins | sample IncBWC12MmetaG_FD_160121 | JGI IMG/M metagenome (GOLD analysis project Ga0210394, IMG submission 160121) | Forest soil microbial communities from Barre Woods Harvard Forest LTER site, Petersham, Massachusetts, United States - Inc-BW-C-12-M | ecosystem: Environmental > Terrestrial > Soil >...
CAGCGGCTCGAGCCAAGCGGCCGCCTGCAGGAACCAGCCAAGCCACGTCCGACGTGTCAGTGATGGCCTTCGGAGCGCGGCGCCTCTGGGTCGTGGAAAGCCCTCACGGCCTTTAGATCTAGAACTGCTGAATCCCCTGGCGACAGCGGTCGTCCTCGAAAAAAAGTGCGACCTTTTTGCCTCGATCGGCATTAACCGCACTGAGGCGTCCATGCCGATCCAGGAGGATGTGTCTGCATCGCGCTTCCGGCCAACGGAAGCGAGAGTGAGGCGGTTCGTCGAGGCCGACTGACCCGCGGCTTGTCACAGCCGCGTCGGTTTGATGCGGTCGAGGCGGTCCGTTTTTTCTCCGCAAGGCCAAGCGATTCTGACGTCGTGATGCGATCTCGGAAGGGCTGTTTTTGCCGCGAAATGTTGCCTCGCAACAACGGCTTACCTTAAGCTAAGAGGAGCCGACGAACGGTGGATGATAATCATTGACATAGCGGGATCCCATGCATAACATGAGATCGCGTGCATACGGTATCAAGTTGTCAATAATTTATTAAGTTATTGAATTTAAATGTTTTTTTATAAGTGATCCATCGTCGGGATTCGCCTTCTTGTAGGTTAGACTCGTAGCTTGAAGTACCAAATACAGGCTACTTACAATAATTTGTCGAGGTAGGGCGACATTCCATGTGTGATGTACTGAATATCAGAAAATTGTCGTTTTGGAGCCTATTTCGATCACTTTTAGTGCTTTGCACAATGCGGTTTCGGTCCTCGGCTGACCCCGTACGGTGTTCGCTTCAAGATTTCCGCCTACACGGAAACCGACCACAAGGGACTGAAGATCCCGATCGCGATGTTCGCCAATGGCGGGGGCCATATAGCGATGGGAGATATGAGATGAAGCGATCCACCGCCTACCTGCGCGCACTTCCCTGGATTCTGGTCTCGCTTTGGGCCGCGTCGGCCCACGCCCAGGGTGACGCCGCGCGCGGGTCCGAGCTGTTCCAGCAGAACTGCGCGCCCTGCCACAGCCAGGAACGAGGCCAGAACCTGGTCGGCCCGTCGCTCTTCTCGGTGGTCGGCCGCCCCGCAGCCAGCATTGCCGATTTCTCGTACTCGGACGCGATGAAGCGCAGCGGGATCGTCTGGACCGTGGATCGGCTGATGGCCTATCTGAAGGCGCCGCGAAAATACGTGCCCGGCATCAAGATGTTGTTTCCGGGACTGTCGGATGAGAAGGACCGCGAAAACCTGTGTGCGTTTCTCGCGACGCTGGGCCAAGCGGCTGCCGGCAGTCGGACTACGAGCGACACGCAGACGCCCCCCTCGCCCCCGCGTGCGTCCAATTGATTAACAGGTAGGCCGGGCATCAGAAAGGGCCGGCTTGCTCAGCGCATGGGCAGTCCACAGGGTGGTCGCGTAGAGCAACACCGCGCCGGCCTGGTGCGCAGCCGCCAGCGGCAGCGCGACCACCGTTAGCAGCGTCGCGATTCCGAGCGCGACCTGCAGGCCGAGCGCCGCCAGCATCAGATCCGACTGCAGGCGCGCCTGGTGGGCGGGCACCGACCGGCGGATCCACCACCAGAAGGCCGGCACCAGCACCATCAAGGTCCAGGCGATCGCCCGGTGGACGAACTGAACCGTCGCCAGGTTGTAGATAAAATTAAGGTACCAGGGACTGATTCGCACCAGGTCCGGCGGCACGATGGCGCCGCCCATCAGCGGAAAGGTGTTGTAGGCGAAGCCAGCCCGGGTGCCCGCGACCAGCCCGCCGGTCATCGCCATCACGAACACCACTGCCACCGTTGCGCCCGCAAAGCCGGGCACGCGCCGCCTGCCGACGGGCGCCGACCACAGGTCCCACGCGGTCCACAGCATCATTCCGATGATCAGCAGGGCCAGCGCCAGGTGCGCGGTCAGCCGGAACGGGCTGACGCGCGGATCGTCAACCAGGCCGCTGGCGACCATGTACCAGCCGAGCGCGCCCTGCAGCCCTCCGAGCGCGAAAATCCCGGCCAGGCGCCAGGCCAGGGCGCGCGGGATGCTCCGCGACGCGACGAACCATAGCAGGGGCAGCAGAAAGACCAGGCCCACCAGGCGCCCCAGCAAGCGGTGCACGTACTCCCACCAGAAGATCCGCTTGAAGCCTTCGAGCGTCAGGTCGAAGTTCACGAGCCTGAATTCTGGCGTGGCGCGGTACTGGTCGAACAGCCTGGCCCAGGCCCCGTCGGACAGCGGCGGCAGCGCGCCGGTCAACGGCTTCCACTCGACAATCGACAACCCGGAGTGCGTCAGGCGCGTGATCCCGCCGACGACCAATATGCCGTATACGAGCGCCGCGCACGCCAGCAGCCAAATGGCGACGCTGCGCCGCGCTCCGTGCGGGCGTGCCATCCCCTCACGATCCATGGCCGGCGCTAACGCACGTCGCGCCAGTAGACCGCGTGCAGCCAGTGTCCGACCCCGGTGAAAACGACCAGGAAAGCGATCGCCCATACGCCGACCTGGCGCCGGAACGTAGCGGTCGGCTCGGACATCCAATTCAGGTACCCCACCAGGTCGGCCACTTGCGCGTCGACCGCCGCTGCCGCCTTCGGATCGGCCGGCCTGAAGCCGTAGGCAAAGCCGGGCTCGCCCTGGTCCAGCTCGGTCCGGTTCAGCACGACGTTACCGGCCGCGTCGAACTGGCTGATGGTCTGAACCAGGCGCTGGCGCGGCGCGCCTTTGCCGTCGGGAGGCGGTACGTCCTGGTACTCGATCCGGGTCAACGTGGCCTCGCGCGGTCCCTGAGGCTCCCAGAAGATATTGGGCATCGCGATGTTCGGGTAGACCACGTTGTTCCAGCCGGTCAGAGTGGACCGGTCGCGGTAGAACCCGCGCAGCAGCGTGTAGATGTAGTCGGTACCGGCGTACTCGACCGTATTGCGGGCGCGCACGATCACGGACAGATCGGGCGGGGCCTTGCCGAACCACTCCTTGGCGTCGTGCGGGTGCATCGCCACCGTCATCGTGTCGGTGACCCGTTGGTTGCCGAAAATCAGGTTGGCCTTGATTTGCTTGTCGTCCAGTCCGATGTCGTGCAGCCGATTCCACCGCATCAGGCTGGCGCCGTGGCAGTTCAGGCAGTAGTTGACGAAGGTGCGCGCTCCGCTTTGCAGCGCCTCCAGGTTCGTGCCGCGCTCGGTGGGCCATCGGTCCAGCTTGACCTCCTGCGAGTTCGCGCTCAAACACGCCGCCGCCGATACCGCCGCCGCCAGCCGGAACAATCTCGTTTTCATCGATTGTTCCCCGTCAATGGACCGCGAAGGTTACGCGCGCCGGAACTGGCTTGAAGGTTCCCATCCGACTCCACCACGGCATCAGGAGGAAGAAGCCGAAGTAACACGCAGCACACAGTTGTGCCACCAGCGTGCGTCCGGGCGTGGGTGGATTGATCCCAAGATAGCCGAGCACCAGAAAGGCAGCGACGAAAATGCCCACCAGGATCTTGTGCCAGCCCGGCCGGTAGCGCATCGACTTGACCGGTGACTGGTCCAGCCAGGGCAGCGCGAAGAAAATCGTCGTCGACAGCGCCATCAGCACTACGCCCCACAACTTCGGGTCGAGCCGCACCTGCGGAACCGTCATCAGCACGAACACCGCGAACGTGAAGACCGCCACCACCAGACGCGACCGGCCGCCGTGCACTCGCAGATAAGTCAACACGCCCAGGAACAGCGTGCCCAGCCCGACCCAGATCATGAACTCCGAGGTGGTGGCCCGCAGGATCGAGTAGTAAGGCGTGAAGTACCACAGCGGCGCGATGTGCGTCGGTGTCTGGAACGGATCGGCCGGGATGAAATTGTTGCCTTCCAGGAACACGCCTCCCATGTCCGGCGCGAAAAACAGCACCGCGCAGTAGGCGGTGAAGAAGAAGCCCAGACCGTAAAGATCGTGCACCGTGTAATACGGGTGAAAGGGAATGCCGTCCAGCGGCCGGCCGCTGGCGTCGGTGTGGTCCTTGATCTCGACCCCATCCGGGTTGTTTGAACCGACGTCGTGCAGCGCGAAGATGTGCCCCACGACCAGCGCGGCCAGAGCCAACGGCACCAGGACGACGTGGAACGAGAAGAAGCGGTTCAAAGTGGCATCGCCGACGACGAAATCACCGCGAATCCAGGTCGACAGCTCGCGTCCGATCAGCGGGATCGAGTCGAACAGATTGATGATGACCTGCGCGCCCCAGAAACTCATCTGCCCCCAGGGCAGCAGATACCCGAAGAACGATTCGGCCATCAGGGCCAGGAAGATCACGCAGCCCACGATCCAGACCAGTTCGCGCGGCTTGCGATAGCTGCCGTACAGCAGACCGCGGAACATGTGCAGGTACACGACGATGAAGAAAAACGACGCTCCAGTCGAATGCATGTAGCGGATGAACCATCCGCCGTTCACCTCGCGCATGATGAATTCGACCGACCAGAAGGCCAGATTCGAGTCCGGCTTGTAGTGCATCGCCAGCAGAATGCCGCTGACGAACTGGATCACCAGCACCACCAGCGCGAACGAACCGAAGAAGTACCAGACATTGAAATTCTTCGGCGCGTAGTACTCCGACATGTGAGTACGGAACGCGGTCATCAGCGACGGCATCCGTGCGTCGATCCACCCCAGCAGGCCTTTGTATTGCGTCGGGTGAAGACCCATCTCTTTGCTCCTCCTGATTCGCACTGAGGCCGGCCGGGCGCGAGCGTCGCGCGGTCGCCCTGCCGGTTACGCGCGCTTCTTGTCTTCGCCGATCACCACCAGGGCATCGGACACGAACTGGTACGGGGGAACCTGCAGATTGTCCGAGGCCGGCTTGTTCTTGAAGACCCGTCCCGCCAGATCGAAGGTCGAACCGTGGCAAGGGCAGAAAAAGCCGGGCTCGTCGCCCAATTGTGGATTTTCGTTGGGGGCGAAAGGGCCGCTGGGTGAACAGCCAAGGTGCGTGCAGATCCCGATCGCCACGAAGAACTCCGGCTTGATCGAACGCGTCGACGGATCCTTCAACACGTACGCGGGGGTCGAATAGGCCGTGCGCTTGGAATACGGATCGGCCAACAGCGCGTCGTGCGTTTTGAGCGACGCGATCATCTCGGCGCTTCGGTGCAGGACCCAGATCGGCTTGCCCTGCCATTCGACGACCCGCATCTGACCGGCCGGGATCGACGTGATGTCGACGTCGACCGGGCCGCCCGCCGCCTTTTCCCGCTCCGAGGGGCCGAACGATGCAACGATGGGGACCGCGACCCCGGCGCAGCCGATTCCGCCGACCACGCAGGCCGTGATGACGGCCGCACGACGCTCCGGGTCGGCGGCAGGTTTGGCCGCACCCGGATCGCCCGCCCCGTCCGCGGTTTGAGATATGGCTGTCATGATGAGGGAAGCCTTCGAAAGGGACTGAATATTAGCAGCGGCGCGAACCGCTCGCGGCCGGCGCAAAACGCTGCCGCGCCGTCATAATGGCGCCGATATCTGACGCGGCTCAAACGGATGCTTCAACCCGAAACGACCGGCTGCTGGCCGCCGGTTGATCAACGGATCATCGACCACCTCGTCCGCACGGTCGGCACCCTGCCCGAACAGGCCAACGCCCGCGACCTGCTGAGGGCGGTTGCGTGGATGGCACGCGAGCAGCTGGCCCAGCGCTGGGTCGAGACACAGCGCCTGGAAAGTCGATCCAAGGCGCGCCGGATCTATTACCTGTCGATGGAGTTCCTGATTGGCCGCACGCTGGGCAATGCGCTGCAGGCTCTTGACCTGCACGAGGCCGTGTCGGAAGTCGTTGCGCGCGACGGCCGCCAGCTGGCCGACGTCCTGGAGCAGGAGCCCGATGCGGCGCTGGGCAACGGCGGCCTGGGCCGCCTGGCGGCGTGCTTTCTGGACTCGATGGCAACGCTGGAGCTGCCGGCCTGGGGCTACGGGATGCGCTACGAGTACGGAATGTTCGCGCAGTCGATCCACGACGGCCAGCAGGTCGAGCTGCCCGATTCGTGGCTCGAAAACGGAACGCCGTGGGAGTTCGAGCGTCCCGAAATCGATTACGACGTGTGCTTCGGCGGCTGGGTCGAACACGACGGCGGCGACAGCATGCGCTGGCGGCCGCACGACGAACTGCGCGCCAAGGCCTTCGATATGGTGATTCCGGGCCACGGCACCGGGCGCGTCGCGACGCTGCGCCTTTGGAAGGCCGCCGCGCCCGCGCATCTGGACCTGGAAGCGTTCAACCGCGGCGATTTCGCACGCGCCGCCGAGTTCAAGAACCGCTTCGAGGGGATTTCCTGGGTGCTCTATCCGAACGACAGCACGCCGGCGGGGCGCGAGCTTCGGCTGCGCCAGGAGTACTTCTTCGTGTCCGCGTCGCTGCAGGACATCGTCGTGCGCCACCTCGCCGAGCACGCCACGCTGGCCAACCTGGCCGACCGGGTCGCGATCCACCTGAACGATACGCATCCGGCCGTCGCGGTGCCCGAGCTGATGCGATTGCTGGTGGACGTGCATTCGATGACCTGGGACGCGGCTTGGGCCCAGTGCAAACAGGTGTTCTCGTACACGAACCACACGCTGATGCCCGAGGCGCTCGAAACCTGGCCGGTGGCCCTGGTGCAGCACCTGCTGCCCAGGCACTTCGAGATCATCCTGCACATCAATCATCAACTGCTGGAGCAGGCGCAGCGTGCCGCACCCGGCGACCTGGGATTGCTTAGCCGGATTTCAATCATCGACGAGGCCGGCGAACGGCGGGTCCGGATGGCCCACCTGTGCATCGCCGGCAGCCACCGGGTCAACGGCGTTTCGCAACTGCACTCGGACCTGATGCGGCAGACGATCTTCGCCGACTTCGCGCGCCTGGTCCCGGAACGGTTCGACAACAAGACCAACGGCGTCACGCCGCGCCGCTGGCTGGCCCAGGCCAACCCGCCGCTCACGCGCCTGGTGGACGAGGCGATCGGAAACGGGTGGCGGCGCGATCTTGAACAGTTGCGCCGGCTGGCACCGCTCGCCAGCGACCCGGCCTTCGTGGGCGCGTTCGAGCGCGCCAAGCGGCAGAACAAGGAACGGCTGGCCGTGTACCTGGCGCGCACGGTCGGCGTCGCGCTCGACCCGACTGCGCTGTTCGACGTTCAGGTCAAGCGGATCCACGAGTACAAAAGGCAGTTGCTGAATGTGCTGCACCTGATCAGCCGCTATCGCGCGATCCTGGCCCAGCCCAATCGCGACTGGGTGCCGCGCTGCGCGATCTTCGCCGGCAAAGCGGCCTCCTCGTACGACATGGCCAAGCTGATCATCCGGCTGATTCATGACGTGGGCCGGACCATCAACGAGGACAAGCGGGTTCGCGATCTGCTGAAGGTCGTGTTTGTGCCTAACTACGGCGTGTCGGCGGCCGAGCTGATCATGCCGGCGGCCGACCTGTCGGAGCAGATTTCCACGGCGGGCACCGAGGCCTCGGGCACCGGCAACATGAAACTGGCGTTGAATGGCGCGTTGACGATCGGCACCGAGGACGGCGCCAACATCGAAATCCGGGACGCCGTCGGGGCCGACAACATCTTCATCTTCGGCCTCAACGCGGCGCAGGTCGCGCATCTGCGTGCCCACGGCTACGACGCGAAGGAGCGCTACTGGCAGAACGACGCGCTCAAGCGGGCACTGGACGACATCGCGCAGGGCCGTTTCAGCCGCGACCAGCCGGAGCGGTACCGGCCGGTCGTCGATTCGCTGCTGCTGTACGGCGATTACTACCTGCTGCTGGCCGACTACGCGCCTTACGTGGAGGCGCAGCAAAGGGTCGATGCGCTGCGCCAGAATCGGCCGCAATGGACCCGGATGGCGATCGCCCATGTCGCCGCGATGGGTCCGTTCTCTTCCGATCGTGCGGTACGTCAGTATGCCGATGGCATCTGGAACGTGCGGCGGGTCGGCTGATCACACGGCCCCGACCATGCTGGATACCCGGCAGATCGAGCAGATCTGCGTGGCACAGCACGGCGATCCGTTCGCGGTGCTGGGCATGCACTGCGACGATATGGGCCGCTTGTGGGTGCGTGCGATGCTGCCCGGCGCGTCGCACGTCCAGGTGCTCGATGCGGCTCGGGACCAGATCGTGGCTGATCTGGTGCTGCGCCACCCGGCCGGGTTCTTCGAGGGCCCCGTGCCGGGAGCGGCCCCGTTCCGTTACCGGCTACGGATCGACGCGGCGGGCTCGACCCGGACCATCGATGACGCGTATCGCTTCGGGCCGGTGCTGGGTGAGACCGACCTGTGGCTGCTGGCCGAAGGAGCGCATCAACGTCCGTTCGAGGTGCTGGGCGCGCACCCACGCATGATCGACGACGTGGCCGGCACCGCGTTCGCGGTGTGGGCGCCAAACGCGGAGCGGGTCAGCGTTGCAGGCGATTTCAACGACTGGGACGGACGCTGCCACCCGATGCGCTTCAGGCCCGGGGCCGGCATCTGGGAGATTTTCGTGCCGGCTGTTGCGGCCGGAGCACGCTACAAGTTCGAGCTGCGCCGCCGCGCCGACGGCGGCATCGCGTACAAGTGCGACCCGTACGGCCGCCAGGCCGAACTGCGCCCGGCCACCGCGAACGTCGTGATACCGCTGGCGCAAGCCGTGGCGGCCTCGGATCAACGCCGGCGCGCCAACGCGGCCGATGCGCCGATCTCGATCTACGAAGTGCACGCCGGCTCGTGGCGCCGCGTCGCCGCGGAAGGCAACCGGTTCCTGACCTGGCAGGAATTGGCCGACACGCTGGCGCCCTACGCGGCGAACCTGGGCTTCACGCACATCGAACTGCTGCCGATAACCGAGCATCCGCTCGATGCATCCTGGGGATACCAGCCGATCGGCCTGTATGCGCCGACCGCCCGCCACGGCGAGCCGGCGGGATTGCTCTCTTTCATACAGCGCTGTCACGAACACGGCCTGGGCGTGATCCTGGACTGGGTGCCGGGACACTTTCCGGCCGACGAGCACGGTTTGGCCCGATTCGACGGCACTCACCTGTACGAGCACTCCGATCCGCGCGAAGGCATGCATCCGGACTGGGGCACGCTGATCTACAACTTCGGGCGGCGTGAGGTCCGCAATTTCCTGATCAGCAACGCGCTGTACTGGCTGGAGCGGTTCGGCGTCGATGGTCTGCGCGTCGACGCGGTCGCCTCGATGCTGTACCGGGATTACAGCCGCGCTGCGGGCCAGTGGATCGCGAACGTGCATGGGGGACGCGAGAATCTGGAGGCGATCGATTTTCTGCGCGCGCTGAACGCGGCGATCCGGAGCGCGCGGCCCGAGGCCTTGATGGTGGCGGAGGAGTCGACCTCGTTTCCCGCGGTGTCCCGCCCGGTCGCGGACGGGGGACTGGGTTTTAATCTGAAATGGAACATGGGCTGGATGCACGACACGCTGCGCTATATCGGGCTCGACCCGGTGCACCGCCGGCACCATCAGGACGACCTCACGTTCGGCCTGCTGTACGCGTTCCACGAGAATTTCCTGCTGCCACTTTCGCACGACGAAGTCGTGCACGGCAAGGGCTCGCTGCTGGGCCGGATGCCGGGGGATCGCTGGCAGCGCTTCGCCAACCTGCGGGCGTACCTGGCGTTCATGTGGTCGCACCCGGGCAAGAAGCTGCTGTTCATGGGCGGCGAGTTCGCGCAGCCAGGCGAATGGAACCACGAACACGAGCTGGACTGGCACCTGCTCGGGGATCCGCTGCACGCGGGCGTCCATCGGCTGGTGCACGACCTGAACCGCGTGCTGCGTTCCGCGCCTGCGCTGCACGAGAAGGACTTCGAGGCGGCCGGGTTCGAGTGGATCGATCATTCGGACGCCAGCCAGTCGGTGATCGCTTTTCTGCGCCGAGGCCGGGATCCGCGGCGGGTCGTCGTCACCGTGTGCAATTTCACGCCCGTGGTTCGTCACGGCTACCGGATCGGCGTTCCGCACGACGGCCGCTATGTGGAGCGAATCAACACCGACTCGCGCTACTACGGGGGCGGCGACATCGGCACCGGGTTCGGGGCCGCGCAGGCGCAAGCGCAGGGCTGGCATCAGCGACCGTACAGCCTGCTGCTGACGCTGCCGCCGCTGGCAACGACGATCTTCGAATGGACCGACTGATCGAGCCGCGCGGCCTTCCGGTTCCGGCCGCCCTCGAGCCGGGCCAGGCTCGTCCGCTCGGCGCCACGCCCGACGTGGCCGGCGTGAACTTCGCGGTCTTCTCGGAGCACGCCGAGTCGATCGAGCTGTGCCTGTTCGACGCCGACGGCCGGCGCG
>Ga0210394_10008809_pt1 | contig 10296 bp, 8 predicted proteins | sample IncBWC12MmetaG_FD_160121 | JGI IMG/M metagenome (GOLD analysis project Ga0210394, IMG submission 160121) | Forest soil microbial communities from Barre Woods Harvard Forest LTER site, Petersham, Massachusetts, United States - Inc-BW-C-12-M | ecosystem: Environmental > Terrestrial > Soil >...
GACAAAGCACAAAAATTTGTCCTATTTACAAATACCGAAGATGCGCACTTTACTTTAGAAGAGTATGAAAACAAAATAAAACCCATACAGACCGATAAAGACAAAAAACTAATTTACTTATATACTACCAATGTTGCCGAGCAGCATAGTTATATACAAGCAGCTAAGGACAGGGGATATGATGTATTGTTGTTTGATACCCCTTTAGATTCTCACTTTATTGGCAAGTTAGAAAGTACGTTGAAAGAAGTTGCTTTTGTACGCGTTGATGCTGATACAGTTGATAAGCTGATTAAAAAAGACGAAGAGCAAGTATCGAAACTTAGCGACGAACAAAAAAAGGAATTACAACCTATTGTTGAAGAAGTAGTAGCTAAAGATAAATTTACCGTTGTATTTGAAAGCTTAAGTGAGAAAGATGCACCTATGCTAATTACCCGCCCTGAATTTATGCGCCGTATGAAAGATATGAGTGCTATGGGCGGCGGCGGAATGAGTTTTTATGGTGAAATGCCCGATATGTATAATCTGGTTGTTAACACAAACCATCCGCTTATTAGTAAAATTTTAGGCGAGAAAAACGCTGATAAACGAAAAGCTATAAGTAAACAAGCGGCTGATTTAGCTATGCTATCGCAAGGTTTGTTAAAAGGCGAAGAGCTTACTAAATTTATTAAACGCTCGGTTGAATTAATTGACTAAGAATAAAAATTGTGTAAAAAGAAAATCGCCTTTCAGGGCGATTTTTTATTTAATAAAACTTAGTGCTTGTTCTTTTGCCTGCACATTTTTAAAACAACTTAGTAATTGGTTTAAAACACGCTCTACCGTTGCATCAGGGCATGAGGCACCACTGGTAAGTATAATTCTTACTTTATCTTTTTTAGGAATAAAATTTTCTGTGCTCACTTTTTTCTGATGTGGGTAATCGAAATGATGTATCAATGTGTTTGATTCAATTTCTTTTTCAGAAGAAATAAAATAGGTGGGAAATTTTTGCTCTAACAATTCTACTAAGTGAGATGTGTTTGAACTGTTATAACCACCAACCACCACAGCCAAATCGGCATCGGTTTTTAATAAGCCATAGGTAGCATCCTGGTTTTCGTTAGTAGCATAGCAAAGGGTATCGCGGGTATCGGCAAAATGTTGTTTGGTGTTTTCTTCTCCGTATTTGGCAATCATTACTTGTTTAAAATGCTCGGCTATTTCTTGTGTTTCGGTAGCAAGCATAGTAGTTTGGTTAATTACACCAACTTGTTGCAAGTGTTTTGTTACATCAAAATTTTCAGAGTATTTACCCTTAAACTCTTCGTAAAACAGTGCGGCATCTTTTTTACCTATTATATAATCACTTAATTTTTTTGCTTCAGTTAAATCTTTTACTACAACAGCAGGCGCACTATGAGCACTACGCGAAAAAGTAGCGCGAGTTTCCTCATGCGTATATTTTCCGTGAATGATAATAGTGTAATTCTCTTTTCCTATTTGCTCCGATTTTTTCCAAACACGTTCTACAAACGGACAAGTAGTATTGTATTTCTGTACTTCAATATTTTTTTGCTCTAATAATTTTTCTATTTGCAAGGTTGTACCAAAAGCAGGTATAATTACAACATCAGCAGGCGTAAGCTCATCAAATGAAATAAGTTGTTTGCCATTAGTGTCTTGCAAAAATTGCACCCCGTTATCAGTCAAGTCCTTATTTACATCGGGGTTGTGTATCATTTGGCTCAGCAAAAAAATACGTTTACCCGGGTTTTCGTTTACGGCTTTAAAAGAAATTTCAATAGCGTTTTCTACACCATAACAAAAACCAAAATGGCGTGCAATGTAAAACCCCACCGGACCAAAATCTACATACGTAGGCGACATATCTTTTTTACGAGGGTCGTTTACTTTTTGATACGATTTTATTTTTGTAATGAGTGGGCTCCTGTAAAATTCAGGAATTTCAAAAGTTTTCATTTAGTGTAAATCTTCTCTATAAAAAGTTTGACTATCAGATAATCCATCTAATCGTATTCTAAAACGTTCGTACTTCATTATTTTAAAATTACAATGAACAACTCCTTCGTCACCATGAGAGGAATAAGAATATCTAAGAATTAAAGAACCGCTATTCGTAAAATAACCAACGCAAACTCCCCAGTCAAAAAGAGATATTTCTTCAATTAATAAATAATAAAAATATGGGCCATTTTCATACTTGTTTAGATAATCTATAACTTTAGTTATAGAATCAATACTGAATTTTAAACGTTTTTTTAATTTAGTATAGCTTTCTAACTTTTCTTTACAAAGCGTACAATTTCTTAAACTGTCTGTTCGTTTATTATCTACAGCATTTGGGTCTTCCGGAATAGGAAGGGTAGGAGAGAAAAGTTTTTGATTAAGAGTTTCAATAGGCTTTAAAACCAATTTAGAGGTATCGGTTTGTGACCAAGCAATTGTAGTTAATAAAGAAAATAGAAAGAAAAATTTATTCAAAAAAGGCATCCTTAATTAATTGGTATGTATCTCCTCATCAACCAATAAATTGTTTTTTACAGCAAACATAACTACACCTGCTGTATTATTTACTCTAAGTTTTTGCATTACATTTTTGCGGTGCGTGTGCACAGTATGAAAACTTAAAAAAAGTTTTTCGGCAATTTGCTTGTTTGATAAGCCAAGTGCAATGTGTTTAATAATTTCAATCTCTCTGTCAGATACCGCAAAGCCTTCGCACGAAGTTTTTTTACTGTAAGTTTTAGCAACCGTTTCAGCATCTGCCGTTAAAGCATCTATAATTTGTCCGCATAAAAAGCGTGTGCCCTTCTCGGTGTTATCAATTGCATCGCAAATTTCTTGTTTATCACATTCTTTTAATAAAAAGCTGGTAACGCCTGCATTTAATAATGAAGAAATTTCTTCTTTAGGCAACATAGGGCTAATAGCAAGTATTTGAAGAGCTTTAAATTGCTTTTTAATCTGAGAAATATCGGTAGGGGTAATTTGCATAGATACCGGGTCTATCACTAAAATCTCCGGTTTATGCTTTTTTAGGGCTGACAAAAGACTACTTTTCTCGGTCACTTCGCTAATATTAACGCTATAACTAGCCTGCATTAGGGCTTTAAACCCCTCACGCATAAGCACACTATTATCGGCAACTATAATATTCATTATTTATAATGATTTTAATTAAGCAAATATACGAAGATTTAAGATACCAAAAAAGGGGAATAAAAAAAGGGTAAGCTACTTTCATCGCACCGCTACAACCACCTACCCTTGCTGCGTTCCCACCCTGGGGGATTTGGTAGGAGCTGATCGTGAAAGACTTACCCGGCGCAAAATTAGTATTTATTTCGTTATTAAAATAAAAATCGCAAACTTTGCTTCTTATCTTTTTATGGACATATCTGTAATTATCCCCCTTTTGAATGAAGAAGAGTCTTTACTAGAGCTACACGACTGGATTGTACGCGTTATGCAACAACACAATTACAGTTACGAAATTGTTTTTGTTGACGATGGAAGCAAAGATAAATCGTGGAGTGTAATTGAAGGTTTATCACAAAAAAATCCGAATGTTAAAGCCATAAAATTTAGAAGAAACTATGGCAAATCACCTGCTTTACATGTTGGTTTTGAAGCTGCTGAGGGTAATGTGGTTATAACCATGGATGCTGATTTGCAGGATAGTCCAGATGAAATTCCTGAGCTTTATAATATGATAACCCAAGGCGGTTTTGACTTAGTAAGTGGCTGGAAACAAAAACGCTACGATAATGCGGTTACTAAAAATTTACCCAGTAAACTTTATAACTGGACTAACCGAAAAATAAGTGGCATTCAGCTACATGATATGAATTGCGGTTTAAAAGCCTATAAAAAAGAAGTTATAAAAAGCATTGAAATTTATGGCGAAATGCACCGTTTTATACCGGTTTTGGCTAAAAATGCAGGCTTTGATAACATTACTGAAAAAACAGTACAACATCAAGCAAGAAAATACGGCACATCTAAATTTGGTTGGGATAGATTTATTAATGGTTTTTTAGATTTACTGACCATAACATTTCTTTCAAAATTTGGTAAACGCCCCATGCATTTATTTGGCACACTAGGCACATTTATGTTTATAGTTGGTTTTTTTGTAACCGTTTATTTAGGTGGTGAAAAATTATATTGTGTTTATAATAATCAACGTGCTCCTTTGGTAGCCAGCAACCCTTTGTTTTTTATTGCCTTAACTACGATGGTTTTAGGTACACTTTTATTTTTAACTGGTTTTGTAGGCGAGCTTATTTTACGCAACTCATCAGTACGAAACCATTATTTGTTAGAGAAGAAGGTTAATCTTTAATGATTGGCGCAAAACTTATAAAGTGGTTTAAGCAAAACAAGCGCGATTTACCGTGGCGCAACACTACCGACCCATACAAAGTTTGGTTGTCCGAAATTATTTTACAACAAACTCGCGTAGCACAAGGCATGCCTTATTACATGGCATTTGTAAAAATATTCCCAACCGTGTTTGACTTGGCTAAAGCACCCGAGCAAAAAGTGTTGAAGTTATGGCAGGGCTTAGGTTATTACTCGCGCGCGCGCAATTTGCATACTGCTGCAAAAGAAGTGGTGAAAAATTACAAAGGCATTTTTCCAAGTGAATTTGAAGAATTAAAAAAATTAAAAGGCGTAGGCGATTATACGGCTGCGGCTATTTCATCTTTTTGTTTTAATAAACCGCAGGCTGTGGTAGATGGCAATGTGTACAGAGTTTTAGCAAGACTGTTTGCTATTGATACACCCATAAATTCAACCGAAGGAAAAAAACAATTTGCATTGCTAGCACAAGAATTAGTAGATAAAAAAAATGCAGGAGCTTATAACCAAGCCATTATGGAATTTGGGGCTTTGTATTGCACCCCACATAAACCTAATTGCGAAGCTTGTGTTTTTTATGATACTTGTTTGAGTGGCCTTGCGGGCAAGGCTTTAAATTATCCGATAAAAATTGCAAGCAAAAAAGTAACTACACGTTACTTCGAATATTTTGTAATTATTTCAAATAAAAACACCTACACACAAAAGCGTACCGAAAGTGATATTTGGAAAAATTTACATCAGTTTCCTTTACTAGAGTATGCCGAAAAACCAACTGATACCGGGGTTTTAGAACAATTGAAAAAAGAAATTTTGAAAACAAAAACTAACAATTTTGAAATTATAAAACAAACTGCCTATAAAAAACACCAACTATCGCATCAAACTATTTATGCTAGATTTACCTATATAAATGCTAAAAAATTTACTAACCCAAACTATAAGCAAACATCTTTAAAACAACTTAAAAAATTGCCTTTACCCATACTTTTGGCAAACGAAATTGTTGATTTATAATTAATTGAATTCGCCATCAAAAAGTCAATAATTTGATATTTTTCGTTTATTTCAAAGAAAATATCTATATTCGTAAACCAAAAAAAACGGGTATGAAAAATATCTACTTGCTGATTTGTGTTTTGTGTTCAATGGCTTTAAAGTCTCAAACCATTTTTTGGGGAGAAACTTTTGGAGTTGGTACCACATGTGCCAATAACCAAGGTACTTTAGCTAATGGATTTAACAGCAGCAATGGTACTTGGAGCATAAATACATCTTTAGGTATAAATGATGGCTTTGCAAATGTTTGGTATGTGAGTCAAACCGAAGGCGGCCAACCAGATGGTACTTGTGGTGCCGGTTGTTTAGATACTGCAACGATTACAAACAGAACCTTACACATTGGTGCAGCACAAAATTCACCAACCTACGGTGCGATTTGCCCAACGGGAGATTGTGGCGCTATTTATGACCCAGGCTTTGGTTTAAACCAAGTTAGAACAAATGTGAGAGTAGAATCGCCCGTTATTAGCACTACAGGTAAAACGGGTATAATTTTAACTTTTGATTATGTTTTTCGCGGTAACAAAGGAGATTCTGTAAATGTATGGGCATTTGATGGTGCTGTATGGACAAATTTAGGGATGCCAATTGCTACAGCTACTTGTACTTCTGCTATTCCAGGAGATACAGTTGGCAAATGGACAGCCTCTAATGTTTATAATCTTTCTGCTAATTTTAATAATAATGCAGCTGTAAAAATTGGTTTTCAGTGGATAAACAACGATGATAAAAAAGGCGGTAACCCGTCGGTAGCTATAGATAATATTATACTTAAGGCTACCAGCACAGGTGGCGGACCGTCTACGCTTACGACGGTAGCCGTTTTTTCACCTGATACGGCAAATCATAATTTTATTTACTGCACAAATACACCGTATCATTTTACAGGTTTTGCAAACCCGGGGCCAATATTAGCCTATCAATGGTACGTTCGTCCTTCAGCTAATGTTGTTTTTAATCCGGCTCACCCGGGTTTAGGGCAAAACGGTATCGATCTTACTTTTCCTACTACGGGAACATATACTCTAACAGTTGTGGCAAGTAGTCAGTTTAATGGCATAGATTCAAATTCACACGTTCCACCTACTCCAAGTTTTACCCCTTTTATTATAAATGTAAACCCAACACCAACAGTAACTGTTGTGCCACCAAACCCTGTTTTTGTTTGTCAGGGCGGCACCGGAACTGTTTTAACAGCAACTGCTACAAGTACATGTAGTTATACATGGACACAGGCAGCAAGTGTAGTGCCTCCTACTTATTTAGATGCTAATGGAGATAGTGTAAATGTAAATCCTCCCGGTATTCCAAATCCAGTTGTAACATATACGGTTGTTGGTACCACTACGGTGGGCTGCGTTTCTCCAAAAGTAGTGGTAACGGTATCTGTTCAACCCAGACCTACTCCTATTTATTCTCCAACTGATACTATTTGTTCAGGAGCATCGGCCACTTTATTTGTAACTAATATGCCTGTAAACACTACTTACCATTGGGGAGCGGCGTTTGGCGCGGGGCTTGGTTCCAGTACAGGTGCTACAGTACAAGAAACGCCTATATATTATAATATAAATAATAGCGCCGCAGATACTACTATTTTAGATACAGTTATTGTAAATGTTAGGGGTTGCCCAAATTATCCGTATCATTTAATGAAAGTGATAGTAAAACCAACACCTTTGGTTCATGTACTGGCCGATACAGTAGATAATTGTAATAAAATGGGAGCTGTTTTAAGTGCTGTTGGTACACCAACAACCGGGTTAGTTTACCACTGGTCGCCGGGTACAGCGCTTTCAAGTGTTACAGGTGCAAGTGTTACTGCCTCACCAACTGTACCGATAACTTATTATGTAACGGCTACTCGGGATGGATGTAATAGTTTAAAAGATTCTGTAAAGGTTTATGTTGGCGATACTTTAAACGCCACTATTACAAGTGAGTTTGATATTATTTGTAATTCTCAAAAAAATCAATTTATAGCTTATCCGCAAAATGGGCAACTAAATAATTCTATTCCATATCACTATAGTTGGAAACCTCAGCCAGTGGTTTCTACAAGTGTAACTGGAGATACAGTGGTGGTTCAACCTAGTTCGTCTACTGTGTACACCTTAACAGTTTATGGTACTTGTGTAAAACATAATATAGTTACTCATGGCATTACGGTTAACAATTGTATTCCACCAATAGCAGGCTTTACCCAAAGCAACGATACCATTTGTGTAAACCATTGCATTATATTTAAAGACACAACACAATTGCATAGCACTAAACCTTTGTTTTATACTTGGGTGTTTCCCGGAGGGTCTATTATTGCTCCAGCCGGAGCTAGCATAACAGGAGGTGATACACTTTTATATGCTATGACAGATAACCAACCACTTAAACCAGTAAAAGTTTGTTATCATATAAATAGTTCATTAAATAATAATGGTTATTATCCAATAATTGAAACAGTAAAAAACGGACTTAATCAAACAAGTAGTTATACAGATAGCATTATTGTATATCCAGGTCCTCAAGCCCATGCAGGTCCCGATCAAACTATTGATCAAGGAACTACCACTACTTTAGATGCTTCTCAAAGTTCTGGTCAAGGCCAAATAGTAACATACAATTGGACTCAATCAGATTCAAGCGCTATGAGTTGTAACAGTGGTGTTAGTTGTATCCATCCAACAGTAACACCAAGCCTTACTACTCAATTTGTTTTAACGGTAATAGACAGAAATGGTTGTACAAGCACTGATTCGATAACTGTTAATGTTGATATAATTTGTAAAGATGTATATATAGCAACAGCATTCTCTCCAAATGGCGACGGCATGAATGATGTACTGCATGTTAAGAGTAATTGTACTATATCGCAGTTTTCGTTTAAAATATTTGACCGTTGGGGCGAGAAAGTTTTTGAAAGTAACGACTTACTGGTTGGATGGGATGGAACCTTTAGAAATAAATTAATGGATAGTGGTGTATTTATGTATACGGTAGATGGTTTTTTAAGTAGCGGAACAGAGGTTAAGAAAAAAGGTAACGTTACATTAATTAGATAAACATGAAAAGATTTTTACTTTTTATATCCGTTATAGCACTTTTGCAATCTAAACAAGCGTTTGCACAAGACCCTCATTATTCTCAGTATAACGAAATATCATCGTATATAAACCCGGCACTTTGCGGTGTAGCCTACGATGTACGTGCTATGGTTAATTATCGTAGTCAGTGGGGTAGCGTTTCAACTCCTTATAAAACATATGGTGGATCGGCAGAATTTGCCATTAAGCATGTAAAAACACGTAAAGCTTATTTAACTGCGGGTTTAATTATTTATGAAGATGTTGCAGGTTCAGGTAACATGAGTCAGTTACATGTTGGTGGTATTTTAGGTGCAGTAGTAAATACAGGAGCACATAGTAAATTATCATTTGCTGCAACAGGCTCTTTTGATCAACGCCGCATTACCGGAGGTAATTTTCAGTGGGAAAATCAGTATAACGGATACCAATACGATGCAGCTATTCAGGGAGAAACATTACCAACTAATCAAATAAATTATTCTGATTTTGGTGCAGGAGTAAATTTTCACTTTGCAAAAAGTGAAAAATTTATAAGTTCTAGTGATGGGCATCGTTTCGATATGGGTTTTTCAGTATATCATTTAAATACGCCACTTATTTCTTTCTATAATACAAACGAATCGCAGTATATGAAATACATTAACTATATGAGTTTTACTATTGCTTTGCCTCGTGTAAAAGCTAACATAATACCGAGTTATATTTTAATGTTTCAAGGACCTTCAATAGAGCTTGATGCGGGCATTATGTTTAGGTATATTATTTCGGAAGCAGCAGCGCGTAGTAATTTAACAAAATCTATGGCTATTTCGGCAGGAGTTTATTATCGCTCAACCGATGCAATTATTCCACAAGTATTACTTGAGTTTAGTAAATATGCTGTGGGTGTTAGTTACGATTTTAACACATCTCAATTAACGCCATATAGCAGATTACAAGGTGGTTTAGAACTTATGTTGCGTTATAACTGGAATCCGGGTTATGGAACATCTGTTGGCAACACAACGGGGCCAAAATCTACGCCTTACTTTAAATAATAATATATATTTTTGCATACACAATTTAAACTATGAATTTAGAAGGAATTATATCAATTAGTGGGATGCCCGGCTTATACAAAGTAGTGGGACAAATGAAAAATGGTGTTATTGCTGAGTCATTAAGCGATAAAAAACGTTCTCCAATTTACTCGCACCAACAAATTTCTACTTTAGAAGATATCAGTATGTTTACTACAGGCGATAACAAGCCAGTAGGGGACATAATGAAAGCTATTTTTGATAAAGAAAAAGGTGGAACTTGTATAGACCATAAAGCAGAAGAAAAACAAATTGTTGCTTATTTTGAAAGCGTTTTACCTGATTATGATAAGGAACGTGTGCATGTATCAAACATGCGCAAATTGTTTAATTGGTATAATTCTTTACAAGCAACAGGTAATCTTAAAGTAAAAGGGGCTGATGCTTTCGAAGAAAAAACTAAAGTACATGCTGAAGAAAAACCTAAAAAGGCAACTGTTAAGCATAAACCGGACACTGCAAAAGTGGCGGTTAGCAAGGGTGTTAAAAAAACAGCCGGAGTTAGAAAAACCGGTACAGCTTAGTTTTAGCTTTTAATACATTTTAAATCCCGATATCGTAAAGATTTCGGGATTTTTTGTTTTCGGTTTTAACGGCACAAATCCTTATATTTGTAAGGTACATAACTAACTTTTACCATGAATAATGCTGTAGACGTAGAAAAAAATTTCAACTCTAAATTAGAGAAGAATGATTTT
>Ga0210394_10008812_pt1 | contig 10293 bp, 6 predicted proteins | sample IncBWC12MmetaG_FD_160121 | JGI IMG/M metagenome (GOLD analysis project Ga0210394, IMG submission 160121) | Forest soil microbial communities from Barre Woods Harvard Forest LTER site, Petersham, Massachusetts, United States - Inc-BW-C-12-M | ecosystem: Environmental > Terrestrial > Soil >...
GAAAAGTAATATATAAAAAATTAATATATATCCAATGGATATATATTAATATGATATATTACTTTTCATTCTATTTTTTGCAATATACTAGTGTATTTAAAATAGTAAATTATTATTGAATTTTAAATTACATTAAAATTATATTAATGTTTTTTATAGATTAACATAATTTTAATATGATTAAAAATATCATAATTCTTTAGATAATAAAAAGTAATAAAGAAAATATTTTTTGAGTTGCCCGCGCCTCAAAGCCTAAGGCTTTGGGGTCTGGACTAACTTAGTGTTAATCTTTAATATTCATATAATACCAATAAGATTTAATTGATTAAGTGTGGTCTTGGTAAGTAAATTGACGTTTATATTAGTAAGTAGGATTTAATTTAGTTAGATAATATTAAAGTAAATAGTATAGAGTAATTTTGCATTTTTAATTCAAGGAGGAGGACGAAGTCCTTATTACTTGAAGTATTAGGATCCCCGCGCCCCTTATGGGGGCGCGGGGAAGATTGGATATGGTTTCGGATAAGATAACAAAGTAAAAATAATATATTTAAATGCCAATTATATTATTAATATATTATTCATTAATATTAATATTCAAGTTAATATTTAAGTAAAAGTAGAGAGATAACATAAAAATAATTATGATAATCTTTTATTAAATATTAATAAATGATTATCATTCCTTAGGAATAATAATATTAGGTTATGTTGGTTGAGGCACCATAATATCTATAATATTAAAAATAGGTGCGGAATAAGTAATTATATACCCCGCTGTTCGGCGGGTAAGGTGGTCTAAGGGTCAGGAGATGAGAATAGGTTGAATAGTAAGATAAAAAATTATAAGCGTAGTACGCTTCGCAATAAAAAAATCTCTTTTAGGAATCGAACCTAATTCATGATATTAGAAGTATCAAGCTCTACCATTTAAGCTAAAGAGACAATTTGATATATTAATATATATATATATATATTATCAATGATAATTCTATTAAAAGTATATATGAATTTACTTAATATATATTGATAAATAGTATTAATAAGAAAAATGGTAAGATAATCATACTTACCCATTTACTCTGCACTCCGGTTGTTTATACATAGAATATTTAAATTAAAGGGTAAAGAGGGAATCGAACCCTGTTATTCAGATTTGCAGTCCGAACGCAGCACCAGTCTACACTTTACCCTAATTACTCGTGTAATATATTAAATAATTTGTTATATATTTCGTATAATATATGAGTTGATAATGGTTAAGAAAAATATATAATATAATACTGTATAATATGAGTATTTTTCGGCAATGTCTCAAAAATAAAGTCTTTTCGCCCTTTGGGGTAATAGGACATTCTTTTAAATAATGATTAATTTATAAATAATTTAGTCATTATTTAAAATATTGACTGCGTTATTTGTAATTTCAACAGTGAATAAATGGATCAACTTCTCTATGTGTATAAAAGGGCAATTATTGTTCTCTTATTAATAATAGAAAATATGAATATATATTTTTTCAAATATTGTATATAATAGAAATATTAAAAAAAAAAATGGCAGCTGGTGTCTTGTTCCCCTGGGAGTATAGTTTAATTGGCAAAACACGGAGCTTCAACCTCTGAATCGATAGTTCAAATCTTTCTACTCCTGTTCTCTTGGTTAAATAAAAAATATATTTTCTATAAATAATAATAATTAAAATTTTTATTTTATGAAGGGAAATGTGCGAATGCTAAGCAAAAATAAATTATTACATATTAATGTTTATAAGATTAAAAGGATGCGATGGCCGAGTCTGGTTTATGGCGTGATATTTGAAATATCAAGCATTAATAGTGCCGCGAGTTCGAATCTCGCTCCATCCGATAATAACAAATTAATATAATATAAGAGATTCTCTGAAAATATAAATATTAATTTATTTCTTGCTTCGCAGTACGAAGCAAGAAATTCTTAATACCAATTTATGAAAAAGATATTAATATAGGAGTAAAATTTATCACTTAAGAATGAATCTTTAATTATATTTAAGGGAAATGTGAAAAAATACAATGAACTCGTATTATACATACCTTAAATATAAAGGATATATAAAATTAGTAGCCCGCGTCCCTTTAAGGGGACGCGAGGCATCTTGATCAATATCCGAAGCCAGTGGACTGGCTTCGGGTATTGGACTAGGGGATTTAATTTAATCGGTTAGAATATTGAGTTTGCACCTCAAGGATATGGATTCGAGTTCCATAATCTCCAATAATATAAATAAATATATATGTTCGCTTCGCGAAGGGAAGCAAAAAATAATATTTTCAATGTAGTGTTTAGATAGCTCAACGGAAGAGCTTTGGCCTGAAGGTTCAAATATATAGGTTCGATTCCTATTCTAAACAATAAAAATATAAATATTTTATCTTAATGTGAAGAGAGCGAAGCAAAGTTTGCGTTCCAAGGGTAAAATTCTGGTATATAGGATCTGAATACAAATTTTACAATGTATAAATTATATACATTATTTTATTAAACATCTTATAGGACTTGAACCCATATCAGACGGTGCCGAAAACCGCCACTTTACCATTAAGCTAAAGATGCTTTAATATTAATTGTAATAAACTTCATATATATATGCCGGCAATAGTCGGTATATATATATGAAAAAAAAAAGTTCTATGTGTTATTTAATAATTATTATGGTTGTGATGAAATTGGTAAACGTGATATGCTTAGAACTTATTGAGAAATCTTGAGGGTTCGAGTCCCTCCAACCATATATAATAATTTGAAGAAAATATAATTTATTGCTATAAATTTTCCTAATTAGTTTCTCCTAATATTTAAAATATAATATTAATAATCCAATAATACTAAGATGAAGGTAAAGTAAAAATATTTATAATAATTATAGAAATTTAATAAAAACTTTTGAATAAATAGATAACTACTATAATGAAATTGTGATTTATTAAATTTTAGTAAAACATGTATGTAAAGAAAATAAGCAAAACGAGTATAAGTTAATGGTAGACTAGGGGATTTCCAATCCTTCAGTGCGGGTTCGAAACCGGCTATTCGTATAAGAAAAAGAATACCAATATTTCATTAGTATTAATATAAAAAAAGAATACGCTTGCGCCATTGTATACAGACGATGGCCAATAGTACGGAAAGGTAAAAGTATAAATAACCTCAGGAACTAAGCATTTAGGTTAATTATAGGAGACGGGAATATAAGACTATAATCTGTATATATCTATATAAATTAGGGCTTGTAGCTTAATGTAAAGTTTCTCTTTGTCGCAGAGAAGGATGCCCGTTCGGAGCGGGTCAAGCTCGAAAAAAAATAAATAATAGAATTTCTTGTTTCTTACTCACGGGGTAAATCAATATAACTTTAGTGATCCGGGGTACATTGCTCTGGGATATGTTAGTAAAGTATTAAAGAGGTTAGTTTAACGGTAGAACTGCGCTCTTACACAGCGTCTGCGAGAGTTCAAATCTTTCACCTCTTAATTTGATAATAATTATATATTATAATCAAGAAAGCCTTGAAGTGTTCACGCCTCGTAATAAAATTATAATTTATATAATATATATATAGTATTATATATATTATATAACAATGGGGTGCGGGCGCGGGCTATATAATTAAATATTAGATAAAGTTTTCTCTATGAGGGATAGTCCTAAATATACAGGAAAAGTAGCTATTAGGTAGGGCGAGATGCCTGCTATGCATTAGGATTAGTAATCCTTGAGGGTTCGAATCCCTTCTTTTCCGGGTGAGAAGCAAGAATAAGACTAAAATTATATAAGTCAAGAAATATTATTTAAATATAGAAAGATAAATATAATAAATAAATTATTATTTGCTTTGGACCATAAATAAAAATAATGTTTTAATATAAATCAAATAAAAAAATATATATAATATTAAAAATATGTAATATTAAAATAATGATATGGAACGTAATATGAGAGATATAAATAAATTAATTTATTTATATTTTTTAGACTTGAAGAGACTTATTTCTAGAATATATGCTATTATATCAGGAGGTGCAAAACTAAATCATACAAAATAAACTATTTTAGTGGTTATTATATCGCTCTGTGCCAAATAATTGCACCTGCGAATTATAAGGTTCGTGATATATATATATTCTACAAGGTGTGATTACCTAAGAATATATAAAAGACAAAATAGTTTGAATAATATATGTGAATCCTATAAGAAAACTAAATCATAGTAACAACTGAGTGAACTGAATCATCTAAGTAACTCTAGGAAAGACAAATCAACCGAGATTCTATAAAGTAGTGGTGAGCGAAAATAGAATAGTCTAAGGTATATTGAATTTTGTTAAAAAACATATTAAAATAGTTACATAAAAATAAATCTGATGTTAATTACCTCTATTAGATTATATTGACTTGTTAAGATGGGGTAATCCCAGTAATAATCATGTGATATCTTATCAAAGTGTAATGATAATAAATATGTGCAAATGTAAGACGAAAATAATAACAATTAAAGCAAGGTTAAGTTTGAAAGGATTATTATAAAATCATAAATGAGATGAATTATAAAAAAAATTATCAAATATTTAATATTATTAAATATTTGATAATTTTTTACCCCGACACTTTGGTGTATGGGGGGAGAGATTATCTTAATAAAAAAACCCTGGTAATGTCCGAAACGACAAGAAGGGGAAATATAGAGAAAAGTTAATATATCCTAAGTATGAACTTATTTAATTGTAATATAATTAATAATTATATGACCGTGTGGGTAAAAAGAAGTCTTATAAATATACTAAATAAAGTAAAACGATGGAAGAAATCGTTTGAAAGGGCGTTATGATTTATATAATAAAAGATCATGATAATTAAGGAATCCGGGCGCAACGCGTCCGGGTAGTCTATATTATGGTTAATAAATCTATAAAACATACCTACAAAAGGGGAACCTTCCTCTAAGACTAAACATGTATATAATACGCGATAGTGAAATAACTAGTACCGTGAGGGAAAATATTCGAAAAGTAATTTTCAAAGCAGCAGGAGTCTTTTAAGATTAAGGATTAACTGCGTACCTTTTGTATAATGGGTTAGCAAGTTTATATTAGTAGCAAGAAAACGAAAGAATTCAAAGATAAAACAACTATTCCAATCGCTCTGATATGGTATTAGTTACTAATATAAGACCCGAAACCTGACGATCTTGCCCAATCCAGGTGTAAGACCGAACAAGTGAATGTTGCAAAATTCTTTGAAGAGGTTGGGCAAAGAGAAATTCAACTGTTGTCAGGAGATAGCTGGTTTTTCGTGAACGCTATTTTCGTAGTTATGTCATAATGCTTAAGCGAGTGTACAGTATTATAAATTCAAACAAAGAAGGATTGATTTTTAAAAGTATGGAGAGATTAGAAGGCGGTAACTATCTATATGTTATTTACCAGTATTTCAATTAAAGGAATATTAGGTGAGAGGTATGGACGAGAAATGTTAAGCTGTGAAATATCAGGAAAGAAAAAAATTGACTTTAAGGAGAGCTCCCTTATTAGTAGGTATATGTTTCCGTATAATGAAAGTAGGGGACAATTCTTTTCACAATGAGGAAGAGAAGGACAGTTTGAATTAAGGACGTTCTTTGCCCGAAGGGCGAAGAAGTAAATCAGGCTTTAATAATTTGGGGGATCGTACAGATTCTATCAATGGATTTTTACCTCGGAATTCGTAAATAAGAGATGTGACGCGTCAGACTTATGGTGATAAGGTCGTAAGTCAAGAGGGAAACAGCCCAAAGCAAGAGTATAAGGTTCCAAAATTATTGTTTAGTGCAAAGAAAGATGGTTTGCCTTTTACTGAAATTATCAGGGTGTTGGCTTGGAGATTGCCACTGCATAATGAGTATGTAACAATACGCTGAAGTTGAGAGGCCCGTGAGCGCTGATGAATTTAATGGAGCTTAAACAATATACCGTATCCTTGCATTCCAGCTGGATTATTCAAAGTAATACAGTGGAGTGGTAACGAAACATTCAGTAAAAGAAAGAAAAGTAGTGGTCCATTACTTTGACTTATCTGAAGAGAGAATGCTAACATGAGTAACGTTAAAGGAGGTTACAATAAAGGAAAGTTTTAACTATTATATAATATTAAAATAAAAAATTAATAGTCGATATAAGACAATTATATCGAAGGGCTATTAAAAATAAAAATTAATAGTCGATATAAGACAATTATATAAGTGTGCTGCCTTCTACATATCACTAATACTTGATCGGGTGGGTGATATAGGCGGCTCTGTCCCCTAAGAGCAGGAACTACCGGCCTAAAAAACTTCATTGAATTTTTTTTCCTTTTTAGTTTTTAAAATCCTCCTCGCCTTAAGCATAAGGGTTTCAATAATGTTCGCTTATCGAATATTGAATAATGTAACGGCATCTAAGGTTAAACCGAATGTGGTAACTAATGGTCAAATGTATCATATAAATATTAAGTCTATTTAGTGAAGAATAGACCAGGAAACAAATATTTTACTCTTAATTTCTGTACAATGCTTATTTTATTTAATATAATAATATAGATTATCATAATTTTAATTATATTAAAATTATGATAATGATTTCCCCGGCACCAAGGTGACGGGGTGATAATAGTGAATTTGGTATTTATATTTTCATTCTTTATTATTTATATTTAATAATAAAGACTATTTTATTATTATATTAATTAGTTTGACATTGACGTTAATTAATCATAATTTGTTTTACTAATTATGGTATTAGCGACAAATTCTATAACAAAGTTTGATTTACTATCTTCTTGTCTTCTTAATTAGTAAGATAAAGATATATTAATATAAGGACTAATAGATTGAAATGTAAATTAAGAGATTCTTACAATTAAAGAATTAATTTAATTCTTATAATTAACTTTGATTTATATTAGATTAATATAAATTAATTTCTAGAATATATTTAAGGAAAATATTCCTTGTAAATTTAAAATTTACTAATTTTCCTAAAAAAAGAATAAACCGTACCCTAAACCGACACTGGTATGCTAGTTTAGTAAACTAAGGCGTATGAGTTAACTATCGCGAAGGAACTCGGCAAATTGACCTCTTAACTTCGGGACAAGGGGGGCTAACCCTTTATTGGAGAAATTAGTGTGTTTGAAAATATAGTAGTAAAAACTTATTTTCGAGACTTAGTTATTTACAAAATTTTCAATATCCTTAATATTAAAATATTTTTAATATTAATTTAGATTTAATAATCTAAATATTGCAATACAAAATAATAACTATTTTAAATGAAATTTTATTTTTTCTTTGGTTCCATATTATATATTATTATATTAATATGAAATTTAGCTACCAGGCTATCGATAAAAATAGTTTAAATTTATTTAAATATTCTTTTTTTTTTTGGTAAAGAAAACATAATATCTACTTTTCTTCAATTAATCCTTTAAATCAAAAATGAAGAAAGGGAGAAATAATTCGCATATTATATTAGTCTTTTTTATATATATAATGAAATATATATATAAAGAACCTGAATTAGCTTGAAATAGTCTAACTTGCACTTCGGGCCTCTTCCTTTTAGGGTGGGGCTCGTATGTAGGGCTTTTCCCGTCCTTTTAGGATGGGGAATATGAATAAAACTTCGCCGTTTAGGCTAAGGGATATTTCAAGGAAGTTTAGTAAATTATGAAAATAATTATATCTGTAAAGTATTTTTGAGTTGCGTCTTAATTATGTAAAAGAATATTATTTATTATGATTTATAATGTTAATATGCGGAAAATTTCTATTCTTAATAAAAGTAAAATAATAAAGTAATTTATTACTTAATATTTGTATATATCGTATTTTTAATTTAATCCGCAAAATTAAATTAAAAGTTATTATGTATATTATTTATTAAGATTCGATTAATATATTGTTTTATAGTTTTCGTACCTTTAAGAATCAGATATATATTTAAACATTAATATAAGAAGTTCAATGGTATAATATAATAACACTAAGAAAAAAAAATTTTAAAATGAATTTCATTTTAAATCTTGTGCTTTATTATATTATATTATATAAAATATAAGTTGAATTTCAAACAAGCATTTATACAGAGTGTAATTTTTCAATAAAGAATGGCGTCATATAATCGTGTTGTACAACTGTTTACTTAAAAGTGCGACCTGCTAAGCTTTAATTTGTAATGTGGTGTGATTCCACTTTGAATAAGTATCTTCATAAGCCTAATATAAATGCTATTTTGGTAACGAAGTAGTGTTAAGCTATATGACAATGTAGAATATATTTAAACTAATATAAGTATACTTCCGCTAGGCTAAATTTATTATGGATAATAACATGAACTTTTTATGAGGCGTCGTTAGACAGACATACTGAAAATAGTTGATACGGTATGATGAGAAATTAGATTGATATGCTTTTAAGATATCAATCGATACTTTATATATATGATATAAATAAAATTTATAATTTATTTATATTAATATATATTTCTCCGGCGTAGAGGAAAGATCCTAAGGTAAATGATATTTACAAGTTAAGGAACAGGGTAACCCCTTTAATTACCACAACTTTGGAGGAAGAAAAGTGATTTTCTTTAACAATTGAAGGGAAAAGGATAATACAAAAAGCAAATGCCTTTGTGTAATGTAAAGGATAGGGTTATAACCTGAGATATATATCTCTTTTTCGTAGCCCGGGCGCAATACTGCGCCCGGATTACGAAAAACCTTGAAAAAGGGGCTGACTTGTATATAAAGTGTAATATTTATATCTTATAATAAGACTTATTGAAAAAAATTAATTAATTCCAATTTACAGTCTAAAACTGATACTACGAAAATAAAAATTATTTATGTAAAAAAAATTAATATGGATAAATTTAAGTTAAATTGTGTTAATAGTAATATGAGTGTTTGTCATTTTAAAACCGTCGAAGATATACTAGCTTTTTTAGAAAAAAATCCTATGTGGTTATCTGGTTTTGTTTGTGGAGAAGGTTGTTTTACTGGATATCTTTCTTTGGATATAAAATCGTTATGGGGTTTACAACCTGGTTTAGATTTTAACATAACGCAAAGTACAGACGACAGAATATTATTGGAAGCTATTAATTTGTATTTCAAAAATAAAGGTGGGGTTTATGATAAACTTAATAATGTAAGTGTAGTAGCATTTAGAAATGTTAAGGTTTTGAAAGAAATAATTGTCCCTTTTTTCAATTTATATCCTTTAGTTGGTTTAAAGAGTTATGAATTAGAACATTGGATGAAATTAGTAGACTTATACTATAATAAGAAACATATAGGTAAAGATTTTTCTAATAAATATAACGTGTTGTTTTTTGCTGAAACACTTAAACAGTTGAATATTAGACGTAATAATAAAAACAAAATAAAAAGAATAGATCTTATTATTGATTGATTAGTGAAATTAAATAATTTTCCTTTAGAAGAAGATAAATTAAATTTATTTAATTTAATTAAAGATATTTCTTCTTCGGCGTACGTTTAAACGCCAGGAAGAATTTCATAAGTAATTATTTTCTTTTGAAGTGTAGTCCAGTTGAAAATGACTGCTATTAATTAAATAAAATATAAAAATTATGCTTGAGCCGTGTGCGGTGAAAGTCGCATGCACGGTTCTGAGGAGGGGAAAGAGAGAGATCTCCTACCTATTCCAACCACAGCACTTTGCTGAGAAAGGATTCGCTGTATAAGGTGTGAGGCCTGCCCAATGCTTACAGGTAAGCCGTGGCAACTATTACGTGAGTAAGCCACAGGACACTCTAGTCAATGGCGGCCTTATCTATAAGGGTTAATAATAAATTGATATACAACCACCGCAGCGTATACATACGCTGCGGTGGTCGTAGTAATTGATTATAATTGGGCCCTTGTAAAATTTAGCTATATACTAAAATGATCTTAATAAGATAAATCTTTTTTAGATTTATATTATTATGACTGTAATTGTAACAGTCTTAGATTTAATTAGAAGGAAAATATAATAAATATTATATTAATAAAAAAAAATTATCAGGTAAGATTAACTATGCGATCCGTGAATTAAACGTGAATATATTAATAAATGATTATAGATGATAACTATAAATTTTGATTAGGAGGATTTGTTGAAGGGGAGGGTTCATTAACAATATCAATTGTTAGACATAAAAACTCCCCATATGGTTTTTTATTACAACCTGAATTTAATGTGGCTCAACATAAAAATGGGTT